>Ga0207422_1001279_pt1 | contig 53110 bp, 54 predicted proteins | sample MarCyaLeptolynsp_FD_187757 | JGI IMG/M metagenome (GOLD analysis project Ga0207422, IMG submission 187757) | Marine cyanobacterial communities from Panama - species 1 Leptolyngbya sp. (SPAdes) | ecosystem: Environmental > Aquatic > Marine > Unclassified | place: Panama: Panama City | collected... | reverse complement strand
GCTAGCGCCTCGCTGTCCACGTTGACCCTGTGGTCTTTGGCCCCTCTCCGCTTCTAAAGGGTACTCAAATTTTGCATTAACCTTAGGTTTGGTCTTGGCCTTGAAAGTGATTTCCATACCTGCCGATAGCATTTTTGTTATGCTGGTTTGGTTATCGGCTTGAAATAGAATGTATAGGTATTCATTGTCATTGCGGACGGCTGTAGTAAGCTTGGTATTCTTATCTACTTTCAATTCTGTCTCAAGCCAGTCAGAGGCTTGTCCATCGATGGTCGCTTCCTGGGCATTGATGACGCCCATCATAGTGCATAGTAGGGCGAGGGTAATATTTTTTCTCATGAGGTTGTAGTTTAACCTAGGTTGGACTACCTGAAAAGTAGAAGGTTTAAACGTCTATGCACAAACGATACCCTTTTTTAAGTAAACGGTCAACAACAATCTATGAAGGGCTTCTTCTACTGGTCATCAACAATGCTTGCAGTTCTTATCATATCCTTATGATATAGAAGTAGAAAGAGTCAGGTATTGTCATTGTATATGAGAAGGATTGGTTATCACTCTCACTCTACGAGATGACTTTAATTTATAGCTGCTCCGAAATTACAATAGAAACCTAAGGCCCGATTACTTAATGGCTTCAAAGATCGGTTGCCCAGTAGCACCATTTGGAAGCCTGATCTGCAATAGCATACTTACCGTAGGAGCTATATCCGTGATATGTATTTTCCTTACCGAAGTACCCGCTTGAACACCCCATCCATAAAAAATGATCGGCACATGCGTATCATAGGTCCAGGCATTACCATGTCCTGTGCCTTTTGTACCCCCGGCCTGCCAGGCCGGATCCAGGATCAATTTAACATCGCCTGACTCTTTCGGATGGTAGGCGCTTTGAATAAGTTTGCGCATTAAATCGCTATAACTGTTGCGTACCAGATCGGTACCTGTCAAGGCCATATATACACCTTCAAATTTCATAGCCTCTTGTGCCACAAAAAGCTGCATAGCATAGAGGTCTTGTTTTTTCTCCTTGATCAAATCATGATTCAGAAATAAGTCATAACCTCTTGAAGTTTCAAACCACTCCCCATCACCATATTTCTCTTTTACGGCTGACTCCAGTGCTTGACTTAACCCTTGAATGTCGATATTATCAATTCTGAACTTATCGTCTTTCATACGTTGAGAGTTCTCTGCTACCGCATGATCGGCTGTGAGAAAAACGACATAATTTCCTTTACCCACCTTATCGTCAAGGGCATCTAACAAACGCTTAATCTCTTGATCCAGGCGGATGTAGGCATCCTGAATTTCTTTTGACTGTGGACCGAAATTATGTCCCATGTAGTCAGTACTGGAGAAGCTAACCGCCAGGAAGTCGGTGATGGCATCAGCACCCAGGCTTTCGCCATCTATGGCAGCCAGCGCGAGGTCATTCAAAATGGTATTGCCAAAAGGAGTACTTCTGATCAGGCCGAACTTACCATTGCTAGCCCTTAATTCAGCAAGATCATATGGAAAGGTAGGAGTATCCTTCCCTCTAAAACCTCGCTCATAAGGTGAGTCATCTGGCCCGCTTTCGGCATAACTGCTTATGGGTTTGCTGAGTCTCCAGGTTTGGTTGGAATAGTGATCTGCTAATTTTCTATCATTAAATTTTTTCACCCAGTCCGGTAGCTCCTTCATATAATAAGTCGAGGTCATAAAGTTTCCGGTATTTGAATCATACCAGTACGAGCCATCGGAGTAATGTCCGCCAGGCAAAGCGGAACCTCGGTCTTTGATGGACATGGCCACTACTTTACCCTGTTTTTGGGTTGACATCTTCAATTCATCTGTTATGGTAGAGCTATATAAATTCATAGGAGAAATACGGCCATTTCTCAAAGAACCACCCACAGCAACTGCCGCTGTATCTTCCGCACAGTAAAGCCCTCGCTTGAGTAATCTACTGTACCAGGTATTGTTCACAATTCCATGGACAGAGGGGGTGGTGCCGGTGTAGACCGAAGCATGCCCAGGCCCTGTACTGGTAGAAGCATAGTCATAATGTCCATTCTGAGCCGCAAAACCATCATTGATCAATCGCTTGAATCCTCCTTCACCAAAATCTCCTTGAAACCTCCAGATATATTCTTGTTTCATTTGGTCAACCATGATGCCCACAACCAGTTTTGGACGTTCATTTTGTGCCTTTAGGGCCACTACAATGGCAAAAAGGAATAGAATGAAGATGAATTTTTTCATGATACTATCATTTTGAAGAGCAAGCTATCTTAAAATATGCTTCCTGAGGAAAGCTTTGCGTAAAAATTTTGTTACCCATTTTGTCAAAGTAGATAACAATATAGATATCAGCTTCAGGAACGAGCTTCATGGCAAAGTAGATGGGCTCCTCAATGCTGCCCAGAACCTTGATTTCAGTGTAAGTAGGCTCAATAAGTTCACCTTGAGAGAGGCTGTAAATGCCCTCACCTGCCTCAGTGCGGATCAGAAGTGTTTTGTCGGTATCATCCTCACGGACATACTCGTAGGTCAAAATGCCTTCATACAAGGCTTCATCAGCAGCAATGTTATACATCAACCATTCGTCTTCTATCCTGGTAAGCGACAGTGTGTCATTATAATACACCACCTCATCGAATTCAAAGCTTGTTAGAGGTGCAGCACTGGCATTGATAAATCCTTTGTAGTCACCCTCAGCCGCAATCAAAACTGTATCGGCATAAGGTTCAATCAGTTTTTCAAAGGTTGGAGGAATGTTAACGCCTTTGTCTGGATTGATCACACCAACTTTGCCTTTGTCCAGAATGCTGACATAACCGTCTTTACTTGAACCAATACCATCATAGATAAAGTTGAGTAGGAAATGACCTGTGCTATCGGCTAGCGCAGCATTTCGCTTTTGCAATCGAAGCATATTAGGGCTCAAAGCTGTTACATCATTATAGGTAGAAGTGAGAATCTCGCGCCCGCTGTCGTTATAGATTTTCCGATACTTCTTGGCATTGCTCAGCATAAAGAAGTCGTTTAATGCCTTTTCACCTGTGGTAATGTATTGTTGAGGAATCAATAACTGCGGGTTCCATTCCTCCTTCATTAGGATTTCCTTACCCGTTTTGAATTGCGCCCAGACGGAATCATTGCGAAACTTCATCACCATGTTTTCCCCCCAGAAGGAGAGGGAGTCATAGTTTGCCTGCGGTGGCACACTGCCTACCTGATCGAGTAAAGTCCAGGTACTGTCCTGATAAAGCCCTAACCACCGATCATTCTCCAAAATTTGATCATATAGTTGGCCACCAATAAGCTCGTTATATCGATCGTGAACCAGCTGTACTTTTTCCTGAACGGCTAACTTCCAGCCATAAGGGCGTTCATAAATCTCATAATCGCCAAAAGGAATTACGGTTTCAAATTGCTGGTTCAAGATAGACTCTTTGTCGTCCCGTATTACCCATAACCTGCCATTAGGTAATTCTTCTATCTCGTCAAACGCAGGTTCAAAAGTTGGGGCCTCCGCGCCTGTTAAAATGGGAAAGAGGCTTTCTGGTTCGATGAGCTGAATGCCGTTTTCCTTTTCTAGCCAAAGCTTTGTTTTGAAGGTGTCGATTTGCACAAAGGCATTGGGTAGATATATAAGTCCATTGATGCTTTGGAGTCCAAAAAGGTCATTTTCACGAGTACGGATCAAGCTATTGTTTAGTACCTTGATTTCTTCCTTGGGAGCGTCAATAATCACCTGACCTGACTTATGGATCAGCCGATCGCCTTCTATATTGCGAATGATTAACATGCCGTATCCGGCATCAATTACCTGTTCGAAGATACCCTCGTAAATAAGTGCCCCATTTCTTCCCAAAACCTGTTTTTTGCCATTCACTGTACCGAATACCACATCTCCTAAAGATGGTTTACAAAGACAGTCTGGGGTTAAAGTTTCAAAATTTGTCTGAAGCCGATCAGCTCCTGCTTTACTAACATATTTTATTTTGCCGTTCTCTAGCTTTGGCATCCAAAACTCTCCTTCGAGGGTTCGAGCTTTTCGAAGAGAGTCCATATTCAGCGCAAAATCGAAATCTTCAAAGAAGTCTCCATCTGGGTACTTGGTCTTATAAATATGATAAGCCCGATCGGCCATTACTCTGTTGAAATCGGTGCTGGCATAATCGATCAGAAACCTTCGGAATGACTCGAGGGTGTTTTCGGCAGTAGCATATTGAAAAATTCCAGCCACCACATTTTTGCGATAAGGGGTGTTTGGAAACTCTTCTAAGAATGAGGTTAGGCTTTGATAACTGCCATCAGCAGTACGCTCTTCATAAATCAATCTTTTGTATCTGGTCTGCGCTTCTCCAAAGTCTTCAGCAGCAGGATATTCGACCATAAACTGTTGATAGCGCTGCCAGGTGTGAACAGCAGCTGCTTGTTCAAAGGCAATGTGGTTTCTTAGCCTGATGGCTTCTTCGACCTGATCAGCATCTTCATGATTTTGCATAAACCAGTTATAGGCATCAATGGTATGAATGGCTTTGATGTCCATAAACTTGAGACTGTCCACTTTGTCTTTCAACTCTTGTAGTGACACTGAGTCTACAGATAGCTCTTTCAAAGCAGCAATGTCCTTTGGTTCGGTAATAAATTGAAGTTGTCCGAAAGCCTGGTTGGTGTAAAGGTAGGCCGTGTCGACATCGTAGCGGTTGAATGCCGTATCTATAAACAGGTTGGCATATAGATAATAGGCAGCGGGATTAAGCGTGTCCTTTCCAATCGATCGGTCCAGTGCTTCTACAGTTTTGACCAGATCACCCCGCTGATAGAATCTAAAAGCACGTTTTGGAATTTCAATGTTCCAAAAGGTCAATAGCATGACCAGTCCTGATAAGAGATATAGTTTCTTTACCAATCGATAGACAGTTTAGTAGGCCAAAAATAATAAACGACAAGCCAAAACCTGTGTTACGAAACAATAAGCTTATAACGTTTCTTATAGGTACATATTCGTTCATCCTCTAAAAGGCCTCATTCACTGAATAAGAAATCGTTTGCATAAAAGACATGACTCAATTTCGTACAAAAAAGACTTATATTATTGCATTGCACTTTTAAACCTAATTGCCACCTAATGGATTCATTATTTGATCGAACGCTGAGGAGTGTATTGATGCTGATCATACTGTTTGCATCGGTAAGTGTATATGCGCAAAACAACGAGCGTGTAGTGATAGGCGACCCCTCCAAAACTTCTACGGGTAGGGTACGAATACAAGGACAAGTCACAGGTAAAGAAGATGGGAAAGGACTCTTTGGTGCTACCGTAGCCATACGAGGAACCAATATCGGTGCCGTATGTGATGAAAAGGGGAATTACGAATTCACTGTAGGGACGGGGCAGTTTGAATTGGTAGTGCAATATGTAGGTAAAGTGACTAAGGTTTACGACCTGAGAGTGATAGGAAACGGTAGACTGGATATTGCCCTAGAAGATGAAGTAGTGTCGCTTGACCAGGTATTGATTGAGGCCGAAGGTGCAGACAAGAATATCCAAAGAATTAGTGCTGGTGTAAACCGATTGAATATCAAAGAAATTGAGAGTCTTCCCGCTTTTATGGGTGAGGTGGATATTGTCAAAAGTCTCCAGTCTTTACCAGGGGTTTCTACTGTGGGTGAAGGGGCCAGTGGTTTTAATGTAAGAGGAGGGCGTACCGATCAAAACCTGATTCTCCAGGATGGTGCGCTATTATTCAATGCCTCACACGTTTTAGGTTTCTTCTCAACGTTCAACCCTGATGCTACCGAAGCTTTTACCCTTTATAAAGGAAATATGCCTGCCCAATTCGGTGGACGTATTTCTTCTGTGCTGGATGTAAGAATGAAAGAAGGCAACAGTGAAAAAGTGAAAGTGAGAGGCGGGCTGGGACTGGTAGCTAGTCGACTAGTCGTTGATGGTCCGTTGAATGGAGGCAAGACGAGGTTTCTGGTGGCGGGACGATCGTCATACTCTGATTGGGTTTTGGGTCAGGCCAGAAATATTGATGTTCAAAATAGCGCTGCACGTTTCCATGATGTGAACCTCAAATTGAGTCATCGGTTTGGTGATCGGAACAAGGTGAACTTAAGTTATTATAGAAGTGGAGACTTCTTCAGATTTGCCCAGGACTTTGGTTTTGAATGGGATACTGACATCCTCAATTTTAGCTGGAATTCAAGCATCACGGATAACCTCATTTCTACCACACGTCTGGTTTCAGGCGTGTATAAAAGCAAGCTCTTCGATCCATCGGGTATTGATGCTGCTGAGATAGAAAATGGCATGAATTATTATCAGGCCCAGCAGAACTTCTTTTACACCCCAAATGACAAGCATAGCATCACTTTCGGTGGTGATTTTGTTCGATATGATAGCAGGCCAGAAATTTCCACACCAATCGGTCCTGACTCGGGCATATTACCAGAACGTGTAGAAAAGGAACAAGGCAATGAGTTTGGTTTCTTCGTCAATGATGATATTAACATTACCAAGGACCTGGCCATTTCACTGGGTTTGCGCTATTCGCTCTTTCAGAATAGAGGACCCTATGATGTTTTCCAGTATGCAGATGGAGCACAGCGTTTGGTGGAGAATATTGTCGATACAACATCTTATGCCGATGGTGATTTGATTGCCAAATACTCCGGCTTTGAACCTCGAATCGGTTTGCGGTATAAGATCGATGATCGAACCTCCATCAAGTTCAGCCTGAACCGAACGAGACAGTATATTCATACCCTTTCTAACAGTACAGCGGCTACGCCAACTGATATTCTTCAACTCAGTAATACTTATTTGAAGCCATTGATATCAAACAATGCGTCAATCGGTTATTTCAAGAATTTTAACGACAACAAGTGGGAAACGTCATTAGAAGTCTATATCCGAGACATAGACAATCTACTGGACTATAAAGACTTTGTGGATCTACTACTGAATAATCACCTGGAGACAGACCTTATCGCAGGAAAGGGTCGGGCCTATGGGATGGAACTCTACATCAAAAAGAACAAGGGTCCGATGACCGGATGGCTCTCTTACACACTTTCGCGTACAGAGGTTCAAATCGAAGGCGAGAACCCTGATGAAGTGATCAACAATGGCAATTGGTATCCGGCCAACTTTGACAGAACGCATAATTTCTCCTGGGTGTCAACAGTACAGCTAAGAGGTTCAAGCTCCTTCAACTGGAACGTGGTGTATAGTACTGGCCGACCAATCAATGGCATTGTAACGAACTACCGCATAGGCAGTACTGTGGTGCCGCATTTCTCTGAGAGAAATGAATTTCGTATTCCAGACTATTTCAGAATAGACCTGAGTTTTACCTTCGGAAGAGATATTCTTAAGAAGGAGTACAGAGATAAGCTTGAGGGTAGAAATTACCTGGGTACACTGACCATCGGTATCTACAATATTCTCTCGAGAAAGAATGCTTTCTCAGTCTTCTTTAAAAGACCTGAGGACCTGGGCTTAATTCCAAGACCTCACAGACTCACCGTATTGGGAGCTGCATTTCCCAACATCACTTACAACTTTAGATTTTAATGAAGATGCGTAAAACACAACTTCTGTCTTTACTGGGTATGGTGCTGGTGTCACTACTGTTTTGGCGCTGTGCTGAAGTGATCGAATTAAATAATGAGACCAGTGGAGGTCAGCTGGTCATCTCTGGGCGGATCACAAATGGTACCATGGGCAATGTCGTGAACATTTCCCGCGCCTTGCCGGAAGATCAGGCTCCTCAATTGATTAGTGGAGCATCTGTAAAGGTGATTGATCAAAATGGTTTGGAAGAGGCCTATGTGGAAACTCAGCCGGGTCAGTATGAGCTTTGCAGAGACATTGTGCAAGGTGAGGTCGGTGGTGTATATCAGCTGGAGGTACAGGTTGATGGAAAAACCTATACTTCTTCTCTACAAGAAATGATGCCTATTCTGGCGGAAGATGAACTACGTTTTGAATTGGATATCCAAGATAATATCACAGGTTCCGGAACTGCGACCAGTACCGATGTTGTAAGAATATTTGCCAATAGTACCCTGAATAGTCTTCCTGAAGAATTCTATATCCGCTGGTTAATGGAAGAGTCCTATACGATCACAGGAATGAATTTACCACTGCGTACTTTTCCAAGGTACTCTCCGCAGGTATGCTACATTATCAATGAGCTGAGTGCTCAGGATATTTTCCTGGTAGATGGTACTGAAATAAGGAATGTTAATCTCAATAATCGAGAAGTTGCGGTAAGACCAGTTGACAATAGCTTTAGCACAAAGCACTATTTCAATATTATTCAACTGGGTTTGAATCGTGAGTCGCATGAATATTGGAGTAAACTGCGGTCATTGACTGTCAGACAGGGTTCAATATTTGATACACCCCCTGCTGCCGTACCCGGTAACTTTGTAAGCTCTGATCCTTCGGAAGAGGTATTTGGCTTTTTTGAGGCTTCAAGTGCTGATACGGCTAGACTATTGATGACAAACAACGATATTCCACTCTTTTTCCTGGACCCTTGTCAGGTAGATCAGGAGACTTTTCTCCAGATCATCCGGGTTCCATTTGAGTGTATTAGTTGTTTGATTGAAAGGGAGATTGTTGAGGCAGAATGTATCTTCTGTTCGCTACTACCTAACAGTACATTATCACGGCCAAGTTATTTCTAATTTTGTAATGGATGTTAAACCCCGGTCATCATAGCGTTTTAAAAAGTGTTATTGTTGTTCTGCTTGGGGTGTGTGCTGTCTTTGCCTGTTCTGAGGTAATAGACCTCAAAAATGACAATGATCGGAGGCAATTGGTCATCTTCGGAAGAATTACTGATGGCGGTATGGGCAATGTGGTCAATATCACCAGAACACTTCCTGAAGGCCAGAGCCCGGAATCGGTGAGTGGCGCTGTAGTCACCATCTTTAGCGAAGATGGACAACAAGAGCAACTGGTAGAAACTACACCGGGCAATTACGAACTTTGCGGAGACCAGATTCAAGGAGTCCCAGGAGGCGTATATCATCTTCAGGTAGATTTAGATGGCAAAGTATATACCTCCGAATTACAGGAGATGATGCCCATCATTGGCAGGGATGAATTGAGATATGAACTGGATATTGAAGAGGGAATATCCAACCGCGGAGTGGCAACAAGTAGCGATGTGGTAAGGGTATTTGCCAATACCAGCTTTGATGAACTCCCCGAAGAGTTTTACATCCGTTGGGCCATGGAAGAGGCTTATACTGCTGTGGCCATGGACTTGCCAAGGTCTTGGTTTCCAAGGTACTCCCCAATGGTTTGTTACATCATTAACGAATTGAGCCCTCAGGACATATTTCTTGTGGATGGTACCGAAATTCGGAATGTTAACCTGAATAACCGTGAAGTGGCTGTTCGGCAGATTGACAGAAGTTTTGGCGTTAGCCACTATTTCAATATCATCCAATTTGCTTTAAACAGAGAGTCACATGAGTATTGGAGTAAGCTGAAATCTTTGACCGAACGCCAGGGCTCTATTTTTGATACGCCTCCTGCTGCGGTTACAGGTAATATTACAAGTTCAGATCCCTCAGAAGATGTTTTTGGTTTTTTCGAGGCGTCAAGTGTCGATACTTCGAGGGTACTCTTAACCAATAATGACATTCCCCTGTTTTTTCTGGATCCCTGCCAGGTAGATCGAGATTTATTCCTTCAGATCATATCTGTGCCTTTTGAATGTGCCCCTTGTCTGGTAACCGAAAAACTGGTGCCAGAAACCTGTATTTTTTGTAACCGATTTGCTAACAGTACCCTAGAACGACCTAGTTACTATTAAGAGAGGAAGGATGAAATACAGACTGTCATATTGCTCATCCATTCCCCGAAAGCCAGTCTATAAGCTATTCCTACTAATCTTCTTTGTGCTTGTTGCTTGTTCTGAAGTCATTGAACTAGAAGATAATACAGTAGGTGGCCAAATCATTATCTATGGTCGGATCAGTAACAGTACTCAAGCCAATGAGGTCATCATCTCCAGAGCGCGTCAGGCAAGTACTGCGCCCACGCCCATTGAAGAGGCAACGGTTAAGATCATAGATGACAATGGCCTGGAAGAATTTTTAGTAGAAAATGAACCAGGACATTATGTACTTGAGCGCAATATCATTTCAGGAGAACCCGGTAGGTCTTACCGTCTGGAAGTAGACATTCATGGCACTGTCTATTCCACTGATTTTCAAGAACTATTACCAGTGATTTCGGAGGATGAGATGAGATATGAAATTGGTGTGGAGCGCAATATTACCTCTACAGGAGCGGCAGTCGAGGAAGATGTGGTTCGATTATTTGTTAATTCTGACTTGCCCGATGATTTACCGGAGAAGTTTTTCATTCGCTGGGAAATGGAAGAAGTGTATTCTGTACTCACGGGCGTACTACCAGCCTTTTGGTTCCCAGGCGCACCTGGGCAAAGCCAATGCTATATTACTTATAAGTTGGGTGCCGATGAGATTTTCCTGTTGGATGGAAGAGATATCAGAAGAAGTGATTTGAGAAATCGAGAACTTATTACTCGCAGGATTGATCGGTCATTCTCCAATAAGCATTATTTCAACCTGATTCAGTCTCGTGTCAGTGAAGAGAACTTTGATTATTGGGAACGGGTGAGAACACTAACCATCACGAACGGCTCTATATTCGATCCGGTTGTTGGGCCATTGCGCGGCAATGTAAAGAGCGAAAATCCGGGAGAAGAAGTTTTTGGCTTCTTTGAAGTAATCGGTATCGATACGGCCAGGTTATTATTGACCAATAATGACATCCCGGTTTTCTTTCACGATCCGTGTAATTTTCTAGGAGATAATGTGGTGCCACTGTTAACAGTGCCTTTCGGATGTGTACAATGTTTGTTACAGCAAAAGCTTGTTGAGCCAGGGTGCCTTTCCTGCGCTGCAGTACCCAATAACGGACCAAGGCCTGACTATTTTTAATTCATTTTGAATTGTCAACGACCATATCGAACTGACTCCTTTTTTAAAGCTTCGCTTGGCTTACTCTTGGTCGCCATTTTTATTGCCATAGGATGTTCTGAGGTCATTGAACTGGAAGATAATACGACCGGTGGTCAGGTGATTATCTATGGCCGGATTAGCAATAGCACCCAAGCCAACGAAGTAATGATCTCAAGAGCAGGTCAGGCGAGCACAGCGCCTATACCCATCGAAGGAGCTTCGGTTAAAATAGTTGATGACACTGGTATCGAAGAGTTTCTGGTTGAGATAGCCCCTGGTCATTACACCTTGAACAGGGATGTACTTTCAGGGCAATTTGGACGGTCTTATCGGCTTGAAGCGGATGTTGAAGGCACCATTTATACCACGGACCTTCAAGAATTACTACCCGTTTTATCTCAGGACGTGATGCGCTATGAAATTGGGGTTGAAAGAGATATCACTTCCTCCGGTGCCACGGTCACTGAAGATGTGGTGAGGGTATTTGTTGATTCAAATCTACCCGATGATCTACCAGAACAGTTCTTTATGAGGTGGGAGATTGAAGAGGTATATTCAGTGTTGACCGCTTTTTTCCCTACTTTCTGGTTTCCAAGTACAGCACCACCACAGAGCCAGTGCTATGTTACCCATAAATTGGGTGCCGATGAGATATTTCTACTTGATGGTCGGGATATCAGAAGAAGTGATTTGCGCAACAGAGAACTTATAACAAGGAGCATAGACCGGTCATTTCAGAATAAGCACTACTTCAACCTGATTCAATCCCGCGTGAGTGAAGAGAACTTTGAGTACTGGGAAAAGGTAAGAACACTTACCATCACCAATGGGTCTATATTTGATCCAGTAGTAGGGCCACTTAAAGGAAATGTTAGAAGTAATGATCCTGAAGAAGAGGTGTTTGGTTTTTTTGAAGTAGTCGGCATTGATACAGCGAGACTCTTACTGACCAATAATGACATACCAGTTTTTTTTCGTGATCCCTGTGACTTCAGAGGAGATTTAGTGCTTCCTTTGCTAACAGTTCCTTTTGATTGTTTTCAATGTTTGATTCAACGAAAGATTATAGATCCACAGTGCGCATTTTGCAGTGCAGTGCCTGATAGTGGACCGCGGCCTAGTTATTTTTAGATGTCTACCATTAACGAACGTATTTCACTTCTTTTAAAAGACTTCGGTGATTCTGAAAGTGGTTTTGCCAAGCGGATTGGAGTATCCAGCTCCGTGATGTTTAACATTGTGAACCCCAAAGGAAGAAAGAGTTATCCCAGCGGCCCAGTGTTGGAAAAAATTCTTGATTTAGAGAAGGATGGACAAAAAGTATCAGCAGAATGGCTGATGCGAGGCAATGGCGATATCTATCAGAGTGACGGAAATCAAAAGATTGCTAACCCGGAAGAGGCCTTGGATTATTTGAGGCAAGAGTTCATCCGATTGCAGCGAGGGGATAAATAATAGAAACTGACAAAAGTCATTGGGCCGACAAGTATATACTTGATATCTTTGTCAAATAAGTAAGAGCTATGAAGAAATTAATGTTTTTAAGTTGTGTGCTATTCGCTTTCGCTTGTAGTTCACAAAATAAATCTGAGGAATATAAGGCCGAGATTGTTGGTAAATACGGTGCTGAAATCACTGAAGACGGTATGATATCGGTAGACGATATGGTGGCCAAATTATCTGAGTCAGATTCAATTATGGTGAAGGTCAAAGGTGAAATCACCGCTACTTGTGCCATGAAAGGATGCTGGATGAATTTGGTAATGCCGAACGGTGAGGAAATGAGAGTTACCTTCAAAGACTATGCATTCTTTGTTCCAAAAGAAGGAATGGAGGGTAATGAAGCCCTAATTGAGGGTGTGGTTACCAGAACTGTCACTGATGTGGAGACCCTTAAACACTATGCAGAGGATGCCGGAAAACCACAATCAATCATTGATGCCATCACGGAAGCTAAAGAGGAATTGGCGTTTGAAGCCAGTGGCGTTATTATCTATAAGACGCAGGAAGCAGCTGAAGAGGTAGCGACCATAGAATAAGAAAGCGTATTCAAAAAAAGCCACCCCGAATTTCGGGGTGGCTTTTTTGTTTTAATGGGGTAGGGTAGAGTTGAGCATGACGTATCTAGAGTCATGCAACCTAACAAGTCATACAAACTCGTGAGTACTGCCTTATTAGTACTCCCGCTGATGTGGATTAGCCTAAGAGTGATAACCAACACCAGCTCGGTAAGCCTCTCAGAATTCGATCATCAATATGAACTTAGTTATGACTTCACAGTAAGAGGTGAAAGAGATTATTGGATTAAAACGTTTATTCCTCAGAATGATGATCGCCAGTCGGTAGAGATATTGGACGGCACCGTACCTCAGTTAATTACCAACGATGAGCATAATTCCATTGCCAGATGGGAAGGGAAGTCAGACGGCCTTGAAACGATCAATCTGAGTTTTTCCTTCAAAGGAAAATCAGTCGAGTATCAGATATCGGAAGAGATCGAATACATCCCATACATTGCATTTGACTTACCCAAAGTACTCACCGCGACCGAATACATTCAGTCTGATCATGAGCAAATACAAAGCGTTTCAAACGAGTTAAGAGGAAACAGAAGAGGCCTCAAAGAAATTATTCAAAGTTTCTATAATTACGTTTATCAGCTTCCTTCTAACGGTACAAATGAGCTGACAGATGCCGTAACGGCATTGCAAGATCAAGAGGCCTCTTGCAATGGTAAAAGCCGCCTGCTGGTTGCACTGTGTCGCTCCCAGAGAATACCAGCCAGAATGGTTGGGGGTATCATAATGGAATCAAGCGAAAAGAAGACATCTCATGCCTGGGTTGAGGTTCAGGTCAATGACACCTGGGTGCCCTTCGATCCACTAAACGGATACTTTGCTTCACTGCCTGCTCATTATTTGAAACTCTATGAAGGAGATAATTTCCTGATTACCCGAAGCCCTGGAATCACTTTTGACTATCAATACAAAATTCAGGAAGAACGAAATAATAAGTTCTCCAATTGGGCGCTAGTTGACCTTTGGGCTCTCAGCATAGAGCAGCACTTGCCGCTAGATATGCTCAGGGTGATGTTGTTGTTGCCGCTAGGGGCTTTGTTGATTGGTATTTTAAAGAATGTCGTTGGGTTTAAGACCATAGGGGTATTTCTTCCTGTACTCATCAGTATTGCGCTCATAGAGACCGGAATAGGCACAGGCTTGATACTCTTTACGGTAATTGTATTTCTTGTGGCTTCCTTGAACTATCCGCTGACAAAATGGGGTGTTCAACACACGGCAAAACTTACGCTGATGATGTCAGCCGTGGTGTTGTTAGTACTGGGGCTAACACAAATATTGCCTACTAACAACACATTAGCACCGCTCTTTTTCCCATTTATCATTTTGACCTTGGTTTCTGAGAAAGTAGCTCGAACCATAGATGAGGATGGATTTCGAACCGCTTTGGACATGTATGTGCAGACATTGATGGTAACTGTCATCATCTTCTTTGTCCTTAATGCCACTGTAATTCAGAACTTCCTAATGACTTTCCCAGAGGTACTGATCTCCTTTGCTGGGATTAATCTGATGCTCGGAAAATGGATTGGCTTTAGAGTACTGGAATACCCAAGATTTTGGAAAACTGTAAAGGCTTAAGACATGAGATGGTGGTTAAATAGTTTTCAAAAATTGGAGACCGAAGTATTGGGGATTAATGAGCGAAATATCGATTTCATTTACCAATTCAATAAGCGATCAGACTACATCCTGGCTGATGACAAATGCCTTGCTAAAGATATTTTTGTCAGGCACGATATACCTTGTCCGCTTACCTATGGTATTGTTCATCACCTCGTAGAAATCCAGTCAGTCTGGGATGCCATTCAGGATAAAGAACACCTTGTCATCAAGCCTGCCAAAGGTGCCGGGGGCAAGGGAATCATGATATTGCGTCAGGAAGAAGGACACTGGTATAGTGGGTCTAAACAGGTCTCAGAAGCGCATATTTTTCATCATGTGGCGAATATACTATTTGGACTTTACTCCTTTGGAGACAGCGATAAAGCCATTTTTGAAGAGTTTGTGACGCCTCATCAATTTTTTGGTGAAATCTATGATCAGGGCGTACCAGATTTCAGGATCATCCTACTCAATGCCATTCCTCTAATGGGAATGTTGCGAATGCCCACTAAGGAGTCGGGAGGGAAAGCAAACCTGCATCAGGGAGGTCTTGGGATCGGCATCGATTTAGACAATGGTATGCTGAAAAGTGCTTATAACGGAAAGGCTTATTTGACACATCATCCGGACAGTCGGCAACAAATTCAGGGACTTAAAATCCCTTATTGGAATCAGCTATTGCAAATGGCTAAGGATGTTGCGCAGGTTTATCCACTGAAATATTTAGGAGTAGACCTTGTGATTGACCAAAACAAAGGCCCTATGATCATGGAAGTAAATGTACGCCCAGGACTTGGGATACAGCTAGCCAATCGACAAGGCTTGAAAGGAATTTTAGAAACGATAAAGAGGAATGAAAATGAAGCTTAAAAAATCAAAGTCACTGTATGTATTAGTGCTGTTAAGCCTGATTTCAGTGGCATTTATAGACCATAAACGAAACATGAACATGGAATTGACTTATTCACTGGGTCCCCAAGAGGGAACAAAAATATTAGTGGCCAGTGAAACGCAATTCATCAACCAAAACCAAAAACTAGATGAAACGGATCTTAATATTGACGGCCTCGCTATTCCTTGTCAGTAATGGACTGATAGGCCAATGGCAAAAGAAGTTTAAAGCAAGTGGCTATGGTGGCTATGAACATAATATTTTTCTAAGCCCCTCGACTTTAATCAGAGAGGGAGAGCAAGTAGTAAGACAGGATTTACTGACCAGTGGCTTTTATGAAGGAATTTCGTTTAGCGGAGACTTTGAAAAAAAGTTCGAAGGTGGTAGATGGAAGTTGGGCTTCCTCACTTCAGCCGCAAACTTTCATACTACTCCAGATGCTGATCGATTGACCTTGAGTCTAAAATCGTCTTATAGAAAGCGTTATGCAAAAGGCAAGTACTTTGAAATAGCTCCTTCATTTGCTCGAAGATCTCAACAGGGTACTAATGAATCAGATGGGGTGTTGAGAACCACCTTTTCCTATACGCGATTTAATTTACCCGTGCATCTCGACTATTACCTGGGTAATAAAACCTGGTTCAAAACGGAAAGTGGTTATACTTTCAAAGCCTACGATCAAAATGACCTGGGGGAAAAGGTGTCTTATCATGCTGCTTATACCGGGTTTGGACTCAGCAAGAAGTGGGAAAAGGACAAAATCACTTCTAAGCTGACCTTCTCGGGAAACCTGGAGTACAGGTATTACACTGATTTGGAGGTAGACGATGAAGAAGAGGGCGAGGAAGAAGGTGAAGAGGAAAATGAAGTAGTCGCAAGACCCAATAACCCCATAGGTTTTATCGCTGAAGAACGTCAATGGTTCTTCTATCGGGCCAATCTGGAGTACAATGTCAGGAACAGTTCATCTAAGTTCGATTATACATTGGGCCTATACTATGTAGGCAGAGGAGACTCAGAACAACGCTTTGGTTATGGTGAAATATCCCCGGGAATCAGTATCAACTATCGAGCAAAAGGGTTTTCACTAACTGCCTCAACCAGGTATAGTATGAGAAAATTCAGGACGCTGGAAGTAGGAGAAAACGATGAATTGCTAAGGTACAATTACTTGAGAAGCAGTTTTAGAGTCAATGTGCCTTTGTCAAAAGGAAAGACCTGGTTCATTAAAGGAAATTTGATCGATCGTAAGTCAAGCAGAACAGATATTTCGAGCACAGCCTTCAGAGGATATTTCAATAATAGCATTGAAACAGGTATTACTATTCGTTTCTAAATAGTAAGTTTTGGTCTATAGTGCCCAGGCAGAAGGTCTGGGCACTTCTTTTTAATGCAACCTTTTGACCTTTTTTACATCTACTCTTTATAGGACTGTAACCAAATCCATAATTTTCAGTCTGTATAAAAAACTAATAAGGTCATGAAAACTCAAAAACTCACTATCCGCGCAGTTATCTCATGCGCATTCTTAATGTTAATTACCCTTTCGGGATTCGCTCAGCAAAAGGTTAAAGCATCTGATATTATGGAGGCTTTAAAAAGAGGAGACGAAGTTTCTTATAAGGATGTCACCGTTACAGGCGTCTTAGATTTTACCTTTATGGATGAAAAGAAACGTGACTTACCCACAAGAAGGCGTTGGTGGAGAGACGGTGCTGATAACGAGGTCAATGAGACCATTGTCTCTAAGATCTCATTTGTCAATGTGACTTTCGAAGATGATGTATTGGCTTACTATCATGACGATAGATCTGAATACACTTTCACTGCTGATTTTGAAAAGGATGTCACTTTTGAAAACTGTAAGTTTGAAAGAGACGCTATGTTCAAGTACTCAGTGTTTGAGCGTTCAGCAACTTTCGCAGCGTCTTCTTTCCAAGAAGAAACTACTTTTAAGTATGCCGAATTTGAAGATCTGGCGAACTTCTCGAAGACATTTTTCGATGAGGATGCCATTTTCAAGTATACCAAGTTCAGAGATGGTGCCAACTTTAATGCTGCGAAGTTCGACAGGTCTTTGGATATGAAATACACTAAAGTAAGGGGAGATTTAGATATCAAGGATATGGATGTTCGATGGGACATTATTACGAAGTATGCAGAGGTAAACGGAAGAAGTTTCACTCGCTACCTAATGGATAATTAAACTACCTTTAAATAGATCGAAGGAGCTCCGCAAAGTCGGGGCTTTTTCTTTTTATACCTATCGGGATTGCTTGATGAAGGCATTGGCTAGCATGCGCAACTGCATGCGATAGGGTACGATTTTACCCAAGGCTTTATATAGCTTAGGCATGAAGCCAGGTATTGCGACTGCCTTTCCCTGATACATTTTTGCCAAGGCATATTCAGCCACTTCTTCAGGCGTTTGCTGCGTCATTTTTGAAGCTTTGCCCATTTCCTTATCGCGCTGGATAACATCAGGGTTAGTCAACACAGCAGCCGGGCAAAGAATCGTAATCCCAATATTGGTTGCTTCTAATTCCTTTCTCAAGGACTGAGAAAAAGAGTGTACAAATCGCTTGCTGGCGGAATAAATTCCCTTGTACGGAATATCATAGAAAGCCGCCATACTCGCTACATTGAGCACATAGGCTTTTGGAAGTCCTTTCATGTCTTGCAAGAACAAATGCGTCAGCATCACCAAAGAGACCATGTTCAGCTGCATCTGTCCATAGTAGAAACTAGCTTCTCTGCTAAGAAAGGCACCTGAGTTACCAAGGCCTGCATTGTTAACTAATATGTCTACAAGATAGCCGTTTTGCTTACACCAGTCATAGATGTTCTGAGGACTTTCTTTCTGCATCATATCCGTACCCAGTGCATCAAATGATTGGCTTGGATATTGTTCTTTTAGGGCGTCTGTAACCTCCTGCAGCTTTGGTTCAGGCAGGGCTACGAGTAGTACATTTTGTCCTCGGGCAGCACAGTTTTCAGCAATCGCTTTGCCAATACCATTACTGGCCCCAGTGACTAACGTATAAGTATTTTGATCAGACATTATTTTCTTTCAACCAATCGACTGTGTTCTGAATTCCTTGTTTCAATGAAGTAACCTCATAGCCAAGTTCGCTTTGTGCTTTGGCACTGGATACACTCCATTTATAAAGATATTTTCTTACCCAACCTGGCGTAATCATTGGTTGTCTTCCGAACCTTTCGGCCATAAAGAGCTGCAGCCTTCCGAAGGCCAGCAATACACCCAAGGGCATTTTATAAAGCTTGTATTTCTTTCCACCAATTTCTGCAATAGTGTCAAATAGCTCAAAGTAAGTTGCATCGTCACCTCCCAATAAGTAGCGTTCGCCAGCACGACCGTTTTGCATGGCCAGGATGTGTCCATTGATGACGTCATCCACATAGACATAGTTACCCGTACTTAGTCCATCACCCGGAATAAACTTCCACTTACCCTCGATATACTGTTTCACAAGCTTGGTCACAGAATTACTAACGTTCAAAGGGCCTGGACCATAAACCCTTGTGGGGTTCACAATGACCACATGCTGGCCTTTGCTAACGTATTCTTTGATCTTAAGCTCTGATTCGTATTTCGTGCTTTCGTAATCAGTAAAGAAATCCACCTGTCTTGGTGTATCCTCATTGACAGGACCATCAATGGCAGGGCCTATGACACCAGCAGTAGATGTCACCACCACTTTTTCAACTCCTTGTTTCTTGGCAACGTCCAGCACATTTAAGGTGCCATCTATGTTTACGGTCTTAAAAGTATCGCCCTTAGCCCATACACTTGCAAAAGCCGCCAAGTGATATACCTCTTGACAGCCTTGCATGCCATTTTCTAGGGCCTCAATGGCAAAGAGGTCCCCTTCAACAAAGGATATTCTGTCGTGTTGCAGGTCCGCAGCTTTCTGCTTCGAACGAATTAATGCAACCACTTCATGACCTTCATCAGCCAGTCTCATGGCCAATTTTCTACCGATAAATCCGGTACTGCCTGTTATGAATATTCGTTTCGACATTAAATGATTTTCATTTCAGGGTGATGCCTCAAAGAGAAAAAGAAATTAGAGAGTGCCAATGTAATGTGGACGAAGAAGGCCACCCAAATGGTTCCTGTGGTTAAGGTGACCAAGCAAAGAACAATACCCAGAGGCACTGCACCGATCGTCTCTTCCAGGTTTTTTGGGACATGCACTAAGGCATATAATGCTGCATTTAGAATGATGGCAGGCCATTCACCCAGTAAAGGCACTGTCGCAAAAAGCAGAAGACCTCGAAACATAAGTTCGTAACCAAAGAGATACGCACACCAGGTAAAAGCATTGGTTACAACCATGGATTTTGTCCATTCCTTTTCTCTCACATTCGGATAAAAAGCCAGATTTTTGGCCTTTTTAGAATTGAAGAAATTCATGGGAATGATGATCAAAGCCAAACCAAAAATCCAATACAATGAAGTGGCATGATTCTGAAAGTCAACACCGTATTCGGAGGGACTTTTTTCTAAAATCAAAATCATAATTATGGCAGGTATAACACCAATGGTCATGGCGCCCACATAACGGTGTGACCAGATAGCTCTGGTACTGCCTCTGGTTGCTCCATACTGGTTGACAAAACGCTGCTTTACTTTTTCTGAAATCGAGTAAAAGTGATAGATACTAAATCCTACCGTGACTAATGCAATAGCAAGTACAGGTTCTAGAAATTCAGCCTTCCAAACGGGGATATCCATGCAAGAAATTGTGCTATGAGTTGGCAAAAATAAAAACATCTGCTGGAATTAGGGCGCAAGGCTTTATAAATTACAGTTCAATTCTACGGTATGAAGAAGTTATTCATAAGTCTGTTTATTGGCCTCTTGGCCACCGCTATATATGGTCAGTCCATAACTGCCGATCAATTGGTCAACCGAGCCATTGCTTTTCATGACCCTGATGGTTGGTGGAGCAAAGTAAAAATGGATATGGTCATTGAAATGGAAATGCCAGGTCGTCCTGCCCGATTGAGCAATGTAGTGGTGGATAACATCAAGGGTGGCTTCCATATCTCCGTGCTGAGTAATGACAGATTGTTAGAATGGATGGTTGATGGAAAGGATTCATGTGATTTTAAAGTCAATTTTGCGAAACCGACTGTAGCCGAAGCTGACTCCCTGAATCTAACACCTGACCGTGCCAGAAGGTGGAGAGACTACTATACTTACCTCTATGGCCTACCCATGAAACTCACTGATAAGGGTACAAACATAAGTAATGAGGTGATAGAAACGACCTTTATGGGTAAACCTGTACTTTCTCTAAGGGTGACTTATGATGAAGCGATCGGAAAAGATATCTGGTACTTCTATTTTAACCCAAACACTTACGCTATGGTAGGGTACCGGTTTTATCATGATGAAGCCAAAAATGATGGAGAGTATATAGTGCTAGAAGATATGATCATCGAAAAAGGCATGAGGATTCCTAAGAATAGGAGTTGGTTTACCAATGCCGAAGACAAGCTTTTAGGAACAGATTATCTAAAAGAATTCAAAGTGGATAGAGGCTGGTAGTACAAGTAAGAAAGGCAATTACCCAGTTATTGGACAAAATCGGCTACTTCTTCTTTTTACGTTTCAGAGAATTGATAAACTGAGACCAGGCAAAAGGATTCAATAATGGATTGGCTCTTGGACCTGCACTATTTTGAAGGTTTACAAACTGCTGGTTTTGCATAAACCTATAATTAGCGCTTGGACTAGCCTGCAGTGGTGTGGAACGAATTAATTCTTGAATTACTTCAGGAGCGAAGCTATTAATGACATTCTGTTGGTCCTCATTCAGGTTCATGGCCAAAATAGCCTCTTTAAAGAGCTCTTCAGAAGGGAATGGGTTCACTTCAACCTCTCCCAAGTCTACATAATCTTCTTCCAAGGCGAAAATTACTGTCCATCGATCACCTACATCATCAGGGATTACAACCTCTCGGTTTTTAAACCCCACCGCACTAATAATCAGTGTTTCTCCCGCAAGGAAGGCTTTACTAATCCATCCTTTATAGTCTGTTATGTCACCTCTTCCACTTCTTTTGTTGAAAACGTGAACTCCAGGAATGGTTTGGGTACTATCAGCGTTCATTACCAGGCCTGAAACCTGAACAATATGCAGGTCTTCTCGATCCTGAGCATTAGCTGCCTGAGGCAAACATGCTAATAGCGCAATTGCCAGAGGTAGAATCAGGTAATATTTTTTCCAAAGGGGCTTCACCAATTGAATGCTAATAGTCTTTTACGGAAAGGAAATCAAATGGATTAGAATAACGATTTGCTTTACACTACAATGATAACATGCAAAAACCATATTTTGATTGGTGAAATAGATTTATTCTTTTCAAATTAACAATTCTTAACCCATGCGCCTCAAGAATTTCAGCCTCAGTTTTGGAAGCCAGATCTTTAAATCCGTCTCAGACGAGTCAAGGGTAAGAATCCTGCATCTGCTTTATCGCAATGGAGAATTGACGATCTCAGACATTGAACATATCCTTGATTTTACTCAAACCAAGACCTCTAGACATATTACCTATTTGAAGAATTCTGGAATGGTCAGTGCGCGCAAAGTAGATCAGTGGGTATTTTACAGTATTCGCGAGGAGGTGGAGGAATTGACCAATCGTATTTTTGATTTTTTAGTGAAAGATGCTTCTCTCCAAAAAGACCAAGAGACCTACGAAGTGCTTAATTCTAATCGTGAATTGGCCAAAAGCAGACTGCAGAATAAAAACCTGCTGCGCTAAACTAAGCTTCCGTTTTTAGGTTAATTGACAAACACTATTTCCTTGAGGAACTACAAACACATTTTCTTTGACTTGGATCATACCCTGTGGGATTATGATGCCAATGCGCGTGAAGCGCTTTATGAACTTTATGACCGATATGGTTTTGGCCAATTGGGTCTTTTTGAAAAGGAGCTTCTTGCAGATACCTTCTTTGAAGTAAATGAAGGTCTATGGGACCTGTACAACCAAAGTAAAATACAGAGAAGAGACATCCGCGAGAGAAGGTTTCCGGCCATTTTCCAAAAGTTAGATGCTTCGTTGGAACACATGCCTTATCGAATCGAAGAAGAATACATAGCGCTTAGCCCAACAAAGAGCAAGACTTTTGACGCAGCCCATGAGGTGTTGGATTATCTCAGTCAGCAGTATAAGCTGCATATAATCACCAATGGTTTTGATGACATACAAGCGACTAAATTAAGCTCCTCTCAACTCGACCATTATTTTGACGTGGTAGTTACTTCCGAATCATCAAAAATGAGAAAACCTGACCCTCGAATTTTCGAACTGGCCTTAGACAAGAGCAAGGCTAGACTTGAAGAGAGTATTATGATTGGTGATAACCTGGATTCAGACATTGCGGGGGCTATTAATACCGGAATGGATCACGTTTGGTTTAATCCTGGAAATATCGCTACCGATCGTGAAGTTCAATATGAAATACAGAACTTAATCGAGCTAAAAAGCATTCTATAAGTTCAGTTTCATAACGGTGTTTTGAAACTGTATATTTGCGCAAACTCAATTGATTAAACCATAAAAAAGTAAACTATGGCAACCGGATTTTTCAACGTGCCTACCCCTACGAACGAACCTGTATTGGACTATGCTCCAGGTTCTAAGGAAAGGAAGGAATTACAAGCTGCCCTGGCTGAAGCCAGAGCTCAGCAAATTGATGTACCGATGTACATCGGTGATCAAGAAGTGAGGACTGACAATAAAAAGGCTATGTCACCACCACATGATCATCAGCATATTTTAGGACATTTTAGTGAAGGAGATGCTTCGCATGTTGAAAGCGCCATTGATGCAGCTATGGCTGCTAAATCGGCATGGGCCGACCTAAGCTGGGAACACAGAGCTTCTATCTTCTTAAAGGCTGCCGAATTACTAGCAGGACCATATAGAGCTAAAATCAACGCAGCAACTATGCTCGGTCAATCTAAGAATGCCTATCAGGCTGAGATTGATGCTGCTTGTGAATTCATTGACTTTTTAAGGTTCAATGTGCAGTATATGACTGAGATTTATGCTCAGCAACCCAATTCTGCCAAAGGTATCTGGAACCGCGTAGAGCAAAGACCACTGGAGGGATTCGTCTTTGCTTTGACACCATTCAATTTTACAGCTATTGCCGGCAACTTGCCTACTTCTGCAGCCATGATGGGCAATACCATCGTTTGGAAACCATCCAACACACAGATATATTCTGCTAATGTGTTAATGCAGGTTTTCAAAGAAGCAGGTGTTCCTGATGGTGTAATTAACCTGGTGTATGTTTCAGGGCCAGTTGCAGGTGATGTTATCTTCAATCACAAAGACTTTGGAGGTATTCACTTTACAGGTAGTACCGGTGTCTTCCAGCACATTTGGAAGACCATCGGTGAAAACATCTACAAGTACAGGTCTTATCCTCGAATCGTAGGAGAAACCGGAGGTAAGGATTTCATTATGGTGCACAAATCTTCTGACGCAAAAGAGGTTGCCACGGCTATTTCCAGAGGAGCATTTGAGTATCAGGGACAGAAATGTTCTGCGGCTTCGAGAGCCTATATTCCTTCCAATCTTTGGGATGATGTAAAAGCTTATGTTCAGGCGGATTTGGCTACATTTAAAATGGGCCCTACTGAAGATTTCACAAACTTTATCAATGCGGTAATTGATGAAAAGTCTTTCGACAACATTGCTAGATACATTGATAATGCAAAAGCCAGTCCGGATGTTGAAGTCATTGCTGGGGGTAATTATGACAAGTCGAAAGGGTACTTCGTTGAGCCAACCGTATTGCTAACAAAAGATCCTAAGTACACTACCATGTGCGAAGAGATCTTCGGTCCGGTAATCACAATTTATGTTTATGATGAGAATGAATTCGAATCTACTTTGGCATTGCTAGACGATACATCTCCTTATGCATTGACAGGTTCAATCTTCGGTAGAGATCGTTATGCAGTAGAGTTAGCCACTAAGAGATTAGAGCAGTCGGCCGGTAACTTCTATATTAACGACAAACCAACAGGCGCTGTTGTTGGTCAGCAGCCCTTCGGTGGTGCCAGAGGGTCTGGAACCAATGATAAGGCGGGATCAATGATCAACCTATTGCGCTGGGTGTCTCCAAGAACGATTAAAGAGACATTCGTTCCACCAACAGACTATAGATATCCTTTCTTAGGAGAAGATTAATTGAAAGCCCCGCAAGTCGGGGCTTTTTTTATATTTGATGATATGGAAGAACAATTGGAAGCCATAGAAGAATTCTTTCGAAAAGAGGTACCAGAAATCCTTCAAAAATTGACTGCAGAGGCAAGGCCATTATGGGGGTATATGACACCACAGCACATGTTGGAACATCTCATCGTTACATTTAAGATGTCGATTGGAAGAATAAAGATTCCTGTCGTTTCTAAGGAGGAGGATTTTCCACGGCTCAAGGCTTACTTGATCAAGGACAGCCCAATGCGAAGGTCAGTTCCTTCCCCGACTGGTAAAAATGAACTTCAACCCTTAAGATCAGCAAACCTCGAAGAGGCAAAAGAAAAGGTGCTCAGAGAGGTAGAAAGTTTTATCACCTATATGAATGAGAATCCAGATGCTCTGGCTAGTCATCCATATGGTGGTCCAATGAATGCTGAGGAATGGTTTTTATTTCACAGAAAGCACTTCAAACATCATTTCATTCAATTTGGATTGATCCCCGACTATGAGTAAAACTCATTACAGTAAGCTAGAGCGAATGTTTCATGCTGCGCCTATTCAGGAAATGTTGAGTGGAGCAACAATGAAGGTTGAAGCCAAGAAAGCTACCTACAAACTGAGTATTAAAAAGGATTACTTCCATGCAGCTGAAGCCCTTCATGGTGCTATATATTTTAAGTTGCTGGATGATGCGGCATATTTTGCGGCAGCTTCTCAGGAAGACACTTACTTTCTATTGACCCGGTCATACTCAATTCATTTCAAAAGGCCTGTAGAGATCGATCAGTTGACCGCAATAGGAGAAGTAATCTCTGAAGAGAACGGAGTAATTGTTTCTAGATCGCTAATCACGAACAGTGCTGGAAAAATAGTTGCAGAAGGGAAAGGTGAGTTTGTTCGTAGTAAGAAATTGCTGATCGATCAGGTCGGCTATGGTTAATCGCGTCCATTTTCCTTCGAGCTAATATCAAGACCACTCAGTCCGGATGTGTAACTTTTTTTGAGCGTTGGAGTCTTTAAAAAGAACACTTATCAAATCAAACCACGGTCAAAATGAAAAAACTCATCACAGCATTACTATTGGTAACTGTCTGCATATCAGTGCAAGCGCAGAAAAAAGTTAGGGAAAAAGACATTCTGGGCGAATGGGACCTTGTCATTGACTTGGATCATGTCAAAGACGAAGTAGAAGAAGAATTGGAGGAGGAAGAGTTCTGGTTAGCCAGAAGCTTCGCAAAAAGTGTAAGTAACTTTGCTTTAGATATTGTTGAAAGCATTGATGTAAGATTCGACTTTAGAGATAATGGCGAAGTTAAGATTAGCGTCAAAGTTTTTGGAGAAAGGGAAACCGAATGGGCAGAGTGGTACATCAATGATGATGGAGAATTAATCATTGAAGATGAAGATGATCACAGGCGTAGAAGAAGTCGCAGATTTTCTATGGGTTACTCCAATGACCATGATGTATGGCTGTTGGAAGATGGCAAACTACACTCTTACGACAAGGACAGAAGAGGAAGACTTGAGCGACAAGAGGTTTACCTTAAAAGAAGATAAAAGTTTTATAATGATACGTCATCCTGAATTTATTTCAGGATCTAAAAAGCCCCGATTTTTCTGGGCTTTTTATTTACCTGATCAAGTATTTGAGTTTTTCATGCGTAGCATGATTCATCTCGGCAATCTTCTCTAAGTTATGGTTCTTAAAGAAATGTTCTCTCACTTCTAAAAGCTCATCATATGGGCCTCTTGGTGCAATAAGCTTGACAATGATGGGTGTACACTCTAGCATAATAAATAATAGAAGTATGAATATATTAGCCAGGTATATCGCACGATTCTCCTCGCCTAGCACCCGCAAAGCCTCTAGTTGTGCTGCCATTCCATCCCATGGGTTTCTTTTGATTTGTTGTAACTCTTCGGCCTTTTGTGTCATGAGCGCATTGTATTCCTTCTCCTTATCGGTGATGATGGATAGGTTTTGGTTTGAGATCAGGTCCAATTCTCTTTGTGCTTGATCGGCATCAGCCTTCTTTAGCTGATAGATGGGCCCAGCATTGCGTTGCATAGAACCACCGGTGCCATCGGCTTCTGCTCTCGCTGCAGCAGCCAGCTGATCACGTGTGTTGGTCTTTAGAGCGATCTCTCCTTTGAGGTCCTTTATTTGGTTCTGTAAAGCGTCACTCTGATCGCTATAACGTTGCTCAATTTCAGAAATCTCATTCTGATAAATCTGTTCCTCCAGAACGACAAGCTTGCGATCAATCTCCTTTGAGAAAATGCGTAACTCCAGAGGCTTTGAGATAACAATGGCGAGCATGACCGCTAATAACATTCTGGGAGAGGCAATAACAATTTCTTTGAACCAACCGCCTTGCTTCTTTCGCATAGTAGATACGATAAAGCGGTCCAGATTGAAGATTACTGTACCCCACACTAGACCAAATACAGCGGCCCAATAAGGGTTTTCGAATACCGTGTAGAAGGCATAACCACCCGATAGGGCAGCAAGTATTCCGGTAAAAAAAACAGCGGCCCCCATACCAGTGTATTTTGAGGCATCGGTGGGACAGCGCTTTAGTAATGAGATATTGGCTCCAGAACAGAACCAGAAAAATTCTTTGAGTGACTGCATGTTGTTTCGAGTTTATCTGCCTTTGGCAGGTTTATCCGCCTTATGCGGGTTAAGGCCTTTGGGCGATAGTCCATATGACATGAGTCTGATGAAATATGTTACAAAGGTTGTGGTAAAGGGTAGAACGAGACTTGAATCAATATGTTGTGTAGGATAGTACCTTTTTATGCATAGTACTGATATAAAGTGTTAAATCAACCTGGATAGGACAAAAAATCACAGTCCGTACTGATCGATAAGATAGATAATCGAAGCCATCGCAGCGGCTCCCAACTCGAGTTCCCTCTGATTGACCGCTTCAAAGTTGTCGATTCCCGTGTGGTGATACTTAAAATACCGCTGGCTATCCGGTAAATAACCAATGGTCGGAACATCCTGAGTTCTCAAAGGACTAATATCAGCTCCTCCACCACCTCTTTTAAACTGATGTATGTTGTAAGGCTCAAAAAGCGATTTCCAACTTAGTAATTTATCCTGCTGGGCTTTGGTGCCAGAGATTCCGAAGCCAATGGGTAGAAAACCGCCTCTGTCAGATTCCATGGCCGCGATGTGATTTTCATTGTTCTCTTCTGCCAATTGAGCGTACTTGCGTCCACCCATCAAACCATTTTCCTCATTCATGAACATTACTGCCCTTACAGTTCTCTTGGGTTGATAACCCATGGTCTTCATGATCCGAAGTATCTCAATAGCTTGCACACAGCCAGCACCATCATCATGTGCCCCTTCAGCCAAGTCCCATGAGTCAAGGTGTCCCCCTACGGCTATAATTTCGTCCGGCTTTTCTGAACCTCTGATTTCACCAATCACATTATAGGAAAGGACATCCGGTAACATTTCACAGTGTGTCTCGAAATAGAATTTCAAGTCGGCATCAGCTTTTAGTAAGTCACTAAGTTGATCGGCATCATTGGTACTAATGGCCACCGCTGGAATTTTAGGAACGTTCAGGCCATAGCGTGTACCTCCAGTATGAGGAACATCATCTTTAAAAGAGCTCAATGATCTTACTAAAACACCAATAGCGCCATACTTTGCTGCCTCCGAAGGACCGGCACCCCGTTGGTTAGAAGCTCCGCTATATGCAGAGAAGGTATCTAACAGTTTGGCATCCATCGGACGATTAAAGAAGACAATCTTGCCTTGTATTTGGTCCCTTCCAAGCTTTGCCAGTTCCTGAAAATCTTGCACTTCAATTACATTTCCTAATACACCTTCGGAGCCGGAACCAACTGAATTTCCTAAGGCAACTACATTAACATCAACTGAGCCTAATTTTTTTGAGTTAACAATTCGTCCGATCTCTTTCTGACCTCTCACCCAATGTGGAACCATAACCGGTTGTAAATAGACAGTATCAAAGCCGTAGGCCATCATTTGCTGTCTGCTCCATTCTACTGCGGCAGCAGCCTGAGGTGAGCCGCTTAAGCGCCCTCCAATGTTCTTTGTGAGGTGCCTTAACATTGCATAGCTCTCACCCCTTTCTAAAGCCTCGTCAAAGATTTTGCGAATATGAGTTTCATCCTGACCGCTCTGAGCCAATGATGAAAGTGTTGTCGCGAATATGAGTAGGAGAGATAGTAAGTACTTCATAAGATTGATTTTTAAGAAGCAGTGTCTGACTAATCCGTCAATTCCGCTTTCTGGAGAATGTACATCAGTTTCATTGGGTCATCCGGATTGATATTTAAGATGCCCTTAACCTTGATTCTCTTTTCTGTGAATTTGATATTCTCTTGCGAGAATACTTCTACTACTGTTTCAGGCCCGGCACCACCGCAGAAGAAGCAGTTAGCAAAGGGTAGAGCAGATAACACAAAATAGTTTTTGCCCCGGAGCTCGTCCAGTGGGATCATCCAGCCTTCCAGTGTTATTTCTTTACCATTGAGCGCCTTTACATCTTCGCTGAAGGTTGGAAAGTCTATTTCGTAGTTGAGCACTTCATCAAAGCGCTTTTCAATTTCAACCTTGGATAGTACTTTCCAAGTGCTTTTTTCCTGAGCATAGCCAGAAATAGCAGTTACAAAAAGGAATACTATGATAATAAGTCGTTTCAGCACTACTTGATTAAATCCAGAATCCTGTTGAACCTGATATTTTTGAAGAAGCCGGCATTTGGATCGGTTCTATCCATAGACCAAAAGATGAACAATGGTTTACCTACAATATGGTCGTAAGGAACAAGACCCCAGGTTCTTGAGTCTTCTGAGTTGTGCCGATTGTCACCTATCATGAAATAATATCCCTGCTTGAATGTATAGCTGTCAATTTTTTCACCTTCAATAAAGATTTCATTGTTTCGGATTTCGACATCGTCATTATGCTCATAGTGTTGGATCGCTTCTCCATAAAGCGCAATATTCTCCGGTGTCAGCTCGATCGTCTCTCCTTTTTCTGGCATGCGTAAGGGACCAAAAAAGTCCCTGCTCCAATTAAAACCCTCAGCACGTGGAAAAATTCTGGCATCATCACCTTGCTGATAAGTAACCTCCTCAACACTTCTTATGAAATTATATTCCGCTAATTTGTCTGCCTTTTCTTGAGTAGTGAAAATGAAGAATCCCTTTTTGCCTTGATAGTTGTACATAGGGACAGCTGTTGTAGCATAAGTGTCCCCAGGGTTGTCGTCATAGTAATCGGTAATACCGACCTCTCTCATATACCTTTGATGAACACCTTTATCTGCTTGAACAAAGAAACTCGTCAGCATACCTGGAGGATTTTCAACAGGTTCGCCATTCACGAAAATCTGCTTATTCCTTACTTCAAAAACATCGCCAGGTGTTGCCATACACCGTTTGACATAGAAAGTCTTAATATCTAGTGGATACCCCTTGTCATAGTCAGGAGGGTAATTAAATACCACAGGTTCTCCAACTCTGGGATCTCTTAAGCCGGGAAGTCGGAAACTTGGCGCCTGGATAATGTCGCTATATGAAGGGATGTTTGTGCCCCAGAACTTTTGATGTGCCAGTGGAAACTGGATCAAAGTTGTTGGAGTTCTAGGCCCAAAATGTACTTTACTCACAAAAAGGTGGTCACCGATGAGCATGGAGTTTTCCATCGAACCCGTGGGTATAGCGTAGGCTTCAATGAACAGACCGCGAATAATGGTCACAGCTATGAGTGCGAAGAGTATATCATTAGCTAATTCTCTGAAGAAACTCCTCTTGACCTTAGGTTCTGATTCGGCTTTCTTTTTTCGCTTTAAGAAGTCGAGCATAAATAGATTTTTAGGCTTTACGTAAGCAGTAAAGGTATTACTAATTTGTCAAAAACTGATGTGTAAAAGTTTTATAGATGTTTTGATAACGGAGAAAACATTTAAGGGGTTTTCGTAATTCTATATGATCGGTTTTATTAATTAGCCTACCTTCCGTTAATTTGATTTTCAATTGAAATCTCATGATCAATATTGATGGTTTAAGTTTCGGTTATTCCGATCAAAAAGTACTTTCTATTCCTCAAATGGAAGTAAAAGAAGCTGAGCACTTGCTGATTTTGGGAAATTCAGGAAGTGGAAAAACGACATTGCTCCATATTTTGGGAGGTTTACTCGCGCCTAAGGAAGGAAAGGTGGTCATTAGGAATACTGATTTGTACAGCCTCTCTGGTCATCAAAGAGATAAATACCGAGGACAGAACATTGGATTGGTTTTTCAAAAAGCTCATTTGATCAGTGCGCTATCGGTAGGAGATAACCTGTTGCTTGCACAGTACCTTTCAGGCACCGCTCAGGACAAGGGTAGGGTTTATGAGGTTTTGGAAGAATTAAATCTTGGCCATAAAGCCGACAAGAAGGTCAAAGCGCTTAGCCAAGGGGAACAACAAAGGGTTACTATTGCGAGAGCATTACTCAATAGACCAAGGCTTATTCTAGCCGATGAACCCACTGCAAGTTTGGATGATGACAATGCCATGAAGGTCATTACTTTGTTAAAAAGTCAGGCAGAAAAATATCAGGCTTCATTACTTATTGCCACGCATGATCAACGTGTAAAAGAACAGTTTGAACTTCAACTTAACCTGAGCGCTGCATGAATTTGATCTCCTTAAGTTGGAATTATATAAAGAGTAAACCGCTCAATACGGCATTAAACATACTCTTGATGAGCTTGGGTATAGCCATCATACTGGTTTTGATTCTACTCAGTGCTCAGCTGGAAGAAAACCTGGCAAAGAATAAGCGGGGTATCGATTTAGTGGTGGGAGCCAAGGGAAGTCCTCTTCAACTTATTTTGGCTAATGTTTATCACATTGACTTTCCCACGGGCAATGTGAAGTTAGATGAAGCCAAAGCCATAACCAGAAATCGCTTGGTGAAGTCAGCCATTCCATTGGCTTTAGGAGATAACTATCGAGGTTTTAGAATTGTAGGGACCAATCATGATTATGTCAAGCTCTATGAGGGTAACATGAAGTCCGGTGAGATTTGGAAGTATAATCTAGATGTTGTTTTGGGTGCTAATGTAGCAACAAGACTCGAACTGAAGGTGGGGGATGAATTCTTTGGAGCACATGGCTTGTCCGTGGCGGATTTAGAGCATGATGAGAGGGCCTATCATGTAATAGGAGTGCTTGAACAAAACGGTAGTGTACTTGACAACCTCATACTAACCAATATAGAAAGTGTTTGGGCAGTGCATAATCACGAAGAAGAACCAGAGGGTGAACATGAAGAAGAGCATCATGAAAAAGAACTGGGGTCAGCATTCGAAACAGGCTTTCCCGAAGGAGATGAAGATGATGAGATCACTTCGATGTTGATTCAGTACCGATCACCAATGGGTGCAGTACAAATGCCCAGGATGATCAATGCCAATACTAATATGCAGGCCGCTTCACCTGCCTTTGAGACACAGAGACTCTTTTCGCTTCTCGGTATTGGCGTAGATATGTTGAGGAGTTTTGCCTATATCATCATCATCATTGCCGGTTTGAGCATTTTCATCTCTATGTATAATGCCTTAAAAGATCGAAAATATGACTTGGCCATTATGAGGTCACTGGGAGCATCTAGAGCTAAGTTGTTCGTTCATGTGATGATAGAAGGAGTGATTATCACAACCCTAGGTGGGATTTTGGGTATAATCCTAGGGCATGGACTTATGGAGGCACTGGCAAGGTCCTATGAAAAGTCAGAAGAAGTTGGTGTTTCAGGACTGGTTTTTGTGAACCAAGAATTCTATGTATTGTTAATTAGTTTGGGCGTTGGGCTGATCGCTTCGTTGATTCCAGCGTTAAATGCTTATAAGACAGATATATCAAAGGTTTTAGCCGAAGAGTAAACTAGAAATGATGAAAAAGATATTTGTATTGATCGTTTTACTTGGACTTGGTTTTTCAACATTTGCGCAAGATGTTAAGATGAAGGGTTCTGAACTCTGGAAAACCCTAGCGGATGTCAGCTATGACATTCAAAAAGATGAGTATGGTGATGTTTTTGTACCTGTTTTCGGTAAAGACATTAAGGGTATTGCTGATCAAATTGTGGAAGTGGATGGCTTCATCATTCCTTTTGATGGTATGTTTAAACCTACCGAATTGATTCTTTCCTCACTACCAATTAGCGAGTGTTTTTTCTGTGGTTCTGGTGGGCCGGAGACGGTAATGGAAATATCGATGAAAGAAAAGATCAAATACACAACCAAGCGTGTGAAAATCCGTGGTAAACTAAAGTTAAACGCCAAAAATCCTGACAAGCTGATGTATCAGTTAGTAGAAGGAGTTTTTGTTGGCTTAGCTGATGATAGCTATTAGATTTGCCAAAAATTCAAACGCAATGAAGAAGGTTCTGAGCTTTGTGCTAGTCGCACTTTTTACACTCTCATGTGGAGGAGGCTTTGATGCAAAAGTAGAGGAAGGAAAAATCCTGGATGTGCATGATGAAGTAATGCCCAAACTTGGAGAGGTCATGAACCTGAGAAGGCAAGTACTTGCCAAGGCAAGCGATTTAGCCGAGAATAATCCAGAAGATGAAGCACTGGAAGGACTGAGAAGTCTAGCGTCAGATTTGGAAAATGCACGAAAGGGTATGATGACCTGGATGAACGATTGGGCCAAGAGCAAAACGCCTCATACATCAGGTCAATCTACCGAAGAAGAGCAGAAAGCCTTCTTTCAAGCTGAAATGGAACGCGTGGTCAAGGTGAAAGACGATATCAATTCCTCAATTGCTGCTGCTAAGGATATGCTGAAGTAGTTAATTATTGGGATACTACTTCCTCTATTTCATTAAGAGTAACCAGCTCCGCTTTATTGCCCCATGCATTTGAGATATACACCAGGAGTTCCTGAATCTCTATTGAAGTCATATCAGGGTTGGCTGGCATGGGTTGATTATAGTTGATGTCATTTACTCTTATAGGGCCTTTTAAACCATATTTAATGGTTCGGGCAGCCTTGGTTACATCACTCAATAAATAATCAGAGTTCTTTAGAGGAGGGATTAAGGTTCCTAAACCTTCGCCATTTTCCATATGGCAGTTTTGACAATACCTGGTGTACAGCTGTTTGCCATTGGAGAATAATTGTAGGCCTTTGGTATCTAACCTGGAGTGAACATCTTCATTATCACTTTTCTCACCAGAACTGCAGTTTATGACTAAGAATGCCAACAACAAACTTGCATACTTCGAGCCTTTAATCATCATATTCGGCTAGTAACTTAGGAATGTCATTCATTAAAGCATCAACCTCAATCGGTTTGGTACCATCATAAAGCCCCCTGATTCTCTTTTCTTTGTCAATGAGGATAAAGGCACCACTATGGATAAAACCACCGGGAGCATCTGCATCTTCTCCCACAGGAACGAGATAACCCTCTGCACTGCCAATGCGATAGATCTCATCTTGATCTCCAGTAACAAACTTCCATACTTTACTATCCGGTATTCCCAGACGCATCGAGAAATCTTTTAAGTAAGCCACTGTATCATGAGCCGGGTCAATGGTATGGGAAAGAATACTGAACTCAGGGTTGTCCTTAAATCTGTCATATACGCGAAGCATCTGCTGCTTCATGATCGGACAGATGGTAGGGCAGGTGCCGAAGAAGAAATCCGCAATATAGACTTTGCCCTCAAATGAGGCGAGTGTTACTTCCAGGCTATCCTGATCCCAAAAGGAGAACTCAGGAATAGTATGATAAAGTGTGTCCAATTTGCCATCGACTTCCTTAAACTCCTGTCTTCCTAAAATGGGTAATTTTTGGGGTCCCTGATGACTACCACAAGACCATATTGAAACAATGATTAGTGAGATAAATAGAAAGGTGAAACCTTGTTTTTGCATCGGCTCTTAGGCTTTTGTTCTTATCTTCTTATAAATACGAATACCAATCATCAGACCGACAGTCACTAGAAAAAATCCCAGTGTACCCTTGATCCAGTTGATCTCATTTTTCAATACGATAATAAAGACGACAGAGATAAGTATTAGCGTGGATATTTCATTCCAAATACGGAGTTGTGTGGAGCTAAACTTCTTTACATCATTCTGAAGCTGGACGAATAGTCTGTGGCTGAGGAAGTGATATATATACAACACCACTACAAAAGTCAGTTTCACATGCATAAAGGGGAGTTCTAGCATGGCTGGATACTGATAGATCATAGTGCTGCCCAGGATCAGGGTGATAATGGCAGAGGGCCAGGCGATAATGTACCAAAGTCGCTTAGCCATGATTTTTAGCTGATCACCCAGAATCGTCCTATCAGGCTCAGGTTTGTCCAATGCTTCTCGTTGATAGATAAACAATCTGGCACCGTAGAAAAGTCCGGCAAACCAGGTGACGATAAAGATGATATGGAGTGATTTGATATAAAGATCAGCCATAATATGCTGCGACAAAGGTAGTCATGAATCGGTTAACCGACTACTTTTAACTAATCAAAAGGACCAGCCTTACTTTCTAAAATTGATAGCGTATCTCCAACCTTAATCACTCCCTCATTGCTTGGTATAAAGTTCTCTCCAAACAGGATTTTATGCTCCAACTTTCGATAAGTGGCTAAGGTTTTTAGTGGTTCTTTACCCTTCTGTGCTGTTTCTACATCAATTGTAGTCATAATGCAGCGAGCACAAGGTTTTACACCGTACATCTCAACATCACCGATATGAATTTTCCTTAGTCGGTCTTCATCATGCACCTCACCTCCAGAAACAATAACATTTGCTCTAAACCTGTTCATAGGGACATGCTCACTAGCTTTGTCATTCAACTCAGTTAGTGATTCCTCGCTAATGATAAGTACAGGATATCCGTCAGCAAAACTCACCTTGTCGGTCTCCTTGATGGCGTAGCGCTGATCGGCCTGGCGAATACTATCTTCATGCATGTAAAGTAGGCGTATATTCTTTCCTATGATTTCACTGAACCAACGATCGACTTTTATATCAACAGGTTTCGCAGCGCAGGTGTCATCCCAAACAGTGACAGTAACAGGTGCTGTATCGGGTTCAGACATGTCAAAACTTACGGAAGGAATCTCTTTTGACTTATGACTAATGGTCATTATGTCTCCGCTGATATTAGGTTGAAGCAGTGCCATTTCAGGATAATCGCGCTGATGTACGAATATCCCATTCTCATCTGCCAAAACCCACCTACGGTCATACTGGAGGCCTCGTTTTTCAACTTTGGCCTTGTTTAGCTGAATTCCAGCAATGGACTTGATAGGATATATCCAGAGATCGGTAATCTTGAGTGTTGACATTCCTTAAGGTTTAGTACTCGAAAATAAGAAGTACTAATCATTTATCTCCAATATTGATATCGACTTACCCGATTGAGTTTAAGGTTGTAGCCATACCATGTTGTTTGTTCTTGTAGCAGATTGGGATATTGTTTGTCGAAAGTATAGGTATTCACCTTATCTTCTTCTAAGGCCAATTCAACATGCCAAACACTGTCTCTATCACTTACCTTAAAATTAGCATCGTAGATTTTCGGTCTTCTCGTTTTTGTATTGATTTGGCTGTCAAGCACTTTTTTGTTGAACTCCAAACCATCTTTGAACTTGGTGGCCCTCAGCAGGTAAGACAATTGATCTTCCCAGATAAGATCGGTGCCTTCAATTGCCATGCGTCCATCACCATAGCCATCGAAGTAGCTATTGTAATCATATTCATAACCCCTTGAGGTGAGTTCAAATTGCTTGAAGGTATTGCCACACCACTCCTGACCTGTATGGGTCATTTTATGCAGTTGCTCTGGCTTTTCTCTTTTAAAGAACAGGCTTGTTAGGTAATGGTAGGGATAGTTCTCGGTTTCAAAACGACCAAATTTGTTGACTTTCATTACACTGAATAGATCATCGCGCTTGTAGTCATTTGTCTTTACATTGAAATCCCTGTTGAACTCTTCCTTGACAGTTATATAGGCATTATCAAATTTTCTGACCTTTCCGTAAACAATCATTTCAGCATCGTAATGAGCGACTTCCGCTTGACCATCTTCCCAGACTTTCCCCATTGCCCAATCGTGATTGAAGACTTCACTGGCTGGATATGCAATTGAGGCCGTATCAGGTTGTTTACAGCTGTTGAGAGCAACCATGAGTGTCAATATGAATGCGGTAGTATACCTTTTCATAAGCTAATGTTTTAAGGATCAATTTAGGGCGCTGTTGGCCCATGGGCCAAGGTCATCTTCAGTATCTACGTCATTGAGTGTTTCAATGACATGGTAGTCTAAATGAAGGTTTTTAAAGTCTTCAATGGTATCGGAACCGACTGTCTTGGTGCTCCATACCTTCTGCTCAAATAGTTCTGGTATATACCTCGACATACCGATAGTATAGTAACCCCCGTCCACTGCGGGTCCTATAATCGCATCTTTGGTTTTTAAGGCATCAAATGCTTCTTGTAGATGCCCTTGGGTCATATCATAACAGTCGCTGCCAATGATACAGACTCTTGCATAACCACTTTGGAAAGCCTGACTAAATGCAGTGGTAATTTTCCGTCCAAGGTCACCAGGACTTTGTAAAGCTTTTTGATATATTGAGTTATTCCAGAGATCTGAATCATCGACATGATCGGAATAATAAACGATCTTATCCGTGGGTAGATTTATTGTCTCCAATTTCGTTTTCTCCAAAAGTAATTTGTAGATGGCTAGCGCTTTTTCATCTCCTACGGTGGCTGCCAAACGAGTTTTTGCCTTGCCTAAAACCGGGTTTTTGACAAAAATGATCAGTAGGTCTTTTTTCATTTTAGTAGACTGCTGTTCCTCCCTTTAGGAGGGCGCTAAAGTATTGACTATATACATGCACACTATCGGTGAGCTCGTTTCTTGAGTTGATCAAGGGTAATTCGGCATTTGACCAGCCGATCAGGCCATCTTGGAGTTCTATAATCCTATCAAAACCCTCTTCTCTTAGGGCCTTAGCGACTTGATTGCTTCTTAGACCAACAGTACAATACACCATCACCGGTTCATCCGGTTTCAAGATTTTCAAAAGGCTTTCTTCATAGCGTATGGCTCCTTTGAGATGGCTTACTTTGAATTCTTTTTCATCTCTTACATCCAGAATAGTATAAGGGTTAGCGGAGAGTAACTGAGAGGCCTCCATCGCATCAACACGTTCTAGCTTAGCGTTGTTGAAAAATGTGAACGGTCCTCTTTTATATACCTGATAACATAAAAGAGATAGCACGATCAACACTCCAGGAACAATGAATTTTAGGTATGCCATTAGTTTAAGGATTCAAATAAACTACTTCTTTTTCACTCAATTGTTTTCGGGCGATTAGAATTCCCGAAAATCTCATCAAATGAAGCTTAAATGACATTTGATTTTATTATTACCTTGCCAACCCGAGATGAAGCGAAAAAAACTCACAACTGAAGAGCTTATAGAAGGTGTTTTGGCCGGTGATCGTTTGATACTAAGTAGAGCCATTACTTTATGCGAAAGTCAGAAAGCAGAAGATATTCGTGCATCTGAAGAGCTCTTGAAGTCTATTTTGCCACATACCGGAAAATCCATGCGGATCGGAATTACCGGTGTCCCAGGCGTTGGGAAAAGTACTTTCATCGAATCATTCGGTACACTTGTAACAGCACAGGGTAAAAAGCTTGCAGTGCTTACCATTGATCCAAGTAGCCAGAAAACCAAGGGCAGTATTTTGGGTGATAAAACTAGGATGGAAGAATTGGCCCGTAACCCATTGGCATTTATAAGGCCTTCAGCTTCAGGAAATGCTTTAGGAGGAGTAAGTGGTAAAACGAGAGAGGCCATGCTCCTTTGTGAGGCGGCAGGTTTTGACGTTATTTTCATCGAAACTGTAGGCGTTGGTCAGTCTGAAACCTTGGTACATGGGATGGTGGATTTCTTCTTACTATTGATGCTTGCCGGTGCTGGAGATGAGTTACAGGGGATTAAGAAGGGTATCATGGAAATGGCCAATGCAGTGGTCATCAATAAGGCGGATGGGGAGAATCAAAGAGCTGCAAAACGGGCAAAGGCTGAATACCAAAGTGCATTACACCTATTTCCAATAGATGAGTCAGGTTGGGTTCCACAAGTAAAGACCTGCTCCGCCCTGGAAAATGAAGGTCTGGATGATGTCTGGCAAATGATCTCCAAGCATCAATCCACAATGCAAACCAGTGGGTTTTTAGCTAAGAATAGAAAGCGTCAACAGGTAGCTTGGTTTAAAGAAAGTATTGGCGAAATGCTAGGTCAGGCCTTCTACCAGGATCAGGAGATTGCAGAAATACTCCCGGAAATTTTAAGACAGGTAGAAAGTGGCGCTTTACCTGCCAACAGTGCTGCCTACAATCTAATTCAGCAGTTTTTAGGCAAATAGAGTAGCCTTAAAATAAAGTTCCCCTGCTTTTCCAGGTATAGACCTTTCGAAGCAAGGGATATAATCGGTCATGATTATATTCAGATAAATTGATTAACCTCTTCTAACGCTTGATGCACCCGATGTGTCGCTGTCAACAGAAGCACCACCTTTGTATCTAACACTAGAAGCTCCAGATGCACGTACATCAAGTTGATCAGTAACATAAACATTAACAGAACATGCACCACCTACTCGGATGTCGGCATCAGTAGTTTCAAAATCGTATGCTCTGTAGATTGAGGAACCGCTCATACGAATTTTCTGTGTTTTGGCGGAGCCTTCAATTTTCACTACGCTGGCTCCAGAAGCTTCAAAAGATAAGTCGTCTGCTTCAAGTTCCATATCTACTACAGACGCTCCTGATAAATGAAGTTCCATGTCTTCCGCCTTGATAATATCACGTGTTCTTAGACTAACTGCACCACTTAGGTGAATTTTTTTCAAACTCTTAACGGTGATGTAAGCTCTTGGTGATTCTCTCATTCTGCGGTTTCTACGGCTATTTTCTAAACCGATAACCAATGTTCCACCTCTTACCTCAGCGATCAAAGCACTTCTAAACTGGTCCTCGATTTCTATCTCTAAAGACACTTCGTTTCCTACGCTGATTTCAACAGCAAAAGCCGAACTCACACTAAGTCCATCAAAGTCCCTTACATTAATCGTTTCACGATCTTGTGAAAAAGCCAATGTCGAAAATGTCAACATGGCAAAGGCCATAAGGCTCAATCGTAAGGACTTCATTTTTAAATTCTTCATTACTCTAATGATTATTTGCTTTAAAGATAATGTCGATCCGGAAAGGTTGCATGTCAGATCTAAATTCTTTTGTGCCCTAACCTCACATTGACTCAAGCTTTCGGTATATTAAAAAGGCTATTGTTTCTTTCTGTCTCTGATACGACATCCTCAAAGAACCAAAAGTTACATTTTATGTATTATTAGATTCGTTATGCAACACATTGTTATCATAGGAAATGGAATTTCCGGAATCACTACCGCGAGGCATATCAGAAAGAAGAGTGACCACAGAATAACGGTTATCTCGGCCGAAACTGATCATTTTTACTCGCGAACTGCCCTAATGTATATTTATATGGGGCATATGAAATACGAACATACCAAACCCTATGAGGATTGGTTTTGGGAAAAGAACCGAATCGAGCTGAAAAGAGCTTATGTTGACAAGGTAGACACGGATAAGAAGGCCTTGGTCTTTGCCGATGGATCTACCATGGGCTATGACAAGCTCGTTTTGGCAACAGGTTCTAAGTCTAATAAATTTGGTTGGCCTGGCCAGGACCTAAAAGCCGTTCAGGGCCTCTATAACTACCAGGACCTGGAGTCAATGGAAGAGAATACCAAGAATATCTCAAGAGCTGTTATTGTGGGCGGAGGCTTGATCGGCATTGAAATGGCTGAGATGCTACTAAGCCGAGATATTCCGGTGACCTTTCTGGTAAGAGAAAAGAGCTTTTGGAACAATGTGCTTCCTGATGGTGAGTCTGAAATGATCAATCGCCATATCAGAGAGCACCATGTAGACCTCAGACTCAATACAAATTTGAAAGAGATTCTTTCAGATGACAATGGAAGGGCCCGAGCAGTAGTAACAGACGAAGGGGAAGAAATCGCATGTCAATTTGTGGGGCTAACCGCGGGGGTTTCACCTAATATTGGATTCCTGGAAGGATCAGGTATTGAAACCAATCGAGGGATTATGGTTGACCCATATCTGGAAACCAATGTCAAAGATGTATATGCCGCAGGAGACTGTGCAGAGTTCAGAGAAACTAATGGAGAACGGAGAAATCTGGAGCAGGTTTGGTATACCGGTAGAATGATGGGGGAGGTGCTGGCTGAGACAATCTGTAACCAACCGACAAGATATAATCCAGGTCACTGGTTTAATTCAGCCAAGTTCTTCGATATAGAATATCAGACTTATGGCTGGGTTTGGGCTAAGCCGAAAGAGAACGAGAATGACTTTTACTGGGAACATGAAGAAGGTAAAATATGCCTAAGGCTCCGTTGGGATAAAAGCAACGATAAGCTTTTAGGAGTGAATAACTTCGGCTTCCGACTTAGGCATCATGCCTTTGACAAATGGTTCAAAGAAGGTAGAACGGTACAGTATGTACTTGAACACTTGAAAGATGCCAATTTTGACCCTGAACTGTATAAGACGCATGAACAGGATATCATTAATCAATTTAATGCTGAAAACGGCACTAACATTAGCTTGAAAAAGAAAAGCTGGCAACGCATTTTACAACTAGTCTCAAATTAGAATATCAAGAAATATGTCATCAGTAGATCCAAGTTTATCTATCGCTAACCCACAGCCAAAGGACACCGATGTGATCCAGAAGGCGGGTTTGGCACTTGCTGGTTTGGGAGTATTAGTTCTTTTCCTCGCTTGGGGAAATGTTGCCATTCCAGCATCTATTGGCCTGCCAGTTGCCCTTTTGGGTATTTTGGTAGGAACAGTCATTTATTCGGCAAGGCTATACCTCAATCAACCCGAAGGAATCAAGAACAATGGTGTTTGGTTCAAAAGCTTAACGAACCGAGGAGTGCTCGGCTGGGTGGCAGGCATTGTGCTCACAGGCTTCTATGTGCTGCTCTATTGGTATCCTGAATATATCGGCTTCAAAGCAGCCGGAAATGAAGGTATGGTCGCTTTATTCGATCCATTGAGTATGTTTTTCAAGGGAAAACCAGCAAGTCAGTGGTTTGTTTATGGAACCCTTTATACGCTGTGTATTACGGCATTGGGAGTGAAGTTCCTTTTCAAATACCGACATAATCGCTATCAATTTGTTAGAACATTGGTGGTCATCGCCAGCCAACTATTTCTGGCCTATTTGATCCCTGAGATCTTGGCTGGTCTTAACTACAATGATGTGACCACTGTGAATGGTGAATACTTAGGATACTTCAACACCGACCTGAAAAACACTTGGCCTTTGGATTATGACTTCTTTTATGATTGGCAATTGAATGCCTTTCAACAAGAAGCATATCAGCCTGTGGGAATTCTTTACCTGATTATTGGTATAGCAATGTTTCTGGTGGTGACACCAATCATTACCTACTATGTGGGCAAAAGATGGTATTGCTCATGGGTTTGTGGTTGTGGAGGACTTGCCGAAACTGCTGGAGATCCTTTCCGTCACTTATCTTCTAAGAAATTAAGCGCCTGGAGGCTTGAAAGATGGTTAATTCATGGGGTAATGGTCTTCGTATTTGTGATGACTGCAGCGACCATTTACGGATACTTCTGGAATACTGGAGAGGTTTTCGGGCTCAATATTTATAACAACTTCCAAAAACCTTATGGCTTCTTAATAGGAGCAACCTTCTCAGGCGTAATAGGCGTAGGTTTCTATCCGATGCTTGGCAACCGTGTATGGTGTCGTTTTGGATGTCCAATGGCCGGTTATATGGGCATCATTCAACGATTCAAGTCTAGGTTTAGAATCACTACCAATGGAGGTCAGTGTATCTCTTGTGGTAACTGTTCGACTTACTGCGAGCAGGGAATCGATGTTAGAGCATATGCACAGAAGGGTCAGAACATTGTACGCGCCAGCTGTGTTGGCTGCGGGATTTGTTCCGCTGTTTGCCCTAGAGGTGTACTAAAACTAGAGAACGGTCCTGAAGAGGGTAGAACTGATTTGCCACCAATTATTATCGGCAACGAGAGTATTAAGGTGAGTAACTAGTAGTGAGTATTGAGTAACTAGTATTTAGACAATAGATTTTAGAGAGGTCACTTCGTTTGGGGTGGCCTCTTTTCGTTCGGTAGTATGTAGTGAGTATAAAGGACCTCTGATAAGAATTTGAGGAATAACAATATTTTAGATATCCAAAAGAGATACATCGTGCCACACATCTTCATATTCCTTGGTAATAAGAAATCTCCATCCGGGAGCTAGTCCCAAATATTTTTGAATCAATGGGCTCCAATCTTTTGAATGTTTGATATGGACGGGAAGAAAAAAATCTGAATCATCAGAATATTCACCTGCCCAGATAAACCAGCCAGAAGTTCCCTGTTCGAGCGGGTGCCTAAGACCATGTATAGGGAAAACACCTTTCTTAACATCTAAGGAGATTCCAAGTTTTAAGTGATCTGCGCTTGCATGAAAATCAGCATTGTATTTACTACAAATTGCTTTTTGCTGTTTAATCAAAGCGTTCTCTATTATTGACATTTATCGGCTATAGTGTTACTTGATACTAAACTACTCAATACTCCCTACCCAATACTCAATACTCCCTACCCAATACTTGCTACTCCTCATCCATCGCCAGTACTTCCCTTACCTGGCCCAAATGATGTTTCAGGTGTACCACATAGTCTTGCATAAAGTAATCTAGCGTGGCAGGCTCATTTTCCTGTACTGTGTAAAAGGCAATTTGATGAAGGTTATGGTTAAGCCTTTCTTTGTTTCTGGCATTGTCAGGTGTTTGGTTCATGACATGAGCAATGTGTAGGTTCAGTTGCCTCCAAAGAATAAGTAAATCATGCCAGTTGACGGCCTGGTAGTTTTGCGAAGTGACCCATTCGTCTTGATTGTAACCGACACCCACTAAGTCATCCGAATCTTGAGCTCGGACAAAGCGCCCATGATTGTTAGAAGCCGAATCTATTAGGTGGCCAATGATTTCCTTAGCCGACCATTTACCTGGGCTTGGTCGCTTTTCTGCATCACTTTCTTCTACTGTAATAAGTTGTTCGAAAGCTGCGAGTACAACTTCTTTAAGGTTATAATCTCCTGTCATGCGGCAAAGGTAATGGAGTTCAAAAGAATATTATTCTCTTGTACTAAGAGTCTTGCCAACGTTTCACAAACTTTAGATATGCACCTTCGGTTAGTTGAAGAACCCGATCGAAGACGATAGCGAAATTATCTGGGGCTGGTAGTACAATTTCTGATGATGTCCATAGCTGACCATTCAGCCAATATACCTTGGTCACCTTTACATCCTTAGTGATTTCATGGCAGATTTCCTTGGCTTTGGCGATCTGTGACTCTGAATCCAATTTGAGATTGGCTAAACGTGCTAGCCTGAAAAAATTCTTGTCTTCTATGTCAATGGTAATGTAGTAGCTCCTCTCCTTGTAAAGGAACTTGATATCACCATCACTATCAACCTCTGGTGAGTAACCTTTATCGGTCAAAAAGGCCACATACTTGTCTTGAATGATTTTCTTCTCAAGTTTTCCCTGAATATCAAACTGGGCATGAGCGATTGAAACTAACCCTAGAAAGGTTAGGGTAAAAAATAATCTGATCATCTGATTTAGTGTTTTGGTCGGTGTTCTAAATTAAGGATTCAAAAACAAAAAAATGCCATCTCAGAAATGAGATGGCATTCATCAACTAAACTCTAAACTAATTGTATGATTACTTTAACCAGCGAAAGCCAAGGTTAAAGGTTTGTCCTCCTCCGTCATTTCTTGATGCGAAGAAGTTACTGTATGATAATTCTAATTCTAGCTTGCTATTCAGCTGGTATTTAAAACCTAAACCTGCCTGCTGGAACCACTGTGAAAGACCAAATTGATCATCGAAACCATTCGACACTCTTTCGAACCTTGGCGAATATTGGTAAAGCGCGAACAATGAGGCTTTACCGCTAGGCAAGAAGTAGGAAAGGATACCGGTTACAGGAGTTCTGAAGAAATCCACCTGATCATCTCTACGAGAGAATCGATAGATTAAATCAGCTTCGGCAAAGAGTCTCCACCTGGTATTGATCTCCATATCATAGAACACTTGAGTGAATGAAGTATACCTGTCATGGTTCACGAATGTTCCGTTTCTGTCTTCTAAGTTAGCCGCACCTGGAAACCAGAAGGCAGATCTTACGGATAAGTTTGGCAACTGCTTGAAGGGTGTAAACCTGACAGCAGGTCCAAAAGCGGCCAAGGCCACTTCATTCACATTGCCTGACTGGAAGATGGGTGAAAAAGGTGAGTTCCCATCGGAAAAGGAACTCACGATTACATCAAAACCAACATTAATCCTTGCGGATTTTGATGCCCCATAATTCAATGTATACTGCGCATTGAAGAAGCTTTGACGCCCATCAATTGCTACTCTGTCGCCTTCACGGTTTCTGATATTTCTTTGTGTATAGATGTTGTAAAAAGATCTGAGCTCTACTTGTCCTTTTGCCAAGAGTACTGAAGGCGTGAACACTTGTAGGTTTGAAGTAGGCTCATCTGCCTTTTTTGACGCTGAAGCGTTTGTGCTTTGAGCGTTTAGACTCCAGTTATATGTATAGTAAGTAGTCTTATAGTTTGCCGGAATTTTGTTGGTCCTATACTTATTGATGTAGGCAATGATATTATCGGCCTTATCTTTGAAATCGCCAGGGTACCATTTAAAGATCTCTGAGATACCAACTGACTTTTTGCTGTCATCCACCTGAATGAATTCGTCATTAGAAAGCGCCATTTTAGTGCGTTCTAGTATCTGAGCTTCCAGCTTTTCTGGTCTATAAGCAAAACTGGCAATGGGAGGACAACTTACAGCCGCACATACGAGTACAAAATGTAACTTTTCGTCACCTGTAACTTTCAAAAGATTGTCTTTTTCAAGCTGATTCAGCGTGATGGAGCTTCCTGCAATTTGGTGTTTTTTGCTGTCAAAGAATCCGCCAATTTCCAAAGGAGATTTGGTAGGGTATGCTTTGATGATTCCATTGATTACAGAGATATTGTATGCATTAATGAAGAATGCTTTTCTCTCGATATCGCTAAGGCTCGCAGTATTAAAGGAACCCACTTGGTTGACAAGGCTTTTAAGGTCTTGTCCGTCTTTGGACAAAGTCTTATAGTCCACTTGTCCGTTTGATACGTACTTTTCAAAGAAGGTATCCGCCTCGTCCAAAAAGCTATTTAAGGTTTGCGCAGTGGTCACCATTCCGATGAGTAGACCAAATGCTGATAGTATTAACTTTTTCATTTTTGATTTTGGTAATGTCCTGATTGTGTTTTGATGCTATTGCAATGCGTATTCGTAAATGCCTTGTATGTCTAGCATTTGCCCAAAGATTTCCACTTGTCCGATAAGCTCCATCCTGTTGTCTTGAAGTCCGGATAAAGTGGCTCTGGTTTCTAGCGAAGTCTCTCGATCGAAAATGACCATGAGGTTGTCAAAGTCAATTTCCCAAACTCCCGTTTTGATACGCTGATCATCTGCTCCTCCGCAGAGTACCGCTCCACCGTCATATCGGTAGGTACCATCATTAAAGAAGGAGAAGGTATCATCGAGTCTGCAGTTCTGAAAACCATCCAGACCTTCTAGTTCAAAGGTGATGGCCTCCCACTCCCGCATATCGTCATTGGTCAATGCAGTCATGAAAGCGGCTTCCGATGCTGGTAGTCCGATTGGCGAATCAATTTCCACCTGAGGTGCAGGTGACTCTAAGTCGACAAGGCTACAGCCACTGAGCATGAAAACGCTAAGCAGCATTGCAATAAGTTTTGTTGTAGGTTTTGTTGTTTTCATAGTTTAAAATTTTTGAATCCGTCTGCGGGATTCAGGACATTAATGAGAAGATGGTCATAATAGTTCGTACATTTAGGAAAAAAACTCCCTAATAATCAAAGTGTTAGGTCTAGGTGACATGACCGTGACACTTTCGTGATACTTTATTGGAAATTGATACTTTGGTGATAAAAAAAGCCACCCCGATCAATCGGGGTGGCTTCCTCTTAAATAGTGTTTTCTCAGTTAATCTCCATCGGCACTTCAATGGCCAAAACTTCGGCATAGGATTTTGCTTTTACCGCTATGTTGTTGGCATCTGATACACCAATTGCATCACGACTCAATAAATTCTCCTCGGCAATGGTTAAATCACCATTCAAAACAAAGAAGTAAACACCATTACCAGGTTTATTGACTTCATAGTTCAAATGGGTGCCCGCATCCAGGTTGGCCAAACTGAAGTAAGCATCCTGGTTGATCCAAAGCGCAGCTTCATCATCAGGTGAAACAACAGTTTGAAACTTGTTCATTCTGGACTCGATGCCAAAAGACTTTTGGTCATACCTGGGTTCAATGTCTCTTTCTTTCGGGAACACCCATATCTGTAAAAACTGGACTTCATCATCCTTACTATGATTAAATTCAGAATGCCTCAAGCCTGAGCCCGCTGACATGATTTGTACATCACCCGTTCTGATCACTTCACCAGTTCCTGTGCTGTCCTTATGTTCTAAGTCTCCATAGAGTGGTATGGATACAATTTCCATATTGTCATGTGGGTGAGTACCAAAACCCTGTCCCCCTGCAACAATATCGTCATTGAGTACGCGAAGGGCCCCGAAGTGTACGCGATCTGGGTTGTAGTATCCAGCAAAGCTAAAACTGTGTCGGCTTCTTAACCATCCGTGATCGGCAAAGCCACGACTATCTGATTTGTGTACGACAGTATTCATCTTGATTCCTTTCGTTTATGTTTAAAATACATGTACATACATATAACTTGCTCACCTCTGTGTAAGTTCCCTCTAGTCTTATTTCTTAAGGTAGATCAAATTCTCGTCAGGAATGAAAGTCAATTTAAACCGATTGATAAAATCGCTCCCCAATATTCCAATGGCATTAAGGGTTCTGAGCATACTTAGGTCCATAAGTTCAAAATCTTGCTCCAGGTTTAGATCTCCCTTTTGAATCTTCTCCGTAATCATAGGAAAGCCTTGTGGCGATCGAGTCTTTTTGAATGACTTGGCCCAGTCTTGATCAACCAATGATATGCCCGAGCCCGTGTCCAGGATCACATTCGCCTCTTTTCCAGCAATAAAGAGGGGAAGCACAATGTAACTCGAACGTTTAGCATATTCAATGGGATTTCCGAGCACAGTCCGGTCTTCTTCTTTAAAAAACTCAATGGTCAAGTTCTTATAATCCATACTGAAGTTGGATTGACTAAAGAATCCCCAGCCCAGTACAGCGTCAAAGGTGGTTCCCACTTGTTCACTAACACCTTCAATCTCATTGGCAGCGCTGAAAAATTCAACAGCCTCTAATTTGCGTTTACTTACTTTGAGACTTTTTGCAATACCACTATAGAGGGTCATTGGCTGACCGTTGATGTGCTGCATCCTGTCACCAGTGTCGGTAAGCCTAATCTCTTGTCTTTTGGCTTCTCTGGTCGAAACCATTAAAAGATGAGGGTCGCCAAAGTCAATCATTGCTTTTACCTCTTTTCCATTGATCTCTATCATGGCGAAAATGAAACCCTGCTGATTTTTCTCTATTGGGAGAATGTCAGGCTGTTGTGCAAGGGCATAACATGACCCAATCAAAAGCCATACTGTACAAATCATTCGAATCATACCTGAAATTTAAGACCTGTTTTTGTGAAATATTGTCAATTAATGTCAAAGAGTCTCAACTAATTCCATGTGCTAAAGGTTATCCAACTGACATTAATGCAGGCCTCTTGAAATAATTTGAACTAAGATGTTCAAAGTGTGATTATGTAGGCCTGTTAATTTTTAGTTTTGCACCAAATTTTGAATTCCCACGAAAGACCACATATTAAGGTAGTTATACCGGCTTTTAACGAAGAGATGTCAATTGCCCATGTGGTTAAAGATATTCCTGAAGCCTGGGTAGACGAAGTGGTAGTGGTGAACAATGCTTCAACGGATAAGACTGTTGAAGTAGCTGAGGCGGCCGGAGCCACAGTTTTGACTGAACTAAACCCTGGCTATGGAAACGCTTGTCTAAAAGGGATTGATTATCTGAATAAAGCTGATAAACGACCAGATATTTTGGTTTTTATCGATGGTGATTATTCTGACTACCCCGAGCAATTGCCAGACCTAGTCAAGCCAATTATTAAGGATGACATGGATATGGTGATTGGGTCCAGAGCGATTGGAAATAGGGAAGGAGGATCGATGACTTTTCCTCAAGTTTTCGGAAATTGGTTAGCTACTTCTTTGATGAAGTTGTTCTATAAGGTCAAATTCACAGACTTGGGTCCGTTTAGGGCTATCAGGTTTGATAAGCTTATTGATTTGCAAATGGAAGACCGTACCTATGGCTGGACGGTAGAGATGCAAGTGAAAGCTGCAAGACATAAACTCAAATCGACTGAGGTTCCTGTAAACTATAAAAGGCGCATAGGTGTTAGCAAAGTGTCTGGTACGGTAAAAGGTACTTTTTTGGCAGGCTACAAGATTTTATACACGATTTTTAAGTATTTGTAATGTATTGGCTGGAACTCATAGTATTGACTTTATACACAGGTGCACTGTCGTTCATCTTCATATACAGTTTATCTCAGCTCAACCTTGTTTACATTTATCGCAAGGCAAGAAAGAAAGAGTCTATTGCCAAAGCGGCTGTGATTGCAGAAGATTATGATTACCCTATGGTGACGGTTCAGTTGCCAGTATATAATGAACTTTATGTGGTAGAAAGATTGATTGATGCTGTGGCATCTTTCGATTGGCCCAAAGACAAGCTAGAAGTGCAAGTGCTTGATGATTCGAATGACGAAACCGTTGAAGTTATTGCCAAAAAGGTTGCAGAATGGCAGTCGAAAGGGGTTGACGTTCAGCAAGTACAGCGGCCAGAGCGCAAAGGTTTTAAGGCGGGAGCCTTACAATATGGAATGTCAATTGCCAAGGGTGAATTCATTGCAATTTTCGATGCCGACTTTGTGCCGCAACCCGATTTTTTAAAGAACAGTGTGCCGCACTTCCAAAAGGACGAGAAAATTGGTGTTGTACAGACCCGCTGGGGGCATATCAATGAGGAGTATTCTATGTTGACCAAGCTTCAGGCCTTTGGCTTGAATACTCACTTCTTCGTAGAACAAAATGGACGTTCACAGGGAGGTCACTTTCTCAATTTTAATGGAACCGGTGGAGTTTGGAGAAAAGAATGCATTGAAGATGCTGGTGGCTGGAAAGCAGATACCCTGACAGAAGATTTAGACCTGAGTTATAGAGCACAACTCAAGGGTTGGCAGATATTCTATACACCAGATGTGGTGGCTCCAGCAGAGCTGCCAGCGGCAATGAGTGCCATCAAATCACAACAGTATCGCTGGACTAAGGGAGCAGCTGAGACAAGCATTAAATTGTTACCGAAAGTTTTAAAGGCTCCGTTGTCATTAGGAACCAAGTTTCACGCAACCTTTCATTTATTGAATTCAGCAGTCTTTATCTGTATAGTGGTGACGGCATTTCTAAGTGTGCCGGTATTGCTCATCAGAAATCTGTCTGACAGCTGGGAGATACTGATGAATATCTCCATGATCTTCCTCATGGGCTATGCCTTTCTTATTGTTTTCTATTGGAATGGTTTCAAAGAAAAACGTGAGGGTTTCTGGAAAACAGCCAAGGACTTTGTACCTCAAATGTTCATGCTTTTATCCGTATTTCTGGGTCTCAGTGTTCACAATGCCGTTGCTGTATTTGAAGGCTTAATAGGTAAGAAAACCCCATTTGTAAGGACGCCTAAGTTCAATATAACAGGCAAGAAAGATACCTGGAAAGGCAATAAGTACTTTAAGAAAAAGATCAACCCACTGACCGCATTGGAAGGTTTCTTGAGTCTGTATTTTGTTGGTGGACTAGGTTTGGCCTTTTATTTCAATGATTTTGCCCTACTTCCTTTCCACTTACTTTTGAGTTTAGGATTTTTGCTGGTGTTCTATTACACTGTCCAGCATACCCGACATGCTTAATAAGAATTCTTCCTGGGTAAACCTAGCCTACATTTTAACAGGTGGGTTGACGATATATATTGGCTACTTCGTTGCCCGTGAGGACACCTGGCTGCTGCTCAGTTTATATACATTACTCTTTGCTTCAATAGTATTTATCATTCGAAAGACAAATGCTGAAGACGCAGATTTGGGATATTACTGGGGTGTATTGCTGCGCCTATTGCTGATCGCGACTCTGCCCAAGCTTTCTGACGACTTTTATCGGTTCATTTGGGATGGTAGACTCTTGCTCAATTTTGAAGATCCCTATAAATACCTGCCCGCACACCACCTCAATCAAGGCTTGGCGGGGATTACTCAAGGGCTATATGACCAGCTAAATTCTCAAGACTATTTTACGGTCTATCCGCCCCTCAATCAGGTCATTTTCTTCGTTTCAACGCTGTTTTCTCCAGGATCCATCGTATGGTCGGTAGTCATCATGAGGGTGATTATGATTGGCTTTGAACTAGGAAACATTTCCTTGATCAGAAAACTATTGAGGCACTATAAACTTCCACAAGCTTATGGACTCATCTATGTGCTAAACCCCTTGGTAATTTTTGAGGTGACTGGCAACCTGCACTTCGAGGGGATCATGGTTTACTTCCTGTTACTAGCCATTTGGCAATATGAACAAGGTAGACTCCACAAGTCGGCCATCTTCTTTGGCTTATCAGTGGCTACTAAGTTTTTACCTCTGATCTTCTTGCCGCTTTTGCTTCGAAAAATTGGCCTTAAGAAAACGTTCATATACGGTCTTATCGTAGCAGTAACCTTAGCGGTCACTTTCCTGCCTTTGATCAATACAGCCCATATCTGGGCCATAAAGGATAGCATGGAGCTCTACTTCCAAAAGTTTGAGTTCAATGGAAGCATATACTATCTAGCCAGGTGGTACGGGTTTGAAACAGAAGGGCATAACATTATTGCCAAATCTGGTAAATGGATGATGTATGCAACACTGGGTTCCATTGTTCTGTATTCCCTCCTCGGTAAAAAGAAGGACTGGCCGAGGCAAATGGTTTGGGTGTGGACATTGTATTTGCTTTTTGCCACAACGGTTCATCCCTGGTATGTTATTCCACTGTTGGCCGTTGCCGTTTTTTCAAAGGTGCGTTTTCCTTTCTTATGGTCCTTCCTAATATTTCTTACTTATGCTAATTATTTAGGAGGGGTATATGCCGATCGCATCGAAGTGGTGGTAATAGAATACAGCTTGGTAGGAATAATAGCTTTATGGGAGGTTTTCGGAGGTAAGTCCGATGGATTATTCTTTGGAAAGAAGATTAGCTGAGTTCGTAGCGATAGGTAATGTGCTTTTTAGAAGGTATGGCTCCAAGACCTTTATGGATCGCAATCATCTTATCATTGAAGTCACCCACCCAGCTTAATTCTACTTCGTTAAGTGGTGTTTCGCTAAAACAGTATTCAAAAGATTTGTAGGTCACCACTGACTCTAGTCCAATGCCCTGAAATTTGGGATGTGTTCCCATGACAACTACCCGAACACGATCGATTACGTTTTTTCTCTTCAGCATCAGAAACCTAATCTTATTGATGAGGTTCAATTTACCTTTGAAGCGCTTGAAGATTTGATTGACATCCGGTAGTGAGAGTACAAAGCTTGCCGGTTCGCCATTTACATAAGCGAATTGTACAAGTTTGGGGTCAAGCACGGGCTTCATTTTTTCAAATGTCTCCAATACATAGTCCTTTTTGATAGGAGTGAAGTTTTCGAATTCAGCCCAGGCGGCATTGTAAATAGCCATAAAGTCTTCGGCATACTTATCAACCCTTTTTGGATCGAAAGGCTCTGTGGTAATACTCGGCTTGCGCTCAACTATATAGTTAGCAATTTTGACAAACCTTGGACTTAAGCCCTCCTTTAGGTAGAACTTGTTAGTCATTTGTTCCATTTTGACCTTAAAGCCGTAATCCTCAAAAAACTTCTGGTAGTAGGGAGCGTTGTAAGCCATTCCATAGGATGGCGAAGTAAATCCTTCAACCAGTAAA
>Ga0207422_1001276_pt1 | contig 53256 bp, 58 predicted proteins | sample MarCyaLeptolynsp_FD_187757 | JGI IMG/M metagenome (GOLD analysis project Ga0207422, IMG submission 187757) | Marine cyanobacterial communities from Panama - species 1 Leptolyngbya sp. (SPAdes) | ecosystem: Environmental > Aquatic > Marine > Unclassified | place: Panama: Panama City | collected... | reverse complement strand
CCCAGCCTTTCCGAACCTGTTTTTCGATCTGACAAGCCGCGCCGAAAGTGCTTCGGTGTCCGCCCCAGCAGGAGGCGGGTTCTGTGGAATGGGCGGCCATTAACCAGGCGCGCGGGCCGCTCGCCTATCCGCTATCGAGGTCGTATAGTCGAAGGCGCCAACACTCAACTGGGGAGACTCATAGATGAAGACGCTTATTCTCGCTGCGGCGATCGGACTGCTGCTCGTAACGGTCTACTATGAGCGCGGAGCTGCAGCCACGGCGCCTGATGTCTCCCCGGGAACCGCAATATCGGCTCAAACAGCACCCAAGACTGCGCAGATTTATCGTCCCCGCTGCACCCGCCTTCTGAGGCGATGCAACCGGGGGAACATCCGGGCGTGCCAACTCTATCGCGCGGAGTGCCGGCTCTTTCGTCCGATTATCTGAAGCGCGGTAGAGGCGGGCACGCGGCACTCTGGAGATCTGTGGATGCTGCTAAGGTGCCCTGAGCACCTGGAGGGCGCGGCATGAAACCACTCGTTTGGGCTCTATACCTCTTGCTTCAGGCCCCTGGCGTAGGCGACGCAACCGACGGCCATGCGGTCCAGAGCTGGGCCTTCACGGGCGTCACATATCTCAACAGGGAAGCCTGCCGAGGCGACGCGGCCACATTCACAAACATGCCCACACCGGAGAAGGCGGACGGCATTCAGGCCGATTCGAACGTCGCCTATGTCTGCGTGCGTCAGCCGAAGCCAGGGAATTACTAAGACTGTCGCTTTCGGCTTGGCCCAAGCAACGCAAAGGCGATAGCGGCGGAGAGCAAGGCCCAAACCGCGGCAAGGAGCAAGGCGGCTCGATACGCGGCAAGAAACGCCCGTTCCAACGCCGCGAACTCCGGCTGTCCAGCCTCCGGCAGCGCGCCGAAGCGTAGCGTGTCGAGCACCACCGCACCTGCGGCGGCCTCCGAAACATAGACGAAGCTCGCAAGGGCGCCGACAATCGCGACAGCGAACAGCCCGGCTACGCGGCTCACTGCATTGTTGACCCCGGATGCGACACCAGACTGATCGTCGGGCGCACTCACCATGACCGCTGTTGTCAATGGCGAGACAACCAACGCCATGCCCAAAGACGAGATGACGATCGGGACGAAGACGCCAAGCCAGTAGTTTTCGACACCCAGTGCCAGTCCCACGGCGCCGATCGCAACGAGCAGAGACCCGATCACCAAGAGCGCGCGGGGCCCCTTTCGGTCGGCGATGTCCCCTGCGAAGCGGGAGAGAACGCCGATTATGATGCCGACAGGCAGGAGCGTGAGACCGACTTGCGTGGCGGACATTCCCCGCCTCTCAATGAGGTCGAAAGGCAGCAGGAAGATCACCACTGTCAGAGCCCCGTAGAGAAAGAGGGTCATGGTGTTCGCACCCAGGAAGACACGGTCTCCAAACAACCAGAGCGGCATGAGCGGATTGGGCGCGCGCGCTTCGTGACGGATAAACAGGGCGAGGAGAATGACGCCGGCGCACAGCGCCCCTAGGCTGATCACTCCCGTGCCTTCGCCAAGCGATGCAAGGGTCAATCCGACCGTCAGCGCACCGAAGGCGGCAATGGCCAGCAAGCCACCGAACCAATCGACCGGACCTGAATTCGCTTCGCTCTTGCTTTCCGGTACATAGCGCAGTGTCAGATAAAGGACCAACGCCGATAGAGGCAGGTTGATCCAAAAGACCGCCTGCCAATCGAGAGTGTCGATGAGGAACCCGCCAAGCAGCGGACCCAGGGCCGTCGCGATCGCCGACGCCCCCGCCCAGACGCCGATCGCACGCCCGCGCTCGTCCCGCGGGTAGGCTGCCGCGATGATGGCAAGGCTCTGGGGTACGAGCAGCGCGGCACCGAGACCCTGGACACTGCGCGCGGCGATCAGCAACTCCACTGACGGAGCAATCGCGCAGGCGACAGAGGCTGCTGTAAACAGCAAAATCCCGGCAAGAAACACAGAACGCCGGCCGAAACGGTCACCGGCGGCACCGCCAACAAGAATAAGCGCCCCGAGAAAGAGGGCATAAGCGTTGACGACCCACTGCACGGCGCCAAATGAGGCACCGAGATCGTCTTGCAGCCGAGGCAAGGCGATCGTCACCGCCGTGGCGTCGATCAACGCCATCGCCGAGGCTATGATTGTGGCGACGAGCAGAAAGGGCCGGTGTCGCGCAGGGCACGTGCCGTCGGCAGGCAGATCCAGCGCTGCCTTGCCCTCCGGACATAGCGGGCGATGGACCGCGCAGCCGGCACCGGCCGGGAACTCAGTCTGTTCAGTCATTCGCAACCGCAAGGACATCGTTCCAACACTTCAGACCCTTATCGGTATCCTGCTGCCTAGGGAAGAGCGCGCGCCGTCTTGACACACAATCTTCAATTGCGCTGTCGACACTCGGTGACGCACTGTTGAGCTTGGCTCGCAATCACGGTGGCACCCCGGACATGAGCCCGGGGGTTGCACAACGACCATTGGGACAGCAATGATCCAGAATCGCCTTGTGCTCTGCGCTTCTTGTGTTGTCGCCTCGCTCGGCCCAGCCCAGGCCAAAGACGTGACCTATCAGGGCAGTATCGAGGTCATTCGCGGCGATGCGCCGGCGACCGAGGCCCGCGGCAAGGTCTTCATCGACGAAAACCGGAACGCGCGCCTGGATCCGGGTGAGAAGGGGCTTACAGGCGTACTCGTCTCCAACGGGCGCGAGGTGGTCAAGACGGATGCCGACGGGAGCTACCGTCTGCCCGCCTATGACGACATGAACCTGTTCATCACCAAGCCGGCCAATTACAGCACGCCGCTCGATGAGGATCTCGTTCCCCAGTTCAACTACATCCACAAAGTCGAAGGCTCCCCGCCGCTGCGCTTTGGCGGGATCGCGCCCACCGGCCCCCTCCCTGAGGCCATCAACTTTCCCTTGATTGAAGATCCTGTCGGCGACCGCTTCGAGTGCCTGGTGTTCGGTGATCCGCAGCCATACTCAAACCGGCAAGTCGGCTATGTCCGCGATACGGCCGGCACGATGCTGGCCGCCCGCGACAACTCCAAGACGGAATGCTTGATCTTCGAGGGCGACGTCATGGGCGACGACCTCTCGTTGTATCCTCGATTCAAGAAGATCATCGCCGTCGGCGGCGTGCCCCAGTACTTCGTCGCAGGCAACCATGATCTGGACTTCGACGCGAAGAGCGATGCGGACTCTCTGGATACGTTCCGCCGCGAGTGGGGGCCGGAATACTATTCCTTCGACATTGGGAAGGTGCACTTCGTGGTGCTGGATAACGTGCGCTACCCTTGCAACGGCATCGATCCCCATCCGTTCTGCGCCCTGACGGAAAAACCCACCTATAACGGCGTCATCAGCCAACGTCAGCTCGAGTGGTTGAAGAACGACCTCGCCCTGGTGCCTGACGATAGGCTGATCGTCCTGAACACGCATATCCCCTTCGTGAGCTTTGACGACGCCGGGGAACAAAAACACCAAACCGACAACCTTGCTGATCTCTACGCGATCGTTGGCGACCGGAAGGTCTTGGGGCTTAGCGGTCACACCCACACGACCGAGCAGATTCTACCGGGCGAGAGTTACGCGGGCTGGCAAGAGCACACCGGGACCGACAAGGCTCACTTCCATATGATCATCACGGGCGCGCTTTCCGGATCGTGGTGGGCTGGCGATCTCAACGATCAAGGTGTGCCGCGCGCGACCCAGTCCTTGGGTGCGCCGCGCGGCTACTACGTCATGGAGTTCGACGGCACGAACTATGTCGACACCTACCGGACGTTCGGTCAGGACAAGACTCAACAGATGCACGTGTCTTTCAACACGCCGCGCTTTCGCAAGTGGGCGGAGAGACTGTACGCCTTTGCCGATGCCTACCCTCTTCCCGGCGACGCCACTCCACCGGTGACCGTCAATGACCTCGGGGACCCGATGTTGGTGACCGTGGAGGACCTGAACGAAGGCACGTGGGCCGCCGTGAATGTCTGGAACGGATCGAAGGAGAGCAAGGTCACGGTCTCGATTGATGGGGACACGCCCATCACGGCCGAGCGTACCCAGCAGGGCGAGGGCGAGGGCGCTTACTCGGGCCCCGAATTCGCCGATCCCCTTGCGCTTTCCAAGCAGGCGACCAATGGACGAATGGCCTTCCGGAGTGTCTTGGGGGGCGAAGCGACAGAGGGCTTTGAAATTTGGCGCGGCGTTGAGTGGAAAGGCACGCCCGGTCCCTTCCCCGCCAGCATGCTCGTGCGCAACTCAAGCCATCTATGGCGCGCCGACCTACCAAAAGACCTGGCCGTCGGACCTCATCGGTTGGAGGTCCTGACCACGGACCGGCACGGCCGCACATTTCGCGATGTCGTGAGCTTCGAAGTCGTGGACGAGCTGCCGCCCCTCAATTGGCGCTTCGGCAAGGACTTCGACTAGAGAACCACGGCGGGGCGCCAGGCATCCCGCGATGTGGCGCCCGGCGCGGCGCGCGTGAATTAGGCCGTGTCGAGGAACGCGGCCAGCACGCCGCCCGCGATCAGCACACCAAAGGCGATGAGAAAGAGTGTCATACACCGGAGAACGTCCGGACGGACATTTGGTTCCCGACGCCGCAGTCGTGACTGCGCCTCGGGGTGATCAGTCTACCGATCGCCTACCCCACGGGCTCCGTTTTCGGGAAGGCCACGAGAACACGAGGAAAGCCAACCCTAGATTGTGCCGATTGACCCTCCGCAGCTGATCTGTGATTAACTCAAGATCGTGCGGCTTCTCATCTTATTCCTCCAGCGCTTGGCCATTCTCGGCCTCGGCGTCCTTAGCGTCTGGCTGATCGTCTACGTCTTCGGCTGGGTCGACCGCGGCGTGCCGTCCGTTCTGGCGCTTGGTCTCACCTATGGCCTCGCCGCCTATGTGATCCTGCCCTACGCGGTGCGCATGGGGCTGAAGATCCTCCGCCACACCCACGTGCCCCGCTACACGATCACCGGCGACGGCCTGCCCGGCGATCCCGTGAACCTGGCGTTGATCGGCACGCTCGATGAGCTCCGCGCCGCCTTCGCCGAGGCCGGCTGGCCGGAGGCGGACCCTATCGGCATAGCCAGTTCGTGGCGCATGGTCAGAACCTTCGTGCTGAACCAACCCTACCCGACCGCGCCCTTCTCCACGCTCTACCTGTTCGGCCGCGGCCAGGATATCGGGTTCCAGCTGCCCATCGGAGACAGCCCCCGCAAACGGCACCACGTGCGCTTTTGGGCCAAGAGCCTCTCCGCGGCCAAGACCGTGGACGCCGCCTTCTGGCTCAACACGGACCGTCCGGCGAAGGATGAGCGCGCGCTCTGGGTCGGCGCGGCCACCAAGGACACGGGGCTTTCCCTCACGCGGCTCACCTTCCAGATGACCCACGCCACGGATGCCGATACCAATGCGGAACGCGACTTCATCATGGCCTCCCTCCGGAGGACCGGCGCCATTGGTGATGTGGCGCTGTACCAGGCGGGAGAGGAGCTTCACGCCGGCAAGGTCAACCACTACGTGACCGACGGCGATGTCGCCGTGGCCGCCCTTGGGCCGGTGGTCTCCGCGTCCCGATGAGACCGGCCCCAGCGGTCGCGTGTCATACCGCTTTCAACCACAATCGCCACTAGGATTAGACGTCACCCCCCTTCTTTGCGGTCCGGCCGCCAGCCCCAACAGCAAGCGAGAGCAGCGATAGAACCATGAGCCAGGTTTCCAACCTGAAGCAGACCTTCATCGATATCCGCAGCAACAAGGTGTTCGAGATCTTTGTGATCTCGGTGATCATCTTCTCGGCCCTAAAAGTCGGCGTCGGGACCTACCCCTTGGACCCCAACCTGGCCTCGGCGCTCAAGATTCTCGACTGGGCAGTGACCATCTTCTTCCTCGTCGAGATCCTGATCCGCATGGCCGCGGAGCACAGCCTCAAGCGCTTCTTCTCCAAAGGCTGGAACATCTTCGACTTCGTCATCGTCACCGCAAGTTTGATCCCGATTGACGAGAGCGAGATGGCGCTTCTCGGCCGACTGCTGCGCATCTTCCGCGTCCTCCGACTGGTCTCGATGATCCCCGAGCTGCAGGTTCTCGTGAACGCGCTTCTCCGCGCCATTCCCCGCATGGCTTACGTGTCGCTTCTGATGTTCATCATCTTCTACATCTACGGCGCGATGGGCAGCATCTTCTTTGCTGAGATCAACAATCAGCTCTGGGGCAACATCTCGATCGCCATGCTGACGCTCTTTCGCGTGGCCACGTTCGAGGATTGGACCGACGTCATGTACGAGACGATGGCAGTCTACCCGCTGAGCTGGACGTTCTACTTGAGCTTCATTTTTCTCGTCGCGTTCACCTTCCTCAACATGATGATCGGCATCGTGATCCAGACGTTGCAGACCGAGCATGAGAAGTTCGTTGAGAACGAGGCGCAGCATGGCCCCGAGATGATCGCCGAGACGAACCCGATCAACTCGCCGGGGACGGACGCGCGTCTGGCAAAGATCGAGGCTCAGCTGGACAGGATCACCGCGGCGCTGGAGGTCTCCCCCCAGCACAAATAGACCCGAGGGACGGATGGACTTTTCCTAGGGAAAAACGAGCAAGCCTGGCATCGCCCCCTTGGCAAACCCTCGTGTAGGTGTGGGAGATACCCCTTCATTAGTGAGAGTAGTCCCATGCCGCGTTGTCTCGTCTCCCCCCCTCTCCTTGCAGGCCTTTTCGCCCTGCTGATCGCCAGCGCCTTCGGCACGTCCGCGAACGCCCAAGGGTTCGTCGGCGGCGGTTTCGACGCCAAACAGCTCGAGGAGATGACGGCGAGTGCGCGTCAGGTTCCGCTGACCAAGGAGTCGATCGAGCAACTGATCGCCTCCTCGCCAGAAATGCGGGAGACCGGCGCGAAGTTCGAAGGCACCGAGCTGCCTGACCCGACCGCCGGGGGCAGCACCGCGTCGGACCTCGACGCCATGCCGGCGGACAAGCGCGACGCACTGGAGGCAGTCGCCAAGAAGCACGGCTTCAAGGATTTGGAGGAGTGGTCCCTCGTCGCCAATTCCGTGGTTATGAGCTACGTCTATGCCGCGCAAGGTAAGGAGCCGGGGTCTGTCGAGGAGGCCGTGCGGCTGAACATCGCCCAAGCCAAGCGAGACCCCAATCTCACCGAGGAGCAAAGAGCGGAGACCCTGGCGCTCTACCGCCGCATCGGCGACGTGCTCCGGCGCCTCGAGCCCTATAGGGGAAACTACGCGCTGGTCGTCGAAATGAAGGACGAGCTTGCGCCTATCATGGATCCGGAATGACCGGAGCGTAGCCCAGCGCACGCGCTCTCTTCAGGACGAAGTCGCGATTGAGACCGAGCGGCGCGGCGGCGCTTTGCTGCCATGACGCCAGCGACCGGAACTCCGGCGGCAATCCCCGCTGCGCGGAGATCACGCCCGCAAATTGCAGCGTGCCGTCCGGAGCCTCGATCAAGAGGGCGCCCCCGCTATCGCCCGGCAGCACGAGGGAATCGGTGCACCACACCTTGCCCGGCAGTCCCTTCTCCCGGTCGATCCGGCTCTTGAAACAGGCGGTCCCCTCCTTCATGGCGACATGCACATATCTACGAACGCCGGCATCCGGACACTCGTTTGGGGCCGGACAGCGCACCCCGCCAAAGCCGACGAGCACGCCCCGATGGCCCCCGGCCCCTGCGGGCGATCCGGGCACCAGCGGCGCCTCCGCCTCCAGGCCCGCTGGAGGGAGACTCACGTCTATCGGCTCCTCGGTGATGAGAAGTGACAAGTCATAGGGAAGACCGTCGCCGGACTGCTGATAGGATGACGACTCCAGCCACTCCGGCGCAATTGCGACCTCGGCGACCGCGTAGGTCTTCGCTACGCCTTTCTGAACCACGCGGACCGACAAGTCCTCCGGCGGCAGGTAGGCATTCATGTAGATGCGCTTGCCGCGCCAAAGGCGCAGCTCTTGCAGGCAATGAGCCGCCGTCACCACAATGCGCGGATAGAGCACGGTCCCCGAGCAGATCAACCGTCCATTGTACTCGACGGCCACGACAAACGGAAAACGGTCGGCGTCATCGGCCGTCGAATTGGGGAGGGCACGGGCATCCCAGGAAACTCCGGCCGACGAAAGCACGAGACCCATGACACAGACCGCGGCATGCCGCCAAGCGAGCTTAGGCATGGCGCACCGCCTAACCTGAGGGGACGATGGCGAGTCCCCGCGCGCCATCGCCCACCTCAAACTGTTTCAACTCACGCCCGGTCTCGCCGTCGAGCACGGAGATGCTGCCGGACATCCAATTGACCACGTAGACCTTGCTGCCGTCCGGCAACATGACAATGCTCTCGGGATAGCGGCCGACTCTCGATCGGCGCGTCGGCACCAATGACGCGGCATCCACCACGTTCACTGTGCCGGACTGCTGATTGGAGACGAAGACGCGCTCGCCGCCCGGCGAGACCACCACCCCATAAGGCATGGCGCCCACGCGAAAGGTGCCGAAACGCTCAAGGCTGCTGGGACTGAGCACGGAGACGTCGCTCCCCTGGGCATTCACCACATAGAGTCTGTCGCCGACCGGAGACACCGCCAGTGCGAACGGCGCGCGCCCAACCCTCACCGTGGCGATCACAGTAAGCCGGTCCATGTCGATGACGCTGACGCTGTCGCTCTTACGATTGGCGACGAAGACACGTTTGGCATAGGGCGCGATAGCCACTTGCGCTGGCGCCCGGCCCACTTTGATATCGGCCAGCCTCTTGCCGGTTTTGCCGTCGAGCACGATGAGCAGGTCCCGGTGCCAGTCGGTCACGAAGAGCCGTCCATCCGCTGACACCGCGATCCCGAACGGTTCGCCGGAGACCTCAACGATGCGGGGACGCCCAATAGCCTGCCCCGGCAGGATGCTGATCTGGCCACTCTCCGGGTGCGTGATGTAGAGATGTCGCCCCCCGGGCGACGCGGCGATCATGGCCGGTCCCGGGGCCACCTGCAGCGTCGCCATCTTGGCATCGCTGGCGGTGTCGATGACCAGCACAGTCCCTTCGTCCTGGTTGGTGACGTAGAGGAGTGGCGCCGCGGCCCTCGCTTCTCCCACACTGGCAAGGAGCACACCGAGAACCGGAAGCCACCAGGCGAGCGCCTTGACCGCCGCGAGCATTCGCAGCCTCCCTATTGCCCCTCGACCTGTTCCTTCAAGGTCGTTAGGCCCGCTTGGAAGAGCCGCGTCACGGCATCGATGGCCGCTTGATCGTTCTGGGTCTCCGATGGAAAATTTCCGGTGTCGGCGCGATAGAGCCGCGAGATCCACTCCACCTCGCTGCCGCCATCCGCGCCGGGCTTCACCGACAGGGTCGCGGAGTAGAAGCTCACCGGAAAGGCCTCGATGTTCGGCGTGCCGAGCCGGTAGGAATAGATCATCTCCTCGTCGATATATTCATCGAGGCTATCGACGATAGTGCCGCCCGAAGTGAGAACGACGTCGCGCTCGCCACCGGCTTCGTTGCCGCCGCGGCCCGTGCTGCTCTCTACTTCAGGGTTCCACTTCGCGATTCCGTCGAAGTCCTTCACCGCAGCCCAGACCACATCCGGTGGCGCGGCAATGGTGATGCTCTCCTCGACCTTCTGCGGTGTGGGGCCGTGGGCGTCTGCGGGCGTGCCGCCTAGAACGGTCAAGCTCAAGATGGCGGCGATGGGGACAAGGCACAAAGGAATGCGCAGCAAACTCATGAATAAGCCTCTTTCGTTGTGATCTTGCCGGACGGTGCGCGGCGGAATTGCTGTGGTCTGGCCTGACGGCCTGCCAAATAGGTTCGCAAGGGGAGAACGCCATAGAGAATGGCGAGCAGGAAGAGCGCGACCCATCCCGGGTAGGGCCGGATGTCGGCTGAGACGGTCACGGCCCGCGGGCTGGCGACGGCCTCGTAGTCGCTGAGAAGCTGCGCCGCGCTGCCAAGATGGGCATAAGCGAGCCCGACCTGGCTCGCCAGCGCCTGCAGGTGCTCCTCCTTCACCGACGTCAGGTGCTCGTTGTTGTCGATGTGCTCGGTGCCGAAAGGCGATTGCCTGGGGTGATAGCCGGGACGCGACACCGCATCGGGCGGCGGCAGGCCGGACCGGTTCTCCTGGAGCACCTCCTCGGCGCTCAAGACACCAACTTGCCGGCCCTCCTCGTCGAATTTCGCAAGCGGTACCAAGCTCTTACCTCCGACGCCGACCACCAGGCCGTGGACCTCGCCCACCTCGCCCTCGAAGTCCGGCAAGCCCGTCCAAGGAAGCGGAGGTGCCTCGTGACCGTCGGTGAAGAACAAGAGATCGACGCCAAGATTGGCGGCCACGGTGAACGCCCTATGCACGCCGCGCGCAACATGGCTGTCGCCCGCCCAGGCCATACGCCAATCAAGAGCGTTGATGGAGGCTTCGATGTCAGCGAAGTTCGCGCAAACCTCGACAGGCTCGAACAGGACAACGACGCGCCGTTCCGTAAAGAGGCCAAGTCCCAGCTTCGACTGGCACGGAAGGCGCTCCACGAAGCCGCCCAGACGGTTCTTGATGAGGTCGAGACGGCTAACCGCCTGACCGTTGATCGTGACATCGCGCGTGTTCATGCTGGCGGTGATGTCGATGAAGGCGATGGCGTCGTAGGCCTCCCGGGTGAGCTTGACACGCGGCAAGAGCAACCCCGCGACGACCAGCGCAAGCGCCGCCAGTAGCAGCCAGAAGCGCAGCTCATGAAAGGCGGGCCGACTCATGGCGCGCCTCTCGGGACACCTGGAAGGTCGGTCCACAGATCGCTGCGCGGCTCTTGCGTTAGCTCGTCCTCGCTCGGGGGAGCCAACGGCAGGTCGCGCACGAGTCGTGCCGCTACGTCGAGATTGTGTTTGACGTCCCAGGCCTCTGGGTCGATGCGGAGCGCCTGGTTGTAATCGTCCTTGGCGAGGTTGACGAGAGACGTAGCCCTCTCGAAGTCGCCCCGCTCGATCGCCTCGAAGCTCGCCCGCAAGCGTGTGTTCCCATCGTCGTAGAGCATGGCGACGCGAGTCTGCGGGTCACCGCGGAAGTTCGCCTGATCGAGCAGGACCTGCGCCTCGTCGAGGCGATCTCTCTGAAGGAGATAGTACGCACGCGCGAACAACACGGGCGATGAGGCACGCTCAGGGTCGATCGCTACATCCTCGCCGGCCGCGAGCGCCTTGATCGTGGCATTGTCCTGCCATGCCGCGTACCAGTTCCACCCCGAACCGATGGTCAGCGCCAGTCCCAGGGCGAGCAGGAGCCAAACAAACACGATACGCGCGGCGTAGAGCGCGCCAAGTGTGCGATTGAGAAGACCTGAAGAAGCTGGTCTGGTGCCCCGGCCCGTCATCGTTCGACCTCCGGCAGGCCGGTCGCGCGCTGAGCGCCTTTGAGCCCGGCAAGAGAGGCGTCACCAAGATCGGCATTGGAGAAATCCGCGCCCGCGACGTCGGCACCATCGAGCTTGGCCCCGGACATCTTGGCCCAGTTGAACCGCGCGTCCGTCAAAGTGGCATCGCGTAGATCCGCAAACGTGAGCACCGTGTGCACCAAGTTCGCGCCTGTGAGATCGGCGCCCTGCAGGCTGACGCCCGCCATGTCGACACGCACCGGCACCATGCCCTGGTTGGCGGGATCCGCTCCCAGATCGGCGTTGACCAGCTTGGCCTTGTCCATGCGCGCCTTGGCGAGCTGGCCGATGATCCGCGTGTCGGACAGGTTAGCGCCCGTCAAGTCCGCGCCGTTCATCACTACGGCAAACAGGCTGGCACCCTTGAAATCGGCGCCGGAGAAGTCTGTCGCGTCGGCCACCATGCGGTTAAGGTTGGCGCCTGCGAAATTGGCGCCCTGCGCCGACGCGCCGCTCAGATTCGCCGCGAACAGATCCGCTCGTTTGAAGTCGATACCGGAGAGATCGAGCCCGGTGAGGTCGCGCCGCGACAGATCGGGCCGTTCGTCCCCGGATGCCTGGAGAATGACCAAGAGCTGCGCGCGGCTGATCTCAGCGGCCAGAACCGGGCTGCCGCCGGCAGCGAACGCCGTGACGATGAGGAGCGCAGTCCCGACGCTTGCACTCTGCGCCACCCGACCCGACAGCCTGGCCTCCGCAAGCTTGGCCAACACCAGGAGCAGCAAGCACCCCGCCGCGATCCCATAGGCGAGGCCGGAGAGGTCCTTTTGGGGAATGCGCTCTTGGTAGCGCATCGGCCGCCGCTCCAACTCGTCGATCGCCGCGACCGCTTCTCCTAGGGCGGCAGGGTTCTCCACCTCAAACGCCTTGTAGGGCGTTCCGAGACCTTCGAAGAAGATGTTGAGGTGCCGCTCGGGCATGGCGAAGGGTGAATCGGGAACGCCGGCGCCCGGCTGGTCGAAAATGCCCCGCGCGCCTTCGGTGCGTAGGAAGATCCAATAGAGATTGATGGGCCGCTTCAGGAAGGCGGCTTCCAGCGTTTGCTGCACCTTGCGGTTGATGACCGCCGCACCGTCGGAGACCAGCACGATGGCACGGCTGGCCAAGCCCCCATCGGTGCCTTGGGTCGACAGGATGTCCGCATTATGCATCGACAACGCCATGGCGAGCCCCTTGCCGACATTGGTGAGCGCGAGCCCCGACTGATCGAGGGCATCGATGGCGCCGAGCGTCGCGCCCCTATGGTCGGACAACGGCAAGACGAACATGGGCGAGGTCGAGAAGGCCGCGACGCCGAACCGGTCGTGCTCGCGGCCCTTCACGAACTGCGTGAGGAAGCGCTGCGCCGCCGCCGATTTCGATTCCTCGTCGCTGCGGGCCGCCGCGTGGCCGGCGAACGTGTCGTTCATGCTGGCGGAGCGGTCCAAGAGCAGCACGATGTTGGCCCCCTCGCCGAGCCGCTCGATACTCTGGCCGAGGCGGTAAAGGCCAGCCAGCCCCAAGACGAGCGACGCGATGGCAAGTGCGCCTACGATCCGCAAAGCGATGTCGACGGCGACCGAGAGCGCATCCGCCTTGACGGCGCTGAGCGAAGGATAACCCTCGACGTTGCGCACCGTGATGAAGAACGGCAACACCGCCAGCGGCAGAAGCAGGAGAACGAGCGGGTGGCTGACGGCCAGGGTCATGACGCACTCCGCTCGGCTTCACCAAGCTTGCTGCCCAGCGCCGCGATGGCGGACAGCGGCATAGCCTTGGCGGCGCCGGGCAGATCGTTGCCGAAGAACGCCTGACGGGACGTGGCGAAGAACCGCTCGATCTCCGGCGCAAAGGGCCGGAACTGCGCATGTGCGGAGAGGAAGCGAGGCACATCCTCCGCCAAGAGCCGCCGACCCGCCGTCGCGTCAAAGGCTCGGTGCAGATCGAGCAATCCGTTCCGGAAGGAATTGCCGTCCTCCGGTTGACGCTGCAAGCGCCGCAACGCGCGGGCCGTTTGAGTGAAGGGCCGCGCGGGCCTCTTACCGAAGGGCCACCACGCCGCGTAATAGGCATAGAGAACGAGGGCGGCGAAGGTGATGAGGAGGCCCGTGCCGAACCCGATGCGGCTGTCGCGCGTGGAGCTGGCATGCGGAACAATGTCAGGCCGGAGATACCCCTCGGGCCCTTCCGGCGGCATCTGGGGCTTCACTTCCCGTAACGGCGCCATGACGAAGCTGAAGCTCGGGACCTCCGCGACCACGGCCTCGTCGCCGTCGGTGAAGCGAAGCGTCAATGCGGGCAAGGTGCGTGGCGTCGGCGATATCGGGACGTAGAACGTCTGATAGACGAGCTTGAGCCGATAGCGCATGCCGCCACGCTCTGCCGTCTCCTCGATATCGACTGATTTCAGATCCAGCCAATAGGATAGCCGCCTCGGCTCGGGCTGCGACGCCTTCTCGAGCCGGAGCGGATCGGCCACGGTCACATCGATCTCGCGCGTCAGCAGATCGCCGACGAAGTAGCCGAAGCTGCGCGGTTCGACGGTGGTGACGGAGACCGTGCGCGAGGGGGTGTCTTGCGCGGCGAGCGGCGTCGCCAAAAGCAGCAGCGCCGTCAGCAGCGCGCTCACGCCGCCTCACCCATCAAATAGGCGCCGAATCCGTCCCAGTCGACCGGCCCGATGACATAGAACGGCGGGCGCCCATACCGCGTGGCCAGCGCATGGAGCGCCTTGGCCGCCGCCGTCTCCTCCTGCAGTAGCGCCGTCCGCAAGGACGGACGCATGACCAGGAGACGCTGCCCGCCCGTTTCCAAATCGGCGAGAGAGACGAGGCCGTATCGCGGCAGGTCCTTCAACTCCAAGGGATCGCGCAACACGATGGGAATGACATCGTGCGGCGACAAGGCCTCAAAGACCCGCTCAGTGAGACCGAGGGGCAGATAGAAGTCCGAAATGAGGAAGACGAGCTTGCGGCTCCCGGCGAGATAGTTGGCACCCTCGACCAGCCCCTCGGCGCTATCGCCTTGCGGTACGTAGCGCCGCAGATTGGCGACCATGTCGGCCTCTCCGCCCCGCGAGCGGGTTGCCGGGACGAAGAACTCCGGCAGGATCTTATCTGCACAGCCGATGAGCCCGAAGGCATCGCCGATCCGCCGGGCTGACGCCGCGAGCGCCCCGCACAAATCCGCGACCACCTGCATCTTGTCCGCGCGGCCAACGAATCCCATCGAGCCGGACAGGTCGACCAGCGCATAGCCCGTGATCGAGGTCTGCTGCTCGAAGCGCTTGACGTAGAGCGTCCCGAACGGATCCCGCAACGACATGCGCAGGTCGATGCGGCGCGGGTCTTGCGAGCGCAACAGGAAGTCGTAGTCCCGGAACAGCCCCCCTGCTCCCTCGATCTTGCCCCGGTGCGCGCCGATACGGACACCCGCCGCCCGCCAATCGATCCGGTAGGGGACATCGACCTGCGGGGCGCCATCGCGCTCTGGGACATGATCGTTCATGGGGCCGGAACCGTGGCGAAGACGGCGGCAAACAGGCGGGCGATCAGCGCCTCGCGCCGAAGCTCGTAGATTGGATCGAGGAACACACGATGCGACATCACCTCCGTGAAGACGGACCTCAGATCCTCCGGCACGACCATATCGCGGCCGTCCAGCCACGCCGTCACGCGTCCGGCACGCACCAGATAGGCCATGCCGCGCGGAGACGCGCCACCTTGCACGAGCCGCGTCATGTCCACGCCTTCGATCTCAATGCCGGCGGAGACCGGGTCGCGCACCGCGTTCCACAAATCGAGCGTATAGCGCTCCAGCGCCTCGCTCGCGTGAACTTCGGTCTGGATTGCCTGGGCGACATCACCCAACAGCCGATGATCCAAAACACCCTCAGGAACGGCGCGCACCAGCGCATCGGCGTCGTAGAAACGGGGATCAAAGGCGAGATCGCGACGCACCTCACGGTCCTTCGGCGTCTCCATGGTGACCTCCATGAAGAAGCGATCACGGGCCGCCGCCGGCAGTTCGAACGTCTCCTCCCGCTCGATACGATTGCGGTCCGCGAACACCAAAAGATACGGAAATGCATAGTCCCGATTGAACGCCGTCACGCTGCGTTCGGCCATCAGCCGCAACAACAGCGAATGGACTTGTGGACGCGCCCGGTTGATCTCATTGAAGAAGAAGACGGTGAGGTCGGCGCCGTGACGGAGCACCGGACCGGGATCGACCCGCGGCTTACCGTCCTCGCCAAGGTGCGTGTAGTAGACAAGGTCCATGGGCATGAGATCGATCGTGCCCTCGACCCGCTCGAACGCGCCGCCGAGCGCTTGCGTCGCCGCGCGCAGCAACGTCGTCTTACCCACGCCGACATCGCCCTCAAGCAGCACATGCCCACGCGCGAACACAGCAATGGTGAGGAGTTTCAGAACCCGGTCTTGGCCAATAATCGCATCGCGAAGCGCCGCCTCGAAGCTCTTCGCTTTGTCCCGCCAATGGTCGAGATCTACGGCCTTCGCCGAAACTGCCGGTGTTCCTTGCGATGCCTGACGGCGCGCCATGTCGCTGCCCCTCTCATGCGGCCCCGGCAAAAGAGATGATGGTCTTCCGCAGGGCACCGTTCGTGCCTTAGGACAAAGGGGGTGCGGCTATAGCCGCACCCCGACCCCGAAATGCAGTGATGGACGCGCTGCTCCGAGGTTTAGCTCTGGGAGAAGCGGACAGAGCTAGAGCTTGGAAACGTCGTAGACCCACTTCCCGGTCTTCTTGAAGTGCTCGGAACGCTTGGCGTTACGGGCTTCCATCTCCTTGATGGACTCGCTTTGCTTCTCGAGCTCCTTCGGATCGTGCTTCGGGTCGTACTTCGTGCCTGCAATTTTCTCCGGGAAGCCCTCCTTGGGCTCCCAGCAATTGCCAGGCGCTTTGCAATTCGTGCCGTCATAGGCCAGCACCGTACCGGCGGTGAAGGCCAGGGGTGTCGCGCCGGCGAGCGCCATACCAGTCATGCGGGTCGTCTTCGTCATGGGTCAATTCCTCCGTGCTCAGTCGCTACGCTTGGTGGCGGTACTCCCGCCTTTGTCTCCGCGCTTGACCTGCGCTCCCGAGGCGACACCCTCGTGAGCGATCCTTCTGCGGTCAGGACGCGGGGATCTCGCACTCCACTTCCTCCGTTACGGGTTGGTGGTTCTCGGGATCGAAGGGAACGAACGCGGCTTTTTGCTCTTCCGTGAGCCACTCGGCGTCCTCTACGGGCCCCTTATAGAAATGACGGATCCACGCATTCATGAGCAGGATCTCGTCCATTGTCCGGACGGACCCGTGAGGCCCCATCATGCCTTGGGCGCCGCCATAGACGGTCTCGAATAGACCTTTGTCGGTCTTGTTCTTGGTGTAGGTCCAATAGTTGTCATTCAGGCCGGGGCCGAGCTTGCCCTCGCCAACCTGACCGTGGCATCCCGAACAAGCGGTGAGATAGATCTCCTCCGCTTCCTTCATGCAGCTCTCAACCTCAACGTAGGGATTGATCCCTGTCTTGAGGAACTCTTTCACCGCCGCCGTGTCCCGGCCATTCTCGGGCGACAGACTGAGATCGAGCTGCGCCCCGGTGATCGTGTGAACAAGCCTTATCTGCTCAGCCACGGCCAAAACTGGAATGAACGCAAACGCCACGCCAACCACCACGAACTTCACTAAATTCTTCATCCCCGCCTGTGACCTTCCCTTTGTCTGTTATCGTTGAACTGTTTTTGACCATCGCATCGCCTAGGACCGCGAACCGCTTGGCGGCCGCGTGGGCTCCTCGACCGGAATGCCCTCTTCCTCAAGGATCGCAATGATCTGCGGCTTGGCTTTCTCTAGCGCCGCCTCAACTTCTTTAAGCAGAGCCTTGTCGTCCTTCCGCACGCCCATCGACTGGTCGAAACGGAACAGCACAGGCTCGCCGTCGACGCGATAGTTGTTGTCTGGAACGGGAGTCATCTTGAGCTTGCCGTCGGACTCCTTAACGTAACGCGCGACCGACGGCGCGAAGGCAATCGCCAAATCCGCTTCTCCATTGGCCACGTTGCCGATCATCAGGGCTGGATCGATGCGGATGAACTGGTTGCGCTTGCTTTTGAAGTTCGTCAGCGACTTCACGTAGTTGAAGTGCTTGCTGAAGAGCCCTTCCTTCAACATCATGACCTCGGCCGGTCCGCCAGGCGTGTAGCCGACCTTCTCAGCCTTCTGTAGGTCGGGACTATCGAAGCTGGTGATTTCCAGCGGCGAGTCCGACCGCTGCACGAAGACGTAAGGCGCGCGGTAATAGGGCATTGTCGAGAGAACCCGCGGATCGCCCGTATCGACGCCGATCACCACGTCGCAGTTTTTCTTGTCGAGCTGATCGCGCACCATGTAGATGGCGGGCTTTTCTTCCCAGACAAACTCCACGTCCTTACCCATAGCCTCACCCAGGGCTTTGGCGATGCGGTTCTCGAACCCTTTCTCGTTGCTCATGGAGTAGGGGTTTTCTTTTGCGCCGGCGCAGACGCGCAGAGTCGAGCTGGCGTCGCTGGCTGCAAGGGCGGGGGTGACAAAGAGCACGCAGGCCGCGGCAATCGCGAAAGACGCCTTCTTGCCGAGGGCACTGTTTCTGCGGTCCATCATTTCTCTTGTCCTCATACCTGTACTGTGTGTCTTGAGGCGGCGTCGGAGCTGCGCTGGGCCGACCATCCGGCCGGACTACGCGTTCGGTTGGGAGTTGGTCTCACCACCTTAAAGACGACGCCGTTCATCACACTGAAGCGAAAGTGCTCCGCCAGGCCGCGACAGCAGCCTGGCGGAACAGGTCGTCTTTCTTAGGTTCCGTCGGTCACGATCTCGGTCGAGTACTCGTCGAGATTCACGTCCTCGGTGTAGGGGCTCTTGCCGTTCAGCGAGAACACCAGCAGGCCACCGCCCATCTGCGTCCAATTCTGCAGATTGCGGAAGGCGCCCACGGCACCAAGACCAGCCGTCGGATCCTGGAGGTCGAACACCAGGCCAACACCAGGCCAGCCGCCGACACCGTAGTGGATGCCGATGTACTGCGTGCCGTTGTGCTCATAGGTCATCGGATAACCGATACCGCCGGACGGCATCTTGAACTTCCACAGAAGCTCACCGGTATCCGAGTTCCGGGCTTTGAAGTAGCCGTCGAGCGTCGGGTAGAACACAAGTCCACCCGCCGTGGCCATCGTACCGCCCCAAGCAGCGAAACGCTCCATGACGGACCACTTGTACTTGCCCTCAGGCGCGCTGTAGGCCTTCACCTGACCAAGGCCAAGATAGGACGCACGATCGCCCTTAGGCCCAGGATACATCGACAAGGTGGCACCGACAAAGAACTGGCCGGCGCGGTATGGAAGCATGAAGGGCTCCCAATCCATGCAGATGTGGTTGATAGCCAGGTAGAAGAGCCCACGATCCGGATCGAAGGAGTCACGAGCCTGGTTGTGATACCCCATAGCAGAGGGGCACACGTCCGTGGCGTTGTGACCCATCAGGGTCCGGTATTCCGGGTTCCGAACCGGGATGCCGGTCTTCAGGTCGACATGCGTCCAAACGTTGACGGTGTCGTCCAGGAAGTCGGCCCGGATCAGATCGCCATTCTCGCGGTTCAGCGTGTAGAGAATGCCGTTACGATCAGGATGGGTGACCAGCTTCAGGTCCTTACCGTCGACCTTCTGATCGGTCAGCATCATCACGTTGACGCCGGCATAGTCCCATTCGTCGTGAGGCGTCTTTTGATAGCCCCACTTCATCATGCCGTCGTCAGGATTGCGGGCCATGATCGTCATGGTCCACTTGTTGTCGCCAGGACGCATGGTCTCGTTCCACGGCGCGGGGTTACCCGAACCGTAATATATGAGATTCAGGTCCGGATCGTAGGCATACCAACCCCAGTTGGTACCGCCGCCGATCTTCCAGGCGTCACCCTCCCAGGTCGCGAGGCCAAGGCCCTTCTGACCGTACTGAGGGTTGTCCTTGTTGAAGTCGTCGCCAATGCCGACTTCCGAATCGGGCCCGGTCGCATATTTGCGCCACACCATCTCGGCTGTCTTGACATTGTAGGCCGTGGCGTAACCGCGCACGCCCAGCTCAGCGCCGGACGACCCGATCAGCACCATGTCCTTGACGACGTAAGGCGCAATGGTAAGCGTCGAGCCGACCTTGATGTCGGAATTCTCGACCTTCCAATACTGCTCACCCGTCTCAGCGTTCAATGCCACCACGTGGCCGTCGAGCTGGTTGGAGATGATCAGGTTCGGCGTCTTGCTCGTGTCGTCGCTCGGCCAGTAGGCCAGACCACGATTGACGAGGTCACAGCAAGCCACGGAGCGCGCCGCGGGATCCTGCTTAGGCTTGTATTGCCACTTGATCTTGCCCGGATTGTTCAGATCGAGCGCGTATACATTATTCGGGAACGGGCTATTGATGTACATCATGCCGTTGATCACGAGAGGCGCGCCCTCGTGGCCGTGCAGCAGACCTGTCGAGAAGGACCAGGCCACGCGGAGATCCTTGACGTTCTCCGTGTTGATCTGATCCATCTTGCTGTAGTTGGTGCCCGTGTAGTCATGACCTGGCATAGGCCAGTTTTGGGGGTCTTTCGCCAACTCGATCAAACGCTCGTTGGCGACAGCTGCGACCCCGAAGAAGCCGCTAAGCGCTAGCGCGACGCATGACGCCGACGCAAACCCACTGATACTGAGAGATCTCCTCATATGCGAACCCTCGCGTTTTCGCTCCCAAGTTAAGGCGAAGCATGATGAGCAGCTGCCCGAAGCGGGCACGCTCGTCTTCCTCCGCTTCACAATTTGCGAGGGGGCGTTCCGGCAATTTGCCGCCGATCCGACCCAACGCAGCCGTGCGGCCGGATGCTGACACCTGGACGCATTGCCAAAGAGCGGACGTCTTGCGATACAAGCCAGACGCTCTTTTCGCGGCAGACGCACTCTAGGGCGGCGCCCAATGAGCCGTCTTTGGGCCAATGCCCAGAAACTATGCGGGAGCATTGCTAGAAACAGGCCGGTGATTCTCGTCCCAAACACATGGAAAGACTGCCCGGCATCGCGGCACAACAAGTCCTCCGGCCAGACCCGGAGGACTCGCCGCCAAGCCGTGCAATACGAAGCATTTTCCCGGGAAGATCCGGCATATCGTTTGGGCACCGATGGTAAGAACCGAGATGGCAGTATGCTGCCAAATCTCATGCCGGTGTCATGAGCCGCGGCGCCCAGAGGCGCGTGCGTGTGTTGTTTTATGCGTTCCTAAAGATGCCCTTAGCGATGCCCCTTGCGAGTTCGTCTCAGTTGACCAGCGTCGTGCTGCGCGCCGGCCTCATCTCGCTCGTGGCGGTCCTTGGTTTGGGCTGCGATGACGCCGCCGAACCGCAGGCGCAGACGACAGCGCAGCAGACGAAACCGGCGGCTCCGGAGATTCCAGGCATCACATGGCTCGACAGTCATAGCAAAATTACACCCGGACAGTGGCTAGCCAGCCGGCAAGCGAACGCCGACCTCAAAAAGCACGACCCCGCGGTCGAGGCGATGAACGCCGAGCTCTTCACCGCGGCCAGACGCTTCGGGGAGAAACCACGCATGATTGCCAATCGCGCCGTCCAGCTTGAGGGCATGCTGGCCGCGCAAGGCATTCATGAGAGCGCACCAGACCTTATTGAGCTGCTCGCTTCCACGGCGGACATCGCCGGGGGCAAGGAAGGGTTTGGTGCCGTGTGCCAGCATTACTTTAACTTGCGCCAACAAGGGATCGGCCGCGACGCCGCGCTCCAACAACTCAAGGAGGCGAGGGCTTTGCACGTTAGCGATCCCGCGTCTCACGGATAAGGCGCAAGAATGATCTGGGAAGGAACGGGAGCAAACCGGAGGCGGGCAAAGTGCTGAGCAGAATCTGGTACGACCGAACAATTCGCACGCAGCTTCTCATTGTCATCGGCGGCATCAACTTGGTGGCGCTGGTCATCGCCGGCATCATATGGGTGGCCAACGCGCGCAAGGCCACGCAGGTCGAAATGGAGGCATCCGTCGAGCTCGCCAAGAACTTCGCACGGATCGCACTCGGCTCCATTGCCGCGGATGGAGGGGCCGTCGACTTGCCCGCGCGGGCCGACCAGCTTGCCAGCCGCCTTCGGATCGGCAATCTGCGGCACGTCCGCATTCTCATGGCCGACGCCAACGGCAATCTCACGCAACTGGCGCCGTCACCCGATGCGCCCCGCGACCCGGCACTGCCCTCGCCCGCGCCTGCGTGGTTCGAATCGCTGGTCAAGCCCGACCTCACACCGCGCACGTTGAGCCTGGTATTGACAAACGGCAACACCAGCTCCCCGGTGATGGTCGAGCAGCTGATGGCGGAAGGGCCGCGCATCTGGCAGCTGGGCACCGTCGTCATCGCCGGCGACCCCGCCGACGAGATCGCCGAAGTCTGGTACGACGTCTCTAAGCTCGTCATCGTGCTGGCTGGCCTCGGCGCTTTGGTGCTCGCTACTCTTTATGTGGTGCTCGGACGCATGCTCGACCCCATGGCGAACGTGGCACGCGGGCTGACGCGGCTGGAGGACGGCGACTACGCCACCCGCCTCACGCCCCCGCGCGTCAGAGAGCTCGGCACCATCACGGCGTGTTTCAACCGCCTGGCGGAGACGCTCGGCCGGACACGCGCCGAGAACGGGCGTCTATACGGTCAGCTCATCACGGTTCAGGAGGACGAGCGACGCGAGATCGCCAACGAGCTCCACGATGAAGCAAGCCCCTGCCTGTTCGGCATCATGGCCAACGCCATGTCGGTGCAAAAACTCACCGAACGGCGGCGCGATCCCCGCAGCGCCGACATTCGCGGTCACGCCAACGAGATCCTGCGCGTCACCGAGCGCCTCAAGATGATGAACCGCGTCATGCTGAAGAAGCTGCGGCCCGTATCCATCGGACGTATCGCGCTGTCGGAGATTGCGACCGATCTTCTTAGCGAACTCCAGCGCCGCTATCCGGACGTCGAGATTACCCCTTCTATCCGGACACAAGAGGCGCGCTACGGCGAGGCCACCGACCTGACCATCTATCGCTGCATCCAGGAGGGCGTCACCAACGCCATCCGCCATGGCAAGGCGGATCTGGTTCGCGTCGACCTGTTCGAAAAGCGCGCCGCGCGCGGCGCGGGCGCCGGCTCGGGCGGCCCGACCTTGCAGCTTTTGATCCAGGACGACGGCAGGGGCATCCTGCCCGATACGCCGCTCGGCTTCGGGCTCACCGCCATGCGTGAGCGGGTTCACGCCCTTGGCGGGTCTTGCGCGGTGCAGAGCGCACCGAGCCAAGGTGCCATTCTCCGCGTGATCATTCCCATCTCCGCGACCGTCGCCAAAGACAAGGCGCGGCCGCTCCACACAGAGGACAGAGTTGAGGCTTCATAGATGCAAGTGCTTGTTATCGACGACCATCCGATCGTGCTCGAAGGCTGCCGGCAGCTTTTGAAATTCGCCGGAGTCAAACGTATCGTGCAGACGGAGAGTCTCGCCGAAGGCTTCCGCCTTTATCGGAGCAAGAAGCCCGACGTCATCATCGTCGATCTCGCAATGCGGACCGGCGCTCTTGGTGGACTGTCTTTCATCCGCCGATTGCGCCTGCACGATACGCGCACGCCAATCCTCGTCTTCAGCATGCACAACGATCCTTTCATCGTGAGCCGCGCACTGAAGATCGGCGCCAATGGCTACATTCTGAAGGACACCTCAGGCGACGAGATCGTCAAAGCGTTCGAGCATATTCGCGACGGCACGCCCTATCTCAGTCATGAGCTCGCCTCGGAGGTCGCGTTCATGGAGGCTCGCGGCCGGACCAGCAACCCGTTGCGCTCCATCACCGAGCGCGAGCTGCAGATCCTGTCGCTGCTCGCCGAGGGCAAGCCCTACGCGCAGATCGCGGCGGACTTGCATGTCAGCTACAAGACCATCGCCAACACCTGCTCCCAACTGAAGAGCAAGCTTGGCGTCCATTCCCTGCCCGAGCTGATGCGCATCGCAATCGAATATCTTCCATCCGTCCCGAGCAACACGGTCAAGGAATAGACCGAAGCTCTAAGTCAAACGCCGCCCTCTCACGCGGAGAGAAGCGGCGTTCGGCTCGTTTCGGCAGGGTGAAGAGCTACGCGTAGAGACTATTGGGCAATGCGGGCCGTGCCGGAGCGGCCGTCATCGCGCACCCAGCGCACCGCGTCGCCTTTGCGGCTCAGCTTGTAGCAATAGGTGCTACCCTCCATCCAAACGTTCCACTTCTGGCAAAGCTGATTTCCGTCGACCCACCATTTGCCGCGATCCGTGGAGCCATCGCCACGGGCGAACGCCGCGGCCACGGTCCCCATACTGCCCTTCATGGTCCCCCGCGAAGAGTATTGGATGGGCAACTCGAAACCGGAGATTTTGAGAAACACGGTCTTACCGCTGATAGCGCTGCGCAGTTCATCGCCGGAAAGCGCGGTGCTGGCATTGGCCTGAACGGCGCCAAGGCCGAAGGCTGCGACGGTTGCTGCAGTCAACAGGATCGTTTTCAACATTGGACATCCTCCAACTCTGGGGGCGCCGCCCTCACCGCGGCGCCGGGCTTCGACCGGAGCGGAAGCGATCCCCCCGCTCTTTGAGGATGGCATCATCTCAAATACGCGCTGAACCGAATCTGAGGGCGGCGTTCATCTGCCGTTCAGCGAAAAACGGCCGAAGCTAAAGGAAAACGAGCGAAGGACGCCCGGGCGGGCGGCGGCGATCGCGGCCAGCTAGCGCGTGGGCATGGGCTCATCGCCCCGGTAGTCGTAGAAGCCTCGGTTGGACTTCCGCCCCAGCCAGCCGGCCTCCACATACTTCACCAGGAGCGGGCAAGGCCGGTACTTGGAATCGGCCAGCCCCTCATACAACACCTGCATGATCGACAGGCACGTATCGAGCCCGATGAAATCGGCAAGCTGCAGGGGTCCCATGGGATGATGAGCACCAAGCCGCATCGCCGTATCGATGGCATCGACTGAGCCTACGCCTTCGTACAGCGTGTACACCGCCTCGTTGATCATGGGCAGCAAGATGCGGTTGACCATGAAGGCCGGAAAGTCCTCCGACACCGCGGTGGTCTTATCCAAGGTCTCCACGAACTCTTTGGCGCGGGTGAAGGTGGCATCGTCCGTGGCGATTCCGCGGATCATCTCCACCAGTTCCATCACCGGCACCGGATTCATAAAGTGCATGCCGATGAAGCGCTCAGGCCGATCGGTGGTGGCTGCCAGGCGGGTGATGGAAATCGACGAGGTGTTGGTGGCGACGATGGCGTCCGGCTTGAGGAACGGACAGACCGCCACGAACACCTTGCGCTTGACCGTCTCGTCTTCGGTCGCGGCCTCGACGACCAAGTCGGCGTCGGCAAATCCTTCGTATGTCTCGGCGAAGCTGATGCGCGCCAGCGCGTTGTCACTGTCCTCCTGGGTGATCTTCCCAGAGGCGACTTGACGGGAAAGGTTCTTCTCGATGGTCCGGAGCGCGGCGTCGAAACGCTCCTTCTCGAGGTCGTTAATCGCAACGTCGTAACCGCCCAGCGCCACGACATGGGCGATACCGCTGCCCATTTGACCCGCCCCGACAACCCCGACTTTCTTGATGGCGTCCACTTTATACTCCTGCTGCGCGATTGACTCTGCGTGTACGTCCGCGCCTTGCACCTTTTCGTCCATCGTCTTTGTCCCGTAGACGGCTACTCTCCATACCCCGCCTTCTTCAGTTCAGCATCGAGTTCGGGCAGGACGGAGAACAAGTCGCCGACCAGCCCGTAATCGGCCACCTGGAAGATCGGCGCCTCCGCGTCCTTGTTGACGGCAACGATCACCTTGGAGTCCTTCATGCCCGCCAGGTGCTGAATGGCACCGGAAATTCCTACGGCGATATAGAGCTCGGGCGCCACGACCTTGCCGGTCTGGCCCACCTGATAATCGTTGGGCATGAAGCCGGAATCGACGGCGGCGCGTGACGCCCCGATGGCCGCGCCAAGCCGGTCCGCCACGGGCGCGATGAGCTTCTCGAAATTCTCTCCCGACGCCATGCCGCGACCACCAGAAATCACCACGCGCGCCGATGTCAGCTCCGGACGCTCACTTTCGGTCATGTCCGCGCCGACAAAGGTCGATGCGTCGATGGGGTCAGCAGCGGCCACGGGCTTGATTTCGGCCGAGCCGCCTTCGCCGGTCGCCGCGAACGCCGTGGTGCGCACCGTGGCCACGACCGTCTTGTCCGAGGTCTGCACCGTCTCAAGTGCGTTGCCGGCGTAGATCGGCCGCACGAAAGTGTCCGGCGACTTCACCTCGACGATGTCTGAAATCTGTCCCACGTCCAAAAGCGCGGCGACACGCGGCAGTACATTCTTGCCCGTGGTCGAAGCCGGCGCCAGCAACACGGTGTAGCCGTCCATCAGCGGCAGGATCGTGGCCGCGGTGTCCTCAGCGAGCCGATGCGCCAGCTGTGGCGCTTCCGCGAGCAGAACCGTGCGCACCCCCTCCAGCTTGGCCGCTTCCTCGGCGACGGCTTGGCAACCCTCGCCTGCAACTAGAATGTCCACGTCGCCGCCGAACGCGCGGGCGGCGGTCAGCGCTTTCGCCGTGGCCGGCGCCAGCGCCGTATTGTCATGCTCGGCAAGAAGCAGCACCGCCATCTTTAGAGAACCCCCGCTTCGTTCTTGAGCTTCTCGATCAGCGTCGCGGCGTCTTCCACCTTGATGCCCGCTTCACGTGCCTTGGGTTCGGTGACGGAGATCACTTTGAGGCGTGGCGTGATATCGACACCAAGCGTCTCCGGCGAGGTCTCCTCGATCGGCTTCTTCTTGGCCTTCATGATATTCGGCAAGGACGCGTAGCGCGGCTCATTGAGGCGCAAGTCCGTGGTCACCACCGCGGGCTTGGTCAGCGCGACCGTCTCCAAGCCGCCATCCACCTCGCGCGTGACTTTCACCGTGTCGCCATCCAGCTCGATCTTGGAGGCAAAGGTGCCTTGGGGCACGCCGAGCAGCCCGGCCAGCATCTGTCCAGTCTGGTTGCAGTCGTCATCGATGGCTTGCTTGCCGAGGATGACGAGATCGGGTGTCTCGGTATCGACCACGGCTTTGAGGACCTTCGCCACGGCCAGCGGCTCCACGGTCTCGTCGGTCTTCACCAGGATGGCGCGGTCGGCCCCCATGGCCAGCGCCGTCCGCAAGGTGTCTTGGGCCTTGGCGCCGCCGACGGACACAGCCACCACTTCGCTCGCCTCACCGCGCTCCTTGATGCGGACGGCCTCTTCGACGGCGATCTCGCAAAACGGATTCATCGACATCTTGACGTTGGCCAAGTCGACGCCGCTGCCATCGGATTTGACGCGGACCTTGACGTTTGAATCGATGACCCGCTTGACGGGTACAAGAATCTTCATACGGCTCTAAGCGTTCCCCGCGAAGCGTTGATTAGCCCCCAAAAAAAGCCACTATCTCGCACTTGCGAAATGGCGGCGACCGTACTGCTCACACCGGCCGAAGTCAATGGTTCCAGGGGTTTTCCATAGACGGTTCAGGCGCCGCCTCGGGTGCGGTCGAACAGGATCACGCCGCGCCGCCGCATGAACAAGATGAGCACCGCGCCGGCCGCCAAACCGCCCACATGAGCCCACCAGGCGACCGCCTCCTCCGTCTCGAAGAACAGATTGGCGACTTGCACGACAATCCAGATGCCCAAGGCCCAGGCGGCAGTGATCCGGATGGGGATGCGCCAGAGCGCCAGGACCCAAACCTTCACCTTGGGATGCAGGATCAGATAGGCGGCGATGACACCGGCCACCGCGCCCGAGGCGCCGATGAGCGGCAGCTCCGAATGGGGCATCATGACGATGTGTGCCAGCGCCGCGAAAATCCCGCACATCAGGTAGAACATGATGAAGCGCACGTGCCCCATGGCGTCTTCGATATTGTCGCCGAAGACCCATAAGAACAGCATGTTGCCGATCAGGTGGATCCACCCGCCGTGCAGGAACATATAGGTAATGAGGGTCAGCCGCTCCGGGATCATCACGGCGCCCGTGGCGAACACCGCCGTCTCGCCGCCAGCGCTGGCCATGAGCTTCGCGGGCACCACGGCAAAGGCGGAGACATCGTCATCCGCGACCGGAAACAGCAACCCCGTCTGGAAGAGCGCGTAAACCGCGACGTTGAGCAGGATGAGCCCGACCGTCACATATTGGAAGCGGATCTTCTTGAGCGGGTTGGTGTCGTGAAGAGGGACGAACACGAGCGCACCGCCAATTCCATCACTGATTCTGGCCGGGCACCCACGTTACGTCCGAGGCACCTTTGTCGTTGGCGTAACGTGCCGCCACGAAGAGAAAGTCGGACAGGCGATTGACATAGCGCAGAGCCGGTTCGCTCACCGGTTCATCGGGCCGCGCGCCCAGGGCCACGATCAATCGCTCCGCCCGGCGCGACACCGTGCGGGCCAGATGCAGAAAGCTGGCCGCGGGGCTTCCACCCGGCAGCACGAAGGACCGCAGCGGCTCAAGCGAACCGTTCATGCCATCGATTTCGCGCTCCAGCCGCGCGACCTGATCGCCACTCACCCGCAGGCTGGCCTTCCCATCCTTCATTTCCTCCGGAAAACAAAGGTCGGCGCCAAGATCGAAGAGGTCGTTCTGGATGCGCGCCAGCATGGCGTCGAGTTCTAAATCCGTCTCACGCGTGTGCATCCGGGCCAGCCCGATGACGGCGTTTGTCTCGTCGATCGTGCCGTAGGCCTCCACGCGCAGATCGTATTTCGCCACGCGCGCACCGGTGCCCAGCGCCGTGGTCCCGTCGTCGCCAGTCCGTGTGTAGATCTTGTTGAGGACAACCATGCCACTCGCCCTGCTCTTAGGGCCCGCATAGCGCAAACCCGGTGTTAATCTACCGTAGCTGCGCCCTGAGGTGGGTCAAGCCTTCGTTATCTGCGGCCTCGTTAGCCGCGCCCAGCCAGAAACACGAACGCCATAATGATGAGAAGCGCGACGAGCTGCAGCAGGACGCGCGCGCGCATGAGTTTTTGGCTCATGTTGGGGTTTCCACCGCGCAGCATGTTGAACAGGCCAAGGATCAAGACAACCGCCACCGCTGCCAGCGCGATCGGAATGAGCACGCGAAGAAGGTCTTCCACTTTTTGAGTCTCCCAAGCGCCGATTCCCGGTGGCGCGCCCGGACTTTAATTCCTTGCCGCCACCCAGTCGAGCGCGCGTGTTGGAAGAATGCGCCGCAAGAAACCGGCGGCATAGGTCGGAAAAGTCACGTAGTAGCGCGCTTTGGGCCGTGGCGCCTCCAGGGCGTGGATCAGCTTCTTGACCACGGTTTCGGGCGGTAGCTTGAAGGTCTGCTGACCGCCCTCCTCCATCTGGGCAAGACGGGTCCGGTATGTTTCCCGGTGGACCGACCCCTCCATATCTACATTGGCGCGGTAGGCCTTGAGGGCGTGCTCGATGAACCGCGTGGCGATGGGGCCGGGCTCGATGAGCGAGACGTGGATCCCGGTGCCGGCAAGCTCCATGCGCAACGCATCGCTCAGCGCCTCGACGGCGAACTTCGAGGCGCAATAGGCTCCGCGGAAGGGCGCGGCGATCAGCCCGAGCACGGAGGAGCACTGAACGATGCGCCCCTGACCGTTCGACCGCATGGCCGGGATCACCCGCCGTGCCAGATCGTGCCAGCCGATCACATTGGCCTCGAACTGGGCGCGCAGCACGTCGGGCCGAATGTCCTCCACAGCGCCAGGTTGACCGTACGCGCCGTTGTTGAAGAGAGCCGTCAGGGCACCGTCCGTTGCCTCCAGTACCTGGTCGGCGGTCTCAGCGATCGAGGCCGGCTCGGTGTAATCGAGATAGAGGCTCTCAACGCTATGGTCGGACTTGAGACGGTCGATATCATCGGGCGTCCGGGCAGTGGCGAAGACCCGCCAACCGCGGCGCTTCATCGTTTGGGCTGCGGCCAAGCCGATGCCTGAGGAGCAACCCGTAATCAGAACGGAACGTTGGGTCATGGTCCCCAGGGGACAGGCCTAGAGTGCCGGACTCGGGGCGAAGGCGGTGTTCAGCATCCAGATCGCGAAATTGAGCCCGGTGGCAAACCCCACCCACAGCAAATAGGGCACCAACAGCAAGGCAGCCGGGCGGCTGAACTTGTCGAAATAGACGATGGTCAGGACGATGGCCACGATGAGCCCCAGGATGACGCCTAAGCCCAGCATGGGGCTGTGCAGCCCAAAGAAGGCGACCGGCCACAGGACGTTGAGCGCAAGCTGGAGGCCGTACCAAGTCAGCGCGGTCTGCCGCTCTCCAGAATCCCCGGGCGCCCGCCACACGAGCCAACCGGAGATCGCTATCATCGCGAAGAGGATGCTCCACACCACCGGAAAGATGCTGTTCGGCGGCGTGAAGCCGGGCTTCGTCAGCGTGGCGTACCAATCGAGATTGGGCAGCGTGAACGCGTTGCCGAGAAGCGACGCCGCAAGGCAAAGCAAGACGAAGACGGCTAGCCCGATGAGCGAGCGCTTCGAGGTGACAGGCTCAGCCGATGCGCTCATTGCTCAAGCAAACGCCGTGCGATGACGTGCGCCTGAATTTCGGCGGCGCCTTCGAAGATCGATAGGATGCGCGCATCGCACAACACACGGCTGATTGTGTATTCCAGGGCAAAGCCGTTGCCGCCATGGATCTGGAGCGCATTGTCGGCAGCGGCCCAGGCCACGCGCGCGGCCAAGAGCTTGGCCATGCCGGCCTCCAGGTCGCAGCGGTGGCCGGCATCCTTCTGCCGTGCGGAGAAATAGGTGAGCTGGCGCGCCAGCAAGATCTCCGCCGCCATCATGGCAAGCTTGTCGGAGACCCGCGGAAACGCGACGATCGGCTTGCCGAATTGGATGCGCTCCATGGCGTAACGCAAGCCGATATCGAGCGCCGATTGCGCCACGCCGATGGCGCGCGCCGCGGTCTGGATGCGCGCCGCCTCGAAGGTCTGCATTAGCTGCTTGAAGCCTTGGCCCTCGACGCCGCCCAACAAGTTCGCCGCCGGCACCTCGAAGCCGTCGAAGGAGATGTCGAACTCCTTCATGCCGCGATAGCCGAGCACCTCGATCTCACCGCCCGACATGCCGTCCGCGGGGAACGGGTTGTCGTCGGTGCCGCGCGGCTTGGGCGCCAAGAACATGGACAGGCCCCGATAGCCCTTCTCGTTGGGGTCGGTTCGCGCCAACACGGTCATCAAGTCCGCGCGGGCCGCGTGTGTAATCCAGGTCTTCTGCCCGGTGATCTTGTAGACGTCGCCTTCCTTGACCGCACGCGTGGTCAGCGAGGCGAGATCGGAGCCCGTATTCGGCTCGGTGAAGACTGCCGTCGGCAGGACCTCGCCGCTGGCGATCTTGGGCAACCACTCTTCTTTTTGAGCGTCGGTGCCACCATTGTGGATCAGCTCCTCGGCGATCTCGGAGCGTGTGCCCAGCGAGCCCACGCCGATATAGCCGCGGCTCAGCTCCTCGGAGACGACGCACATGGCCTCCTTGCCGAGACCGAGGCCGCCATACTCTTCGGGCAGCGTAAGGGAGAACACCCCGAGCTCCGCCATCTGCGAGATGAGCTCAAGCGGAATGTAGTCGTCCTTGAGATGCCACTCCTGAGCAAAGGGCACGACCTCGGCTTCGGAGAAACGCCGCATCTCGTTGCGGATGTCCTCAAAGGTCTCTTCAAGGCCGGGATCGCCGAAATTCGCCGCGGCCGCGCCTTGGGCGTCTTGGATCAGAGTGACGACGCGCGTCCGCATCTCCGGCGCGACGCCTTCAATGAGCGCCGTGACGTCCTCGGTGAGAAACTCCTGACGCGCGGCGTCGGAAAGCCCCAATTCATGCAGCCGGACGACTTCGCCCTGGCTCATGGTCACGCCGCCGGCGAGCTGCGCCAGGTATTCGCCCGCCACGATTTGGCAGAGCAGGGATTCCATCTCGCCGAAACGGCCCTCGTCAGCCATGCGCTTGGCATAGTTCGCCAGCTGGACGATGCCCTCCGCATAGGTCGCGATCCAGGCGAGCCCATGAGCCGCATGCTGTTCCCGTTCCAAAGCCGCATTGTCAATCTTGCCGCCCGGCGCCACCTTCGCTTTCACGGCGGCAGTCGCCTTGGCGCTCAAGGTTTTGGCGGCCTGGGCGGCCCCCTCCAGCGACGCGATCAGCTCGGCGGGCTCAATCGTCCCAGGGTCGGTCAGGGTCTCAGCGGCGGTCAAGTCAGGCTCCTAAAGTGATTCCGATTGGCGTTTCGGGCCTCAACGAAGCGCGACTGGGGAGCAGAGTCAAACCCCATATTTGGGCTCAAGGCAGGCCTTCGATGTGGGCATGAGCGCTGCTCATCCTGACGATGAAGCATCTTCAATTCCTCATCTCCCCAACGCGCCGCAGGGTTTTGAAAGCCCGAGCAGCGATGAGAGCATGTGGAGGTCGAAATACTCCGGCACGCTCGCGCGGCGTCCCGTCAGCGATGCTGGTGGGCCTTCTGATCTGTCCGGAAGGCAGCCATGTCTTCCGTATCAGCCCATTGGAAGGCGAGAATGAGCTCAGCATTTGGGCGCAAGACCGCCTGCTGGTCAGAGCCCGTGGAAACCGCCCTACCCAAGTCCTGGCAGATATTGACGATGAGAAAAGCTTCACCGCCGGCTTCAGGCCCGAGAGCATAGGTGGGCTGCGGCCACGAACCGGCGCTGTTCTCAGCCGCAAGAATGAGACGGTTTACGCAAGGGAGCACTGTCGGCATGGCATAGACAAGGGCCGAAACGCTGCCATCGACAGCAACCGCGTGAAATACGCCGTTGGACTGATCGACGGGCTTCAGCCCCTCAAGAAAAGACTGACCGCCGTACGAAGCGAAGTTTGAATCGACGAAGCTAATCGATCGACCATCAGTCTTGATGCCAACTTCGGCGGCACGCCAACGAGAGCCGAAAGACAGCGGAGTGTTTCGGCCGACCGCTACACTGTAGGGATCATGCGCGGCGCGCGCCTTGGCGAGGATTGTCTCGATTGCGTTGGACAGCCCCTGCTGCGCGGCCAGAAACGTATCCAAGTCCTTGATAGGATCGGGAATCTGAAAACGGCCATCGGCATTTCGGAGCTGAGGGACGAGCCGCATCAGCCCGTCCTTAGAGCAAAGGTCCTGCGCCGCCTTGGAAGGAGCCTCCGGCGCGCAGCCCGCAGATGCCGCCGCTACAAAGAGCAGGAGGCCCGCAAGACTCGCACCGAGCTGGGTCGTGCCCATCTTCCAATCCCTTGAACGCCGGATCGGATGCCAGGTTGGCATCCGCTCGGCACGCCAGGATCGAGATTGATCCTAAGCCCTTAGGACTTGCCGTGCATTTCCTTGCTGGCCTCGAGCACGTCCTCGTAGGTGCGAAGGCCGGTGACCGGCGCGCTCACCAGAACCGCCATGTTGCCGGGCCGGTGCTCGTTGTTCCACATGCGCATATGCGCCTTCGGGATCTGCGCCCAAGGGAACACCTCCGACATGCACGGATCGATATGGCGCTCGATCACGAGCTTGTTGGCCATGCTCGCTTGCTGCAGATGCGCGAAATGGGACCCTTGGATACGCTTTTGGTGCATCCACACATACCGGGCGTCCATTGTGAGGTTGAAGCCGGTGGTGCCGGCGCAGAACACGACCATGCCGCCGCGTTTCGTGATGAAGCAGGAGACTGGGAAGGTCGCCTCGCCCGGATGCTCGAACACGCAGTCGACGTTCACGCCCTTGCCGGTGACATCCCAGATGGCCTTGCCGAACTTGCGGGTCTCTTTCATCCACGAGTCGTACTCAGGTGTGCCGACCTTCGGCAGCTGACCCCAGCAATTGAAGTCCTTGCGGTTGAGGACGCCTTTGGCACCGAGCGACATGACGAAGTCGCGCTTGTCTTCTTCCGAGACCACGCCGATGGCATTGGCGCCGGCGGTGGCGCAAAGCTGGATCGCCATCGAGCCGAGGCCGCCCGAGGCGCCCCAAACCAGAACATTGTGTCCGGGCTTCAGCGTATGCGGCCGGTGGCCGAACAGCATGCGGTAAGAGGTGGCCAGGCAAAGCGTGTAGCAGGCCGCCTCCTCCCAGGTGAGGTGCTGCGGACGCGGCAGGAGCTGGCGGTCCTGTACACGAGCGAACTGGGCGAACGACCCGTCCGGCGTCTCGTAACCCCAAATGCGCTGGGACGTGGAGAACATCGGATCGCCGCCGTTACACTCCTCGTCGTCGCCGTCATCCTGGTTACAGTGGATGACGACCTCGTCGCCGACCTTCCAGCGCTTGACCTTGGACCCGACGGCCCAAACGATCCCGGACGCATCGGACCCAGCGATATGGAAGGGGTTCTTGTGGACATTGAACATGGAGATCGGCTGGCCGAGCGAGGCCCAAATGCCGTTGTAGTTCACGCCGGCGGCCATCACGAGGACCAGCACGTCGTGAGAGTCGAGCTCCCAAGTCGGCACCACCTCGACCTGCATGGCATCCTCCGGCGGACCTTCACGGTCCTGGCGGATCGCCCAGGCGTACATGTTCTTCGGCACATGACCGAGAGGCGGAATCTCACCGATCTCATAGAGATCCTTGATCTCCCCTGTCGGCGCAGACGTTTTTGGAGAAACTTCAGCTATAGACATCTCATTCATCCGATCGTCCACCCAGTCCTCTTGCTAATGACGCCGTTTTTGCGTTGCGACAATTGTCATCTATTCGTTTCGCAACTGCAACATTTTTAGGCCGGCAGACTTAAACACAAGCCCGCCCCAAGGCGCCGGGGCTCTCATGGAATTGCCCATTTTAAGGCAGGGCTGCCTCAATTGGGGTCGAGGGTTAGCAAAAACGAGCGCTTCTGCCCAGGATTGATTCGCCCGCAGCGACGAAACGCGCAGGGGCAAAGGGCTTGGCGGGGCGGGAAATTTGGGCCTTGGAGCGGGGCTGGAAGGCGTTTTACAACCCTGGAGCGCCAATATTGCTCTCGCGCATCGGGCGTGCTTCGATGCAGTGCACACCAACCTTGGGACGATCATGAGCGCCAAAATCGAACGCGACAGGCCTTGGATGTTCCGCACCTATGCGGGCCATTCCACGGCAAAGGCTTCAAACGAGCTTTACCGGAAGAACCTCTCCAAGGGCCAGACGGGCCTGTCGATCGCCTTCGATCTGCCAACCCAGACGGGCTACGACTCGGACGAAGCGCTGGCGCGCGGCGAGGTGGGCAAGGTCGGCGTCCCCGTCTCCCATCTGGGCGACATGCGGACGCTGCTCGACGGCATTCCGCTCGGCGACATGAATACGTCGATGACCATCAACGCCACCGCGGCGTGGCTGTTGTCGCTCTACGTATCTCTCGCTGACGAGCAAGGCGCCGACCGCACGAAGCTCACCGGCACCGTGCAGAATGACATCATCAAGGAGTACCTGTCGCGCGGGACCTATGTGTTCCCCCCCGACCCCTCCTTGCGGCTGATCAAGGACGTGATCGTCTTCACCAACCGCGAGATGCCGAAATGGAACCCCACCAATGTCTGCTCCTACCATTTGCAGGAGGCGGGCGCGACGCCGGCGCAAGAGCTCGCCTTCGCGCTAGCCACGGCGCAGACCGTGCTCGATCGGGTCAAGGCGTCGGGTGAGGTGCCCGAGGAGAGATTTCCCCGGGTCGTGGGTGCCATCAGCTTCTTCGTGAATGCGGGCGTGCGCTTCATCACTGAGGTGTCGAAGATGCGCGCCTTCGTCGATTTGTGGGACGAGATCGCACGCGAACGCTACGGCGTCGAGGACCCGAAGCTCCGCCGCTTCCGTTATGGGGTCCAGGTGAACTCGCTGGGCCTCACCGAGCAGCAGCCCGAGAACAACGTCTACCGCATTCTCCTGTCGATGCTCGCGGTCACCTTGTCGAAGAAAGCCCGCGCCCGGGCCGTGCAATTGCCGGCCTGGAACGAGGCACTCGGCTTGCCGCGCCCTTGGGACCAGCAATGGTCGTTGCGGCTGCAGCAGATCGTGGCCTACGAGACCGATCTCCTGGAGTACCAGGATATCTTCGACGGATCGGAGGTCGTCGACCGGAAGGTCGAGGAGCTGAAAGAGCAGGCCCGGGCCGAGCTTGCCAACCTCGATGCCATGGGCGGCGCCGTGGCGGCCATCGACTATATGAAAGAGTCGCTTATTGCCTCCAATGCGGAGCGGATCGCGGCCATCGAGCGTGGCGATCAGACCCTGGTCGGCGTGAACGCCTATACGGAGACCGAGCCCTCGCCGCTCGATTCCGGTGTGGACGGCATCCTCACCGTGCCGGAGTCCGTGGAGATCGAGCAGATCGCCGCGTTGCAGGGCTGGCGTCAGAAACGCGACGCCGCTGCCGTCCGTCAGGCTCTGGTGGAGTTGAAAGAGGCGGCAAGCGAGGGGCGCAATATCATGCCGCCGTCCATCGCCGCGGCCAAAGCCGGCGTCACCACCGGCGAATGGGGAGGCGTGTTGCGCGAGGTGTTCGGCGAATATCGCGCGCCGACCGGCATTGGTGCGTCGCGCGAGGTTGACGAGGCGCGGCTTCAGGAGGTTCGCGAGTTGGTGGACCAAGTGTCCGGCAAGCTCGGCCGGACGCTGACCTTCGTGGTCGGCAAACCCGGTCTCGACGGCCACTCCAACGGCGCCGAGCAGATCGCCGTGCGCGCGGACGATGTCGGTATGAACGTGGTCTATGACGGCATCCGGCTGACGCCAACGCAGATCGTCGAACAAGCGAGAGACGCCAAGGCCCATGTCTTGGGGCTGTCCATCCTCTCCGGCTCCCATGTGTCGCTGGTGCGCGAGGTGGTCCAGAAGCTGCGCGAGGCGGGGATGGGCGAGGTGCCTGTCGTCGTCGGCGGCATCATTCCGGCCGAGGACGTCAACGTCCTCAAGCAGTGCGGCGCGGCAGCCGTCTATACGCCGAAGGACTTCCAGCTTAACGAGATCATGACCGGGATTGTCGGTCTGGTGGACCAGAAGGCCGAGGTGTTGGCCGAGGCGAGCATTCCGGTGCCCCCCTTGGAAGCCAAGGAGAAAGTGCCCCTCTAAGCGGCCTCCCTCACGAACGCCGCCGGCCGTGGGCCATGACAGTCCCGGCCCTTTGCCGCTAGACTCTCGGTCACGCCGACGGTTTGTCTGACGTCAGGTCGGGGAATTGCGCGCGCAAAGGGGAGCACCATGAACGTCAATCTGAGCACACCGAACCGGCAGACCTTTCTCGTCTCCGTCATCCTGGCCGCACTTGTGGTGGTCGGCATGATCGTACCGTTGCCGATCTTCACCAGCTACGGTTTCGGCCTGCTGCTGATCGCCTACCTGATCCTGCTCGCGGGCGTCGTGATGGAAAACGTCTGACGGGCGTTTCAAGCCTGGGCCGGAAGAAACGTCACGAGCGCGGCATAGAGCATGCGGCCCTGAATGGGTTTCAGCACTCGCCCGTTGATGCCCGCCGCGACCAGGTCTTGGAAATCGTCCCCCGATCCTGACGCGGCCACCGCCACAATCGGCACGCTTGAGAACGGCGCTTGCATGGCGCGGATGCGCTTCGCCATCGCGATCCCGTCATAGTCCGGCAGCGACATATCCATCAGAACGAGGTCGTAAGGGCGCGCGGACAGACACATCAACGCGGCGGTCCCGGTATTGGCCGTCTCGTGGCTCACGCCGATCTCGTCCAAGTAAGCGCCGATCAGCATGCGGTTGACGGTGTTGCCCTCGACCAGGAGCACGTGGCCCGACAGCGCTCCCTTTCGGGTGGCCTTGTCCTGCGGTTCCGGCAACGCAGGCATCGCGGCAGGCGGCGGCGTGGCCTTGGCCTCGTTCTCCGCATCCGCGGCGACAGACTGGAAGGTGAACCAGAAAAGCGTGCCCTGCCCGACGGCGCTGGTGCAGCCGAGGCCGCCCCCCATCGCCTCGGCCAAGCGCCGCGCGATCGGCAGCCCAAGGGAGCCGCCCACGCGCGAGGTATCCGCGCGGGGTTGGAACAGCGTTTGGATCTCCGCCTCGGTGAGGCCCGCGCCCGTATCGGTGACGTCGAAGCGCACCTCAAAAGGATGGGTGGCGTCGTCGACGCTCACATGGAGCCGGATGGAGCCCTCCGACGTCGCTTGCAGCGCCGCCTCGAGCAGGCCCATGAGCACTTGGCGGACCCGCGCCTCGTCGCCGATGAGGAAGCGCGGACAATTCGGGGTCATCTCCACACCGACCGTCAACCCCTTGGCGCTGGCACGCGTCTGCAGCTCCAAGGCGGCTCCCTGCACCAGGCCATAAAGGTCGAACGGCTCCACGGCCAAGTCCGCCATGCCGGTCTCCAGGTCGGCGAAATCCAGGATCTCGTGCAAGGCACCGAACAGGCGCTGGGCCGAATGTGCGAAGGTCTCGATCTCTTGCCGCTGCGATACCTCGTGCGGGTTGGCCAGCAGCCGGCTGACCATGGCAGCCGCTGATTCCATGGGGCCCCGCAAGTCCCGGCCCATCACCGCAAGCAGGCTGGCCTTGGCGGCATTGGCGGCTTCCGCCGCCGCACGCGCCTTGCGCTCTGCCTCAAGCCCGCCCGAGTCTGCCAGCGCAACGCTATTGGTTTGCATGATGCGATCCCCACCGCTCAGTCGTATTCGACCCCGTTCCGTGGGCGCATCCTCACAAGCACGGCTTAAGGCACAGCTAAATCGCGTGGTTTATGAGGTCCTAAGGCGGTGGGAAGGCCATGTCAGAGCAAGGGGCCGGATCGGCAAGACCGCAAGGGAAAGTCAGCATGCGGCGTACCACGCGGCCCCTCGTCATCCGCTCTTGTCCGGCACCCCGTTCTACTTTAGAATCATCCTAATCTTGGTTTTGGCTGCGGCCACTGCACGTGAAGACAATCCGCCCGCGCTGTCCTACAGAGAGGCATGATCGTCTGCTCTTGCACCATGGTATCAGCCAAAGAGGTTCATGAGGCCGTTTCGCTCTTGCGCACGATGGACCCGCTCGTGGTCATCACGCCGGGGCTTATCTATAAGACGCTGGGCAAGCGTCCGTCTTGTGGCGGTTGTTTTCCGCTGATCACCAAGCTCATGGTGAGCTACGACGAGGGAGGACCGAGTTCACCACCGACATTTCCGCACCAACCGCCGTTCGAGACCACGCCGACGGCGGAGTGACGGAGCCAAAACAATACACACCGCAAGGTTGAGAGGAGTTACAGAATGAAGGGCAATCCGACAGTCATCGAATATCTCAATAAGTCGCTCACCCACGAGCTCACGGCGGTCAATCAGTATTGGCTGCACTACCGGCTGCTCGATGACTGGGGCTACACGAAGCTCGCCAAGAAGGAGCGCGAGGAATCCATCGAGGAGATGCACCATGCCGACAAGCTGGTGACGCGCATCATCTTCCTGGAGGGCTTCCCCAACATGCAGAAGCTCGATCCCTTGATGATCGGCCAGAATGTCAAAGAGATTCTGGAATGCGACCTCAAGGCCGAGTACAGCGCCCGCGCGCTCTATATGGAAGCGCGCGCCGCGTGCCGGAAAGAAGAGGACTATGTCAGCATGGACCTCTTCGAGGAACTGCTGCGCGATGAGGAAGGGCACATCGATTACATCGAGACCCAGCTCGGGCTCCTCAACGACATCGGCCCGCAGATGTATGGTCAGCTCAATGCGGATTCGGCAGACAACGTCGAAGGCGACTAGGTCCTAAGGAGGCGTTTTCCCGCCAATGACATCCCCGCAGCTTGACGGGCCTCGGCTGCCGCCAGCCGCTGGCGGCAGCGCCCAGCAGCTCGTGGTGTTCCTCCACGGCTACGGCGCCGACGGCAACGATCTGATCGCCTTGGGGCGGGAGTGGGCGACACTTCTGCCCCATGCGGCCTTCGTTTCGCCGAACGCTCCGGAGGCTTGCGCCATGTCTCCCATGGGCCGGCAGTGGTTCGACCTCTCCATGGGCGACATGTCGATCATCGCCGAAGGCGTGAAACGCGCCGCGCCGGTGCTGGCGGCCTTTCTCGACGCAGAGCTCGCCACGCACAAACTGCCGGCAAGTGCGCTCGCTCTCGTCGGCTTCAGTCAAGGCACCATGATGGCGCTTGCCGCGGGCCTCTCCCGCAATCCGCCGCCCAAAGCCATTGTCGGGTATTCGGGCGCGCTGGCGACGATGGAGGCATTGCCGCCGCCTGGCGAAGGCCCCGCGATTCTGCTCGTGCATGGCGACATGGACGAGGTGATTCCCATCGACGCCATGTTCATGGCCCGCGAGGCGCTGGGCCAAGCCGGCCACCCGGTGGAATGGCATGTCTCCCAAGGCATCGGCCACGGCATCGACGGCGAGGGTTTGCGTCTCGGCGGTGCCTTCCTGCGCCAAGCGTTCGCCGGCACCCCGACACCCGCCCGGTAGGGCTCCCGCGGCAGGCGGACCACTGTATGTGGGGCCCTTCACATTCATGACACGTGCTTATAGTATCTCGCGCGTCAAATGAGATTGGGCCCGAGTGCGACGGGCCGCAAAGAGGACCCAAGTGGCCTTGCACGTCGCACCCGCATCAGCCGCCCCGGGGAGCCACCCCGCGCTCGTGCTGAATGCCGACTACCGGCCTCTCTCTTACTATCCTCTATCGCTGTGGGGTTGGCAGGACGCGGTGAAGGCCGTGTTCCTGGATCGCGTCAACATCGTCTCCGAGTACGACCAGGCCGTTCACTCGCCATCGTTCGAGATGAAGCTGCCGAGCGTGGTCTCGCTCAAGAGCTATGTGCGGCCGGCACTCTATCCTGCCTTCACCCGGTTTAACGTGTTCTTGCGCGACCGCTTCTCCTGCCAGTATTGCGGCGACAAGCAGGACCTCACCTTCGACCACTTGATCCCGCGCTCCCGCGGCGGCCTCACGCGCTGGGAGAACGTGGTAACCGCGTGTGCGCCGTGCAATCTTGCCAAGGGCGGCGAGATGCCGGACCGCGCCAAGATGTGGCCCTCGCAGAAGCCGTATCGGCCCACGGTATTCGAGCTGCACCGTAACGGACGGCTCTTCCCGCCGAACTATCTGCACGAGAGCTGGCTGGACTATCTTTACTGGGATACCGAGCTGGAGCCTTAAGCCGCTCGCCGCTTAGTAGCGCGTTGTCAGGTTTGTCAGCCATTGCGGCGAGGCCTGGACCAGATACGCTTCCAGCGTCTTGTCGGCGCCGGTGGCCACCAGCAAACCCACCGCCACCAGAAGCCCGCCGAGCAGCATCTTGCCGCTCTTGCCCGCCTCGGCGAGACGCCCGCGCCAGCGTTGCATCGCTTCGCGCGAGACGAAGCCGAGCGCCATGAGCGGCAAGGCGGCGCCGACCCCGAAGGCCAGCATGGTCAAGGCAACTTGACCGAGATCCTCACCTTTGGCGGCCAGCACCGACGCAGCACCGAGCGTTGGTCCGACACACGGCACCCAGACCGCGCCGAGCAGAAGGCCAAGACCGAATTGGCCTGAGAGGCTTGCCGTCGAGAACCCGCCCAAACGGTCGTCGACCCATGTGCCCATGGGACCCGCCGCCACGGCGAACTGCTGCTGCAGCCGCGGCACCAGCAATACGGTTCCGACGGTGATCAAGAGCAGTGCGGAGATGAGCCGGAACACATCCGTGTCGAGGCCGATGGCGAAGCCGATCGTGGCCACGAACAGCCCGATCACCGTGAAGGAGACGGCCAGGCCCGAGGCAAGCGCCACGGGCCCCAACCGATGTTCGCTCTGCGCCGTGCCTAACACGATCGGAAGCAGCGGCAGCACGCACGGCGACAGCACGGAGAGCGTGCCGGCCAGAAATGCCAAACCGAGGGTCGCGATCATGGGAGCACCCGGGCCGCCTGCTTAGAGGGTTTTGTCCAGCAGGCTCTCGATCGAGAACTGGCTCGTATCGCCCACCGAGCGGTCGATCTCCGTGTCGCCCTTGAACACGATCAGCGTGCTCTGTTTTTGGACGTTCAGCGCCTTCAGATCGCTTTTGTCCTTGTCGAAGTCGGCCTTGAAGAACACAAGGTCCTTGTACTTGGGCTCCTCGACAAGCTTCGCGAGGATTGGGCTTTGAGCCTGGCAGACGGAGCACCACGCGGCGTAGACCTCAACCAGGATCGGCTTGCCGGCAGCCTTCGCCTCCGCGAGGGCCGCGGGGCTAAAGGGTTGCGCGGTTCCTGCCGATGCGGGCGCGGAACCGATGAGCACGACGGCGACGAGGCCGAGCAGAAGTGCGCGAATGTTGGACATGTCAAACCTCCATGGAAACCACGAAGGGGTGATAGCAGCGGCCCCTGGGGCGGCGCCAATCAAGGCGTTTGAAACTTTCGTGAGGAGGGACTAGCGCCGCGTGGCGCCAAAGACGGCGACCAGCGCAAGGCCAGCGGACGCCACCACGTTCCAGCCCGCGAAGGACAGCCCGAAAAGGCGCCAGGGGGCTTCGTCGCAGCGGACAACGGGCGTATCCGCAACGCCGCCTTCTCCCCAGATGAGGTCGAAACCGCCGGCGCAGGTCTCCGGCCCCGGCCACCATTTCCACTCCACGCCGGCATGGTAGATGCCGAGCGCCGCGTTAAGGAGAAAGCCGATGGCGATGAGCACCAGGACGAGCCGGGCAAAGCCGAAGGCCTCCCCGCGCGCGGCGAAAAAGGCGACGACCGCCGCGCCCACACCGAAATAGTAGGCGTAACGCTGCTGAAGGCAGAGCGGGCACGGCGCATAGCCGCCGAACTCCTCGAAGGCGTGGGCCACGAGGACCGTCAGCAACGCGGCGCCGAAGACAATGGCGCTTGCCGCCATCATCTGTCCCGCCAGCCTGTCGGTGTCGGTTGCCATGGTCACATCACATATCTGATAAGCACGAAGCCGCCAATCAACAGCACGACGAAGACGACCGTGAGGATGCCAAAATACTTTTCAATGAAGGTCTTGATCGGCGGTCCGAACCAATAGAGCAGGGCCGCGACGGCAAAGAAGCGCAAGCCCCGCGCCAACAGGCTAGCCACCATGAACACGAAGAAGTTCAGCTGCGTCACACCGCTGGCGATGGTGATGACCTTGTAGGGAAAGGGCGTGAGGCCGGCGATGAACACGATCCAGGCGCCATAGTCGTTGTAGCGCTGGGCAAAGTCCTCGAACTTCGCGCCGTACCCGTAGAAATTGAGGATGGGCTGGCCGATCGTCTCGAACAGAAAATACCCGATCAGATAGCCGAAGACGCCGCCGAGCACCGAGGCGATGGTACAAATGCCGGCGAATAGCCAGGCCTTTCGCCGCTCCGCCAGCACCATGGGGATGAGCATGACATCAGGAGGAATCGGGAAGACCGAACTCTCGATGAATGACACGCCGGCGAGCGCCCACGGAGCCTTGCGATGAGCGGCGAGCTCCATCGTTTTGTCGTAGGCCCGCCTCAACATGGCGCTTCCTTTAACCGGGCGCTGCCTGGTTGTCTATTCCTAGCGGTCGGCAGTTGACCGGGAGCGGCGCTTCCCCCATGGTCCCCCGCCTAGCCCCAGTGGCGGAATTGGTAGACGCGACAGACTCAAAATCTGTTGTCCGCAAGGGCGTGCTGGTTCGAGTCCGGCCTGGGGCACCAAGACCTTCCCAAGACGCATTCCGTCCATGCTTCGCTGGTCAACGGCGTAGGCGCCGCGTGTCGTGGCGAAGACGCAAGTTGGCGCGCGCCTCACTCGCCCCAATCGAACCAGGGCGTCTCGCAACCAACTTTCTCAAACTTCTCGCTCTTGCTGAGCTCATTGTAGACATGGAAGAAACTGGTATGGATGATGCTCATGTCGTCGGGAAACCCAGGGGTCGGCTCATGCCACTCGTGTCCACGAAACTGCTTGTTCCAAATCAGGGGCATCATGACGTCACCCGACATCTTTAGCCGCCCCTCGGAATAGTCCATGACAATGCCGCGCGGATTCTCAGGGTCCCGCAGCAGTTCGACGTCACGGCGCCCCTTGACCAAGACCTCGCCATTCGGTTGGCGCAACGTCATCGGACCGATCATTGTCATTTGACTGACTATGGCTCGCGCAAATGTCGCCTCGTGTCCGAGCAGGTAGCCATTTGGGAGGACGACACACGAGCTCCGGGACATATAGATCACGAGGACGATATAGGCGGCGCTTAGAAACACGAGGAAGGCGACGGCAAGCAATGTGTTCCGAACAATGCGAAGGAGACGTCTTAGAATGCTACGGTTCGACATACTTGAACTTGCTCTTGTCTCCGTCGATCAGAACCGTTGCTGAAAACGATCCGCCCCAACGGTCGGTTATCAGGTACGGCTTACCGAACGGAATCTCTGTATACGGACTGCCGATCGTGCCGAGACCGAGCGGGTCCCTGAATTCGTCCTTCAGCTCAAAGTTGATCGTACCACGCAACTCTAGCAGCGCATGGCTTCGCTTGATTTTGCCTCTAAACACTCCTTCAATCGTGGTGTTGCCTAAACTGAATGCAACGTCCTTCATCGGGTAGGGCCTGCCGAAGTCTCCGTTGAAGCTTGAACCGGGTTCTAATCTAGCGGCATCGGCAATCTGGCCTGGCAACCGCGTGGGTACGTCGCCAGCCTTCCGTCTGAACTCCGCAACCACAGCCTTCAAGTGTCCCGTCTGCCGCACCGTGACGGCTCGGCCCTCACCAAGAAAATAGTGACGGACAAAGTCCTCGCTGGCCCAAGGCGCCCCCTCGTCTGAGACGTTCTGTAGGGTGATGGTGAAGGACTCATCGGTGTCCGGCGCATAAGGCTCCGCCCAGCAGCGGCAGCCATAGTCCTCGCCCGGATGGCCCGTGGGCGGGGGATCGTCCCAGGCGAAGATTTTGCCGTCATTGGCCGCGTGGCTGGCGCGCACCTTGTTGTCGCCTTGAGTCCGCCAGATGTAATGGGTCGTCGGACGGTCGTCCTTGGACTTGGCCTTGGCTTCCAGCCTCGTCCTGAGATCGATGGGCGTGCCGTAGCGCAGATAGGCCTCGAAGGCCTTGCGGTATTCGGGGCTCGCGCGGTCGACACGCAAAGGGCCCACGGCTCGGCCTTGCGGTAGTCGGGACATCGCTCTTGCCATCCTCGTTCGAAGCCAAAGACGTTTTGGCTCCGATTATCGGGGCAAGTCTCAGGCCCGGGGACAAGCCGGGGAAAGCTCACGGGACGGACCCTTCCATCTTCGTCAAAAGCGCCTATGTAGAGGCTCGGTTTGGAGCGGCTGAAGGTCTTTCCGCTGGCGCCGAAGGACCGCCAAGTAGTGGTCACTTTTCTTGCCTGCGGCGCACGGCGCGAGAATCTCATCGAGCGAACAGGACATCCAACGGTGACTTTAGACCGCGAGACCGAAGCGCTGATGTTCTGGGTCTACTCGTCGACGACGAGGCCCTTGTGGCAGCTCGACCACCAAAGTGCCCGCCGCGAATACTGCCGTTCCTTGTCCAAGACCGACGTCGCGCCACCCCCGATTGGCGCCACGGAAGACCTGACGATACCGGGTCCGGCCGGCCCCGTCCACGTCCGCAAATACGAGCCGGCCTATCCCACTGGCGCGTCCATCCTGTTCTTTCACGGAGGCGGCGGCGTTCTGGGCAACATCGAGACCCATGACACGCTCTGCCGTACGTTGTGTCACGATTCCCAAGCAACCGTGTTTTCCGTCGAGTACCGCTTGGCGCCGGAGCACCCCTTTCCAGCGGCCGTTCATGACGGTGTCGCAGCCCTTGAGTGGCTGTCCCGCGAAGCGCCAAATCTGTCCCTCGATCCAAAGCGCATCGCCGTTGCCGGTGACAGCGCCGGCGGCTCCCTTGCCGCTGTGGCGCTCCACGAGACCAAGGGCCGTCTTGAAGCCCCCGCCGCGGCGCAGCTCCTGATCTACCCGGCGCTCGACTTGCGCGCGCGCGAGCCTTCCCGCAAGGAGTTGGCCAAGCAGTTTCCCATTCCCGAAGAGATGCTGCACTGGTTCTTCGACCACTACTTCGGCACCGCCTGGCCGATCGCCGACCCGCGCGCCATTCCCGCGCTATACGAGGACTATTCCGGCTTGCCGCCGTCCCTGATCATCACTGCGGGCTACGATCCTTTCCGTGACGAAGGCGCCGAGTATGCGGCGCGGCTCGCCGAGGCGGGTGTGCCGGTCGACTACGAATGCTACCAAGGCACGGTGCATGGTTACATGAACATGGGCCGCATGCTGAAGGTCGCACACCAGACGACGCGGGAGCGCATCAAATCCTGGCTTATCGAGCAGTGGGACGCGGCCGGCACCTAAGCTCGCACTCAGCGGTCCACGGTAACGACGCCGCGCCTTCAACCTTGTGATCGACGATTTGATCCGCTACAGCCTCGACGTGCGCAGCTTGATGTTCCTTCGTTGGGCAGCCGTCGCCCTTTGCCTTGGTTTGCCGGGTCTCTGGCCCGGTACCGCACCTGCGCAACAGCCTTCCGACAATCCGCCGCGCGCGGTGCTTGACGCCATTCAAGACGCCCCGACGCCGAAGCCAGAGGAGGTCATCCTCGGCGCGTATATCAACGACATCCAGCAGGTCGACTTCAAGGCCAACAACTACGTCATCGATCTCTATGTTTGGTTCCGCTGGAAGTCGCAGGAGGCCGACCCCTCCAAAACCATGGAGTTCATGAACCGCCGCGCGTCGGACGATAATCTGCGCGAGGAGCTCACCGAACAGCCCGACGACCTGCCGGACGGGAGCCGCTACTCCATCATCCGCTATCAAGGTTTGTTCTCGACCAAGTTCCACTTGGAGACGTTCCCCTTCGATACGCAATCGCTGACCGTGGTGATGGAGGACACGCTCGCGGGCTCCGCCGATCAGGTCTACGTTCCGGACGGAAAGCAGCCCGTGAAGATCAACCCGGTTGTCACCATGCCGGGCTTCTCGGTCGGCACGCCGACGCTTGAGATCAACACGAACACCTACCCCACCGATTTCGGCGACCCTACCGTTCCCGAGGCGGAGCCCTATTCGCGGGCGACGATCTCCATTCCGGTCACGCGCCCGGTGATGGCCATGTCGCTCAAGACCTTCGTCCCGATCGCCTTGATCATCGTCTGCGCTCTGCTCGTGTACTTCGTGCGCCCGCGCTACGTCGAAGGGCGTATCGGCTTGGGGATCACCGCACTGCTGACGCTCGTCGCCATCCAGCTGACCGCAACGTCCTCGCTGCCGGACGTCGACTATCTGATGATGCTCGATAAGATCTTCCTGCTGGCCTATCTCTTCATCATCGTCGCCCTGGCCCGTGTCGTCGCGACCTCATGGCAGAGTGCAGACTCAGAGCTGACGATCAAGGCGGCCGACCGGCGCTGGGCGGTCGCAACCGTGTCGGTCTATCTGGTCGTCAATATCGTGGTGCTGTGGACGACGCTCGCCTGACACGCTCCAAGGTTGTTGGCGTTGCCAGCACCCCGGCGCGCACTTAAGCTGACGGCACCGTCGGACCGGGGCGCGATCTCTCCGCGGCCCGCGTTCAGTTTCGGCCCGCCAACTGGAAGGAACGCGCGTCATGGTACTGCGAGCCGCCCTCATTGCCGCGCTCTTTGTTGCGATTGCCGTGACCACTCAGGCGAGCCCTGCTGCCGCCGACGACGAGATGCAGTGGCAATTCTACGAGTACAGCGAGTCCAACGGCAATGGCGCAAAATCCGCATCGCTGATCTACGGCGTCCCGGAGACGGACGACGTCCAAGTGATGGGAAGCTGCCAGACAGATGCTAGGACGGGCACCATGGCATCGCGCGTCACGTTCGGGGCGGATATCGGCGACCTCTCGCTCGGAAAGGACGCGTCTTTGCGTTTCTCCGGCGGCGGCTTCGAGCAAACCCTAAAGGGCACCGTCGCGCGGACAGACGCCGAGGGCTTGAGCGGCATCATCCTCGATATCGGAAACGATGATCCCCTCTGGACTGCGTTTGCCGAGAAAGAGACCTTGGACTACATGGTTCCCGGTTACCGCGCCGCCACGCTGGATCTGGCCAACGGCCGCGACAACATCGCCAAGTTTGTCGGCGCCTGCCGATCCTATGACCGCGCGGCGGAAGGCGCCGACGCTGGCGTGGACACCAAGACCCCCGGCCGGAGCTTCAGTCCGGAGAAGGAGGCTTTCGAAAGCGCCAAGGAGCTTGGCACGGTCGCCGCCTTCGAGGCCTTCCTGTCCAACTATTCGGCCGGCTTCTATGCCGACCTCGCCCGGGCCTATATCGACGAGATTGGCGGCGCCGGCAAGGCCGCGCCTTCGCCGACACCACTGCCCCCGACGCCCAAACCTCAGACGGCACAGGACCTCCGCCCCGATCCGTCGTGTAAGGACCTCTCCAGAGAGAAATCCGGGAGTGGCAACGTGCCGACCAAAATCACCTTCGTAAACGAGTCCGGTGCCTATCGCAGTATTCTGTGGATCGATCGCACCGGGCATCCGAAGGACTACGCCGGGTTGAACAGCGGTGAGGAGGTGACCCTCGATACCTTCCTCGGTCATCCTTGGATGATCGCCGATGGTCCGGGCGATTGCCTGCGTATTGTCATGCCGCATCCGGGCGCGCGCATCGTTACGCTAACGGGCGGAGCCGCAAAGGCACCGCCTGCGCCCGCGCCCAAGAAGGCGCAACCGGCACCCAAGACAGTGACTCCGAAATGCCGGCCGCGCTCGATCCTCATCGACGGCAAGTGCATCTTGAGGCGCAACGCCGCGAGCTATTGCGGCCCGGGCTATCGCTTGGCGGGAAACAAGTGCGTGCAAGGCTATGAGGAGCCCAAACGCAGGCGTCTGCTCCCGGATTGGCAGCTGGAAGGGTTGCGGCACGGGTGCGCGCCGGGCCTCGCCTGGAACGCTCAAGAAGGCTGCCACGAAAACGACTAGGCTTACGCGGCCTTGCGCACGCCGTCCGCGTTGAGGCGCACCGGGAGCGTGAGGGCGCCGCGTAAGCCGAAGCGCTTGATCCACTCGATACCGTCGGGGTCACCGAGCGTGAGTCCCGGATAGCGCGCATAGAGCCGTGCCAAGGCCGACTGAACCTCGACCCGCGCCAACTGCATACCGAGGCAAAAGTGCACCCCCGATCCGAACACCAAATGCGGGTTGGGAAAGCGGTCAAGCTTCAGCTGGTCGGGCTCCTGGAAGACGGCCGGGTCGTAGTTTGCGCCTGCCAGAAGACCCAAAATGATATCGCCGCGCGTGAGAGGCTGACCGAAGAAGTCGCAGTCGCGGGCCACGTAGCGCGGCTTCGTGCTCTGAACCGGCGTCGTATAGCGGCCGAGTTCCTCGACCGCGCGCTCCATGCGGTTCGCTGGGTCCGCGAAGAGATACGCCTTTTGCGCCGGGTTGCGCTCAAGCGCGATCACGCTTGTGGAGATCAAATGCGTCGTGGTCTCAAAGCCCGCGAACAACAGCAGAAACACCATGGAGATGAGCTCATCCTCGCTGAGCTTGTCGCCGTCTTGCTCGGCTCTGATCAACTCCGATATCAGGCCTTCGCGCGGATGCCGGCGGCAGTCCTCGATCTGCGCCCGGACGTAGTTGACGACGCCGCGCATCGAGATGAAGGCACGCAGAATGCCGAGGCTGGAGCGCATAGAGGTCGCGGTCCGCGCCCAAGCTGAGAATGCGTCCCGATCGCCGGCCGGCAACCCGAGCAAAGTACAAATCACCTCCAGCGGCAGGCGCCGCGAGAACTCGGTCACCAAGTCCACGGTGTCGCGCCCCTCGAAGCGGTCGAGCAGCGCATCGGCAATCCCTTCGATCTCGGCGCGCATATCGCGCACCTTCCGCCGCTGAAAGGCCTGGTCCACCAACTTCCGCAAGCGTCGATGGTCGGGCTCGTCCTTGAGCAGCATGTTGTTGGTGAGAAGCTTCAAGGAGCGCGGCATCCACCAGCTCATGCCCGCCACGCCCGATTTGCCCGCGTGTTTGGCTTGCTGCACGAACAGGGCGTTGTCCTTCACCATAGCCGACGTCGCCGCGTAGGTCGTCGTGACCCAGACCTTGCCGACAAGGGGCAGCTTCACAGGAATCACCGGACCGGCCGCGCGCAGGCGCGCGAAAAAGGAAAACGGATCCGCTTTGTCGCCCGGGTCTTCGAAGTTGAAGCGCAATGGCGCACGCAGGTCGTAGGGGCGAGTTGTCTCGCGGCTCGTCGTCAAAGCGGCTCTCCGTCTTCAAGGCCAGGCAGACCGGACCGCCTCATAGCTCCAGGGGGCGGCCCGGTGTGGAAACCCCCGCGTTGCTAGCGCCCTAGCTCACGCCAGCTGGTCTCGTGCACTTCGACACCGTAGTGCTCAGCCGCCTTCTTGATGTTGGCGAAAGCCAGATCGCGGTCGGCGTCGGTGACGCCTTCGACCTGGTCGAATCGCGCCAGGGCGTTGCGCACGTGTTCAGCGTCGGTAAGCGGCTCCTTGCGCTGCGCCGGAAAAGCAAACACGCTGTCTGGCAAGTCGCTTCTCGTCGTCAGGTCTCCGTGCTCCGTATGGGGCTGCCAAGTCGTCTCCATGCTCAATCCTCCTCAGTAGTTTTGGGGTCAGAGGTCGCCTGCACACGCGGAACAGCTGTCCGTCAACGCTTCCGCGTGCCCGGTCCGCTGGCCTTGCCAAGGTCGGGTGGATCCTCACCCAACGCCGTCGCCAAATCGATGAGATGGTCCTGCTCCTGAACAAGAATCTCTCGGATTTGCTCGGCCATTGCGAACTCGTTGAGCTCTTCGCATTGACGAACCCGCTCACGATAAGCGCGAATGGTTTCGGCCTCGTTCTCAAGGTCGTACCGCAGCATATCGCGGGCCTTTTCCGAAACTTTGACAGGCTTCGCCGTCACGGTAGGCATTTTGCCGAGATAATCGATCTGCCGTGAGATCGTCAGCGCATGCTGAAGCTCCTCATGAGCATGCTGCTCCAGTTGATCGGCGATGCTCATATACTCGGCGCCCTTGAGCACCTGCGAATAGACCACATAGGAGATAATCGCCTGATACTCCCGCGATAGGTCTTCGTTCAAGAGCTTCGCCAGCTTGTCTCTGGTGATCTTGTCTCGGGCCATGCGCCTCCTCCTCTCAAGATTGTGGTTGTCCGCCCAACTGATGCGTACACTTTGATACAATCACTGCTTCTTATGCCGACGTCTGATGTATACCCTGCATCAATACCTTGAGACTAACTTGCGCTGGATCAACGGAGGGGCCCTATGCACCAGTTGATCGCCGCACTGCCGGTCCTTTGCTATTGCGGGGCGCTAGCCCTTGGGTTCCTCGAGATCCCACAACCGTTCGGAAACACGCAGCTGACGCCACTGATTCAGTGGATGTTGGCGCTCGGGCTCGGTTTGCCAAGCCTCTGGGCTGCCCTTTCGCATGCCGTCTTCACCGAACGTGTCGCCCAATCCATTGGCTGGGCCCCAAGCCCGTTCCAGAAGGAGATCGCCGGCGCCAATCTCGGCATCGGCATCGGCGCGATCGCCGCCTCCACACTCGGGCCTGCCGCGGCTTGGGCAGTGACCTTCGTGGCAGCGGGCTTCCTTTGGAGCGCGGCGGCCGTGCACATCGCCGACATGGTGCGGCGGAGGAACTTTGCCATCAACAATGCGGGCCCCATTTTCTGGTGGGATATCCTCGCACCACTGACGCTTCTTATTGCGCTTCTGCTTGGGAACCTTTGAGCCGAGACTCATAGTGGATCGCCAGCCAGATGGTCGGTGGGGCGCTTTGCGTCCACGTCACCCGATGGCGGCAATGGGCGGGAAGCACTAGCCAGTCTCCCGCCTGTAGGACCCGGTCCTCCGCCTCGTCCTCGATGCGCAAGCGCGCCGCGCCCACCACGAGCAACACGAACTCGTCCCACGGCTGATCGTACCATTGGTCCTGCGGCGTGGCTTGTCCCGCCGACACGATTCGCTCGATCCGGGCACCTTGGCTCTCCACCAAGATGTCGACCAACTCGTCCGGCGACGGTCCCGCTGGCAGGACCTCGCCCAAGCGTCCCGCCTTGATCACCATCTCAGGTCCAATGGGTAAGAATGATCACTTCGCAAGAGTGGTCACCTGGTAAAACCGCTCCAGCCATTTGCCGTCCTGTTTTATCAGGATAGACGTGATGAACACCGTGTCCGAGACCGCCTTGTCCGCGAACGTTCCTTCCAGTTTCGCAGTCCAGGTGCGCATGGCGCTGTCGGGCCCCAAGAGGGAAACCGTGGGTTGGCTGAGATCGGTCTGTTCAATCTTGTAGTCGGCGAGCGTGGCGATGACCTGATCCACCGATTGCGGCGTGCCGTAGTAGGGCGTGACGGCGATATGGTCGGCCGTCATCAGCGCCTTGGCTGCCGTAGCGTTCCGCGCCTCAAAGGCCTCGTCCAGCCGCCCCACGATGTCATCGATTGCTTCGACGGTCGCCATGTCGGCCGTCTGAGCGCTGGCCCCGGAGACGACATAGATCAACATCGAAACCGCGATCAGGAGTCTCCTCATGCTAAAAATCCTCCATAATTGTCCCTATTGTCGCCCGCTGGGCACCGGCGTTTCTCTCCCTTCTCGGCGATAGCACAACAGGTCCGCGATTCCATGACCGCTCCACCGCCTTCTCTGACCCGCGACCGCCCCATCACCGTAGGCCGTACTGCGCTTCTGGTCATCGACGTGCAGAACGGGACCTGCTGTCCGGAAGAGGATGAGCTCCGCCCGGAATTCTATCGGGCGATGACGTTGCGCGTGATCCCAAACATCGCTGCTCTCATTCAAGCCTTCCGCCGTGCCGAGCTGGAGGTCATCTACACCGTCATCGAGAACTTGACCGTGGACGGGCGCGACCGCAGCCTCGACTACAAGCTATCGAATATGGGGTTCCCCAAAGGCTCCAAAGAGGCGCAAGTCATCCCCGAACTCGCGCCGACGCCCAACGAGATTGTCCTGCCCAAGACATCGTCGTCCGTGTTCAACTCGACAATTCTTGACTACCTCCTGCGCAATCTGGGGATCGAGGACGTCTTCGTCGTCGGGTTCATGACCGATCAATGCATCGATCATGCGGTCAAGGACGGCGCCGACCGCGGCTACTACATGACCTGTGTGGAGGACGCCTGCGCGTCTGATACCGAGGCCCGCCATGCGGCGGCGCTCCAGTGCTTCGAAGGCTATTGCCGGACGCTGTCCACCGAGGAGGCGCTCGATCTCGTGCCGGGGCGCTGACCGCGCTTCCGCCGGCTCAGTAAACCGCCGCGTAGCGCTGGCAGAGGTCCTGTGGCGAGAGATCGGCGACAGATCCTAGCTCCGACCGCTTGTGGCGCAGATAGGCCTCGAAGAAGACAGGGCCGAACCACTCCTTGACGCTGTCGCTCGCCTCCATGGCGTCGAGCGCTTGGCCCAAGGTGCTCGGCAACGGCGCTGCGGTCTCCGGCAACTCACGCTTCCGCGCAATCCCGTCGGCGCCGGCGAAGATCAGGGCACCAAGCGCCATATAGGGGCTGGCGGCCGCGTCGCAGACACGGAACTCCAAATTGAACTGCGCGGCACGCTGCTGTTCGTCTTGGGCGGCGAATACGGGACAAACGCGCAAGGCGGCACCGCGGTCTTGCACCTGGATATCGGTGGCCGTGGGTGCCCAGCGGTTCGGGGTCAGTCTCAGATACGACACCGGCGAGGGTGCGGTGATCGCACTGATCGCCGGCAGGTGATGCAACACACCGGCGGCGAACTGCGCCGCGGCCGGGCTGAGGTGATAAGGGCCTTGCGCGGCATAGGTGGCAGGAGCACCGGCCTCCTTGTGCAAACTGAAATGAAT
>Ga0207422_1001271_pt1 | contig 53332 bp, 39 predicted proteins | sample MarCyaLeptolynsp_FD_187757 | JGI IMG/M metagenome (GOLD analysis project Ga0207422, IMG submission 187757) | Marine cyanobacterial communities from Panama - species 1 Leptolyngbya sp. (SPAdes) | ecosystem: Environmental > Aquatic > Marine > Unclassified | place: Panama: Panama City | collected... | reverse complement strand
GCGCGGGATTTCGGCGTGCGCCGATGACCTGTCCCTCGGTCAGAAGTTCGGCCTGAACCATGTTGGTCAGCACTTCGTTGGCCCTGGCGCGCGCAGCCGGCAGGTTGATGTGAGGCGCATATTTTCCAGGCGCCTTGTAGAGACCTGCAAGCATGGCGCTCTCGGCCAGTGTCAGTTCGCGAACATTCTTGTTGAAGTAAAATTCCGCCGCCGCGGTCACACCAAACACGCCGCCGCCCATATAGGCCCGGTCCAGATAAAGCTTCAGAATTTCCTGCTTGGTGAGATTGGCTTCCAGCCACAGCGCCAGATAGGCTTCCTTGATTTTTCGGCTTAGGCTGCGTTCGTTCGTCAGAAACAGGTTCTTTGCAAGCTGCTGCGTAATCGAGGAACCGCCCTGGACCACTCCGCCGGCCCGGGCGTTTTCCACCATTGCGCGGAACGTGCCGACGGCATCGATGCCGAAATGGAAGAAGAACCGGCGGTCTTCGGTGGCGAGTGTCGCCTTGACGAGTGAATCGGGGATTTCCTCCAAAGGTACACTGTCGTTGAGAACGATGCCCCGGCGGCCGATTTCCTGGCCGAACCTGTCCTGGAATGTGACCGCAAAGTCGTCCGTGGTTTTCCAGTCGGCGTATCGGGTTGCTTCAAAGGCCGGCTGGGCAAAGGCAAGGACAACCACGAAGCCGGCAACGCCCAGGGTCAGGCCTTCCGAAGACAATTCCGCGAGCCCGCGCCAGATCCCCTTCGCCCGGAACCGCCGCAAGAACGCATCGTAGCCTTCGAACAGCCGGCGGAAGCCTGAACCGGTCTTCCAAAGGGCCGTGTCGACCAAGGCGTCGATCGATAGAAAAAACCGGCGGATACGCTGCCCAAGTCGAGGGCGCGCATTATCTGCGGAATCATTCGATTGCGGCTGTTCTGTCACGCGAGCAGTCTCTCCGGATCAATCTTCTCTCAAACCAGGTTTAGGACCCAATTCTGCCGCCAAATCAACATCGTCTAAGCATCGCACCCTAACGCTTTTTGGCGGAAGAGAAAACTGGTCTTCAAAGGCTTTAACTATTGCTCCCAGTTTATTGATCCTGCTTCTTGAACGCAAAGACTAACGCAGGGTGATTTTCCATTGCTGTTGCCGCAGGAGATGTTGCGTGATAGGCGCTCAAATCCAGACACAGGGAACTGACCCGGCCAATGGACATTCACAGCAGCGAAGAAGACACTCCTTACTGGAAAAGCAAATCCCTCGAGCAGATGACGCCTGCCGAATGGGAGGCGTTGTGTGACGGCTGCGCGCGTTGCTGCCTGAACAAGCTTGAGGACTGGGATACCGGCGAGATCGTCTGGACGAATGTTGCCTGCACACTTTTGGATGGCGAGAGCTGCCGCTGCAAGGACTACGACAACCGGGCTGCGACAGTTCCGGACTGCATCCAGCTTACACCAGGTGAAGTCCGAACACTGACATGGCTGCCGCCAACGTGTGCCTACAGGCTGGTCGAAGAAGGCAAGGATCTCTACTGGTGGCACCCGCTGGTGTCGGGCGACAGGGAGACCGTTCACCTTGCGGGCGTATCGGTGCGCGGAAAAACCGTACCGGAAGACGGCATCGAAATCGAAGACTATGAAAATCACGTTGTGATGTGGCCCGGCGAATTGCCGCCGGGCGATTAATCCGGCTATTTGGCGGTGTCCGCCTTTTCAGCGGCAGTGCCGGCCTGGCGCTGCTTCCGGTCGTTATGGAAGACAACGTAGTACTGATAGATGTTGCCGACATATTCGACCGGCTGGCGCCCGACACGGGCAGCGACAATCCACTCCACGTTGCCGAACCACTTGTTGGGGTCGTAGCCTTCTTTGCTGGCCTGATCACGGAATTTTCCGAAGCGGCTTGGTCCCGCATTGTAGGCAGCAAGCGCAAAGAATGTCTGGTCTGCCGGGACATGGGCCAGATCAGGAAAGTACTGGTCGGCGATATAGCGCAGATACTTCACACCCGCGTGGACGTTTTTGTCCTCGTCCGTTGCGATCCCGTTGATGTTTATCGGATTTCCTTCGGCGGTCGAAGGTTTGATCTGCATGAGGCCAACAGCCCCAGCGCGGCTGTGGGCCTTCGGATCGAATTTTGACTCCTGAAAGCTCTGTGCGGCAATCAGCAACCAGTCGAAGTCGTATTCCTCGCCGTACTTCCGAAAAAGCTTGGTGAACTTTTCAAGGCTGGCCTCGTAAGTCTCGTCGCGCATGTTTCTGAGGTATTCGGCTTCCTTCAGGTACCGCTTGAACAGCAGGTTGCCGACCAGCGTTCCTTTTTTCACCGTGTCGACAAATCCGTTGATGACCTTCAGGAGATCAGGAGCATCGCTGCGGACGGCAATCGCGATTTCACCGTCTGTGCGAACGGCGGCCTCGGGATGCAGCTTGAGACCATCAAGGACCTCCAGCCAAAGCTCTGCTTTGTGCTGGTCCACAATTGTCGCCGGAAATGTGCCAGCCGCAACCATCTCCAGGATGTCTTCGTCTTCCAGGCGCTCGTCGGCCAATTCAACATCGACGGTTTTCTTGCCGTCCCGCGCCAGCTTTCGGTTCAGCGCTTCCAGGCTCTGGTAGTAAGACGCGGATTTCCGGACATAGACAGAGCGGCCGGAAAGATCTGCCGGTGACGTCATTTCGGGCACGTCGCTCGTCGTCACGGGAACCTCGTGCACGTCTTTCAGGAGCGGCGTTGAAAACGTCGCCAGTTTCTTGCGTTCGTCGGTGATCGTGAGATTTCCGATGGCGATGTCACCTCGGAATTCGGCCAACTCGGAAAACAATTTGTCCCTCGGTGTCGGGATAAGCACGATCTCGAAGTCGCGGGTTTTCTTGCCGTAGGTCTTCTCCAGGTATTTCTCGAACTCCATCATCAGTTCGGCAGAGACACCTCGTTGAACGCCCTTGTCGATGAAAAACCCGGTTTTTGAGAAGGGAATGAGAACCCTGAGAAATCCGCGCTCAAGGATCGCATCGAAATCGCCCTTGAAGGGACGCCGGAGCGTCTCTTCGAGCGTGTCGGCAAGTTTGGTATCGGCAGCCCGAGCCCCGCTCTTGCTGATCGTGACCTCACCAAACAAAAACAGCGTAAGTATCAAGAGTGTTTTCGCGAAATAAATCGCGCGAAATTTCATAAACATACCGCCCCCAAAAGGAATAACCCCTTCAGAAAGCTAATCGTAAGACATGTCTTTGATCAAGCTTGAAGAGCTGGCAAACAGGTTCCTTTAAGTCACTTTTTGAAGATCAGCTCGACAGTTCCTACCGTAAATCCGCCCTTCGTCACCTTTGCGGTGTTCTTGACAGTTCGACGGTCGACCTTCGTAAGCGTGTCGTCGAAGCGCAGCAAGAGGGGCCCGTTTTCGGTTTCAATCTCTGCGATGTAGGAGAACCTCAATGCGCCGCTGTCATCGGTTGTCACGTTGGTGGGTGCTATCACATCTGCCCGTTGCCCGACGTAGCGTCCGTCAGCCACCTTCTGGAAGAACCAGGTCTTGGTGTCTCTTTCGCCATCTTCATAGACAAAGTCCTCGCGCAGGCGCAGGGTGAAGGTACGCTGGTTCCAGGTGCCGTTGAGGTAGACCGTGAACGGCCGGTAGACACCCGCCAACTTGCTTTCAAACACACCTTTGCCGACGGTCTTGCCGCGGAAGAAAGATTCCAGAACCAGTTGTTCCGCTAAAGAAGGTGCCGCCGGAATGAAGGACAGGCAGAGGGCGAAGAGGAGGGCAGTGCGGAACCGTTTCATTTGGCAAGAGACCTTTTGAGCTGATGCTTTGCTCAGGGATACGGTTCCTGCCGGTGTTCAGATTGGATCAGGCCCCGAATTTCTCCTGCCAGGTCGGTACCGGATCTCCCACGGCTGGCGTAGCATTGTATATGCCGCGTGCAATCGCCCTTGCGAGGCAGGACGCAGCAGCCGCGCCAAGACGCACCATGTCTTCCAGCCCGCTTTCCAGCTTTTTCTGGCCCGTTGAAAGTGCAAAGACGAGATCACCGTCGAGCGGTGTGTGTGCCGGCCAAAGGGCCCGCGCAAGGCCGTCATGCGCCATGACCGAAAGGCGTTTGGCCTCACTCTTTGTGAGCACCGCGTCGGTGGCCACGGCGGCAATCGTCGTGTTCGCGCCGGCTTTCAAAGCATCGAGTTTTGTCCGCACATCCACGGCGTCGAGAGGGAAGGGATGCGCCATCCCTTGCCCGCCGAATTCGTCGCCGATTTCGAACGGAGCGGCCCAGAAATGGGGGCTATCGCCGATCGTCGCTCGGCCAAGCGCATTGACCGCAACAATCGCGCCGACGGTGACGCCGTTATCGAGTACCTGCGACGCTGACCCCAGCCCACCCTTCAGGTTGGCAGTGGTTGCGCCTGTGCCGGCACCGACGGAGCCAAGGACAAAGTCATCCGAAATCGCATCCAGTGCCGAACGGCCAAGGTCCCGGTAAGGGGCAGCCTGTCCCCAGCTCTTGTCGCCGCCGTTCAAGAGGTCGAACAAGATGGCGGTCGGAACAATCGGCACGCGGACAGGACCGACCTCGAACCCGTAGCCCAAGTCCGCGAGCCGGCCTTGAACACCAGCGCCGGCATCAAGGCCGAATGCCGAGCCGCCAGCCAGAACGATCGCATCGATCTTTTCGACCGTCTGTTCTGGTTCCAGAAGCGCAATTTCCCTGGTTCCGGGAGCACCGCCATGGATGGCGACGGACGCAACGGCCGGCTCGTCCGGCACCAGCACCGTCGCGCCGGATTTCAACTCCTGATCGGAGGCATTTCCGACCTTGAGGCCTGGAACGTCGGTAATAAGATTTCGGGGTCCGGGCATGAAACGCCTTTCCGAAATTGCGGGAAGAGAAGCTCAGTTTGAGCCGAACAGGCTCAGGTGTCGAGGCTTTTGTAGCCACGCCGGACATAAAGAAGGGATCGCCCCGGGTCGGTCATGCGCAGGTCGACCACCGTTCCGACAATGATGGAATGCGTTCCCATCTCGGATACGGAGAAAATCTCGCAATCGACGCTGAGCCTTGCGCTGTCGAGAGCCGGACAACCCGTGGCAAGATTGGTCCATTCACCTTTTTCAAACCGTTCCGCCATGTCCAAATTCTTGCGGCCCGCAAACGCATCCGAGATTTCCTGGTGGTCGTCGCCGAGTGTATTCAGGCAAAAGCACCGGTTCTTGAGAACAGCCTCGTGCATGCGTGTCTGCCGGTTCAGGCAAACCAGTATGCTTGCCGGATCGTCGCTCACGGAGCAGGCGGCGGACACCGTTGCCCCGAGCCTGCCACCTTCGCCGTCCGTCGTCACAACATGAACGGCGGCAGCAATGCGGCTCATCGCCTCGCGAAAGCTCTGTGTATCAAGGGGAAGCCGGGCCTGCTCTGAGGTCGGTGTGGACATTTAAACTGCTCCTGGAGCCGACGGCGGAATCATCGCCTTTCCGGTTCATGACGGGAGTTTAGACACACGCTCATCCCGTGCCTAGGAAAAAGAGGCAGCAAACCGCGTTGCTGCGGGACCCGACTTTCGTGCCCCTTTTGCGGTCTTCTCATTGAGATTCGCGCCGACCGGCGATAGGGATGGTTGAACGTTTTTGCAAAGCTCTGGAGAACCGGATGACCTATCGCCAGATTGCGGCCTGCGCTGTGCTTGTTGCCGGCACCGTTGTGTCCACAACAGCGCATGCCGACATTGCGATCGCCATCGCCGGTCCGATGGAGGGGCAGTTCCGCGATCTCGGGCTTCAGATGCGAACCGGTGCCGAGCTGGCGGTCGCTGACATCAATGCAGCGGGGGGCGTCAACGGGGAAACGCTGGTTCTGGAAATTGCCGACGATGGTTGCGATGCGGACAAGGCGGTTGCGGTTGCCAATCAGTTGATCGGGAAAGGCGTCGTCTTCGTCGCGGGGCATTTCTGTTTCGGGGCTTCCATTCCGGCCAGCGAAGTCTATTCGGAAGCGGGCATCGTCCAGATTTCGCCTGCGACGACCCTGCCGAAATTCACCGATGATCGGCCCGGCAAGGGTACATTCCGGCTCGCGCCGCGCGATGACCAGCAGGCGCAAGTTGCGGGGCAGTACCTTGCCGACAATCACTCCGTTGATCGCATCGCATTTCTGCACGACAAGACCGCGTATGGAAAGGGATTGGTCGACGCGGTCAAAGCCAAGATGAACGCGCTGGGTGTCAATGAAAGCCTGTCGCTTGGGTTTGACGCAGGCGAAGACGACTATCGATATCTGGTTTCACAGCTCGGGCTTGAAAATGTCGGCGTCGTCTTTCTCGGCGGCTATCATCCGGAAGCCGGGTTGATCAAGCTGGAGCTGGAGCGGCAGGGATTGGATACCTTGCTGGTTTCGGGCGATGCCCTGATGACCGATGAATTCTGGGCGGTTTCCGGTCCGGCGGGTAACGGGACGCTTCTGACTTATCCTATGGATCCGCGCGATGTTCCTGAAGCAGCTTCTGTTGTCAGCGCTTTGGAAGGAGACGGCAAGTCCGCGGATCGCTATGTCTTGACCACATACGCTGCAATCCAGGCCTGGGCGCAGGCGGCAGAACAGGCCGGGAGCACCGGCCTGGAGGATGTCGCCGCGGTCCTTGGCGATGCAGAGTTCGACACGATCCTCGGACGGGTCCAATTCGACGGCAAAGGGGACAGCAACCTGCCGGCGTTTGTCATTTACGAATGGCGCGACGGGGCGCCCCGCGTGCAGTAAGCGGTCCATGGAATCAAGAAAGCACGCAACTATTGCATGCGTGCTTTCTTTGAAAACCGGGGTGAAGGGCGATCAGCCGCGGCGGCCCGTTCCGCTTATTTTCAGGTTCACCTTGTCGGCGTAGATCGGAAGCCCCGCTTCCATGCCGAAAAGGCTGCGGAAAAAGCCGCCTGAAACTTCAAAGCCGACGTTGCCATTGCTTCTGGTGTCGGAAATCTTCACGGCAAGTTTCGTGTTTTTCCGTTTGCCGCGCATCGACAAGACACCCTCGACCTCGGCTGAGTACTTGCCCGTGATCCGAATTCGCGTGCTCTGGAACTTGGCGACCGGATATTTGGCGACGTCAAACATGGCAGAGCTTTTGAGGAAACCGGTGACCTTGTCGTTGTTGGTCTGAACGCTCGTCATGTCGATCGTCACGTTGACACGGCTCTTTTCAGGCCGGTTCTGGTCAAGGATCATCTTTCCGGAAACGTTCCCGAATTCGCCCTGCACCGGGCGGCCACCGAGAACTCGGACGGAAAAGCCGGTGGCAATGTTCGCAGGGGTGAGGTTGTAGGAGCCGGTGATCGTGCCCGCAGTGGCAGGTAGCGCGAGCGTGACGAGCATGCTGAGGCCGGCAGCGGCCTTGAGCAAAGCGGAGAATTTAGAACGAATGGGCGGCATTTCAGGGTTCCTTCCTTGAAGCAGGGTATGCGCGGCTTGCATCAGCAATTTCACCAGGGGTGAAGTGTCAGTTTTGCTTGCCGTTGACCCTTCGAAGAATGGTTTTCCCAGCGCCCAGGGCATAGTGATGTGCGACACACCCAAAACCCATACACGTTCAGGTTACGCCTTGTGTGCTGACCCGGATCTGGCCGCGGCCGACCCCGGAACGGTCAAATTGCCGAGATATGAGCGTTAACCTTTTGTTAAGAAATTGAGGGCCGCAGGTTCAAAGGAACGGGTCGAAGCGCTATTTTTCCCTGAAATCAGGGAAGTATCATGCGTTTCAATTCCTGTTACCGGATTGGGCTGTTTGCGGTCGCACTCAGTTTGTTGAGCAATAGTCAAATGCCTGCGATGGCGGCCGAATTGGTCGGGTTTTCCGATCACAGGTTCCGTCCGGGGACGATCGTAATCCGAAATTCCGAAAAACGGCTGTATCTGGTTTTGCGGGGCAAGAGGGCGATCCGATACAAGGTCGCGGTCGGAAAGCCCCGCAAGGCCTGGACCGGGCAGGCACAGATCACGGCGAAATATGTGAAACCGGACTGGTCGCCCTCGGCAGAAGTGCGGCGCGACTTTCCGCATCTTCCAGCGGTGATCGCAGGCGGTGCGCCCAACAACCCGATGGGTGTTGCCGCGATGACCTTGTCCAACGGCAATTATGCCATCCACGGGACCAACAGGCCGGGATCGATCGGACGAGCGGTTTCCTATGGTTGTATTCGAATGGCTAACCACGACATCCAGGACCTGTTTCAGCGGGTGGGCATCAGAACGCCGGTGGTGGCGCTGCCTTAGGTCGTCCTGTCTTCACCAGGAAATTGCCAGGCTGTCACAGGGACAGCTTGCCGCATTTAGTTTCGAATATATGAAAGTATAGTGAGTGCCGGGTCGTCTCCGGCCCAAGACAAGACCCTACCGGTTTCCAGTGCCCCAACACGGAACCGGTGGGGTTTTTTGTGTCTGGGCGCCTTGCCGTTACATCTTGCGACAAAGTCCCCCCTGTTCCGGCACAGCTTTGCGACAGAACCGCGTTATGGTCATCCCATTGTCGGGTTGCAAACGCGAATAGGTGGAGCGGGCAGTGCGTATCAGAAACATCCTGGATTCCAGAGCTTTTCTCTGGACCTTGCTTGCCTTGCCGTCTGTGCCGATGGTGCTGGCACTCGTGAATGGCGCAGCTGCAGAAGATGGCCGGCCGGTGACGGAGTTTTTGTTGCACCCGACTGGTGAGTTTGCCGCCCGGTTCATGATCATTTCCATGATCATCTCACCCTTCCGGATCATGTTTCCCAAGAACGGGTTTTGGATCTGGATGCTGCGGCGACGGCGGTATTTCGGTGTTGCTGCCTTCGCCTATGCGGCGTTTCACACCGTCCTCTATCTCATCGATATGGGATCGTTGCAGGCGGTGCTTGGTGAGTTCTGGGCATTTGGGATCTGGACCGGTTGGCTCGCGTTTTTCATCTTCCTGCCGATGGCGATCACCTCCAATGATGCTTCTGTCAGGTTGCTTGGCCGCCGCTGGAAGCCGTTGCAGCGAACGGTCTATCTGGCAGCCATCGCAACTCTTTTGCATTGGATGTTCGTCCACAACGAGTTCGGACCGGCGCTGGTCCATTTTGTTCCACTGGCCCTTTTGGAAGCTTACCGGATCCACAAGACGTTTTTGTCCGGTTCGACCCAAGCCGCTGCTTGATTGTTCTCAACTCGAAAGGATCACGTCATGAATTACACACTCCACACGGCAACATCACTTTTGAGCTGCTTCTTTGCTTTGCCCGCCTGTGCAACCGGAGTGTTCGAGTGCGAGGCAACAGAAAAATCTGCCTGGCTGACGGAGACCCAGGTCACGGAGAAACTGACCTCGGACGGCTGGCAAGTGCGAAGAATGAAGGAAGACGGCGGATGCTGGGAAGTCTATGGAACAACGCCGGAAGGGCAACGTGTTGAAGTTTACGTCCACCCGGTATCCGGCGAGGTGCTGCTGATCAACCAGCGGGGAACAATTCTCTACCGCAAGGAGGGTTGATCGCGTTCAAAGCCAGTTTCTCGGATCGTTCGCTGTCGACTTGGTCTGCTTGCCGGCCAGCGCCGCGGTCAGGTCCGCGACTGCGTCCAGGGAATGCGCCGCGCGAAACTCGTCGACATGCGGCAGCATGGCACGGATCCCCTTTGCCTTGGCTTCAAAGCCTTCGAACCGCAAAAGGGGATTCAGCCATATCAGGTGACGGCAGGAGCGGTGCAGCCGGTCCATTTCCCGTTCCAGATCCTCGTCCGTGTCTCTCTCAAGACCATCTGTAATCAGCAGAACCGTCGGTTGACCGGACAGCACCCTGCGTGACCAGTGCATATTGAAGTTGCGCAGCGCCGTTGCGATCCGGGTCCCGCCTGACCAGTCCTCAACACCTGCGGAACAGGCTTCTAGGGCCTCATCCGGATCCTTCATTCGCAGTTGCCGCGTGACATTTGTCAGCCGCGTTCCGAACAGGAATGTGTGCACGTCGCGGCGCTCTGCCGTCGCACTGTGGAGAAAGTGGAGCAGGAGGCGCGAGTACTGGCTCATGGAGCCCGATATGTCGCACAGCACCACAAGCGGCGGTCGTTTTTCGGCCGGCTTCCGGTATTTCAGGTCGATGATCTGGCCACCGGCGCGCATTGAAGCGCGCAGTGTCCGTCTAGGATCGATCCGCCCCCTTGGTGCAGAGGTGAGGCGCCGCAAACGGATCTTGTCCATGGGCAGCGCCATCGACCGAAGCGCCAGTTTCGCGGCGGCAACTTCTTCCGCCGTCATCTGGGCGAAGTCCTTCTTCTGCAAAAGCTCTCTGCCCGACACGGTGAATTTCGCGTCAACCTCGACTTCCGGAACAGTTTCCTCGGCGATCCTCTCTTTTGCCGCCTGAAAGGCCTGTGACACGCGGGTCTGGCCGGCCTTGGGCTTTTCCGGCGCACCGCGCGGTGGTGCGACGGGCGAGAGAATGGACAGCATCTTTTCAATCAGGCCGCGGCTTTGCCAATAAATGCGGAAGGCTTCGTCAAACAGCACCTTGTGCTCGTGCTTGCGCACGAAAACAGCGTGCAGCGTCCAGTAAAGGTCTTCCCGGTTTTCTATTCCTGAGACTTCGACTGCACTCACCGCGTCAACAACAGAGGCCGGTCCCACGGGAACGCCCGCCTTTCGCAACGTGCGGGCAAAATAGACGATGTTGTCGGTAATGCGCGAACGCAGTTCAGGAGAGGCCTGCATGAGCACCTCCGGGTTGAAGGCGCAAACGGCGGGTTACACACCTCCCAGCCCCTGCTCCACAACAGGGGAGGGAAGACTCTGCTGCGCCACCGGAATTCCTGTCCTCCTTGCGGGCAGGCGCTAAGGGCGGGGGTATTTGGAGGGTAATGATTTCCAATTCAAACCGCCGGCATCGGTTGTTGCCGCGAAGCGTCCTTGCGGATCTCGTCAATCATGTGGCGCAGTTTCGAACCGCGCACACGTTCGATGTCGTCCTGGTACTTCAGCAGGACTCCCAGCGTGTCGGAAGCCAAATCCGGATCGAGTGCGATTTCATTGAGCTCCGAAAGGGCCGTCGCCCAATCCAGCGTTTCGGCGACGCCGGGCTGCTTGAAAAGATCTTCGTCTGCACGCAGCTTCTGAACAAAGGCGACAACCTCCAGCGCCAGACGTTCCGCCGCGCCCGGAACTTTCCGGCGCACAATCTCCAGCTCCCGTTCCGCGTCCGGATAATCAACCCAGTGGTAGAGGCAGCGGCGTTTCAGCGCGTCATGAATTTCACGAGTGCGGTTGGTTGTGATGATAACGATGGGTGGTTCTTCCGCCTTGACTGTGCCGAGTTCCGGGATCGTGACCTGGCTGTCGGCAAGAACCTCAAGAAGAAAGGCTTCGAACGCTTCGTCTGCCCGGTCCAGCTCGTCGATCAGAAACACCGGCGGGCCACCAAGCGCAGGTTCCAGCGCCTGCAGGACAGGGCGCTTGATCAGAAAGCGTTCATCGAAAATCGACTTCGACAGTTCCTGATGGTCGGTATCGCCGCTTGCCTCCGCTACCCGGATTTCCACCATCTGAGCCTGGTAGTTCCATTCATAGACCGCAGACGCGACGTCCAGTCCCTCGTAGCATTGCAGCCGGATCAGATCGCGGCCGAGCGTCGTCGACAAGACCTTGGCAATCTCCGTTTTTCCGACACCGGCTTCACCTTCCAGAAAAAGGGGCCGTTTCAGTTTGAGGGCAAGATGAAGGACGGTCGCCAGAGATCTGTCCGCGACATATCCGGCCTGATCCATCAGATGAAGCGTATCGTCAATGGACGCGGGAACGGGTGTCGGGCTCATGGATCCTCCGGTTTGTCTGGTTATTCGCTCTTATTATAGGGGCGATCGCGGACAGGTCAGCCCGGACCAAAGTAGGCCGGTTGGAATAAAGACAACCATTGCGACCGCTTTATCAGGGTATGACCTAATGGGCATGGGCACGAGAACAATCTATAAAACGGACAGGCGATTCAAGGGAGAGAGGGTCTCGTGGTGAACTGCAATCCAATCTGGGTGTCCGTGGTTTTCTTTGCAATGGGTGGCAGCGCCCTTGGCTCCGACGGGTCCTATCCCTCCGATGCCGTAAGCCTGGCAACGGGACAGGAACTGGCGGAAATTCACTGCGCGACGTGTCATGCAGTCGGAACCGACGATACCAGTGCGCAGCCTGGTGCGCCGGCCTTTCGAGATTTGTCAAAACTCTACCCTCTGGAAAGTCTTGAGGAACCTTTGGCCGAAGGGATCGTCACCGCGCATGAAAACATGCCCGAAATCGCGTTCGAGCCAAACGATATCGACGCCTTCTTGGGGTATCTGAGCTCCATCCAGACCCGCTAGGGTACGGACTCATAAATGAAGTCAATTTGTTTTGGATCGTTTTGACCAGCTGCAAGGCGCGAAAGCGCAGGAAATGTGGTTCATTTTCAAGCCTTTCGCGACGCAGCAGATGGCCAAAACGGCCAAATCCGAAGGACGGCAAAATGGCCTTACCTCGCAGCGTCACCGTGCTTGACCGGGCACAAAGCCCGCTCTTCGCACGTTTCCTTGCGTGATTTCGCCATTTATGCCGCCAAATCGGCTTCATTTATGGGTCCGTACCCTAGAGTTCTGCCGTGCGACAAGATGCGAATTGTTAGCAGACATGGGATCCTGCTGCTAAAGTGCTGTTTATAAACAGATATTCGCAAAAAGTTGGATTTGGTTTACTGACTTTCCGTGACACTCTTTTCTTGGCAACAAAGAAAGGATTGGCATGACACCCAGCTCAGACTTTGAAAAACGCTTTCTTGGATATGGTCTGCTGACTGCCGAGATTCTCTACAGACTGCCCGACCATCCCAAATTCCTGCAGAGTTTTCTCTGGCAAACCGAAGATCGGGCGCCACAATTTCCAGAGCTGACAAGATTTCTGGAATTCTGGGAGAGGGAAATCGAAGGGCGCATACACTCGGTGCGCGTTGCTCATCAGGGCCTGATCGAGCCGGTCGACTTCCGCTTTGCGGATGGAGAAATACGGGTTCACTAAAGGACGAAGCGGATCAACGGGGAACCAACCCCAATCCCATTCCGTAGCGCATAACGCTTTGTGACTGGCTGGTGAAGTCCGAGCCATCGCCTTCGTGCAGGACGAATCCCGGCATCAGCCGCAGGGGAGCCTTGCTGGCCCGGATTGCACGGATCAGCACTCGTGTCGCCGGCGCATCCGGTCTCGGCCGAAGCGGTATCACGTCAATTGAGCCAAAACGGCCGCGCAAAACATTGAGCAGATCCTGCAGGCCGTCAGCGCGATAAATCACGGTCAGGCTGCCGCTTTCTTTCACAATATCGGTCGCGGTTTTCGCCCATGGCTCCAGTCCGCGTTCATCAAGCATGTGCGCTTCCGCGCGTGCCGAATTGGGGGAGGCGCGAAAGCGATCCACTTCGTAGTAGGGCGGGTTCATGATCACATGATCGGCCATCGAGGGTGTGAGACCGGCCGCATGCCGCAAACTGCCCTTGGCAGTGATATCGGCTTCCAGCAGCTTGACCCTGCCAGCGAAATGCGCGTTTTCGCGGTCTTGGAGAGCCCGGCCAGCGAGTGACAATGCGGTCGCGTCAATCTCAACCAGCGTGACTTGAATAGCGCTCAGTCGGGCGGCAGCACAAAACCCGGCGGTACCGACACCGGCGCCGAGGTCGACGACATGTCCCATCGTTTCGTCAGGCAGAGCAGCAGCGAGATAAACCGCATCCAGACCCGCGCGATGCCGCCCCCGTTTGGGCTGGTAGACATAGACCTGGCCGCCCAGAAACGCGTCATGAGTGATGTCCTGAGACGCATCGCCCTTTGAGCCGACCATCAGGACTCGTTTCTGTCAGGCCGCAACTCGTGCTCAAGTCCTGCGTCCCGGACGAGGCTGCGTGCTTTTTGGATCTGATCGGCATCGACCAGGATACGCCGCGGGATCATGGCCAGAGATCCCTCCATGATGCTCATATTGCCATCTGCGACAAAATGCTTGATGCCTGCCTCCCCAAGAATTGATTCCAGAAAGGAAATCAGGACCGGATCATTTGTTCTGACGAGTTCTTCCATAAGTTATCCGAGCTTAACGCCTTCTTCGACGGCGCTTACAACAAACGCCACATTTCTTTGGTGTACAGCAAAACCAGCTGTTTGTGGCATTTCAACAGTTTGTCAATGGATTGGCGTCTTGCCCCGGGAGCGTTCGCGCCATATTGTCCGCACAAATATTCAGGGGAGTGCCGTAAGTGGCCGTTGTCGCAACATATTCTGACACTCAATCGCGTCGTCCGAGCATACAGTCACTTGTTGACCTTGTGTCCCCGGGCATGGCCGACGTGAATGAACTGATCCTGTCCAAGGCGGGATCCAATGTGGAGCTGATCCCTGAGATCGCAAAACACCTGATCTCTTCCGGCGGCAAACGGCTGCGCCCGATGTTGACACTCGCCCTTGCCGATATCTTCAACTATCAGGGCACCGGCCACGTGACGCTGGCAGCAAGCGTGGAATTCATGCACACAGCTACATTGCTGCATGATGACGTTGTCGACGAGAGCGACATGCGCCGGGGCAAGCTTGCAGCGCGAAAGCTGTGGGGCAACCAGGCAAGTGTGCTCGTCGGTGACTATCTGCTAGGCCAAGCCTTCAAGATGATGGTCGATGTCGGGTCGCTGGAAGCGCTCCGGATCCTGTCCACGGCGTCCGCGGTGATTGCAGAAGGTGAGGTGCTTCAGCTGGGTGCCGCCAAGAACATTGCGACCACCGAGGCGGACTACTTGCGTGTGATCGAAGCGAAGACGGCGGCCCTGTTCGCTGCAGCGGCAGAAGTCGGGCCGGTTATTGCCGGGCAGGGCGCTGATATGAAACAGGCGGCGCGCACCTATGGCATGGAGCTAGGATACGCCTTCCAGCTGGTCGACGATGCGCTCGATTATGGCGGATCTTCAGCCGATCTCGGAAAAGACATTGGTGATGATTTCCGGGAAGGCAAGATTACGCTGCCAGTGGTCCTCGCGGTATCGCGCGGCACGGACGCAGATCGTGCGTTCTGGAAACGTTGCCTTGAAGGGGATGACATCGAAGACGGTGACCTGGAGCAGGCGATCGAATTGCTCAAGAAATATGATGCGCTGACGGAGACCGTCGCCCGTGCAAGGGACTACGGCGACAAGGCGTTGAAGGCGCTGGAGGTATTGCCCGCTGGCAGCCACAATGACGCGTTGGGAGATGCGGTCGCGTTCTGCATCTCACGCGTTAGCTAGAGCCTCCCTGTTTGATGGGGCGGCCTTGCTGGCCGCCCAGGATCAAGACAAGGGGCCGGACGCAATCCACCAAGCCGGGAAACGCTCTCTCAGCGAACGTTCGATATCCAACGCGTCGCCTGTCTCGCAGAGACCAAACACCGTCGCACCGGATCCTGACATTCTGGCAAGAGCGATCCGGTCATCGGCTTCAAGCGCCGCGATGATTTCGCCAATTTCGGAACAGAGCTTTATCGCCGGTGCCTGCAGATCGTTGCGGCAAGTTGCGATATATCGAACCAGTGCATCCAGTGTCTCAAAGGCATCCGGGAACTCGGGCAGGGCAGGGTTGTCCCGCCTTGTCAGAGACTTGAAGACTTCGGGTGTTGAAACGCCGATCCTCGGATTGGCCAGCACGATGCCGCAGTTGGGGAGTTGCGGGCCCGGGTAAATCTCGTCGCCGATGCCACACATGCGTTGCGGTTCGGCGCGAAGGCAAACGGGGACGTCGGCTCCAAGCGAAAGTGCGAGCGTGTTGAGGGTTTCCTCAGTCAGCGACGTTCCGGTGTAGTCTTGCAACAGGCGCAGCGTGGTTGCCGCATCGCTCGAGCCGCCTCCAATGCCGGAGGCAACCGGCAGGCGTTTGCTGAGAGTGAGACGTATTTCCGGGCTCGGTAGACCCGCAGCATCTATAAACGAATTGACCGCCTTCAGGATGAGGTTTGCCTCCGGCGGGCCCTCGAGATCTCTTGCAAACGGGCCTTCCAGCCGGATTTCGAGTTTTTCAGCCGGTTCGAGAGCGAGCCGGTCGCCGATCTGCGGAAAGGCGACGAGAGAATCGAGAAGATGGTAGCCATCCGCGCGCTGTCCGGTGATATGAAGCGCCAGATTGACCTTGGCCCGGGCTAGTTCGGCCCGGAGCTCCGTCGTAACGTTTCGAACCATTGCCCAGTCCGGTCAGCCGCCGTTCTTATCGCTCTCGGCATTGGCGGCATCGGTCTTTGGAGCGTCCTGCAATCCGTTGGCGATCTTGTCGAGGATCTTGGGAAGTTCCTTTTCATCAGGGCCGAGATCGCGCGCATGGTTCCACTGGAAACGGGCTTCATTGCGGCGGCCAACCATCCAGTAGGCATCACCGAGATGATCGTTGATGACCGGATCGGCAGGGCGAAGTTCTATGGCGCGTTCCAGCTCTCTGACGGCTTCTTCGTACCGGCCGAGGCGGAAATAGACCCAGCCGAGACTGTCGACGATGTATCCGTCCGTCGGACGCATCTCGACAGCGGTCTTGATCATTTCAAGCGCTTCGTCGAGCTTGAGGCCCTGATCGACCAGAGAGTAGCCGAGATAATTGAGGACAAGCGGCTGGTTTTCGTTCAATTCCAGCGCTTTGCGGAAGTCGGTTTCCGCCAGATCCCACTTGTCGAGCCGTTCCCGGCTGATGCCGCGGAAGTAGAGAAGCAGCCAATGCTGGCGCTCAAGTTCGGTGATCGTGTCGATCCCTTGCGAATAGATGACCTCGGCTTCGTCATAGATCTCATGCGAACGAAGGATGTTTCCGAGCGCGATTACAGCTTCCAGGTCCGCGGGGTCTGCTGCAATCAGTGCTTCAAGATGCTCTCGGGCCTCGTCGATTTGGTCCAGTGCGTTGAAATTCAATCCAACCTGGATTTCGGCCTCGCGTTTGAGCACGCTGTCTTCCGGAACGCGCATGAACGCGTCAATGGCCCGGTCCGGCTGGTCCATCCGCTCAAAAACACTTCCAAGAGCAATTGCGGCGAATTCTGCCTTCGGGTCCAGATGCAGCGCCAGCTGAAGATAGGATGTCGACAATTCCTCGCCGCCGTCGCGTCCGATCACGGCACCCAGTCCGTAAAGGATCTCAGCCATGCCCTGCGCGGGGTCCGTCACCATCGGCGGGATGACATCGCCGCTTTCCAGAAGCTCTCTTGTCTGCAGGATCTTCGGGTGACCACGAAACTGTTCATCATACTGGTCGAGGACGCGGATTGCGTCCTGCTGACGGCCATTGGCGGCAAGAATTCTGGAGTACGCATCGACGACACGAAGTGCCGCCTGGTCGAGGGCGTAGGCGCCTTCGATCGTTTCCAAAGCTTCTTCGTTCCGACCAGCGGCAAACTGCAGATGGGCCTTGTGGGTCGCTTTGAAGACTTCGAACCAGTCCGGGCCGTTCAGCCTGTCAATTGCTTCAAGGGCCTCGTCAACCTTTCCGCTGCCGTATAGTGCCCAGGCACGCGAGATTCCGATGGACAGTTGGGCAAGCGGGCCGTTTCGACCCTTGGCCAAGGCCTGGTCGGCATCTGTGTAGCTTCCATCAACGATCATTTGACCGCCGAGCGCGAGTTGGGCGAGGAAATTCTCCAATCCGGCCTTTTCGAGTTCACCGGCATAATGAACAGCCTGGTCAACATCTCCATTGGCGAGTTTCAGGAGAAAGGTACGCTCCAGCAGCATCGTGTTCGTCGGATCGGCTGCGAGCGTTTCCTCATAAAAGGCGGCTGCGTGACCGTAGTCCTTCTGAAAGCCCGCCAGACGGCCCGACAGATAGCTCCCAGACAAGGTGAATGGCAGGTTTGACGGTGTACCGAAAGATTGCGCTGTCGCGTCGGTTTCGGCAACCGCGGCAGTCGGGACAAGGGCGATGGCACTGACCAGCGCAAGAACCTTCAACTTTGAAAACCTGCGGTCCATCCGGGAAACGGCGCTGGTTAGGTGTGTCATCATTCCTCGCACTAATCGGTCGATGGGCAAATCAGTTCGTTGCTTATTGTTCTTGAGAATGGCGTCTTTAAGGCCCTGCGGCAAGGCGATGGCAAAACTTTCTGAGGGTTTAAATCCTTTTGATTTTGCCCGTTGCGGGAAATCTTGCGCGTTATTCGTATTCAAAACGGCTTTCTGCCAAAAAGGGCTTGAAGACATTCGTCTGCCGTAGCAGGAATGTGCAGTGCAAAATTTATGGAGGCGAAAAGCCTTCCGCGCCTGGCGAGGAGAGTAAAAAATGGCCAAATGGGTCTACAGTTTCGGCAACGGTGCTGCAGAAGGTGCAGCCGAGATGCGCAACTTACTCGGAGGAAAAGGCGCCAACCTTGCGGAAATGAGCAGCCTGGGTCTTCCTGTCCCGCCAGGGTTCACGATCACCACCGAAGTCTGCACCTGGTATTACGAGCACGACAAATCCTATCCGGATGCGCTTGAAGCTGAAGTCCTTGAAGCTCTTGAGAAAATTCGTGTGATCACCGGTCGTGCCTTCGGCGATGCGGAACGCCCGCTGCTCTTGTCCGTGCGCTCCGGCGCTAGAGTATCGATGCCGGGCATGATGGATACAGTGCTCAATCTCGGCCTCAACGACCAGACCGTTGAAGCGATTGCGACGGAAGCGGGTGATCGCAGGTTTGCCTATGACAGCTACCGCCGTTTCATCCAGATGTACTCGGACGTTGTCCTGGGCCTCGATCACCACGAATTCGAGGAAATACTCGAGGATCACAAGGAACGGAACGACCTGACGCTCGACACCGACATAGACGCGGATGGCTGGCTCGAAATCATCGGCAAGTTCAAGGCTTTGGTCGAGGAGGAGATGGAAAAGCCGTTCCCGCAGGATCCGCGTGAGCAACTCTGGGGCGCCGTCGGGGCGGTGTTCAGCTCCTGGATGGTCCCCCGCGCGGTGACATACCGGCGTCTGCACGACATCCCAACGAGCTGGGGAACGGCGGTCAACGTCCAGGCCATGGTTTTCGGCAATATGGGCGAAAGCTCTGCGACGGGCGTTGCCTTCACCCGAAACCCTTCGACGGGCGAAAACGCCCTTTACGGCGAGTTTCTGGTCAACGCACAGGGCGAGGATGTTGTGGCCGGCATTCGCACGCCGCAGGACATCACGGAAAAGGCCCGCATCGAAGCCGGGTCCAGCAGCCCGTCGCTCGAAGCGCTGATGCCGGAGGCTTTCGCGGAATTCAAGGGCTACTGCGCCAAGCTGGAAGCGCATTACAAGAACATGCAGGACCTGGAGTTCACCATTGAAAAGGGCAAGCTCTGGATGCTTCAGACCCGATCCGGCAAAAGGACGGCGAAGGCTGCCCTGAAGATCGCGGTTGATATGGTTGAAGAGGGCCTCCTGAGCGAAGAAGAGGCGATCGGGCGGGTTGAGCCAGGCGCTTTGGATCAGCTGCTCCATCCAACGATCGATCCGAATGCCGAACGAGACATCGTCACAACGGGTCTGCCGGCTTCGCCGGGTGCTGCGTCTGGAGCGATCGTTTTCACGTCCGACGAGGCGGAGAAGGCGAAAGCCGAGGGACGCAAGGTCATATTGGTGCGTGTCGAAACAAGTCCGGAAGACATTCATGGCATGCATGCCGCTGAAGGTATCCTGACCAGCCGCGGTGGCATGACCAGCCACGCGGCCGTGGTTGCACGCGGCATGGGCAAACCCTGTGTGGCAGGTGCCGGTATGCTTCGGATCGACTACAGGAACGGCGTGATCAATGCGGCGGGCCGCCAATTGAAAGAAGGGGACGTCATCACCATCGACGGCGCGACTGGACAGGTTCTGTCCGGTGAGGTGCAGATGCTGCAACCGACGCTTTCCGGGGATTTCGGCACCCTGATGGGATGGGCAGACAATGTCCGGCGCATGACTGTCAGGACAAATGCGGAAACGCCCCAGGACGCGAAAGTCGCCCGGGAATTCGGTGCCGAGGGCATCGGCCTTTGCCGCACCGAGCACATGTTCTTCGAAGGTGAGCGGATTGTGGCGGTGCGCGAAATGATCCTGGCAGAAACGGAAGAGGGCCGCAGAGCCGCGCTTGCCAAACTGCTGCCAATGCAGCGCAAGGATTTCATCGATCTATTCGAAATCATGCATGGCTTGCCGGTCACCATTCGCCTGCTGGATCCGCCGCTGCATGAATTCCTGCCGAAGTCCGAAGACGAGCTTGCCGAAGTCGCAAAGGCAATGGGAGCTGATCCGGAGCGTCTGAGGGATCGCGCCCTGGCGCTGGAAGAATTCAATCCGATGCTCGGCCATCGCGGGTGCCGTTTGCTGGTGTCCTATCCGGAAATCGCGGAAATGCAGGCAAGGGCCATCTTCGAAGCGGCTGTTCAAGCTGCCCGGGATACCGGAGCGCCGGTGGTGCCGGAAATCATGGTGCCGCTGGTCGGTTTGAAAGGCGAACTGGATCTGGTCCGCCGGAGCATCGAAGCAATGGCGAAAGCCGTTGCCGAGGAGACCGGCACAGAACTGCACTACCAGATCGGAACCATGGTGGAGTTGCCGCGTGCTGCTCTCAAAGCGGCGGAGATCGCCGAGTCGGCCGAATTCTTCTCCTTCGGCACCAACGATCTGACGCAGACGACATTCGGCATCTCGCGCGACGATGCAGCGTCGTTCCTGGGGACTTACCAGAGCCGCGGCATCCTGGAGCAGGACCCCTTTGTATCGCTCGATCCCGAGGGCGTCGGTGAACTTATCCAGATCGGCGTTGAGCGCGGACGCTCGACCCGTCCCGACATCAAGCTAGGCATCTGCGGTGAACATGGCGGCGACCCCGCGTCTATCTCGTTCTGCGAGAGCGTTGGACTGGATTATGTGTCCTGTTCGCCGTTCCGCGTGCCGATCGCCCGGTTGGCTGCAGCGCAGTCAGCGCTGAAGCATAAGTCTTCCGGCTAATCGGTCCGGCTTGAAACTCAGACCTTGTTCGGGACGGTGCGTTGAGCGGATTTCCATCATTGGGCGACTTGCGTCAGGGCGGCAAGCGTCTGCTTGCGCGCGTTCTGACCAGGATCGAAACTCATGCGCGAGATGTTGAGACTGCAGCGTTTCTGGATCAGGCCTGCTCCGATGCGAAGGGGATCGTGCTGGGCTTGACGGGGCCTCCGGGCGTGGGGAAATCGAGCCTGACCGACAGTTTGATCAAGGCTTATCGTGAGCAAGACAAAACCGTCGCCGTTCTTGCCATCGATCCGTCTTCGGCGGTTACAGGCGGCGCGCTTCTGGGCGACCGGACTAGGCTTAAGACGGACCCCTTGGACGATGCGGTTTTCGTGCGTTCCATGGCTGCGCGGGACCGCCTTGGGGGCCTGTCGGATCACGCCGTCGCTGCGATCGCGGTGCTGCGCGCAGTCTGCGATCAGGTGATTGTCGAGACGGTCGGCATCGGGCAATCGGAAAGTGATCTGAAGCAGGTTGCCGACACGGTTCTGCTATGTATTCAACCAGGTTCCGGTGACAGTCTTCAGTTCATGAAGGCGGGCATTATGGAATTGCCGGATCTTGTCGCCGTGACGAAGGCTGACATGGGCGTGCTGGCACGGCGCGCAGCGTCGGATGTGGCCGGGGCGCTCTCTTTGAGTTCCGGCGGCAACACGGCCTGGACTGTTCCTGTCACAGAAGTCTCCTCGCAGACAGGCGCCGGAGTTCCCGAGCTCCTGGCCAAGGCTGCCGAGCATCATGCCTATCTGGTTCAGGCGGGGCTCAATGCCAGGCGTCGGCAGCAGCACGTGGCCTGGTTCAGGGACATGGTGCGTTCCGAATTCGGCGTTTCAGGTTTGGAACTTGCGGAAAGGCGGTTGGAGGCGGACTGGTTTTCACTTGCCCTGAGCGAACCCTTTGCAAGTTTTGCGTCCTTTGCCGCAGAGGTCAGGCAGCGCCTTTCCTGAATAGCGGATCAGATCAGGCCGTGCTACTGCCGGCCTTGAACCCGAGACCTTCCACAAATTCGCTGGCGCTAACGGCATGAAAATCATCGAGGAACTGGCTCAACGCCTTGCTGTTGAGCGGCTTTGAGATGAAATAGCCCTGCATGCGATGGCAGTCATGTTCCTGAAGGAAGCGGATCTGATCGATCGTTTCGATCCCTTCCGCGACGATGGTCATTCCAAGCGCCTTGCCGAGCTGGATGATCGACACGAGAATGGCTTCTGCTTCCGGATTGCCATTCATGTCGGAAACGAAATCCCGATCGATTTTGAGCGTGTCGAAGGGAAAACGGCGCAGGTAGCTGAGGCTGGAATAGCCGGAGCCGAAATCGTCAAGGGCCACTTTCACGCCGAGGCTCTTCAACCTGCGGAGCGCATTCAGCACGGAATCGTCCCTGCCGGCGAAAACACTCTCGGTCACTTCGATTTCCAGGCGCTGCGGCGGCAGGTCATTGGCGGCAAGAATGGCCATGACTTTTTCGACAAAGCGCGGATGCCTGAACTGGTTCGGTGACACGTTGACGGAGACGACGACGCCCGGCCAGTCATGCGCGCGTGCGCAGGCCTTGTTCAGAACCCAGATGCCGAGGTCGTTGATGAGGCCGGTTTCCTCTGCAATCGGGATGAACTGGGACGGGGGCACGACCGTGCCATCTTCCTTGGTCCACCTTGCCAGGGCTTCAACAGAGACGATCTTTTTGGCGTCGGTATCGGACTGTGGCTGGTAAGCGAGATCAAGTTCGTCATTCTTGAGAGCAAGGCGGAGCTCGCGGGACATCTTGTCTTTCGACTGGACGTGCTGCTCCATGGTTGGGCGGAAAAAGGACCGTCTGTTGCGTCCATTGGCCTTGGCATCGTAAAGCGCGATGTCTGCCTTGCGCAGCAACTCATCCGGGCTGTCGCCGTCCTTGGGCGCCACCGCTGCCCCCATCGACAGGCTGGCAAAAAGCTCCCGGCGTCCGATCTTGATCGGTCTGGAAATCTCGTCCTGGATCTGGTCGAGAATGTACTCCAGCCATTCGTCATTCTCGCAATTCCTGAGGACCATAACGAATTCGTCCCCGCTGATGCGGGAAACGATGCCGTCCTCCGGGATGACTTGCTTCAATCTGTTGGCGACGGCAACGATGACCTGGTCGCCCGCAGAATGGCCAAGGGTGTCGTTGATGTCCTTGAAGTGGTCGAGGTCAACATAGACGACGGCGGTGTTGGTTCCGTTTTGCGCGCTCCCTTCCAGAATATCAGTCAGGAGCGCCTGAAAGCTCGATCTGTTCGGGAGCCCGGACAATGCATCGTGACGCGCCGCATGCACCGCCTTGGCTTCACTCCGGGCGAGGCGCTTGGTCATTTGCCGTGTGAATACGGTCACCGCCATGACGACGGCGGCGATTACAAACGCAGCGACCGCGAGAAACGGGTTGATGCGCTGCAGCATCTGCGTGCCCGGCTGGCTGGCCTGCCAGGCGATCACGCCAATATCTTTGCCCCTCGGGGAGTCGAGTTGAAACGTGCCAACGCCGTTCCTGTCCGCCTGGCCTTCTGCCAGAACGAACCCTTCCAGCCGGGACATGTTGGAGATGTTATCCAGTTTCTGACCCCGTAGTGGAATCAAACTGACCAAAACTGCGGGTGGACGGCGTTCTGCGATGACCGATTGAATGCGTGGAACAACAGCAGCGGCAGTGAAAAGATACGGTTCACCGGACAGGGAAAGCATGCCGCTTTCGGCTATCGAAAGATGTGTTTCGCCGCCTGGCGGCATGAAACTGTAGAGGCCCGACGGGGTCTTGTGGAAAGAGGTTATGTAGCGCGCACGCACTTTGGCAATGGCGGGGGCGAGCTCCTCAATGAGGCTATCGGACATCCACCTGATGTTTTTGTCGTGGGAATAGACCGACAAAACGTTGAAGTCCGGCCCCATCAGAACCGAACGCGTGAAGCCGTGGTTCTGCGAGAGCCAGCTCATCATGTTGTTGGAAATCCAACCCTCGTCCGGGGTCGCCGCGTTGACCTCGCGGTAGGCCTCATCCCAGATGACCACACCAGTCTGCTGCTTGACGATATAGTTCTGGGTGAGCTGCAAGGCTCCGGCGACTAGCTTTTGCTGGGAGTCCTCGGCTGTTTCGTCAGAAAGACGGGCCGACCAGTGCATCAGTCCGATGATGCTGAAGACAGAGGTCAGCACCACGATCAGCATCGGAAAAATGATCGCGTTGGCGATATGACCGCCGGAGTTTTTGATCGATTTGTTCATGCACGCGCCCAGGTTATGTGGGCAGAGTATTGTCGATCCGAGTTAATGAATGCTTCCAGGATCTTAGTAAAATATTTGTAAAATTGTATTTACTCAGATTTTCGCCCGCCAAGCCAAGAAAAACCTGGAGTTTTTCATTTGTTTTGACTGTGTTGAAAATCGATTTTTAGTTTCAAATCAGTTGAAGGCCGCGCAGACTGACATTGTTTCTTAGACCGATAATCACGTGATCATGGACTTCAATGCCGAGCGGGGCTGCGACTTCGATGATCTTTTTGGTCATCTGAATGTCGGCGCGCGAGGGCGTGGGATCTCCGGACGGATGGTTGTGAACAAGGATCAGAGCGGTTGCAGAGTGTTCCAGGGCCCGGCGGATCACCTCGCGCGGATAGACCGGTGTGTGGTCCACGGTTCCGGTCTGCTGAACCTCGTCGGCGATCAGGCCGTTCTTCCGGTCCAGAAACAGAATGCGGAACTGTTCAACGGTGGACAGTTCCATGGAAGCCTGCAGGTAGTCGATCACCTTCGACCAGGAATCGAGCAGGCGCCGTTCGTTCAGTTCAGCCCGGTGGTAACGCGCAATGGACGCATGAACGGCCTTCAGTGTGTCGACGCTGACATCCGACAACCCGTCGATTTCCTTCAGCCGTTCACGCGGTGCCGCCAAAACGGCCGAAAAGGATCCGAAGCGCTGAAGCAACGCCTTCGCGATCGGCTTGGTGTCCCGGCGGGGCAGGGCGGCAAACAACAGAAATTCGAGAAGCTCATAATCTGCGAGACTGTCCTCGCCGGATTTGCGGAACCTTTCCCGCAATCTCTGACGGTGCCCCTTGTGATCACCTGTTGCGGTGGCCGAGGCGGGAAGATCCGCGTCTGGATTTTTCATCGGGCTCAAGTTGACCTAGTCATTCGGCCGCCCGGGCTTGTGAATGCCGTTCGGTGATGTCGTGAAAATCTGGCACCCGTCAGGCGTTATGCCGACAGAATGCTCAAACTGTGCGGACAGCGACCGATCCCGCGTCACAGCGGTCCAGCCGTCGCTCAGCACCTTCACGTGCGGGCGACCGAGATTGACCATGGGTTCGATGGTGAAAATCATGCCCGGTTTCAATTCAACACCTTCACCCGGACGGCCGTAGTGAAGAATGTTGGGCGTGTCGTGAAACAGAAGACCGAGGCCGTGTCCGCAAAAGTCACGGACAACCGAACAGCGCTGCGCTTCGACATAAGACTGAATGGCCGCGCCGATGTCTCCGGTGGTGTTGCCAGGCTTTGCAGCCTCTACGCCGCGCATCAGGGACTCGTAAGTCACATCAATCAGGCGTTCGGACGCACGCTTGAGCTGGCCAACCGGGTACATGCGGCTGGAATCGCCATGCCAGCCGTCCAGGATGAACGTGACGTCGATGTTGACAATGTCACCTTCACGGAGCGCCTTGTTGTTCGGGATGCCGTGGCAAACAACATGGTTGATCGACGTGCAGCAGGACTTTGTGTAACCGCGATAATTCAGCGTGGCGGGAAGCGCGTTGTTGTCCATCCCGTACTGGTAGACGAAATCGTCGATTTCCTGCGTTGTCGTGCCCGGCTTGACGAGAGCAGCCAGCTCGTCGAGGCAGGCTGCCGTCAACTGGCCGGCACGCATCATGCCTTCAAAGTCGTCCTGGCCGTAAAGCCGGATCTGACCGGTGTTTTTCAGGGGCGCTTCTGTGGCGTCTATGTAACTGACCATGGGGTACCGTGTCTCGTAACTTTCGCGGTGCCTTCATTCTTCAAGTTCGGCGCGAGGCGCCGGGCACGCTTATCCGTGTCACTGTGTCTTGTTCACATACCGCTGCTCGGCGCTGATTTCCAGTTCCCGCTGCAGCAAAATACGGCTGCCGTGGAAACTTTTCGCCCATTTCGCCAAAAGCGCCTGCAGCCGCTTGCGAAAATCTGACAGGCCGGGTAGGTGAGAAGAACCTGCGGGCGTGGTGGAACTGGTAGACACAAGGGACTTAAAATTCCTCGGCCCTAGGCTGTACGGGTTCGAGTCCCGTCGCCCGCACCATCCTGTGTCGCTATCATCAGCTGCCTGCTTGAGTGCCCGTTGTTAAGTCATCAAGCGGCACACTTATCTTGTTGAGACTTAAGAGGGCATGGCCTAGTTACTGAGGCACTCTGACAAGGCTCTGGAATGGCGGCCGAAAATCGATGAACAGACCTGTTGCGAACAAGGCGGCCATCGTCTCACTCGATAACGTTTCAAAAACCTTTGCGAATGGAACCGTCGCGCTGGACGGTCTGCGGCTCGAGATTGCCGAAGGGGAGTTTCTGTCGCTCCTCGGGCCGTCCGGATGCGGGAAGTCGACAGCGCTGCGGATCATCGCAGGACTTGTCGAGCCGTCCGGTGGCAGGGTGGACTGGCCACAGGAAAGGCCGGGCCAGCGGGAACATGATCTTAGCTTTGTTTTCCAGGAACCGACGCTGATGCCCTGGGCGTCCGTATTCGAAAACGTCCGGCTTCCACTCAAGCTCGGTCGCGTACCAAAGACCGAAGCACGGGACCGCATTTTCGACGCATTGGAGATGGTCGGGCTCGGCCAGTTTTCCGATAGTTACCCGCGCGAGCTTTCAGGCGGCATGAAAATGAGGGTTTCCATTGCCCGTGCACTGGTGACCCGTCCCAAGGTGCTGCTGATGGATGAGCCATTTGCAGCGCTGGATGAAATCACCCGTTTCAAGCTGAACAACGACCTTATCAGTCTGTGGCAAAGCTTCGGCCTGACGGTGGTGTTCGTGACGCATTCCGTGTTTGAATCTGTCTTTCTTTCCCAAAGGGTTGCGGTCATGAGCACACGGCCGGGGCGTGTGGTCGATGAGATCGCAATCGATGCGTCGCACGTCCGCGACGAGGCGTTTCGAACGTCTTCGGAATATGCAGCTCTTTGCAGGAAAGTTTCTTCAGCGCTTCATGAAGCAATGGCGGCAGAGCGGGTCGCCTGAGGGACCCATCCGGAAGCTGCGAAATTTGCCTGTCAGCGGCGTGACAAAGGGATACTTGCGGGAGAGTGCAAGGCCCTCAAAAGGTTGCTGTACGAAACCCAATTGAGGCAACTTTGCCGCATTTCCGTCACAGGGCGACAGGTTGTTCTGCGTCATAATTCTTAATTTCCACAGAGGTTACGTTAACGGTTGTTGCTGAGAGGCAGATTTCAACTTCATCATTCTGGCGACTACGTAGGGCAGATAGCTGTCTCTCTTATGTTTTTTTCGTTAAAAGCAAAGTAAATTCTTGGCGATTTGGCTATTGGGAAAAAATATACAAATTGATAACGGTAAAATGTTATAGATTTCGTTAGATTATAAATGAATCTATCTAAATACATCAGCTAGATACGGAAAAGGAAATTCTCCTATTTCGCCTTAATCGAGCTATAGGTTTTACCTATACAGCCAATAGGGAGACTTCTGCGGGTTTTGCTTTGGTAATTTTGCTGATGACATACGTCGGACATACATTGAATACTCTGTGAGCTTGTTGTTTGGCTGGTCCAGGGAAAATTGAACGCTCAAATACTCGTTTTGCTCCTGAATTTTGAAATAGTTTGGCGAAAAATTCAAAGAAATTTCCGAACATATGAATAAATTAAGAATTAACAGGCTCAACGATCGAAAAGAAGCTGATTTAATATTCATTTGTACATGGCATTTACTATGAGATTGTTTTCGTTCCTAGTTTTCCTCTCGCTCTTGCTTGAATTCTTTACTCAAATTTTCGAGTGCGCGTTTACCTTTTCTAAAGTTAATGAAACATTGGCTTTTGAATAAGGTGAAAAGAATGTAAATGTTTGCATAACGAATTTAGAAAAATGCCCACAAAAGTGCCGAGTGTTAAGACATGAATGAGATTGTACGGATTGCCCAAGCCAACATCTCCAAAGGCGGAAGCGATGGAACTGACGGTGGACCACTGGTCCTGAATCAACCGGCGGTGTTGAGAACGATTGAGGTCGTGCGGCAGCCCGATCAGCTCGTCGACTTCAGGCAAATCCTCAACGAAGATATTTCGTTTATCCGCATTGGCGGCGATCTCCAGATGATCTTCACCGATGGTGGAACAATCATCGTGAAGGGCTTCTTTGACGGCGACGGTGGGTCTCAGGTGGCACTGGTGGGCGACACCGAGACACTCTCCCTCGACGATTTCACCTCGATTGCAAACCTTCAGGTTTCCGACGAAATTCAGACGGCTGCGGGCGAAACGACCAACCTTGCGACGGAATTGGGCGATGGTCCGTCTGGTGGTGGTCAAACCTTCGAAGATGTTGTCATCAACGATCTCGGACCTGGCCTCGGCATCAATGATCTCCTGATCGGGGGCCCTCCCGGCATCCGGAGCCTCGCAGCTGACGATCGGGCGGACCCGATCGTTGATACCGTTCCGGCATTTCTGAATGGCGCCATTGTTGTCGACTTTGACGAAGCCAATCTTGGAAACGGCACTGAACCGCTTCCAGGCCAGCCGCTGGTCGCCGAAGGCTCGTTGGGACTGGACTTTGGTGACAATGCAGGACCACTGTCAGAAATAAGCTTGGAGTTTGTCGAAAGCAGCCTGCCAACCGGGCTCACGTCAGACGGCGAACCGCTGACGTTGGATGTTTTTGACGTACCTCCGGTGCGAGCAGAATCGGACCCGGATAGCCAAAAGGGTCAAATCCTTATCGCGACAAAGCCGGACGGTGAAATCGTATTCACCGTAGAACTGAAGATTACCGGCACAGAGCGTGATTTCGGCGGCGAGTATGAAATCAAGCTCTTCGGAAATCTTGATCATGTCGGAGATGGCTTGGGTGAGATCCTGCCGCTGGTCTTTGAAATCATCGCGACGGATGGCGACGGCGATTCCACCACGAATACGATCACGGCGAACGTGACTGACGACGTGCCGGAATTTTCCGCTGCACCCGAGCCCGGCGCTGTCGATGAAGACGACCTTCTCGAAGAGGAAGGCAGGGGTGAGGATGAGGTCGAGCGCTTCGTAACCGACATCACCGACGAAGAAGGCAACGGCGAGGGTGGTGAGGAGACCGAAGAATACGATCTCCCTCCCGGTTTCGCTGCTGGTGAACTGAATATTGTCTGGGGCGCTGACGATTCGGATAAAGACGAAAATTCCGAAGTTCAGGTCGATGACTTTGAGGTCGAAGTCGAATTCGATTTGGACGGCAATCCGCGTTTCGTGCAGGATACGCCTGATGGAACCGGCGACAGGTCCGTTGTTTTCGGCGTGCTCGCGCCGGAAGAACCCACAGAAGTCCCTGAAGACGAAGAGGAAACCGGCGGTGAAACGACGGGTGAAGAAGGGCCTTTCGATACGGTTCTGAACCTGCTTGCAGTTGAGGTTGCACAGTCCAGCATTCCGGACTTCATCAACATCACCTACACGGATGAGGGCGGCGAGAAGACGCTGACGGAGCTCTATTCGCGCGGCGAACTTGTCACGTTCGAGCTCAATGCAGATGGCACTGAACTGACTGCATCTGCCGGCGATCGTGAAGTCTTCAGAGTGACTTTGTCCGATGAAGAAACCGGCGGCTACATCTTCGAACTTATCGATACGCTGGACCATCCGATTCCGGGCGATGCTGAAGAAGATCTCAACTTCGAATTCAGCTTCATTGCGACCGATGGCGATGGCGACCAGATCGCCAACACGTTCCAGGTGGCCGTCAATGACGACACGCCTGAGATCATCGAGACGGAAGACGGCACCGTTGAGGAAGAACAGAGCGAGGTTGTGGGAGACGGGATCGACGGGACCCGCGGCGTAGGTGATGACGACGAAAGATCCAATCGCGACATCACAACCCACCGCGCTGAAGGCAGCCTTGGCATCGACTTCGGTGCCGATGATGGCGACGCACGCACCATAGATTTCGGCGGTTTGCCTGTTGGCGAAACACTTGAACCAACCGAGATCGAGTCAATCCTGTCGGCGAGCAATGCTGACGGTTCCATCCCGCTGAGTGAGTTCACGTCGCGCGGGGAAAACATCTCCTACATTATTCTCGACGGCCGTGAAGGACCGATTCTGGTCGCCTTCACTGGCAATACGGCACCCACCCGAGTCCCGGGCGGTGAGCGCGGCGATAGCGACAATGTCGTCTTCACGGTCGAGTTGCTCGACGAAAAAGGCCGCTTTGACGAAGGAGACGGAACTTACGAGTTCGTTCTCTATGACACGCTCGATCATCCGGGCGAAATTCAGGGCGAAGAGACGCTCACGCTGAACATCGGCTTTGTTGCAACCGATGGCGACAAGGACCCGGTCGAAGGCGATTTCAACGTCAATATCATTGACGACAGGCCTATTGCCATCGGTACTGTCTTCGCACGGACGGTGGAAGAAGAGCAGCTCACACCATTCGGCAATGAGGACACCGATTCCGCATCCCTGTTTGGCGATCTTGACAGTTATTCGTTCTGGTCAGGCGGGTTCCGCGACCGTACGACGGATGAAGTCTCCGCTACCTTGAATATCCGTTGGGGTGGCGACGATTCCAACACGGTTGAAAACGGTGGTTATGACGGCACTCAAGAAGCCGGGGACCGCTCGGTCGTCTTTGCGACCGGAACCGGCTCGGAAAGACAACTTTCGCCGGGAGAGGTTGGTAACATTCTCTGGGCGTCCGTCGGGCTTCAGAACCTCACATCCGGTGGCGAGACGCTTGTCTACACGCTGTCGGCCAATGGCACGACGCTTGTTGCGACCACCAGCGGTGGCGATCCGGTCTTCACAGTTTCGCTTTCAGATGTGACCGACGCCGGCAGCTATCACTTCCGGCTTCAGGGACCGCTTGATCATCCGATCGCCGGTGAAGGCACAGACGGCGAAGACACGATCACGCTGGCTTTCCGCTTCACCGCCCGTGACGGCGACGGCGACGCCAGCAATGCCCGGTTCCGGGTCAATGTGACCGATGACAGCCCGGTGGTCGGTGACGCGGAAGACGGCGTTGTCGAAGAAGAACAAAGGGAAGTCGTCGGCCGGGGCAACGAAGATTTCGGACCCGAGGGGGACGAAGACAACGATGAGGACGACGAGAAGACCACGCAGGTTGCGCGTGGCGATCTTGCGATCTCTTGGGGAGCAGATAATGCCGACGATACGGTAGGCGCCGACAGGGCGACGACCGGCAACCGCTCGGTGAGTTTCGGCGACGACCCGGATGACATTCCTGTTGGGACACGTCTTACGGATGAACAGGTCAACGACCTCATCGAGGTGAACGATGGCGCTCTTAACGCATCCGACCTGACGTCGCGCGGTGACGACCTCTCCTTCATCATTCGACAAGGGTCTCAGGGCCCAGTTCTGCTGGCCTATACGCTCGCAAACAACATTGTTTTCCGGGTTTCCCTGTCCGACGATGACAGCGGGTCCTATCGTTTCGTTCTCTTCAACACGCTTGATCACCCGACAACTGGTAGCGGTTTTGAGGGCGAAGATACTCTGAACCTCACGTTCAACTACCATGCGACCGACAGTGACGGTGACTTCGCCTCGGGCGATTTCAACGTCGGCATCATCGATGACGTGCCGATTGTTGGCGGCGAAGTCCGCACACGCGCCGTGGAAGAAGAAGAGCTTGCCGGCGGCAACGAAGATGCGTACCCGCTCGATATCGACTTTGCCGCCTTCAACAACGAAGAGCCGTTAACCGACAGAGTTGGCGAATCCCTCCGAATCCGGTGGGGTGGCGACAATACCAACGGTGGTCGCGATGGCTTCCGCGCGGGCCTTCCGGTTCAAGACGACCCAACGACGGAAGGCGATCGTTCCGTTATCTTCTCCGAGTGGTCCGGTGACGGTGATGTGCCGCTAAACATCGTGTCCCAGTTTCTTGAAATCAGGGATGCAAACGGCGCGGAAGTTGACCTCGATAAGCTGACTTCACGGGGGGACTCCGTCTATTTCGAACTGTCGAATGACGGCACGATCCTTTTGGCGCTGGCGACCGATGAGAATGGCGATGAGCGTTCGGTTTTCAGGGTTGGGTTGTCCGATGACCGTAACGGTTCCTACGAATTTATCCTCGACGACACGCTGGACCATCCACTCCAGGGTACGTCTCCGGTCGATGAGGATCCTCTGTCCCTCATCTTTACCTATACTGCCCGTGACGGCGATGGCGATTACGTCAAAAACGACTTTATTGTCCAGGTGGTTGATGACAGTCCGCTCATAGGACCGGCGGACGTTCACGAATTTGGTGACAGAGAGCCAACCGTCTACGATTCAGGCGAATTAAATCTGCGTATTCCGGAACAAGGCACGAGTGGCACGATCACTTCGACGATCGAAGTCTCGGAAGGCGGTTCCATCTTCGACATCAATGTGTCGATGGTGCTCTGGCATTCCTATATGGGTGATCTGGACGTTGTCCTCTTCGCTCCTGACGGCACACCGATCACGCTGATCTTAGCGGACGTTCAACCCGGAGCGGCACGGGGCGAAATCACGCTTGACGACGACGCCGACCAGAGTTTCGATGATGCATCGGAACCCTATCGCGGCACTTGGCGTCCTCTGGACAGCTCAGATTTTCCTGATGCGAATTTCGTCGACCTGAACGACGCGGAGGGCATTGATCAGGCGGGTACTTGGACGCTCGAGATTACCGATGTCGCAAGCGATGATTTCGGCGTTCTTCAATCCTGGAGCCTGGAAATCCAGACCGGTGTTGCCGCAGTCGTCGATGAAGACGACCTGTCGACACAAAACGGAGACCTTGTCGACGGCATTGGCGATACCACCCAAAACGGCGACGACGATGTCATCACCAATCAGCGCCTTGAAAACCTTTATGGCGACGGCGACCCGACAGTCGTTTTCGGCAACCTCGGTATCGCGTGGGGTGCCGACAATGCCAATGACAACGTAAACGGTGGTGCGACGTTTGAAGACGGTGACCGTGGTGTCGCATTTGTCGACACGACCGACGCACAAGACGGCACAATCGATCAATTGCTCGCTCAAGGTTTTTCCTCAGGCGGCACGTTTCTCCACTACGAGATCACCGAAAACGGTACGCTTCTGACCGCGCGTGCGGGTCAAGGTGGCGAGACTGTCTTTACAGTTACTTTGTCCGACACCCACTCTGGCTGGTTCAAGTTTGACCTTCAGGGCAACCTCGACCATCCGGAAGGCGCCGATGAGAACAACCTGATCATCGATTTCCTTTACCAGGCGATAGACAGCGACGGCGACACCGCACAGGCGACCTTCTCGATCGGTGTTGATGATGATAGCCCTGTTGCGTTTGAAGTCAGCGAGACGACTGCCACCGACGACGATGTTTTTGACGGAAACGAAGGCGGTACAGGTGATGTCGACGACGAGATCTCGGTCTCCGGTAACCCGGGCGCGCTCTTCAACGCGGGCGCGGACGGCGTGCGATCGGTGGAGATCGCCAATCCTCCCGAGGTGACGGCAATCTATGTCGACGCAAACGGCAACGGCATCGAACAAGAAGCGAGCTGGTCGTCCACGACCACTGTCGGCGGCAGCACGATCTGGACTGCTTCAAGTGCCAATGTTACTCCGGTGCTCACGCTGGAAATATTCAACGACGGGTCATATAGGTTCACGCAACACGGGCCGCTGGCGCACACAGTGTCCGGCGAGAGCGAAGAGAACCAAGAACTTGAGTTCGCCTTCATAGTCACGGACGGCGATGGCGACACGGCTGAAGGTTCGCTGACGGTTCAAGTCAATGACGACACGCCGGAAGCCACGCTGGAATACAGTGGCGTAACCGGCTGGCTGGCCGTCGACGAAACACCCGGAATCCAGAGAAATGACGAAGGCAGGGTCGGTCCGGAAGATGCGAACGTCTTTGACGGCGTTGCGAACAAGGGTTTCGATCCGGACATGCCGCCTCAGTTCGGCAAGGACCCGACGCTCTTTGACGTTTCCGGCTCATCGGCCGGCGCCGATGGTATCGGCAGCGCTGTGTTTGGGCTTGAATTGGCCGGCAACGGCACGACGAACCTTTTCACAAGCGGGCCGGACCGCGCGAACATCAAACTGTTTGAGACAGATGACGGTTACATCGTCGGTCGTTACAACGTCGACGGTGATGAGGTCGGTGAGAATGATCCGGCAGCCTTTGCGTTCTTCGTCGAACCTGACACGGGCATAGCGCATATCGCGCAGTTTGTGTCACTTGAACATTCGAACAAAAACAACCCAGACGACGTTCTGCTTCTGCCGAAGAACCTTGTTAACGTCACCTACACGGTGACGGATGGCGACGGTGACAGCTCGACCGCAAGGCTGGACCTAGGCGGGGAAGCCCGGTTCTACGATGACGGTCCGGAAGTTGACTGGACACCTTCTGAGCGGACGAACAACTTCCGGATCATCAGCGATGATGACACGGTTGGCGATCCTGACATCGGTAATCCTGGTGGACCTGATGACAGCGGCGAGTTCCACCAGAGTGGCAAGACGCTTCCGATTTCCTTCGGAGCTGATGGCGGTACGGTTGCCTGGGACGTTTCGACAAGTGAAGGGCTTGCAGGCATTGCCGGCGGTCCTGACAGCATCAGCTTCGAGGTTGTTGCTCATTCGACCGACGCCGACAAGAGTGTCCTTCTGCTGAAGCAGGCACAGGGCGATCCGTCTGTGGATGTCACGGTTGCCGAGGTCACGCTGAACACGCTGACCGGTGAATACAGCTACGAGCAGGTTGCCAACCTGCTGCACGCTGACGGTGGCAACGAAAACGACGCCACATTCAACCTTGGCTTCCTTGTCACTGATGGTGACGGCGACAGCGTTGGAGACTTCATCCCGCTGATCATCGACGATGACAGCCCGATCGTTGACTGGACACCTTCTGAGCGGACGAACAACTTCCGGATCATCAGCGATGATGACACGGTTGGCGATCCTGACATCGGTAATCCTGGTGGACCTGATGACAGCGGCGAGTTCCACCAGAGTGGCAAGACGCTTCCAATTTCCTTCGGAGCTGATGGCGGTACGGTTGCCTGGGACGTTTCGACAAGTGAAGGGCTTGCAGGCATTGCCGGCGGTCCGGACAGCATCAGCTTCGAGGTTGTTGCTCATTCGACCGACGCCGACAAGAGTGTCCTTCTGCTGAAGCAGGCACAGGGCGATCCGTCTGTGGATGTCACGGTTGCCGAGGTTACGCTGAATACACTGACCGGGGAATACAGCTATGAGCAGGTCGCCAACCTGCTGCACGCTGACGGTGGCAACGAAAACGATGCCACCTTCAACCTTGGTTTCCTCGTCACTGATGGTGATGGCGACAGCGTTGGAGACTTCATCCCGCTAATCATCGACGACGACAGTCCGACGATCCGTCCGTTTGACGTCAATCCTGATCGCACGATTATTGCAGAAGGTACTGTTGAGAACGGTACGAGCAATGACGACGGCAGAGAGTTTAACCGGGTCAAGACGATTGACTTCTCTGTCGGTGCAGACGGAGCTGCGGAAGGTGGAGCTGTTGCATGGGATGCAGCGGCAAGCGGTCCGACTGATGGCAGCGCGGTTGGGTTCAGTTTTGATACCAATTCTGATGGCACTCTGCTTGTCTATCAGCAGCAGGGCACAGAGACTGTGCTTGTCGCGGAAGTCACAATGGACAGTAACACTGGCCGTTATGAAGTGACTGAAAAGGCGAACGTGCTGCATACGGGAACCAATGGGAACAGCGCGAGCTTGACGCTGAAGTTCACGGTGACCGATGGCGATGGCGACACGGCTGTCGGAGAGCGTTTGCTGGTGCTGCGTGACGATACACCTTCAGCGGATGACGACAGTGCAACGACCGATGAAGACACAGCGGTTGTCATCAGTGTTTTGGCAAATGATGATGCCGGTGCGGATGGTATCGACTGGACCGACCCTGCCAATGTCCGCATCGTGACGGGCCCGGCGAATGGGTTGATCAGCTACAACAACGATGGCACGTTCACTTACACACCATCGGCCGACTACAACGGGTCCGATAGCTTCACCTATGCGGTGAAGGACGGAGATGGCGACGAAACGAGCGCAACTGTTTCGGTGACTGTCGATCCGGTGAATGATGCGCCCGAAATCACGTCTGACGGTGGTGGTGATACCGCTACGGTCAACGTGGACGAAAACACTACTGATGTGACGACAGTGACATCATCGGACGTGGATGGCGGCACACCCGTCTATTCGATCCTTGCTACTGCTGACACCGACCACGCGCTGTTCGACATTGACAGCTCGACTGGGAAACTGACCTTCAAATCAGCGCCCGACTACGAAAATCCGACGGATGTCGGCGGGACAAACGGCGACAACGCCTATGTTGTAGATGTTCAAGTGTCCGACGGGAATGGCGGAACAGATGTTCAGCAATTGACGGTGAATGTTCAAGATGTGGATGAAGCGAGCTACGTGGACTTCTCGGGAACCAGCATCAGATACCAATGGAACTACGACACTGACTTTGAACCCGTACAGACTAGTGCGGTTGGTGCTGGTGTCGAATTCGACACATCTGAAACCTGGGTACCGACAAGATCAGGTTGGAACGTAGACATCAACGGATCTGTCATCACGATTGATTACACTGCCTCGGCCAGCCCTTGGGAGCGTTTTTCTTGGATATCAGATGCGTTTAATGGCTTCAGATTGACTGACTATCTTGGCCAGCACCAGAGTTATGAAGGAATAGAATTCGTAAGCAGTAATTTGGCTGGCATAGAAGCGAACAGAATCACTGTTACGCAAGACGTGATTAGCGTGGATTGGCGTGGTTTAGACCCTGAACCTGACACCATAATTCAGTTCAAGGTTCTTACCACAAACGGTGTAAACGACCCAATCGCCCTCGACCTGAACGGTGACGGTGTTGATCTCTCGGCTTCGGTTGCCTTTGACATCGATGCCGACGGGGATCTGGATGAGATCGGCTGGGTTGGTCCGGAAGACGGGCTCCTGGTGGTGGATGTCGACGGGTCCGGAGCCATTGAGGACGGTTCGGAGGTCTTCTCCGAGGTGTTCAACGGCGGATCTTACGCGGACTCGCTGGAGGCACTGGCCACGCTCGACAGCAACGGCGACGGTGTAATCGATGCCAATGATGCCGCCTTTGGTGACATCATGGTCTGGCAGGATGCCAACTCCGACGGCATCACCCAGGAAGGCGAGCTGCAGACGCTCATCGAGCGCGGTATCTCGGCGATCGATCTGGAGGCCGCCCGTGTCGATCAGAACGTCGACGGCAACACGGTCTTCGCTGAAGGCACCTACACAAATGAGGACGGCTCGACCGGAACCTATGTCGGTGTGAACTTCGGCGCGGCCAATGACGATGCTGCCGACAGCGAAGAGACCACGCGTCAGTCGACCGCGATTGCGGCCGGGATCGCGCTGGTTCTCTATACGGCTTCCGCTGAAGAGGTGGCTGCCGGTCTGACGGGCATCAACGTCAAGGGCGACGCTGCCAACGGCATCGTCAATGTCGATGAGGATCTCTCGGCGATCTACACACCGGCAGCCGGCTATTCCGGCCCGGATGCGGTCGAACTGGAGCTGGTCTTTGCCGACGGCACCACGGTGACCCGCACGATCGAGCTGGAGGTTCTCGCCGATGAAGCTGCTGTGACCACGTCGGTAACCGGCGAGGCGCTTGAGGTTCCGGGAACCGAACAAGATGTTGCGGATACGTCGGATGGTGTTTCGGGTGAACCGGCAGCATCCCCAGCGGCCGTGACGGTGACCGGTTCCGTGATCCGGGGTGACGATGGCGACAACATCCTTGTTGGCACCGACGGCGACGACATCCTGATCGGCGGCCTGGGATCCGACACGCTGACGGGCGGCGAGGGAGCGGATACTTTCGTTCTCAACTCCCTGGCGGAGGCCGACATCATCACCGACTACACGTTCGGTGAGGGTGACAAGCTGGATCTTGGCCAGCTTCTCGACAGCGCCTTCGGTGCTGCTGCCGATGCCGCTGAGTTCGTCCGGGCGCATCGCGATGCCAATGGTGAAGTCCGGGTTGAAGTCGACCGGGATGGCGGCAGAGACGGCGAGCACGACTGGCAGGAAGCCGCTACGCTGCAGGATCATGCCTCCATGGGCGACACCGTCCGCGTGGTTCTCGATACCGAAGGCACGGAAACCAACATTGCGGTCAACGTCGCCTAATCAAGGCCAATGACAGAAACAGAAAAAGGCGGGCTCAACGGCCCGCCTTTTTTCTTTTGAATGTTTTCCGGAGTTGCCGGCGAAAGCCCGGGACGGCGCGCCTTTTCGTCAGGCGTTCGAGCCGCTGTCCCGACGCCGCACAAGCGCTGCACCGAGCAGGCTGGCGACTGCGACGGCAATCCCGGCGGCAAGCGCAAACAGTTTTGTGGTTTCCGGGACGCTCGTCAAAACCGCGGCTGTCGCGCCGGACGATGCCTGCGGGACACTCGCTGTGACCTCCGCTCCACCGCTTGAAGCTGGCAGCAGGACGTTCACCCCGGATTTCGCCAGGTAGCCGGCCAGCCGGCCGGAGGTCTTTTCAGGATCATGATAGTCCACGACCTGGCTTTCCAGTTCGTGGCTCTCTGCCGCGCCTGATTGAGCCGAAGGGGCAACGGCCACCAGAAGCTCATCGCCGCTGCCGCCTTCCAGGACGATCCGGTCCAGTCCGGTCTCTGCAATGGAGGCCTCCAGCACGGTCTTCAGGTAGTCGCCGAGTTCTTTTGCGTCGACGCTATCGGGCTCATTTTCGGCAAGGGCGACGAATTCCGGCACAAGAGGCAGGCTCGCCAGTTCCTCAAGGCGCAGTCTTGGGCCGTTGAGATGAGCGTCCTCCAAGGCTCCCAGAAGGAGATCGCGCTCCTGGCCTGCCTTCACACTCTGCTCTTGCAGCACGGCCTGTTGCTGATTGGCGATGACGTATCCGCTGGTCACGATAACCGTTCCCAGCAGGCACCCGCCGACGCCAAGTGTCAGGGCCGGGCTCAGGCTGGACCGTTTTCGAATCGCGGTTTTGTTTTGTTCTTCCGACATATGAAGCCTATATCACGCGCGCGTCCGGCTTGGGAGCCGGAATCGCGGAATTTGGCCTCTATCAAGGGTTTAGGGCAGGTGATTGGGCGGCAGGTCTGGCAGGTCTACTGGTTCGCCGACTTCAGCCTTGCCGCCAGACGCACCGGCTTGCCTTTGTGCGGCTCATGCTGCCATTCGCCTGCGGCATTGACGGTGTAAAGCGCCTTATAGTGCGGCAGGTCGCGCTCGAAACGGACACGGGAAAACCGGTTGTCGAGAATGAGCCAGTCGCCCTTGTGGCGCACCGAGAGGACAGCATGGTATTGGCGCGCCGCCGTGTCGCGCAGAACGACGATGCGCATGTCTTCGTCCTTCACGCCAAGATCCCGCAGGAGCGCGTATTTCAGGATCGCGTAGTCCTCGCAATCGCCTGCACGCTTGGTCAGCGTCTCCACAGGCGATGCCCAGTATTCGCCCGCGTTCCATAGCTGCGGATCAAGACGGTAGGCAAGCAGCCGGTTGACCATGTAGTTGACCCGGGGGATCTGAAGCCCCCGGCGCTGGGGCTTCACCTGATCCAGAATGGCCTTGTAGGCGCGAAACCCATGCCGCCCTTCCGCGCTGCCCGGAGTGTCAGCTTCAAGCGCACCCAGAGCACGCTGCCAGCGTTTTGTGACCGGCGAAAGCGAAACTGGCTTGCCGCGCGATCCGAACAGGACCGTCGGCTTGAGCTGCCGGGCAGGGGTAGCAACAGCTGCCTGCTGCACCGGAGGTTTTGCCGCGATCTGGTTCGTTGAGACAACAGGCTTGCGTTTTGGGACTGCAATGCGCTCGGCCCGGATTGCACTGGACGTCACCAGGCTCGTCCGCAGCGGTGTTACCGAAGGCTTGTAGTGAAACTCCGCCGGAACGGCTTCTGTCGGGAAGGAATTCAGCAGTGAGGCATGAACAAGGGACCGGTCGTCGCCCTCATTGGTCAATCCGCTTTCGGCAAGTGCGGACGTCATTGCCAAATGCAGACCAAACGCGCAGAAACACGCCTGGAGGGATGTACGTACGGCTTTCCTGCCCGCAGTCGGCTTTGCCACTGCGCTTGCACTTCTGTTCATCTGCCGATCGCCTCGTTGTTGCCGAGACGTCAGCGCTCCCTGAGTGCTTCGTCCCGAACTTTATTGATCGGCTTCAAGATGTAGTCCAGAACCGTTTTCTCACCGGTTAATATATCTATAGACGCAACCATTCCTGGTATTATTGGTAAAGGATCGGTGTCGGGACCGAGGTAGTTTTTATCTGTTCTTATCATGACGCGGAAGAAGCGATTACCTTCTTCGTCTTCCGTTGTATCGGCGCTGATCCGTTCCAGATTGCCTTCAAGGCCGCCATAGACCGAAAAGTCGTAAGCCGTTATTTTTACTTGCGCTTTTTGTCCCGGGTGAAGGAAAGCGACGTCCTTGGGCCTGATCTGGGCCTCGATCAGGAGCGTGTCCTCCAGCGGTACGATTTCGACCAGGTCGGCTGCCGGCTGCACGACGGCGCCGATCGTCGTGATGTTCAGTTTGTTAACAATGCCCTTGACCGGTGAAACGAGTTCCGTGCGGCGGACGCGGTCGGTTGCGCCCTTCATGGTTTCATTAATAACGGCCAGTTCTCCGCGCGCTTCTGCAAGCTGTTGGCTGGCCTCTGCGACGAAGGTGGAAACCGCGTTTCGTGAACGTTCCTTGGCTTCTTCCTTGGCTGCAAGAGAGCGCTGAACAGACGCCTTCGTGATTGCAAGTTCGCCTTCGCTTTCTTTCAGTTGACGCTGCAACTGAAGAAATTCGATTTCGGGCAGGACCTTGCGTTCATAAAGGCTTTGCTTGATCTCCACTTCACGTTCCATGATTTCGGTGACGCTCTCAAGCTTTGCCTGTTTTGCCAAAAGCTCCTGGTATTCCTGTTCCTTCTGCAGGGCCTGGTTTTCCAGGACCCTCAGTTCGTTTTCGAGGCTGGCTTTCTTGTCCAGATAAACGTTTTCCTCTTCCGCGATCAGTCCTGGAACCGCCTGAGCCAGGGCTTCGGGAAAAACCAGTTCCTGTTGGTCCGCTTCTGAATCAAGCCGCGCGATCCGCGCCATCAAGCCAAGCTGGCGCTGCCGAATCTCGCCCAGTTGCGAGGAAAACGTGGTGTCGTCGATCTCGATCAACGACTGGCCTTGCTCAACAATGTCACCCTCGCGCACGAAAATCTTCTCGACAATGCCCTGTTCCGGTGCCTGAACGACCTGGATCTGGCGGGACGGGATGACGCGCCCGTCGCCGCGCGTGACTTCCTCAAGGCTTGCGAAATAGGCCCAGACCAGCAAGACCACGAACAGCACAAGACCGATGCGGATAACATTGGTGGTGTAGCGCGGCGGCTTGGTCTGGATGACGTCGCGAATGTCGTTCGCGTAGTTCCAATCACCTGAGTTCATAGTGTCTTACCCTGAGCGCCTTGCTGGCTTGCTGAATTGACCGCCCCGAGTTCTTGCAGTTTCTTGAGCACATCCTGCCGTGGTCCGTCCAGGGCAAGCTTGCCGAAATCGAGTGTGATCAGCCGGTCGGTCAGCTCCACGAGGCTCATGCGGTGCGTGCTGATGATGACCGTCGTATCCGGCGTGTTGTAGTCCATCAACCGGGTAATCAGGCGGCGCTCGGATGCCAGGTCGAGATGGCTGGAGGGTTCATCCAGGAACAGCACCCGCGGTTTGCGAAGCAGGATACGGGCAAGCGCAACCGCCTGCTTCTGCCCACCTGACAGGAAGCGGCCGCCTTCGCCGACCTGAAGGTCATATCCAACTGGGCTCTGCGATACGAATTCCTCAACCCCGGCAATCCGCGCGGCCTCGATCAGGGCGTCATCGTCGGCGAATGGGTCGCCCGCGCTGATGTTCTCCCGCACTGTGCCGCTGAAAAGCACATTATCCTGCGACAGGAAACCGACATTTGAACGCAGGTCCGCCGGGTCGAACTGGCGCGTGTCGGTTCCGTCGATCAGCACGGCTCCGTTGGTGGGGTAGTAGAGACCTGAGACCAACCGGCCGATGGTGCTCTTGCCAGAGCCGACGCGGCCGATCAATCCAACCGTTTCTCCCGGTGCGATCTTGAAGGAGATGTTCTTGAGGCTGTCGTCTTCGGCTTCCGGATAGCGAAAGTTCACGCCCTTGAATTCGACCGAACCGGAGGCGATCCGCTTGTTGATGTAGGTTCGGCCAGGTTTGCGCTCCGTTTCGGTCGACATGACCTCATCAAGGATCTTGTAGGAGTGCAGTGTCTGGCGAAGCCGTGTCAGCGTATTCGCGACATTGGCCAGCGGCGCCAGAACCCGGCCGGACAGCATCATCGCGGCAATCAGGGCGCCCATGGTGATGTCGCCGCTTGCAATCAAGTAAACGCCCCAGACGACGATGGCGATGGAAACGGAGGCCTGCACAAGCCCGGTGCCGGACTGCGCGAGCAGCGCCCAGAAGCGCCCCTTCATGATCGCTGCGCTCGAGGCGGCGACCGAACGTTCCCACTTGGTCTGCATGCGGCCTTCGGCGTTGAGTGCACGGACCGTGTCCAGGTTGGCAACGCTTTCAACGAGGATTGAATGCCTGATGGCACTTTCCCTGTGAGATTGCTCGATGGCGCCGGAAAGGGGGGCCTGAACCAGCAGACTGATCGCCAGGACGATCGGGACGGCGATCAGGGGAACGATCGCAATCCATCCGACAAGCAGAAACAGAACCGCGACGAAGATTCCGATAAAAGCCACGTCGATAATCGAGACCAGCGAAGACGAGGTAATGAACTCGCGCACGGTTTCGAATTCGCGGATGTGGTTGGCGAACTGGCCGGAGCTGACGGGACGCTTTTCGAAGTCGATCGCCATTGCGTGCGAGAAAATTTTGCTGGCAAGAGCATTGTCTGCCTGTTTGCCTGCGACGTTGATGATCTGCCCGCGCGCGATTTTCAGGATCATGTCGAAAATGAGCGTCAGGATCACGCCGATGGCAAGCGCCCATAGCGTCGGGATTGCGTTGTTCGGAACCACGCGATCATAGACATTCATTGTGAAGAGCGGCGAGGCGAGGGCAAGCAGGTTGATCAGCAGCGCTGCAATGCCGACGTGTACGTAGTCCCGCCAATAGGTGGAAATTGTACTCCAGAACCAGTGCCCGCCTGAGTCGAGGGCGCGTTCGCTCTTGCCGGTTTTGTCGACAATGGGCTGAAAGAAGATCGCGTAGCCGCTGTAATCCTCCTTGAATTGCCCGAGTGGCCGCTGCAGCGTTCTGGAATCATGGGTGGGATCGACGACTTCCGCCATGCCGGTGTCCTGATTGACGCCGGTCAGGACAAGCATCTGGGCGTCTTTCATGGCCACGATGCAAGGGAGCGCCGCCAACGGAATGGCATCGATGTCCTTCTTGTCGGGAAGCGCCTTCAGGCCGCAATTGGCCGATGCCCGCCCCAAAATGCCGATGGTGAGCTTACTGTCGGTCTGTGGCAGGCCGTTCCAGATCACGGAATCCGTTACATGATAGCCATGAACTCTGGCGATGTACTTTAACGCATCAGCCAGGGGATCTTTTTTACTGGAGCTGTCTTCAGCCTTTTCGGCCAGATTTTTTTCGTCGGTGTTTTGCAGCATTGTCGGTGCGAGCCGTGGGCATTGTCACCGCGATAGTCTTGTGCCGGGCTTTGGGCCCATTCATCCAGTCACATCACGACGACCAAATGCCCATAGGGGCTTGTTTCCCGGCAAAACCACCTGCGGTGCTCCGAGGTAAGATATGGGGTTTGCCGGGCGACCGGCAAACCAATTTTACTCAGCAAAACGTTAGAATTTGCGTAACGGCTCGAGATTGAGCGCGTTTGACGGGAAAATCGTCCTGGTTTCACGTAGCCCGTCAGCTGATTCCGGCGGAGGGGAGACACCGAGATATGCCAGGAGGTCACCGGAGGTCGCGCGCAACTGGTAGGTAGAGAATGCGTAGACCGCGCGCGAGGAGATCAGCTCGATCTCGCTGTTGAACAGCGCGTTTTCGGCGTTCAGAACGTCAAGCAGCGTACGTTGTCCGATGTCGTATTCCTGACGGTAGCCCTCGACGACCTGACGGTTCGCTGCAAGCTGTTCGCGCAGCGCCTTGATGCGCTCGCTGGTCGTCGAAACGGACGCGTAAGAGCGTTCAATGCCTTCCTTCAGCTCACGACGAACCCGGTCGACACGAATCTGGGCTTCGGTAACACGCTCGGCGTATTCACCGGCAAGGGCCGTGTCGCGGCCGCCATTATAAAGATTCCACGAAAAGATGAGTTTGCCCGAATATTCGTTGTTGCGGCCTTCGATCCCGCCGACATCGTCACCAACGGTCGCCTGACCGAGCAGGGAGACTTCGGGAAGGAAGTTGCCCTTGGTGGCTTCATATTCGTATTTGGCCGCATCTGCATCGGCAACGGCTGCGCGGACTGTCGGATGTGTCTGCACTGCAGCGTCGACAAGCTGGACGACAGAGCCCGGCGGCAGGCTGGCCGGTTTGGCAGGTGCCAGGGAAGCGGGGCCTTTGCCGACAATGCGCTCGTATCTTGCGACGGTGTCCAGCAGTGAGTTGCGTACTTCCGAAACAATAACTTCTGCGGCCGCGACACGCTCGCGCGCCTGGGCGAGGTCGGCCGCACCTGTCTCGCCGCCTTCAAAACGTTGTTGAACGTCGGAGAAGATCCGGCGGTGCTTTTGCACGTTCATGCGTGCCTTGGAAAGGATGGCCGTGTGGCGCAGCACATCGATATAGGCTTCGACAGCGTCAAGAGCCGTGGCTTCGGAGCGTTCCATTACGCGGAGCGCTGCGCCATCGACGCGAGCGCTTTGACGATAAACTTCGTTGACGGAGGTAAATCCATCAAAGAGGAGCTGCTGAACGGTTACCGTGAATTCAGACGAAAATCGCCACTCATCGTTTTCTTCCGCGTTGAAGGAATTCGGCCGGTCGAGACGTTCCGGTCCAAATTCTCCCGAAAGATCGAGGGTGGGAAGAAAGGCGCCTTGTGAACGCCGATATTCATAGTTACGCGCCCGGCGGTTGGCGGCCGATTCCAGCACGTCCGGGTTCGTCGAGACGGCTTCCTGAACAACCTGCCTGAGGTCAGTCGCCCACGAAACATCAATCAAACACACACTCATCAAAAGAGCAGGTAATATACGCATAGCGCCAGAGCCACTCGGTCTTTTTTTGTATCTGGCCGGACCATAGTATACGTGGCATGCATTCCAAAGCGTGACTGAAACCCCAATTATGCTTAAAATTGCCGGTGTTGCGTTTGCGCAACGAAATACCCTTAAATTCCTATTAAAATGCAATTTTTTACGTTGGATTAACCCTGTTGCGCATATTTGCTTGTGCCGATTCTGCACCCAAAAGAGCACTTATCCCGGAATCATCAACAGCGCTGGCTGCCATTTCACGGCCAGTCGGTCCTATTGATAGAAAGCCTTAGATACAAAGATATAGTCCCGAGGTGTGGTTTCGATGCTCTTTTGAGCTCCGTCAGATGCTTTGAGCTGCCCTGATTGGTGAAAAATGATTGCCTGATCGCGGTTGGAGCACCAAGGCGCTCGTGGTTTGCTTTCCGACAGAGTTTGAGGTCGGGCGCTGCCTGAAAAGCGAGGGTAACGGGTCAGCACGGCCGTCGGCTTATATCGCCACATCCTCAAAAAGCCTGCTTGAAATAGTAACTGTCCGTCCGGTCAACCCGGATTGATTCCGGTTTTGCAGCATCAGCAAGGAAAGTTGTTCGAAGTCTACTTATTGAATTAATCAGAATTTGCTCGTCTCGGATTAACCTGGAAGCAGACAAAAACGCAGGATGGTCCGATGGAGTTCAAAGCGGCGATAGCTTTTCTTGGTCTGGTGATCGTGGGAGCGATCTATTACTACATCGAATCGAGGCCAGTTGAGATTGCGGATCTGGACACTTCTTTTCAAAGCGGAACGTACCTCGTTTACATCGGGGCAGACAATTGCGGGGCGTGCCGTCGCTACCACGGCAGAGCGATGAACGAGACGAAGGTTCGGGCGCAAAAATCCGACATCCAGTTTGTGTACAAGGTCGTTCCCTCCTTGCGTGACCTCCGAAAGAAAGACGTGCTTGGCGACTTTTGGCCCGTGTTTAACGCTGCGGGCAAAAAATCGCGCTTTGCAGTGCCGCTTTTTGCCGTCGTGCACGATGGAAAACTTGTCGATGCCGAGCCGGGCAAATGGCAGAAAATGCTTAAAGTCGCTCAGAACGCCTCCTGACAGAAGGTTTGAAGAACGTCTCGTATCCATTCGTCGAAGGGAGCGAGCGGTCAGAAGCCACCCCCAGCCCGGACTTCGACGGCAACGTCCAGAAAACTTTGAATGAGTCGCAATTCGCGCTTGTCGGCGGGGATGGCGATGCAATCGCGATATTCCTCCGGCATTTCCTTCACGGTCACCGCAGCGAGCCGGTCTGAAGGGAACAGGCTCCTTTCAAGCAACAGCCCGATACCAAGGTTATGCAGGATGGCTTCCTTTACCATCGGAAAGGTGGTTGTGCGCAGGATCCGGAAGAAAGACAGGTCATGCTCGCGCATCTTTTCGCGGGCAATCTTTTGGGTCAGTGAACCGTCCTCCGGCAGAACCAGTGTTTCGGATTGCAGCTCGATCAGTGACACGGTTTGCCGGTTTGCAAGCGGGTGATCGTTTCGCATGTGCGCTTTGTACCGACTTCGACGCAACTCATGCGTATAGAGCGCGCTGCTTTCTTCCGGTTCCGTGACAATGGCGATATCGACCTGCCGTTCTGCGAGGAGCGTCATCGCGGTGGTCCAATTGTACAGCGTGAAGTCGATCTGAACCTTCGGATAAAGCTTGCCGTATTCCGCGATGATGGGCATTGCGGGTCTCGGTGCATTTGCAATCAGTCTTATGTGCCCGTCAGTGAGGGCGCTATAGTCGCTGACCTTCTCATTTACGAGTTGCTCCATGGTGGCGAGGCGGTCGGAAATAGCAAACAGCTCTTTCCCTGCCCGGGTCAGTTCCAGCCCGCTGCGCCGTCGAATGAACAACTGAGTGCCCATCAACGTCTCGAGTTTGGCGATGTGCTGCGTGATAGAGGACTGGGTGACACCCAATACGCTGGCTGCAAGGGAAAAGCTTCCTTCGCGGGCAACATAGGTAAAAGCCTTGATCTGATAGGGGCTCGGGGAAGCGTTCATGACAGTTCCGTGTTAGCAGCGCTGTCAAACCTTAGGTGCTATTAGCAACACTAATATTACGTCATATCCGGTTCAATCAGCCTGACTAGGTTGCCCGCGTAACCGGGAGCCACACATGAACGCGATTTCCTTGTCGGCGATAGAAAAAAGTTTTGGAACCACGTCGGTTCTGAATGGGATCGATCTTGATATCGCTGACGGAGAATTCCTGACACTGGTAGGCCCCTCTGGCTGCGGCAAGTCGACTCTTCTGCGCATTCTTGCCGGTTTGGAAGCCCCGACGTCCGGCGACGTCGTGATTGGCGGCCAGACCGTAAATGCCGTCCGCCCGGCCAGACGGAACCTGGCCATGGTGTTCCAGTCCTACGCGCTCTATCCGCACCTGACCGTTCTCCAGAACATGATGACCCCGCTGAAGCTGCGTGATCTTTCAATTGCCGGTCGATTGCCTCTGCTCGGCCCATTGCTTGCCCGTGGTCAGTATCAGGCAATTGTCGAACAGGTCCGCGAGACGGCGCAGATTCTCAAGATCGATCACTTGCTTGACCGCAAACCCGGCCAGTTGTCGGGCGGGCAGCGGCAAAGGGCGGCTCTTGGCCGCGCCATGGTGCGCAAGCCCGTGGCGTTCCTGATGGACGAACCCCTCTCGAACCTCGACGCTGCCTTGCGCATTCACATGCGCTCCGAGCTTGCCGAATTGCACCGGTCCTTGAAGACGACATTTGTCTATGTGACACACGACCAGGCGGAAGCGCTGACCATGTCGGACCGGATGGCGGTCATGATGGATGGTGAGATCCTGCAGCTTGGTGCACCGCACGAGGTCTATAACGATCCGCAGGATCTTCGGGTCGCGGAGTTTGTCGGCGCTCCGAAGATCAATCTCTTGCCCGGTTCTCTCGACAATAACGGCCATGCGCGGTGCGGCGAGATCGTTCTATCTCGCGCGGTAGCAAAAGATGCGGTCGGTTCGGTCAGCATTGGCTTGCGCCCCGAACATCTCACGCTTTGCGAAAAGGGAACGCCGGAGGCGCTTTCGGGCCAGGTGGTGCACAAGGAAAACCTTGGCGCCGATATCTACCTACATCTTTCGGTGCTGAACGGGTCTCAAAGGCTTGTTGTACGGGTGTCGCCGCATGAGGGGCAGGGGGCTTCCTTCGGCCAGACGGTCCATGTCATCCGCGAACACGGTCAGGCGCTGGTCTTCGGCAAGGATGGCAAGAGGCTCGATCTGAAGACCGCCGACACCGGCGACGTTGCCGAGGTGGCGTAATGCAGACCAGCAAGGCGCATTGGTGGTTTATCGGCCCCGCGCTTTTTCTGATGGTCGTCATCCTGTTGATGCCGATTGCCATTGCCGGTGCGCTGAGCTTTACGAGCTATAGCCTCGGCAATCCGGGCGCCGAGTTTGTCGGTTTGGAGAATTACGAGAGAATCTTCACCCGCTCAACTTACGAAAAGATGTTCGGTGCGACCTTCCGTTATGTGTTCGTCGTCGTGCCCTTGTCCGTCGGCCTTGGTCTTGGCGCGGCGCTGCTGATCAATTCTACCAAACGCTTCGGCGACCTTTACAAGACGATCTATTTCCTTCCCGTCATGGCGGCGCTAATCGCAATGGCGATCGTCTGGGAGTTCGCTTTCCACCCGACAATCGGCATTGTCAATTCGACGCTTGAACGGGGCTGCGGATCGTTTTTGGAGGCGTGGTCCTGGTATGCGAAGGGCTGTGAGCGCGGTTTTCCGCTCTGGCTGACCGACCGCGACTACGCGATCTGGACGGTGGCTTTCATTGGCGTGTGGCAGGGCTTCGGCTTCAACATGGTGCTCTACCTCGCGGGTCTGACCAGCGTGCCGCGCGAACTTTATCACGCCGCGGAAATGGACGGCGCCGAGACCGCCTGGGACCGGTTCCGGCTGGTCACCTGGCCGATGCTCGGCCCGACAACCGTCTTTGTCGTCACGATTTCCTTTATCCGCTCCTTCCAGGTCTTCGACACGGTCGAGGCGTTCTATCCGCAAGGGGGTGGGCCGTCGAAATCTGTCTACGTGATGATGTTTGCGATCTACGAGAAGGCGATCCAGCAGAACCTGATGGGCATTGGGGCCGCGATTACCGTGGTGTTTCTGGCCTTCGTCATGTTCCTCACGCTGATGCAGCGCTGGCTTGTTGAAAGAAGGGTGCACTATACATGAGCGAAGCGAGCCTTCCGGCGACTGGCGCCGTATCCCTTCCCACCTTCAGGTTTTCCGCGGCTGAGACGATCAAGCATGTTGTCCTGATCCTCGGAAGTCTGATCGTTCTGCTGCCGTTTTACGTGATGCTGAGCTACAGCTTCAAAAGTCCGGCAGAGATCATGCAGAACACGGGCGGCTTCTTTGGAACGCAGGAGCTTTTCCGGGACGACTACTGCATCAAGCTCGGCAATGATGTCGCCGACTGTATGGTGACACCGTTCATCTACAACTACACCACCGCATTCGAAAAGGCGCCGCTTGTCCGTTACCTCTTCAATGGAGTGGTGGTGACGGCATCAATCTTCTTCATCCAGGTCCTTGTTGCGCTGCCTTGTGCCTATGCCCTTGCAAAGCTGCGCTTCTTGGGCCGGGAAGCTGTTTTCGGCCTGGTTCTCTTCTGCCTGCTGATCCCCGTGCATGCCATCGCGCTGCCGCTCTACATCATGCTGGCCAAGCTCGGGCTTACCAACACATATGCCGCGCTGGTCATTCCGTGGACGATCTCTGTCTTCGGCATCTTCCTCATGCGGCAGTTTTTCATGACGGTTCCCGACGACCTGATCGATGCCGCGCGCATGGACGGCATGAGCGAGTTTTCCATCATCTGGAATGTGATGCTTCCAACGGCAATCCCGGCGCTTCTTGCCTTCGCGATCTTCTCGGTCGTCGCACACTGGAACGACTATTTCTGGCCGCGCATCGTTGTGACCGGCGACCGCTCCCTGTTCACGCCGCCGCTCGGTCTTCGCGAATTCAAGGGCGATGCGGATGGCGACAATTTCGGGCCGATGATGGCCACCGCAACAATCATCGTCGCGCCCCTGATCGTGGCGTTCATGATCGCTCAGCGGCGCTTTATCGAAGGCATCACCTTGTCGGGGATGAAATGACCCGGCCGATTTGCGGGACCGCCCGGAGGCGGCCCCATCACCGAAATCCCACTGAAGGGATCACCAGGGAACGGTCGAGTTTGGCGACCTGCCGTTCCCCCGGCAACAGACGGAGAGTTCCATGAAAAAGACCCTCACCGCAATAGCAATGCTGCTGGCGGCTTCCGCTGCACAGGCAGAGGAAACGATTACGATCGAATTTGCGTATCCTTACAGCCACTTGTTCGACGTGACCTATGAAAAGATCCTGCCGAAGTTCAAGGAGCAGCATCCCGACATCGACGTGAAGATCCGTGCGACCTACGAATCCTACGAAGACGGCACCAACACAATCCTGCGCGAGGCTGTCGCCGGTACCTTGCCCGACGTCACGATGCAGGGTCTCAACCGTCAGGCAATCCTGGTTGAAAAGGGCATCGCCAAGTCGCTTGAGCCGTTCATCCTGAAAGAGGAAGACTTCGCCAAGGACGGCTATCATGATGCCATGCTGGCGCTGGGCACGTTCAACGACGACATCTATGGCCTGCCGTTTTCTGTCTCGCTCCCGGTCGGCTACTACAACATGGACGTCATGGCGAAAGCCGGCATTACGTCCGCCGACCAGCTTCCGAAAACCTGGGACGAAGTCGTCGAAGTTTGCGGAACATTGCGCGAAGCGGGCGTGAAGAACCCGATGTTCTGGGGCTGGAACATCACCGGGAACTGGTTCCTTCAGGCCCTGATGTGGTCGCAGGACAAGGCGACCATGGAAGGCAACGAAATCCAGATTTCTTCGCCGGAAGGTCTGAAGGCACTTGAGACCATGCAGGGTCTTTTCCGTGGCTGCGACATGCAGAACATTGAATGGAAAGCAGCGCTTGCATCCTTCTCTGCCGGTGAGATCGGCATGATGTTCTGGTCGACTTCAGCGCTGGGTGCGGTCGAACGTGCCAAGGGCGAGTTTGAACTGAAGACAAATGAATACCCGGGTCTGGTTGCAAGCGGTCCGCTGGGTCTGCCGGCGGGTGGCAACGCCGCCATGCTCGTCTCCTCCAGCGACGATCCGAAGGTTCTGGATGCTTCCTGGAAATGGCTGAAGTTCATCACCTCCGGCGAAGGCGCAGCTGACGTTGCCCGCACAACCGGCTACATGCCGCCGAACAAGGCTGCGAACGAAGTGATCCTTGCCGACTTCTACAAGCAGAATCCGAACAAGGAAACAGCCGTGCGCCAGCTGCCGCTGCTGCGCGACTGGCAGGCTTATCCGGGCGATAATGGCCTGGCGATTACCCAGGTGATCTATGACGGCATCGAAGGCATCGTTACCGGTGAATTCGAGGACATGAGCGAACTTCAGGAAGAGCTGACCGAAGAAGTCCAGGACCTGCTGCCGTCGGGCAACTAAGCCCGTCTTATCCGAAGAAAACCACCGCCGCCCGGACAAGTCCGGGCGGCGGATCAATCAGAAAAACAATCGGAGGAAGAGGTGAAACTTCTTCAGCTCACAGACATTCATTTGACGACGCCCGGCGAAACGATCGGTGGACGTGAACCCAATGACAATTTCAAGAAAGCGCTCGATCACGCTCTCACGCACCATCCTGATGCCAGCGCGCTCGTCATTACGGGAGATCTGTCGGATTGGGGCGATCGCTCGGATTACCTGCGATTGAAATCGCTGATCGCCGGGTCGTCGGTCCCGGTTCACCTTTGCATCGGAAACCACGACGAACGAGATGTGTTCTTGTCGGTTTTCCCGGAACTGGTTGATGAAAACGGTTTTGTGCAGTCAATCCTGGATCTTCCCCTAGGGCGGGCGATCTTCCTCGATACCTGGGGGCCGAACTCACATGCCGGCTATTTTTGCGAAACCCGCCAGGCATGGCTCGATGCCCAGCTTGAGGCCTCCCAAAGCCCCGTCTTCCTGTTCATGCACCACAATCCGGTGCCAACAGGCATTGCGCCCATGGACAAGATCATGCTTCAGGATTCACTGGGCTTCGGCACCATCGTAAACAAGCACAAGTCCAAGATCCGGCATATTTTCCACGGCCATTGTCATCTGCCTCTCTCGGGGTCACTTTTCGGCGTTCCCTTCAGCGCACCGCGGGGAACCAACCACGCGGGCTGGCCGGACTTTGGCAATGAAGGAAACCTGAGCGCTTCTGACCTGCATGAGAGTTATGCCGTCATTCTGGCCGACGATCAGTCCGTCATGGTGCACATGGTTGAATACGGATACCAGGGAGAGATTCGCCGGGAAGGCTCGCCAGACTATGCCGACTGGAACCGGTTGACTATGGTTCGCTAGGGTAGGGTGCAGGTCGTTTCCGGCTATGCCCTCATTGTCACAGTCTCTTCCTGAAACTGTCACAAATTACTCTGTGAGAAAGGGTAGAAGGCCGGTTCCCTGACACTTGAAGTGCGACTCGCGGCGGTGCGAGGCGCGCCATTTTTTTGGAGCGGGCCATGACGTTTGCCGACAAGACACAGCCAACGGGACGTGAATTGACCGTTCTCAAAAACGCCAGGCTGGTTCTCGCGAATGAGATTGTCTCCGGTCATCTTGCCCTGTCGAAAGGCCGCATCGTCTCGATCGATACGGGCCTCGCGCCGCAGGCGGGCCTGGATCTGGAACAGGATTTTCTGATCCCCGGTCTCGTGGATATTCACACCGATCATTTCGAAAAACATGTCTATCCGCGCGCGCATGTGCGCTGGGATCCGCTTCGCGCG
>Ga0207422_1001270_pt1 | contig 53439 bp, 21 predicted proteins | sample MarCyaLeptolynsp_FD_187757 | JGI IMG/M metagenome (GOLD analysis project Ga0207422, IMG submission 187757) | Marine cyanobacterial communities from Panama - species 1 Leptolyngbya sp. (SPAdes) | ecosystem: Environmental > Aquatic > Marine > Unclassified | place: Panama: Panama City | collected... | reverse complement strand
TTGGATAAATGGTTGTTTGTTCTGAAACATCTATCTGAACTAAGCGAGCGCCCCAACCCTCTTCAAGAAGATATCTTCAATCAATTGTTTGATGTTGCTGAGATTGCGAACTTCTCAGCAATGGAGCAAGACAGCTATCAAAATAGCCTCAAGTATTACCGGGATCTCAATAATGTTGTTGATACATCAAGACAAGAAGGATTAGAGGAGGGACGAAAGCAAGGTATCCAAGAAGGCTTAATTGAGGGACGAAAAGAAGGTTTAATTGAAGGACGAAAAGAAGGCTTAACTGAAGGACGAAAAGAAGGCTTAACTGAGGGTTTAAGTCAAGGACAGCGAGCACTCCTTCTTCGACAACTATCTCGCCAACTGGGAGAACTGCCTGATACAGTCAAAACATTGGTGAACCAAATCTCTCTAGAAAAATTAGAGTTTCTAAGTGAAGAATTATTTGAATTTCAGAGTGTTGATGACTTAATAACGTGGTTGAATCAAAATCTCAATCAAGGGGAATAATATGATTTATACCAAATCCGGTTATGATAAACTACATACAAAGGAAGACAATAGCAACCAATTGCCCTTGGTTAAGCAGTAGCACACAAAGTACACTTTGGGAATGATGACAGACTGCTATTCGATAGGAATCTAGTACAAGAAGGCAGAAGGCAGGAGGCAGAAGGCAGAAGGGAAGAAACCTTACTGTACAAGCTTTTTAACCTTTTTTAACTGGTCACTTATTTCCGCCGCGCTGCACTAGGATTTATTGATAGTCTTTAACCACTTGAATTTTGGTGCGTTGGACATCTTTTCACTTTGAACTAATTGCAGTTGTGCTTGTTTTAACTTTTCTAGAGCTTGCTGAGCTTGGTTATAGAGTTGGGCATTTTGCAGAGAAACCGCTGCTTGGGCACACAGAAATTTAATAATGGTTAGACGATCAGGCGTAAACACCCCTTTTGTTGTTGGATGTTCCAGGTAGACAATAGCAACTAATTGCCCTTGATTGAGCAGTGGCACACACAGTACACTTTGGGGTTGATACTTGAGTAAATAACCTTCGATAATACCGGAAATTTCAGTTTTACCTTCGTTGATTAGTACAAGTTTTTGGGTATTTTTGATATATTGAATCAAGTGAATAGGAACTGAGCTTTCTGCGCTTAAGAGTTGTGAGTGCCTACTAGTCTCCACAATACCATCCTCAGACAGTTGTGCGCTGGCAAGAAGTTGCCATTGCCCAGCTTGGGGAATGAGCAAAACTGCTTTTTGTACACCAGCATTGGTGAGAACTATCCGTACAATATCATCTAGTAGCTGCTCAAGTTCAATGGTGTTAGATAGAGTATGAGCTGCTTGCAAAATAGAGGTAAAATCAAAGGCTTCAGAAATAGTACTAGTACTATTTTGGGTTGTTTTTTTAATTGAAACAGTCAGTGTTTCGCTGAAGATATTTAAACTATCGAAAGGATTAAATTGAAACTGCTGTTTTTGTAGAATGGAGGTGAGAAGTTGGGGATATTTTTCTTCAAGTTGGTCAGTTTTGGCTTTAGCTCCCCAACAAGCATAGCAATAGTAGGATTCTTGCATATAAGTGGTTGCAATTTTCTCCTTACCCCAATTAAGGTAGAATTTGGCAGCTAGTTCGTTGGCGAGGGCTTCTTCTTGAAGATATTCATTTTCTTTGGCTCCTGCAATGGCGCGATCATATAGCTCAATTGCTTCTAGTTTGTTATTCAAAACTCGATGCTGTTCAGCTGTAATTAAATCAAATTTGTGTTGAAAATTCATTGGAGCATACTTTGCCCATTTTTGCATTTTTGCTTGGTTAAATTGCACTTTTTCGAGCAGATTTTCTAGTTTGTAATTTGTCCACTTTTCCGCACAAGCCAGTCTTGCTAGAGAGTCGTAGAAATAGAAAAGTGGCACAACTAAATTGGCAGTGACCCCATGCAAATATTTTTCTGCCTCAGCCGCATGATCTACAGCTTGCTGAAACTCTCCCAACAAATAACTGAGAATCATTTGGTTGAAATAGACATAGTAAATTGTTGTAGTATCATCAGCTTGCTGGTGTAGGGGCAACATTTCGCGCTCATTGTAGACTTCTCCCCTTAGCTTGCAAGGCTCTTGAGCAAATCCCATCAGGTTCAAGATTGCTTGCTGTAAAATTTGATTGAAGTTCAGTGCAGTTTTTTGTTTTAAATCGCTCAGGGTTTGGTTGTAATTATCAATTTCTTGGTTCAGTTCAGAGAGTTCTCGACCGGTTAGATAAGCATGATACAGGTAAATATAGGTGGATAAGGCTGCAAATTCCAAATCCCCTGTTTCCAGTCCAAGAGCATATGCAGATTGTAGCGGTTGTAGGGTAGCTTTCACCGGTTCTCGGTAATGCTTCACATCTGCATTGAAAACAAAAATTGTTGCAGCTTGAATTTCTTTTGCTTCTAAGCGAGCAAGTAAATTTAAAGCCAATTCACCGAATTGATAGCCGGTTTCTATATCTCCGACTACTCCACAAAGAATGAGGGCAAAAAAAGCATAACCTAACGGCGACAGGGCTGCATTTCCATAGTCAATCGACAGCTCAACCTGTTTCATGACAACTAATGGCAACAAACTGGGCATCGCTTGATATGCACAAGGAGCCAGGCTTTTGAGAATCCGCATAGATGCTAACTTAGTTGGATCACTCATTAACGGCAGATTGATTAAATTCAAGGGAGTTATGCCAGATAGCTTGGATAAAGTGGCAGACATCGTTGCTTCAATATCCAACGGACTAGGGTTTTCTGGAAAGACAATTCCCAACAATTGCAGAACATCCCGTCCAGTTTGTACGGCTTCAGATAACTTGTTTTGTGCCATTCCAGCTTGCATACTGACTTCATAAACTGGAACCGTATCCAAAAGTGTTCCGGCGCGATTTTGGACAATCGCTACAAATTTTTCCATCTGCTCGAAGTCAGCACTGAGGTAAGCAGCTTCGGCAGATTCTTGATAGATAGCAAGCATTAAAGGGTAATGATTTTCCCAACTTGAAGTGGGGAGTAAATTCCTTGCTACTGCCAAATATTCCACTGCGCTTTGATAAGCTGTAGTCGCTTTAGCTTGTCGTCCTGCAATTAAATTCAATCGTGCGAACTGCTCTTGATCAATTTGTTGAGAGCACGATTCTATGCCAAAATTTAACTGGTTAACAATCTCAAAAATATTCTCTTGGAGTTTTTCTGCTGAAGTATTGCTCAGCAACCGCTGTCCAATTTTTAGATGTGTGGATTGTTTACAATCCGGTTGAATCAGAGAATAAGCAGCTTGTTGAACGCGATCGTGCAAAAAGCGATAACCAACTGTAATCTCTTCACCCCCTTTGGCTTCGTACCTGTCTCCCTGGAAAAATTTGTAAGTATCACTTTCGGGAACCACAAACCCCTCTGGCAAGGCTCGCCACAAATCCGTTGCCACCTTCTCTTTGGCGCATTCAGATACCACCGCCAGTGTTTCTAAATCGAATTGGTTGCCAATACAAGCCGCCAGCTTCAATACTGCCTGCGTCGCCTCCGGCAGTTTCTGCAACCGCCCCACCATAAACTCCACCACATCATCTGTTAGTGTTAACTGCCGCACCTCTACCAAATCACACTGCCAGTAACCTGCCTCGGTATCGAACTGAATGCAGCCATCCTCATACAACCCTTTCAAAAACTGGGTTGTAAAAAATGGGTTTCCCTGGGTTTTTTGATACACCAACTGGGATAAGGGTGCGGCAATGTCCACTGAACATAGCAAGGTATCGGCAACTAGACGAGTAATATCCGCCTCCTCCAAAGGAGTAAGTGTTATGGTGTTAATGTTCGCGCCCTGTTTGGTAATTTCATCCAGAGTTAGCATTAGAGGATGTACTGGAAACACTTCATTATCTCGATAGGCTCCCAGCAATAGTAAATAACCTTTATCACGATCACCCATCAAAACTTTCATCAGGTTGAGTGATGCTGAATCTGCCCACTGCAAATCATCCAAAAATATCACCAGGGGATGTTCTTTCGTTGTGAATAGGGCAATGAACTTTTGAAAGAGCAAGTTAAAGCGATTTTGGGCAGCAGAGCCAGATAGTTCCGGAGCAGGGGATTGTTTGCCAATTATTCTTTCGAGTTCAGGAACTACATCGATGATGACTTGGGCATTGTCTCCCAAAGCCTTAAGAATTTTTGCTTTCCACTTAGCTAAGTCTGCATCCGATTCACTAAGCAATTGCCCCATCAAGTCTCGGAAGGCTTGCACAAAAGCACTCAAGGGAATATTGCGATTGAATTGGTCGAATTTGCCTTTGATGAAATAACCCCGTTGCTTAACAATGGGCTTATGAACTTCATTGACAACAGCAGTTTTCCCGATTCCAGAGAAACCTGCAACCATGTTCATTTCTGTATTACCGTTAGCCACTCGCTCAAAGGTATCCAGCAGAATTTGTACTTCTGTTTCCCTTCCATAGAGTTTTTCGGGAATCAGGAAGCGATCGCTTCTATCGTTGTTTCCAAGCTCAAATGGGGTAATTTTTCCTGTGGCTTCCCACTGTTGCCAACATTGCTCTAAATCATGCTGCAAACCCAAGGCACTCTGATATCGCTCCTCAGTATTCTTTGCCATCAATTTGAGAATAATGTCCGAGATTGCTTCTGGATAGGGATTGCCGTGAGTATCTAGCAGTTCACTTGGTGCTAAGGGTTCTTTAGCAATATGGCAGTGCAGTAACTCCACCAGATCATTGCTCTGGAATGGCAGAACTCCCGTCAACAACTCGTAGAGGGTGACACCGAGAGAGTAGAAATCCGTGCGATAGTCTATTCCCCGGTTCATGCGCCCAGTTTGCTCCGGGGAGATGTAGGCTAGGGTTCCTTCGAGAACATTAGGGTTGACTAGTTGTTGCTGTTCTTTGGGGAGTAAACTCGAGATGCTGAAGTCAATAAGCTTGACTTGGTGAGTTTCGGGGCACATCAAGATATTAGCTGGTTTGATGTCTTTATGGATGATACGCTGTTGACCCAGATAATGCAGAGCAGAAGCTAGTTGAAGAGCGATGGTAAGGAATTTACTTAAATCACCACCGGACTTTTGCCAATATTCCAGCAGGGAAAGGGCTCCTTCATCTGGCATCACCAAAGCATAGCCGTTACTGTAACGCTCCAGGGAGAGAGGTTGAACAATAGTAGGATGTTCTAGATTACGGGTGATGATGTATTGGTTGCGGAAGCGGACTAACTCATTGAAGTTGGGGTGAGGATTACGCAGAACTTTGATAATTACAGACTGCTCAGTAGTGGCTTGGATAGCCCGATAAACAAGGGTACGGCTTCCGGAATAAATTTGGTCAGTTTCTTGATAACCAACTAAGTTGAGCATCGTCATCACCAGGAATTAGGTTAAGCAGCACAGACAGTTTATTTCTCTCTCGATTATGCCTATCCAAACTATCTACTGCATTGATTTATAGTATTTTTTTCTCATTCGTGGCACAGAGCCTGCAAAAAGTTAATGAGTTAATAATGTGGTTAAATCAAGTCTTTAATCAAGAGGATAAGGCAGAGGGCTATAAGGAAAATAAGGCTTAAGCAAAACCGGGTGTTTGAAAGGCTAATTTGGTATCATAGATGCATTGAGCCAAGCAATTTGGGCAAATTTTCACGAATAAATTCTAGGTCAATTTCCTCAATTTTGGCTTGTATTTCTGCATCTGAATTTGGCATTTTTTTCTGATATAGTTCAATTAAATCCAGTAAGTCTTGCACATAATCTTGGGTCGGTTGAATATTGCTCTGCAAAAAACTAGTTGGGTTATTAATTTCATGAGCGACTCCTGGAACTAAGTTACTCAAGCCTGACATCTTTTCGCTTTGAACTAATTGCAGTTGTGCCTGCTGTAAATCTTTTAGAGCTTGCTGAGATTTGTCATAGAGTTGAGCATTTTGCAGGGAAACCGCTGCTTGAGCACACAAGAATTGAATAATGGTGAGACGATGGGGAGTAAATACCCCTTTGGTTGTTGCATGTTCCAGGTAGACAATGGCAACTAATTGCCCTTGGTTGAGCAGTGGTACACACAGTACACTTTGGGGTTGATATGTGAGTAAATAGCCTTCGATAAGACCAGAAACATCAGTTTTACCTTCATCGATGAGTATAGGCTTTAATGTATTTTTGACGTATTGAATAACGCGAATAGGAACTGAGCTTTCTGTGGTTAGGAGTTGCGATCGCCCACTGCTTTCAACAATACTATCATCAGAAACATGTGCCATCGCCTCCAGTTGCCATTGCTCAGCTTGGGGAATGAGTAATATTGCCTTTTGTGCGCCAGCATTAGTGAGAACTATACGTACAATATCGTCTAGTAGCTGTTCAAGCTCAATTGTGCTAGATAGAGTTTGGGCAGCTTGAAAAATAGAGGTAAAATCGAGTAACTCAGAAATAGTACTACTACTATTTTGGCTTGATGTTTGCCTGGAAGCAGTCAGTTTTTGGGTCAGGCTGTCTAGACTTTTGAGAGGACTAAATTCAACCTGCTGCTGTTGCAGAATAGAGGAGAGAAGCTGGGAATATTTTTCTTCGAGTTGCTTAGTTTTAGCCTTAGCTCCCCAACGGGCATAGCAATAATAAGCTTCTTGCATATAAATGGTTGCAATTTTCTCCTTACCCCAGTCTAGATAGAATTTGGCAGCTAGTTCGTTGGCTAGGGCTTCTTCTTGGATATATTTGTTTTCTTTGGCTCCAATAATTGCTTTGTCATATAGATCTATTGCTCCCATTTGCTCACCCAACACCCGATATTTTTCTGCTTCTACTAAATGCCATTTGTGTAGATAATTTGCCGGAGCATAAATTGCAGCATTATTCAATATTTGTTGATTGACTGTAATTTTTTCCAGCATATCTTGGCACTCAGTTTTTGGCTCTAAAGCTATCTCAATTAGCATTACCAAAGATTGATAAAAGTAAAAGAGGGTGACCAGTGGTGTTCCGGCAGCTCCTCGTAAGCATTTTTCTGCATTTTCCAGAATTTGAGATGCTTGATTATAGTCTTGAAATAAATAGCAAAGCTGTACTCTAGGAATATAAAAATAAGCTAGAGTTGTCATGTCATTAGCTTGCTGGTGAACTGGTAGCATTTTTTCCTCATTATAAGCTTCACCAATAAGACAATAAGTATTTTGAGAGCGTCCCAACAAATTATCAATGACCTGACGATATATATCAATCCAATTTTTAGAAATCGTCTGCTTGATACGTTCTAAAGCATTGCTATAGGCAGACATTTCTATTGCCAGTTCCGATAATTCTTTTCCAGATAGATAGCTATAGAATGAGTACAATGCACTAGCATAACCTGCAAATTCAAGCTGTCCACTTTCCAGACCAACTGAATAGGCTTGTTTAAGTCCTTCGAGGGTATTTCTAAGAGGCTCCTTATGATGTTTTACCGTAGCATTAACAACATAAATAGCGCGCACAAAACCAACTATATTACTTTGTGGTAAGAGTTGGGAGGCAAGTTCACCAAATTGATAGCCAAATTCGATATCATTACAGGTATCACATAATACCAGACCTTGAGTACCGTATGCAAAAGCAGATACCGGTGAGTTTCCATATTGAAGCGATAAATTTACTTCCTCAAAGGTTATCAATACCATCAATAGAGGTTTGTATTTATAAGCAGAAGTGGTCACACTGATAAGAATTTCCATTGCTGCAAGGGCATAGGGATCGCTCATCACAGGTAAGTTAACTAAGGAACTCGGATGACGATCTCCTAGGTTAGCTTTCATCTCATCTAACCAAGGCTCAATGTCAGAAAAATCAGGTTCTTCAGGAAACGGGCGAATACCTAGCTGTTCCAGAATAATCATTGCCGTATCGATAGATTCCTGAAAGCGAGTTTGAGCTTGTAATGCCTGAATTTTGACTTCATAAATTTTGACTGCATCGAGTAAATTTCGGGACTTTTGCAAGCCAACATCGGCAAGCTGCTCCATTTTTTGGAAGTCACCATTGAGATAAGCAGACTCTGTGGCAGACTCGTACAATGCTAAGGTTAGTTCATACTGCTCCTCCCAGCTATTTTCAGCCAATAACTCTATCCCCAACAATAAATACTCGCTAGATGCTGCGTAAGCAGTTGCATTTTTTGCTTTACGTCCTGCTTGTAAATTCAGTTCACATAGTTCTTTTTTCTCTTGGAGCTTAACAATTAAGCTCCTGCCCATGTTGAGGTGATTGACAATATCAAAAAGTTTGTCTTCTAAGTCTCCTGCTGATGTATGTTGTAGAAGTGAGCGACCAATCTTTAAATGTGTTTTCTGTTTTTGTTTTTCTGGAATTAGTGAATAAGAAGCTTGTTGAATCCGGTCATGTAAAAACTTATAATGCGGTGATTGATTCTCAAAACTTGATAGTGCTTCAGTATTTTCTTCAGATTGATAGAACTTATAAATCTCATTGGTGGGCAACACCAATCCTTCTTGCAATGCTTTCCACAAAGCAGTTGCTGTCTCCGTTTCCGAGGACTCCGAAGCAATGGCTAAAGTGGCCAAATCGAATTGATTGCCAATACAAGCTGCTAGCTTCAACACCTCTTGAGTTTGGAGAGGCAATTTCTGCAACTGAGTTGCCATAAACTCCACCACATCATCTGTTAGTGCCAGTTGTCGCACTGAGACCAGATCGCATTGCCAATATCCCAACTCCCAATTAAAACTAATCCATTTTCCTTTATAGAGGGCTTTGAGAAACTGAGTTGCAAAAAATGGGTTGCTTTTCGTTTTTTGATATACCAGTTCCGTTAGAGGAACCGCCAATTCAAGACTACAAATCAGGGTGTCGGCAATTAAATTATTTAATCCCGACTGACTCAAAGGCTCCAAAGTTATTGTGTTGATGATTGCTTCGTTTTTGGCAATTTCATCTAATGCTAACATCAAAGGGTAAGCAGGATATACTTCGTTATCTCGGTAGGCTCCCAAAACCAATAAGTAGCCTGTTTCAGTTTCTCCCATTATCAATTTAAGCAAGTTCAAAGATGCTGAATCTGTCCACTGTAAGTCATCAAGAAATAGAACCAGAGGATGGTCTTTTGTTGTGAAGACTCGAACGAATTTTCCAAAGAGCAAATTGAAGCGATTTTGTGCTGCATAGCCAGAAAGTTCAGGCACAGGAGGCTGTTGACCAATAATGCTTTGAAGTTCAGGAATGACTTCGATAATGACTTGTGCGTTGTCTCCCAAAGCAGAAAGGATTTTCCCTTTCCACTGTTGCAGTTGATTGTTGCTTTCACAGAGTAATTGCCCCATTAAATCACGAAATGCTTGTACAAAAGCGGAAAAAGGAATATTGCGATTGAATTGGTCGAATTTTCCTTTGATGAAATATCCCCGTTGTCGCACAATGGGTTTGTGAGTTTCTTTAATGACAGCAGTTTTGCCAATACCAGAGAATCCAGCAACTAGCATCATTTCACTATTTCCAGTTGCCACTCGCTCAAATGCCTCTAATAACTGTGCTACTTCTATTTCTCTTCCATAGAGCTTTTCAGGGATAAGGAAGCGATCGCTTCTATCATTTTCCCCAAGTTCAAATGGGATAATTTCTCCTGTGGTTTCCCACTGTTGCCAACATTGCTCTAAATCATGTTTCAAACCCAAGGCACTTTGATACCGCTCCTCAGCATTTTTTGCCATTAACTTGAGAATAATCTGTGAGATGGCTTGTGGATAGGGATTGCCTTGAGTATCCAGCAGCTCATGGGGTGCTAAGGGTTCTTTAGCAATATGGCAGTGCAGTAACTCCACCGGGTCATTGCTCTGGAATGGCATGATTCCCGTCAGCAATTCGTAGAGGGTGACACCTAGAGAGTAAAAGTCCGTGCGATAGTCTATTCCCCGGTTCATGCGCCCCGTTTGCTCTGGGGAGATGTAAGCTAGGGTTCCTTCGAGAACATTAGGATTAACTAGTTGTTGCTGTTCTTTGGGCAATGAACTCGAGATGCTGAAGTCGATAAGCTGAATTTGGTGGTTTTCTGGGTGAATGAGGATGTTGCTAGGTTTAATGTCTTTGTGGATGATACGGTTTTGACTCAGATAATGGAGAGCAGAAGCTAGTTGAAGGGCAATGCTGAGGAATTCACAGAGATTACCACCGGACTCTTGCCAATATTCCAGCAAAGAGAGCGCACCTTCATCCGGCATCACTAGAGCATAGCCGTTTTGGTAACGCTCCAGGGTTAGCGGCTGAACAATAGTAGGATGTTCCAGATTACGGGTAATAATGTATTGGTTACGGAAGCGGACTAAATCATGGAAGTTGGGATAAGGATTGCGCAGGACTTTAATGATGACAGACTGCTCAGTGGTGGTTTGGATAGCCCGATATACGAGGGTACGGCTTCCGGCATAGATAGGGAGAGTTTCTTGATAACCAGCTAAGTTGAGCATCGTCATCTGCAACATGAATTTAGCTAAATCGGGGAGGAGCTCCATGTCCTACCCAATACTACTCGGTTAAGGTTTCTTTCCCTTACGGGTATTTTACAACTCCCTTCTACCACTCTACTTTAACTGAATAGTTAGCAAAAACAGAATCACAGCTCATTAGCACTGCATTTTCTGTATTAGCTTGAGCAATCAGTAAACGATCAAAAGGATCTTTGTGATAGATAGGTAAACTATCTAAAGCTAAAATATGATCAGCAGTAATTGGTAAAATTGTGATGAAATTATTTTGTTGAGTAGTAATAATTTTTCCTAGACTTTTATTTAAAATTAATTTTCCTAACTGTTGTTTAATTTGAATTTCCCAGAGAGTAACTACACTCAATAATCTGAGATTATTTTTATCTGTTAATAACTCTAAGGCACATTCAGAAAGTTTTGACGGCTCACTATCCCACCAAATAAATGTATGTGTATCCAAGAGTAATTTCATGAATTTTGCAACCAAAATTCATCTGGCAAAGGTTGATCAAAATTATTATTCATTACCATAGCACCTAAATTTAATCCAGGTTGAGGTTGCTTTTCTAATTTCAATTTAATTTGATCAACCGGATTAAGTAGAGTTAATTTAGCAACCGGAATATTATCATTAGTAATGACTATCTCTTGGTCATCTTGAATCAAAGAAAGTAATTCAGTAAAACTGATTGGCAATTGTTTAAGGTCAAATGTCTTGTGTAACATAGCTGTCGAAAAAAATAATACTAACAATACGAAAATATAATTTTTCTTTGGTATCACAAATATTCTTTATTTTTATAATTATATCATATATTATCCTGAAATAGGGAGCACGATGGTGAAGGTTGTGCCTTGTCCGATTGTGGAATCGCAGGTAATTGTACCACCGTGTTTGTCTGTAATAATCTGATATGCGATCGCCATTCCTAAGCCTGTTCCTTTACCGACTTCTTTCGTTGTGAACCCTTGCTCAAAAATACGTTGTTGAGTTTCCCGACTCATCCCACAACCATTATCCTTAATTTGGATTTGTATCTGATTCTCGGCAATAGCTGAGGTGTCAATGGTAATGATATTCGGATTTGCCTCAATCTCACTATAGCTTTTGCATTGATTTGCCTCATCAAAGGTATCAATAGCATTAGCCAGGATATTCATAAACACCTGATTTAGTTGGCTGGGAAAGCATTGCACTTCTGGAATTTCTTGATAGTCTTTAACTACTTCAATTTTGGTGCGTTTATCATTGGCTTTCAGGCGATGGTTGAGGATAACTAAGGTGCTATCAATCCCTTGATGGATATTGAAGCCCACTTTTTGGTCTTGCTCCTGCCGCGAAAAGGTACACAGACTATGACTGAGATTACTAATGCGGTTAACCCCTAGATGCATCGAGCCCAGCAATTTCGGTAAATCTTCACGGATAAAGTCTAGATCAATCTCTTTGATTTCCTCTGTAATTTGTGGATCATTACTGGGACATTTAGCCAGTAACAGCTCAACTAAACCTAGTAAGTCTTGCACATAATCTTGAGCTGGTTGAATATTGCCCTGCAAAAAGCCAGTTGGGTTATTAATTTCATGAGCTACCCCTGCAACTAAGTTTCCCAATGTTGACATTTTTTCACTTTGAACTAATTGCAGTTGTGCCTGTTGTAAATCTTTTAGTGCTTGCTGAGATTGGTGATAGAGTTGGGCATTTTGCAGGGAAACAGCGGCTTGGGAACACAGAAATTGAATAATGGTGAGACGATTAGGAGTAAAAACTCCTTTTGTTGTTGGATGTTCCAGGTAGACAATAGCAACTAATTGCCCTTGGTTGAGCAGTGGGACACACAATACACTTTGGGGTTGATATTCGAGTAAGTAGCCTTCAATAAGACCAGAAATCTCGGTTTTGCCTTCGTCGATGAGTACAGATTCTCTGGTATTTTTGACATATTGAATGACGTGAATAGGAACTGAGTTTTCTGCGGTTATTAGTTGCGATCGCCTACTGGTTTCAACAGTACCATCCTCTGACAGTTGTGCTAGTGATAGAAGTTGACACTGCTCAGCTTGGGGAACGAGTAAAACCGCCTTTTGTGCGCCAGCATTGGTGAGAACTATCCTTACAATGTCCTCTAGTAGCTGCTCAAGTTCAATGGTGCTAGATAGAGTTTGAGCTGCTTGCAAAATAGAGGTAAAATCGAGTAACTCAGAAATAGTACTACTACTATTTTTGCTTGATGTTTGGCTGGAAGCAGTCAGTTTTTGGGTCAGGCTGTCTAGACTTTTGATGGGACTAAATTCAACCTGCTGCTGTTGCAGAATAGAGGAGAGAAGTTGGGGATATTTTGCTTCAAGTTGCTCTGTCTTAGCTTTAGCTCCCCAACGAGCATAGCAATAATAAGCTTCTTGCATATAAGTGCTGGCAATTTTCTCCTTACCCCAGTCAAGATAGAATTTGGCGGCTAGTTCGTTAGCTAGGGCTTCTTCTTGGATATATTTGTTTTCTTTGGCTCCAGCGATCGCTTTGTCGTATAGCTCCATTGCTCCCATTTGCTCACCCAACGCCCGATGTTTTTCTGCTTCTACCAAACGCCATTTGTGTAAGTAATTTGCCGGAGCATAAATTGCAGCATTATTCAATATCTTCTGATTGGTGGCAATTTTTTCGAGCCTCTCTTGGCATTCGCTTTCCGGTTGCGAGGCAAATGCTGCTAACATCACCAGAGATTGGTAAAAGTAAAAGATGTTCACCAACGGCGTTGCAGCAGCGCCTCCCAAGCAGTGCTCTCCATTTTCCAGACTCTCAAATGCACCCTCCCAGTCTTGAAACAAATAACACAGAAATGCACGAGGCACATAGAAATAACTTTGTGTTGTTAAATCGTTGGCTTCTTTGTGAATAGGAAGCATTTTTTCTTCATCATAGGCTTCGCCGACAATCGCGCAAGGATTTTGAGAACGTCCTAACAAATTATCTACAATCTGACGATAGATATCGATCCAGGTTTGAGTAGTTGTCTTGTTTATACGCTCTAACGCCTTGCTATTGGCAGACAGTTCTTGTCCCAGTGCCGATAATTCTTTGCCACATAGATAGCTATATAATGAGTAAAATGAAAGGGAGTAGCCTACATACTCAAGGTCTCCAATTTCTAGACAAATTGCATAGGATTCTTTAAGACTGTTGAGGGTATTTCTCAAATGCTCCTTGTAATGCTTGATCATGCCATGTGCTACGAAAAAAGCACGGCCGTAAGCAATTGCATTACTCTGTTGGTCAAGTTGGAGTGCCAATTGACCAAATTGATATCCTTGTTCAATCTCGCCAAAAGTATTGCATAAAACGAGACCTTGAAGGGAATACGCATAAGCAGACATAGGCGAGTTGCCATACTGAAGCGATAAATTTACTTTTGCAAATGCAATTAATACCATCAACGCTGGCTTGTATTTGTAAGCGGTAGGAGCCACGTAGAACAGAATTCTCATGGCTGCCAGCATATTCGGATCGGTCATTGAGGTTAGCTTTGCCAAGGTCATGGGATGGCGATCGCCCAAATTTACTTTGACCTCATTCAACCAACGCTCGATATCTGAGAAATTCGGTTCTTGAGGAAACTGGCGAATTCCCAGTTTTTCCAAAACGATTGCGGCGGTATCGAGAGCTTCCTGAAAGCAAGCACGAGCTTCTAATGCCTGAATTTTGACCTCATACAGTTTGATGGGGTCGAGTAAGGCGCGAGCATTGTTCAGTCCCACCTCGAGCAACTGCTCCATTTTTTCAAAGTCACTGTTAAGATAGGCGGACTCGGTGGCAGATTCGTATAGTGCTAAAGTTATTTCGTAATCACACTCCCAGCTATTTTCGGTCAATAATTCAATTCCCAACAATAAATATTCAAGAGCTGTTTCATAAGCGGTTGCATTTTTTGCTTTGCGTCCTGCTTGTAAATTTAACTTGCAGAGTTGTTTTTTCTCCTCATCTGTGGGGATTAAACCCACTCCCATATTGAGATGATTGACAATATCAAAAATTTTGTTTTCTAAGTTTTCCTCCGATGTATGTCCGAGCAGCAATCGACCGATGGTAAGATGGGTTTGCTGTTTTCGATCTTCTGGAATGAGGGTATAAGCAGCTTGTTGTACGCGATCATGCAAAAAACGATAACTCACTAAAATATCATCTGAATATTGCTCATCGCGATCGCCCGCCTGAAAAAACTTATACGCCTCAGTAATCGGCAGAATCAACCCCTCCCGCAACGCTCCCCACACATTTGCTGCCACTGTCTCGGCTGATGATTGGCAAACAATTGCCAAGGTATCCAAATCAAACTGGTTACCGATGCAAGCCGCCAATTTCAAAGCATCCCGAGCCCCTTGGGGCAATTTCATCAACCGCCCTGCCATGAACTCCACCACATCATCGGTAAGGGCTGCATCCCGAACCTGCACCAGATCGCATTCCCAATAGCCCACATCCCCATTAAAGATAATTAACGCATCTTCATAGAGTCCTTTCAAGAACTGCGTCGTGAAAAACGGATTCCCTTTCGTTTTTTGATAAACCAGCTCTGTCAATGGTTGAGCTAGCTCGGGGGTACAGCTCAAGGTTTGAGCCACTAACCGATTAATCTGTGCAATGGGCAACGGCGCTAGGGTAAGGGTCGAAATTGCGGCTTTATGCTCCCTTGGTGCGCCTTCTTTATCTTTCCCTAACGCCGGGTTGCACCCCTTCGTCAACTCACCCAACGTCAACATCAGTGGATGTGCTGGAAACACCTCGTTATCTCGATAGGCTCCGAGCAACAGGAGATATCCGCGATCGCTTTGACTCATCAAAACCTTCATGAGATTAAGGGAGGCTGAATCTGCCCATTGCAAGTCATCAAGGAACATCACTAAAGGATGCTCGGGTGTGGTGAAAACCGCAATGAACTTCTGAAATAACAAATTAAACCGATTTTGTGCTGCACTTCCCGATAGTTTTGGTACTTCCGGCTGTACGCCAATTACCTGCTCTAGCTCTGGAATTACCGCAATGAGCACCTGAGCGTTGCTACCGAGTGCTTCGATAATTTTAGCTTTCCAATTGGCTAATTCCTCATCCGACTCACTCAGGAGCTGCCCCATTAAATCGCGGAAGGCTTGCACAAAGGCAGAAAAGGGAATGTTGCGGTTGAATTGGTCGAATTTGCCTTTAATGAAATAACCCCGCTTCTTCACAATAGGCTTATGAACTTCGTTCACGACTGCGGTTTTACCAATTCCAGAGAATCCTGCAACCAACATCATTTCGCTGTTTCCGGCTGCCACTCGGTCAAAGGCTGCTAATAATTGGGCAACTTCATGTTCCCTTCCGTAGAGTTTTTCAGGGATGAGAAAGCGATCGCAAATATCGTGCTCTCCAAGTTCAAATGGGATAATTTCTCCTGTGGCTTCCCACTGTTGCCAACATTGCTCTAAATCATGCTTCAAACCTAAGGCACTTTGATATCGCTCCTCGGCATTTTTTGCCATTAACTTGAGAATAATCTGTGAGATAGCTTCTGGATAAGGATTGCCTTGAGTATCCAGCAGCTCATGGGGTGCTAAGGGCTCTTTAGCAATATGACAGTGCAGTAACTCCACCGGGTCATTGCTCTGGAATGGCAGGACTCCTGTAAGCAGTTCGTAGAGGCTAACACCCAACGAGTAGAAATCCGTGCGATAGTCTATTCCCCGGTTCATGCGCCCCGTTTGCTCTGGGGAGATGTAGGCTAGGGTTCCTTCGAGAACATTAGGATTAACTAGTTGTTGCTGTTCTTTAGGCAATAAACTGGAGATGCTGAAGTCGATAAGCTTGACTTGGCAGGTTTCCGGGTGAATGAGGATGTTGGATGGTTTGATGTCTTTGTGAATGATGCGCTGTTGACTCAGATAATGCAGAGCAGAAGCTAGTTGAAGGGCAATGCTGAGGAATTCACTGATATTACCAGGGGAGTCTTGCCAATATTCCAGCAAAGAGAGCGCACCTTCATCCGGCATCACTAGTGCATAGCCGTTTTGGTAACGCTCCAGGGTTAGCGGCTGAACAATAGTAGGATGTTCCAGATTACGGGTGATGATATATTGGTTGCGGAAGCGGACTAAATCATGGAAGTTGGGATAAGGATTGCGTAGGACTTTAATGATGACAGACTGCTCAGTAGTGGTTTGGATAGCCCGATAGACGAGGGTACGGCTTCCGGCATAGATTTGGTCAGTTTCTTGATAAACAGCTAAGTTGAGCATCGTCATCTGCAACGTGAATTTAGAATCAGCACGAATCAAACAAATATAGCTGAAAAGCTCTAGCTCTCAACTCATTTATCCCCATGCTTAGTCTAGAATCTCTTTTGTGCTGCGTCGATGACTTTTTTTGAGAGCGCTCCAAAATCCTTGAATATCAAGCACGGATATTTCGCAACTCCCTGCTACCACTATTATCCAGAAATAGGGAGTGCAATCGTGAAGGTTGTGCCTTGTCCAATTATGGAATCGCAGGTAATTGTACCATCGTGTTTGTCTGTAATCATTTGATGTGCGATCGCCATTCCTAAGCCTGTTCCCTTACCTACTTTTTTCGTTGTGAACCCTTGCTCAAAAATGCGGGTTTTCATTTCCGGCTTGATGCCACAACCATTGTCTGTAATTTCAATTTTTACGTGAGTATCGTTAAGTATACGAGTGCGAATGATGATTCTATTCGATTTGGCTTCAATCTCTCCATAGGTTTTACCTTGATTTGCCTCATCAAACGCCTCAATGGCATTAGCTAGGATGTTCATAAACACCTGATTTAGTTGGCTGGGAAAGCATCGTACTTCTGGGATTTCTTGATAGTCTTTGACTACTTCAATTTTGGGACGTTGGTTATTAGCTTTCAGGCGATGGTTGAGGATAACTAAAGTGCTATCAATTCCTTGATGGATATTGAATGCTGTCTTCTGACCCTGCTCCCGGCGCGAAAAGATACGTAGACTATGACTGAGATTGCAAATCTGCTTAACTCCTAGATGCATCGAGCCCAGCAATTTGGGTAAATCTTCACGGATAAATTCCAGGTCAATGTCCTCAATTTCTGCTTCTATTTCTGCATCTGGATTTGGCATTTTTTTCTGATATAGTTCAATTAAACCCAGTAAGTCTTGCACATAGTCTTGAGCGGGTTGAATATTGCCCTGCAAAAAGCCAGTTGGGTTATTAATTTCATGAGCAACCCCTGCCACTAAGTTTCCCAAGGCTGACATCTTTTCACTTTGAACTAATTGTAGTTGTGCCTGTTGTAAATCTTTGAGAGCTTGTTGAGATTGGTTATATAGTTGGGCATTTTGCAGGGAAACCGCTGCTTGGGCGCACAAGAATTGAATAATGGTTAGACGATGAGGCGTAAACACCCCTTTGGTTGTTGGATGTTCCAGGTAGACAATGGCAACCAATTGCCCTTGGTTGAGCAGTGGTACACACAGTACACTTTGGGGTTGATATTTGAGTAAATAGCCTTCTATAATACCAGAAATATCGGTTTTACCTTCGTCGATTAGTACAGGTTCTTGGGTATTTTTGACGTATTGAATGACGCGAATCGGAACAGAGCTTTCTGCGCTTAGGAGTTGCGATCGTCTACTACTTTCAACAATACCATCATCAGAAAGGTGTGCCATCGCCTCCAGTTGCCATTGCTCAGCTTGGGGAATGAGTAAAACCGCCTTTTGTGCGCCAGCATTGGTGAGAACTATCCGTACAATGTTCTCTAATAGTTGGTCTAATTCAATGGTGCTAGATAGAGTTTGGGCAGCTTGTAAGATAGAACCCAAATCTAAGGTATCAGAGATTTTTGTGCTGCTAGTTTTGGTATGTGTTTGAGTAAGACTCTCTAGAGTATCTAGGGGATTAAATTCAATCTTTTGTTTTTGTATAATAGGGGCAAGCAGTTGAGGATATTTTGCTTCAAGTTGGTCAGTTTTTGCTTTAGCTCCCCAGTGAGCATAGCAGTAATAAGCTTTTTGCATATAGGCCTCGGCAATAGTTTTTTTGCCCCAGTCGAGGTAGAATTTGGCAGCGAGTTCGTTAGCCAAGGCTTCTTCTTGGATATATTCGTTTTCTTTAGCTCCAGATATAGCGCGATCGTATAGTTCTATCGCTTCAGCTTTTCGTCCTAAAATTCGACATTTTTCCGCTGCGACCAAATCAACCTTATGTTGGTGATTCATGGGGGCATAATCAGCCCAATGTTGTAGGGAAGCAAGGTCAGCTTCCACCTGTGAGAAAATTTCTGCACTATTCTCCGAATCTGGATGCAACCCGGCCAAAGTGCTTAAAGTCCCGTAGAAATAAGAAGCAGGAACATTCACCATTCCTATTGCTGCCGGGAGACATTTTCGACCTTCATCGATATGGATGTGAGTCGCTTTGAGATCCCCAAATAGAAAGCAAAGCATGAGTTTATAGGAATAGAAAATAAATAATGCTTGAACATCGTTGGCGGTCTCCCATTGGAGAAGTGCTTCCTCTTCCTGCAAGGCTTCTCCAGACAACAGGGTTGGATTTTCTGCCCGCCCGAGCAAATTTAATATGGCTTGCCAATAGATCCGAGTGTAATTGGCTGCCGTAAATTGATTGAGTTGTTCCAAACTGCGACAGTAAGCACTGGTTTCTGCTGCTAAAGTCTCTAGGGAGCAACCGCACCAAAAGGAGTTGGAGCAAAGACTGTGAGCGTTGTAGCCGACAAATTCGTGATTGCCTGTTTCCAATCCACTGGTATAGCCCGCTTGCAAGAGCGGTAGTGTTTCTCGAATGGGAGAAGTGCGATGGAAGAGAAATAAACCAGCAAACAGCAAGACCTCTGGCTTGGCAGTTTTGGCGGCAAGCTTGTCAATTAATTGTAAGGATAACTGGACGAATTTAACCCCGGTCATGACATCGGGCGTGCTATCGACGGAAAGAAGTAGACCGTAGCAGGCATAGGCCTGAGCCGAGGGGGAAAGATTTCCGTACTGGATCGAGAGGGAGACCGATAAACCAACAACGAGGGGAAAGAAACGAGGATTGCTGATGTGGGTAGCCGGAAAAATACTCTGGGCAATTTGCACGATCGCGATTTTTTCTGGGTCCTTCATTTCGGGCAGATCGAGCAAGTCTTCCACCTGGCGATCGACCATGAGTTCTCGAACACGGGCGATCGCGTTTTCGATATCGGCTTCCGTTGGGTTTTCGGGGAAGGTAATCCCCAACTGTTGCAAGAACTCTAGGGCAATTGAGATTGCCTCAGCCATTTGATGGCGAGAGATGTTGGCTTTAATTTGAATGCGATAAACATTTGCTTGTTCCACGAGGGAATGGCTGTTGGCAACGACTTCTTCCACCAAACAATCCATCTCTTGCCAGTTCCCGCACAAGGCGGCAAACTCAACAGCCAATTCGCTCAGAGCCAGAACCATCTCATATTGTTTCTGCCAAGGATTTTCGCCCAATAAAGATAAACCTGTCCGGGCATATTTCCATCCGGATTGATAAGCTGTGGCTCGTTTGGCTTTGTGACAGGCTATGAGATTAAGGCGTGCTAATTCTTCCCGTTCTTCAAGTTGAGAGAGCGCATCGATACCATAATTTAATTGCCCCACCAATTCAAAAATTCGTTCTTCTCGCATTTCTGGGGGAGTATTTTCCAGCAGCAGTTGTCCAATTCGGTAATGAGCGGTTTGTTTTTGCTCGTTGGGAATCAAAGAATAAGCGGCTTGTTGGACGCGATCGTGCAAGAAACGATAAGTTACGGTTACTGGGGGAGCGTTAGTTGCTTCTACACCGCCTTGGAAAAACTTATAGGCTTCAGTAATGGGCAGAATTAGTCCTTCTTGTAATGCTCCCCAAATTTCAGTAGCTATCTCCTCGGAAGATTTCTCAGACACTACTGCTAAGGTATCAAGCTCAAATTGGTTGCCAATACAGGCAGCTAACTTCAAGGCAGTTTGGCTTACTTCTGGCAATTTCTGCAAGCGCTCTGCCATAAACACCACCACATCATTGGTGAGTGCTGTGTCTTGTACTTGGACGAGATCACATTGCCAATAGCCTAGACTCAAGTTAAAGGTGATTAGTTCATCGGCATGTAATCCTTTTAAAAATTGAGTGGTAAAAAATGGGTTACCTTGGGTTTTTTGATAGACTAATTCCGTTAGCGGTTCGGCAAGTTCTTCTGGACAACTGAGGGTTTGGGCTACTAATTGATTAATATGATCAACTGCTAATGGTTGTAAGGTAATGGTGGATACCATAGTTTGCTGCTTCTCAAGCTCGCCCAAACTTAACATTAAGGGATGGGTTGGAAAGACTTCGTTATCTCGATAAGCTCCCAACAATAATAAATAACCTCTCTCACAATCACCCATCAAAACTTTCATCAAGTTGAGTGATGCTGAATCTGCCCACTGCAAATCATCCAAAAAGATGACCAGGGGATGTTCATGTGTCGTGAATACGGCAATGAACTTTTGAAAGAGCAAGTTAAAGCGATTTTGGGCAGCAGAGCCAGAGAGTTCCGGAGCAGGAGATTGTTTGCCAACAATTGTTTTGAGTTCAGGAACTACATCGATGATGACTTGGGCATTGTCTCCCAAAGCATTCAGGATTTTGGCTTTCCACTTAGCTAAATCAGCATCCGATTCACTGAGCAATTGCCCCATCAAGTCACGGAAGGCTTGCACAAAGGCAGAAAAGGGAATGTTGCGATTGAATTGGTCAAATTTGCCTTTGATGAAATAACCCCTCTGTCGCACGATGGGTTTGTGAACTTCATTGATTACGGCAGTTTTGCCAATACCGGAGAATCCTGCAACCAGCATCATTTCCCCATTACCCTCAGCCACTCGCTCAAAGGCATTGAGCAGAGTTTGCACTTCTTTTTCTCGTCCATAGAGTTTTTCGGGGATGAGGAAGCGATCGCAAATATCGTGCTCTCCAAGTTCAAATGGGGTAATTTCTCCTGTGGCTTCCCTCTGTTGCCAACATTGCTCTAAATCATGCTTCAAACCCAAGGCACTCTGATACCGCTCCTCGGCATTTTTTGCCATCAACTTGAGGATAATCTCTGAGATTGCTTCGGGATAGGGATTGCCTTGAGTATCCAGGAGTTCACTTGGTGCTAAGGGTTCTTTAGCAATATGGCAGTGGAGTAACTCCACCGGATCATTGCTCTGGAATGGTAGAACTCCCGTCAGTAGTTCGTAGAGGGTAACTCCCAACGAGTAGAAATCCGTGCGATAGTCGATTCCCCGGTTCATGCGCCCGGTTTGCTCTGGGGAGATGTAGGCTAGGGTTCCTTCCAGAACGTTCGGATTGACTAGTTGTTGTTGTTCTTTGGGCAGTAAACTAGAGATACTAAAGTCGATGAGCTTGACTTGGTGGGTTTGTGGGTGAATGAGGATATTGGATGGTTTGATATCTTTGTGGATGATACGTTGTTGACCCAGATAATGCAGAGCAAAAGCTAGTTGAAGGGCAATGGTGAGAAATTCACTCAGATCACCACTGGAATCTTGCCAATACTCCAGCAGAGAAACCGCTCCTTCATCCGGCATCACTAGAGCATAGCCGTTTTGGTAACGCTCTAGGGAGAGAGGTTGAACAATGGTAGGATGTTCCAGATTACGGGTAATGATGTACTGGTTGCGGAAGCGCACTAACTCATCGAAGTTGGGGTGAGGATTACGCAGGACTTTGATGATGACAGACTGCTCAGTAGTGGTTTTGATAGCCCGATAGACGAGGGTACGGCTTCCGGCATAGATAGGGAGAGTTTCTTGATAACCAGCTAAGTTGAGCATCGTCATCTGCAACGTGAATTTAGAATCAGCACGAATCAAACAAATATAGTTGAAAAGCTCTAGCTCTCAACTCATTTATCCCTATGCTTAGTCTAGAATCTCTTTTGTGCTACGTCGATGACTTTTTTTGAGAGCACTCCAAAATCCTTGAATATCAAGCACGGATATTTCGCAACTCCTTGCTACCACTATTACTGAGATCTTGCACCAAGTCGAAAATTGATTGGTGAAGTTAGGCAATAGGCAATAGGCAATAGTGATAAGATTAGACGTTTTCAGTACCGAAATTGATTGTTCTGACTTCCGTTGTTCAGTATTTTTGTACTGGTGCAAGATCTGAGTATTAGCCAGAAATAGGGAGTACAATCGTGAAGGTTGTGCCTTGTCTGATTGTGGAATCGCAGGTAATTGTACCACCGTGTTTGTCTGTAATAATCTGATGTGAGATCGCCATTCCTAAACCTGTTCCCTTACCGACTTTTTTCGTTGTGAAACCTTGCTCAAAAATGCGGTTTTTCATTTCCAGCTTGATGCCACAACCATTATCTTTAATTTCAATTTTTAAGTGAGTATCGTTAAGTATACGAGTGCGAATGATAATTCTATTCGGTTTAGTTTGAATCTCCCCATAGGTTCGGCCTTGATTTGCCTCATCAAACGCCTCAATAGCATTAGCTAGGATGTTCATAAATACCTGATTTAGTTGGCTGGGAAAGCATTGCACTTCTGGGATTTCTTGGTAGTCTTTAACCACTTCAATTTTGGGGCGCTGGTTATTAGCTTTCATGCGATGCTTGAGGATAACTAAGGTGCTATCAATCCCTTGATGGATATTGAAACTCACTTTTTGGTCTTGCTCTTGGCGGGAAAAGATACGCAGACTATGACTGAGATTGCGTATCTGTTTGACTCCTAGATACATCGAGGCCAGCAATTTGGGGAAATCTTCACGGATAAACTCTAGATCAATCTCTTCGATTTCCTCTGTAATTTGTGGATCATTACTGGGACATTTAGCCAGTAACAGTTCAATTAAACCAAGTAAGTCTTGCAGATAGTCTTGAGCGGGTTGAATATTGCCCTGCAAAAAGCCAGTTGGGTTATTAATTTCATGAGCAACCCCTGCAACTAAGCTTCCCAAGGCTGACATCTTTTCGCTTTGAATTAATTGCAGTTGTGCCTGTTGAGCTTGGTTATAGAGTTGGGCATTTTGTAGGGAAACCGCTGCTTGGGCACAGAGAAATTGAATAATGGTGAGACGATTAGGGGTAAACACCCCTTTGGTTGTTGGATGTTCCAGGTAGACAATGGCAACTAATTGTCCTTGATTGAGCAGTGGCAGACACAGTACACTTTGGGGTTGATATTTGAGTAAATAGCCTTCTATAATACCAGAAATCTCGGTTTTACATTCATCGATTAGTACAGGTTCTTGGGTATTTTTGACGTATTGAATGACGCGAATCGGAACAGAGCTTTCTGCGGTTAGGAGTTGCGATCGCCTACTGCTTTCAACAATACCATCATCAGAAAGTTGTGCCATCGCCTGCAGTTGCCATTGCTGGGCTTGGGGAAGGAGTAAAACTGCCTTTTGTGCGCCAGCATTGGTGAGAACTATCCGTACAATGTCGTCTAGTAGCTGCTCAAGTTCAATGGTGCTAGATAGAGTTTGGGCAGCTTGTAAGATAGAAGCCAAATCTAAAGTATCAGAGATTTGTGTGCTGCTAGTTTTGGTATTTGTTTGAGTCAGACTCTCTAGAGTATCTAGGGCATTAAATTCAATCTGTTGTTTGTGCAGAATGGGACTTAAGAGTTGGGGATATTTTGCTTCTAGTTGGTCAGTTTTAGCCTTGGCTTCCCAACGGGCATAGCAATAGTAGGCATCAGTCATATAGGTAGCAGCAATTTTTTCTTTACCCCAGTCGAGATAGAATTTTGCTGCAAGTTCGTTAGCAAGGGCTTCTTCTTGCAGATATTCGTTGGCTTTGGCTCCGGCTATGGCAAGATCGTATAATTCGATTGCTTTAAGTCGTTCCCCTAAAACTCGGTGATGCTCGGCAGCGATTAAATCGTATTTGTGTTGAGCATTCATAGGAGCATGAGTTGCCCAGCGTTGTATTTTGACTTGATTGGCTTGTACTTTTTCGAGGATACTATTTTGTCGAGATTTATCAGAATCAAAGTAATGTGAGTATTGAATCAGAGAGTCGTAGAAACTAAAAACAATTTCCTCTAAATTACAAAAAACACCATCCAAATAAGACTCAGCCAATGCCGCAAATTGAATCGCTTGAGGAACACAATCAAATAAATAGCACAGAGTCATTTTGTGTAGATAAACAAAATGCAATCCCCTGCGATCTCCTTCAGCAATCTGAGACGGGATAGATTGGGTTTCATCATAGGCTGTACCGATTAATTGCCAAGGTGTTACTGATTCTCCCAATAAATTGAGGATGGCTTGTTCAAAAATTTGATTCCAAAGTAAGCAATTCTCTTGTTTGAGACTAATAATTGCCTGTTTAACCGTCGCCGTTTCCAATTTGAGTGTAGAGAGATTATGACCCATCCAGTAAAGATATTGTGATCGGGCAGCAAATCCATAGACTCCAAACTGAAAGTTCCCCGTTGTCAAACCATTTTGGTAAGCTTTCAAGAGTAAGGGCAGGGTTTCCTTCACATGAGCCCAATAGTAGGTTAAGCAATTTCCAGCTACATAGGTTCCCCCAACACCATCGCCTGTCTCTGGGGTTAAATCCAGTTGGCAAGCTAGCTTCCCATACTCTTCAGCCCCATCAAAGTCTTGCAGGGCAAAAATACAAATCATGCCATAGGAGGCATAAGTAAAGGCAGACTGGGAGGTATTCCCATATTGAATGGATAATTGTACGAGCTTGCAAGCAACCCAAGGGAAAAGACTGGGTTTGGCTTGATAAGAAGGAGAGATTAAATTAGCCAGAATACTCACTTTTCCTAACTGCTTCGCATCCGTCATCAAGGGTAAGTTGGCTAAATCTGCAATAGCTTTACCTACCATTAATTGATTGATGAGAGCAATTTCAGTCTGTAAATCTTCATATTGAGGGAAATCTGGAACTTGAATGCCCAATACTTCTAAGAACTTGACCCCTGTTTCAAGGGCTTGTATTTGGTTCCTTTGAGCCATCTGAGCTTGAATTTTGACTTCATGAACTTTCACATGATCGAGCAAGCTTTTCGAGTGATGGAGAACTTTATCGATCATGACTTCCATGAATTCAAACTCACCACTCAAGTAAGCTGTTTCTGCATTGGCTTCATGTAATTGCAACGTTAATGGATAGTTTGTTTGCCAACTTTCCGAATCCATCAAAGACAATGCCGTTTGAAAGTATTTTAGCGCTGCATCATAGGCTGCTGAGCTTTTTGCTTTTTGCCCAGCCGTAAAATTGAGGTGAATCAGTTGGTTTTGTTCTTCGCTATTTTCAATCAACTCGATTGCTTGGTTCCAGTGATTGACCAGGGTAAAAATCTGAGTATTGCGCTCTTCTGGTGAAAGGTTTTGGAACAATAATCGTCCGATATGTAAATGAGTCCCTTGTTTTTGTTCGTTGGGAATAAGAGAATAGGCAGCCTGTTGTACTCGGTCATGTAAAAAACGGTAGTTTACAGTCACTGTCTTAGGCTGTTCTACTAGTGTTTCCATGCCCTGAAAGAACTTGTAAATGTCACTGACAGGAAACACTAAATCCTCTTGCAATGCACTCCAAATATTTTCTGCTACAGCCTCTTCTGATGCTTGAGAAATAATTGCCAATGTTCCCAGATCAAACTCGTTGCCAATACAAGCTGCTAACTTCAAAATTGCCTGGGTAACATCAGATAGCTTATTCAGGCGACTGGCCATAAACTCCACAACATCATTAGTGATGGCGGCATCTCGTACCTGTACTAAATCACATTCCCAATAGTCTGACTCCCAATTAAATACAATCAAATTATCCTCATACAAACCCTTCAAAAATTGAGTAGTAAAGAAGGGGTTGCCTTGGGTTTTTTGATACACCAATTCAGTCAGAGCTTGGGCAATTTTAGGGCTACAATTGAGGGTTTCTGCCACTAATTGATTAATATGATGAAGGGCCAAAGATTTGAGAATGATTGTCGAAATAACGGCTTGACTTTTCTCCAGTTCAGCTAAACTTAACATCAAGGGATGTGCTGGAAATACTTCATTATCCCGATAGGCTCCCAGGAGCAGTAAATATCCAGTATTGCCATCGCCCATCAGGACTTTCAGCAGGTTGAGTGAGGCTGAATCTGCCCATTGTAAATCATCCAAAAACATTACTAAGGGATGTTCTGGAGTTGTAAAGACAGCGATGAATTTTTGAAAGAGCAAATTAAATCGATTTTGAGCCGCACTACCAGAGAGTTCAGGAACAGGAGGTTGTTTGCCAATGATCAGTTCGAGTTCGGGAATCACCTCAATAATGACTTGCCCGTTTTTTCCTACTGCTGCGAGGATGTTTGTTTTCCAGATGATAAGTTCTTCATCGGACTCACTGAGTAATTGTCCCATTAAGTCTCGAAACGCCTGTACAAATGCAGAAAAGGGAATGTTGCGATTAAACTGGTCAAATTTGCCCTTAATGAAGTAGCCTCGTTTTTCCACAATGGGTTTGTGAACTTCGTTCACAACAGCAGTTTTGCCGATACCTGAAAAGCCAGCAACAAGCATCATTTCTGTTTCGCCTGCTGCTATACGCTCAAAGGCATCCAAGAGGATTTGCACTTCTTTTTCCCGTCCATAGAGTTTTTCTGGGATAAGGAAGCGATCGCTTCTATCGTGCTGTGCAAGTTCAAATGGGGTAATTTCTCCTGTGGCTTCCCATTGTTGCAAACATTGTTCTAAATCATGCTTCAAACCCAAGGCACTCTGGTAACGCTCCTCGGCATTCTTAGCCATTAACTTGAGAATAATGTCCGAGATTGCTTCTGGATAGGGGTTGCCTTGAGTATCTAGCAGTTCACTTGGTGCTAAGGGTTCTTTAGCAATATGGCAGTGGAGTAACTCCACCGGGTCATTGCTCTGGAATGGCAGGACTCCCGTGAGCAGTTCGTAGAGAGTGACACCTAGGGAGTAGAAGTCTGTGCGATAGTCTATTCCCCGGTTCATGCGTCCTGTTTGCTCTGGGGAGATGTAGGCTAGGGTTCCTTCTAGAACATTAGGGTTGATCAGTTGTTGCTGTTCTTTGGGCAATAAACTGGAGATACTAAAATCGATAAGCTGGATTTGATAAGTTTCCGGGTGAATGAGGATGTTAGTGGGTTTTATATCTTTGTGGATGATACGGTTTTGACCCAGATAATACAGAGCTTCAGCCAGTTGAAGGGCAATGCGGAGGAATTCACTGAGATTACCAGGAGACTCTTGCCAATACTCCAGCAGGGAGAGGGCACCTTCATCCGGCATCACTAGAGCATAACCGTTTTGGTAACGCTCCAGGGATAGGGGTTGAACAATAGCTGGATGTTCCAGATTACCGGTGATGATGTATTGGTTGCGGAAGCGGACTAAATCATGGAAGCTTGGATAAGGATTGCGCAGTACTTTGATGATGACAGACTGCTCAGTAGTGGTTTGGATAGCCCGATAGACGAGGGTACGGGTTCCGGCATAGATTTGGTCAGTTTCTTGATAACCAGCTAAGTTGAGCATCGTCATCACCAGGAGTAAAGTCAAACAGCGCAGACAGTTGATTTCTCCCTCAATTATCCGATATTCGGTAAGAATAGTCCTTATTCCTTAATATAGGCCTTGTCCAGGAAGTTCAGTTTACTTTTTTGACAATGGATAATGAACAATGGACAATTACCTCTGGTTAACTGTAGGTTGGGTGGAACGAAGTGAAACCCAACGGAATATGCGAAGAGTGTTGGGTTTAGATAATTAGCTTGTCAATACCGAAAGATGGTAGGCTAACCCGCCCCTACCGTATATTAAGGAAACCACAGAGTCACAGAGTTCACAGAGGACTCTATTTATAGGCGCACACTTTTTCCATTATTAAATAATAATAGTACAAAAAATTCGATCAGGTTTTAGTTCTCATCACAGTTGTGCGATCGCATTTTGGATGGCTAAGGTGATCACATTCTCCGGCATAGTAGTGGTAATTTGCTGACCTTGTTGGAGCAAAAACTGCTTGAAAAAGGGGTCTTTTTGAGCTTCTGTGATTATCACTTGCTCAATTAACTCAGTTTGCTGCTCAGAAGTAGTAGTAATGCTTTGTCCTTGCAGTTGACTCAAGAGAGTTTGAGCAAAGGTCATAGCTTTAGCACTATCATCCCCATTAGCGACGATACTGCGGACTTGATCCGCCGCTTCGTCATAATCAATTTGCCCAGAACCAGCGAGATTGGTGATGGTACTGCCGACAATGAAAAAACTATTGCCAAAAGCCTGTTGACTGTAGCCTTTCAAAGCCTTCGCTTGATCTTCGACAATGCCTAAAAGCTGATTCACTTGCTGTTCCTTAGCAGCAAGTTGGTGCTTCATTTCCTCATTACTTGCATAGAGACGCCGTTCAACCTCTTGCTTTGGGTAGCTCTCGTTGTGAGTGACTTTAACTACCCACAAATCTCCTCGTCTTTCAATCCCCTTGAGTTCTAACTCCAAGCTTTCATCTTCTAACTGGAGTTTTTTGAGACTGAAGAGAGCAGCTTGCCAGTTTTCTCCTTCCTTGAAAATCAACTCAACGACATTGCCAACTTCCTGATACAGGGACTCAAATTCTCTGGGTTCAAAGTTACGGTTTGCCGGAAAACGATCTGTTGGCTCTCCGTGTTCATCTAGATCTCGATAAATATAGTCACACTCAACTTCAGTGAAGTCAGTCTGACTATTGACGCTCCAATCCTTATTGCAAATTCCAGTTAACTTGGCATGAGCAAAGTTGACATCAATTACCTGAGTATGAAGCATAATCGCTCCTCGCAAGTCAGCACCTTGCAAATCTGCCCCAGTTAAATTGGTGTCTGTTAAGTTAAAGCGCCGCATCTCCACATTTCGGAGATATGCTCCTTGTAAATTGAGTTGCCTGAAGTCTTTATTGTCAGAATAGCGGTGAGTTAGGAGTCTCTGTACCTGGGGATTTTCTAGGTCTAGGTAACGACTATCTACTCTAGCTCTTTCCAGTCCAGTCACCTCTTGGAAGCAAGTGCGGTAAAGCTTGCGTGCTCGTAAGTCAGTGTTGGCTAACCTAGCGCCCCTCAAGTTGACTCCGCTTAGGTCTAAATTATAAAAGGAAGTACCACCCCAACAGCCAATTGCAAGTACCAAGGATCTTAGCCAGTCTGGATGATTCCAGGGTACACCTCGGATGCGGTTGGCTAGCCAGCTACTGAAAGCTAAACCAAGGGTATAGACAAGACTACCGAAGATTAAAACTATTCTTGCCTGAGCTGAGTTTAACAAAATGTCTCTAAATTCTGATTCAGTATTTTGTTGTTCAGTTAAGATTACAATGAGAGAAACAAGAATTGAACCAGCTATTACAGCAAGGAAGATGATGATCGTACCCATACTCTTTATCAATCGATGGTGACGAAACAAGACATCAGTTAAGGCAATGGTAAAACGAGTTACGAAGAAACTAATAGTTGAGATGGAAAAGCCAAAAGCTGTGGTCAAAACAGTTACAGGAAAAAACCGAGGCGAAAGTTCCAGAAAAGTTAAATTGGATAGTACATATAAAATTAATGTTGTGATGAAAATTCCTAATATTACAGTTAGTAAAACTTTTGTGAAGTCTTGATAAATTGCAGTTATTATTCCAATAACTACAATTAAAATCATCGACAGATATGCTAAACGATACAACAATTCTTTGCCAAAAATTATCTGCAAGCTAGTTAATTCTCCAATAAAACCAGAAAAAATACCGGCGATAATGCAGACTAAAATAACTAGTATTATTAATCCAATTCTGGCAAATAACTCCTGAGTAGCAATTGTGTAGGATAAATCTAAATTTAAAGATTTTTGAACTAAACTTCCACTTAGTTTTTTTTTGTAATTATAATATTTGAGTGACATTTTTTAATTATTTTGTTTTTTTTAATTAACCTTTAATTGAGTTTTATCAAGAATAGTTATGAGTACTGATTTTACACAAAATTCTTCAGAAATAGTAGAGTATTTATTAAGAAATAAAGGTTGGGGAGTTTTTGGCGAATGGCTAGGTCTTTCTGCCACAGGTTCTAGTAGTGCTGACCTTGATTATGATTTTATACAAGAAAACTCACATAAAGTTATAGCCATTATCAAAGAACGGCTGCGTGACTATAAAGAATCTTTGGTTAGTGCCGTGCTAGGGACTCCTGATTTTTTGTCGTCATCTTTTTTGAAAACAGGTGAAAAACAAAGTATTGCTGTATGTAGAATAGATAGAAACCTATCTTTAGCAGAATTTCAAGCAATCATCGAAGAGATTCAAGACTTAGAAAGTATTGGTAATTTTAATAGCAACTTTGATTCTGTAGAAAAGTTACAAGAAATATTTGCAATTCCCCAGCAGATAGCTGATGAAATTTTTCAGCGTCAATCCACTCCTTTGGAAGAGCTAAAATCAAATATTTCTGAAAAGCATCTTGCTAAGCTGAATCCCATTCCAGTTGGCACTGGTTTTTTGGTTGGTGGTACTTATTTAATGACTAACCACCATGTAATTCCCGATGAGAAAGTAGCTGAGCAGTGCGTTGCCGAGTTTAATTACGTTGAGGATGCTTTGGGAGATGCTCAAACATCAGTATATTATGAGTTTGACCCCAAAACTTTGTTTGTCTCTAACCCAAATTTAGATTATACCCTCGTACAGTTAAAAACTAGTATACTCAAAAAGCCCCCTGGCTACGTTTTTGGTTGGATTGATTTAAGGGAATCAGAAAGTAACATTTCTCCTGGTCTTAATAAAGAGCAAGTACAAAAACATTTACTTGCTGCTGGATTTACAGATGAACAACTAAGAGCAAAAGGTCTGACAATAGATGATGGCAATATCCTTGGTGACCGGGTTATTATCGTTCAGCATCCGAAGGGCAGACATAAACAAATTGTTTTAAATAACAACAGAGTTATTAATAATGGTCTTTATAAGAAATTCTTGAGATATACAGCCGATTCTGATTATGGAGGCTCTGGAAGTCCTGTATTCAATACCAAATGGGAGCTGGTGGCACTACATCATGCTGCTATCGCCAAAGATACCAATCAAGGCGATCAAACTCAGCCGGAGAATGGGCAGAGGGAGTCTAAAATTGAAGTGTTTGCTCAGCAAGGTGTCAGAATCTGCCGGATTATCGAAGACTTAAAAAGAAAAAGTCTCAGCCAACCTAAACTAAAAAGCTTTATCCAAGATTTTGTTATTACATCTGAACAGCTGAAGTACCCTCCCTTATCATCTGCACTTGAGTTTGATGGAGTGCGGGATTATGTCAACTTGAGTGGAAAAATTCAAGAGGTTGATTTCATTGAAATTGAATTGGCTGCCACTTATTCTGATGGTACTGTAAAGCTTTGGCAAAAAGACGGCTTGGAAATTGGAACCTTCAGTTGTATAGATGCTGAATCTATCGTCTACTTCAGTTTTGGTTTAGAAGAGCAGTATGAGAATGAAACGCCACATCTTGCCACGACTTCAAAAGAAGGCTTTACAAGACTGTGGAATTTGCACGGAAATTTGCAGGGTTCATGGACAAAAGATGAGCAGTTCAACCATATCAATTTCAGTCCCAACGGTACAAAGCTATCTATTGAGGATATCCCTAACCTGTTAGACTCACAAAAAAACGCAGTTAGACCAGGGTCTTTTGTTTGGAGTTCTGGAAAATCTCAACACTTTTCTAGTGTCATCTTTAGCCCTGATGATACACGATTACTTACCGCTTCAGATGACGGTGACGTTAACACTCCAGATGACGGCTTTATTAGGCTATGGGACTTAAGAGCTAATCAACACCAGCAGTTTAATGGTTATACAGCAAGGTTTCATCATATCAGTAGTAACCCTAATGAAACATTAATTGCTATTGCTTCCCAAGATTCTCCCCCACAGTTGTGGGACTGGCAAGGAACTCAAAGAGCAGTTTTCGATAAGGAGAGCCGTAATCAAGTCAGCTTTAGCCCAGATAGTCAGCTGATTGCTACTATTTCAGATGATTTCAGTACCGTGAGGCTGTGGAATTGGGAAGGAAAACTGCAAGGAGAATTAGAGGGAGATGGTAGCAGTGTCGTTGGCGTGAAATTTAGTAATAACGGTAACCTCATTGCTATCCTCTGGCTTTCAAGTATCTGGGTTTGGGACTGGCAAAGTAATCATAAGGTGGTATTGAAAGGAGATGATGGGGAATGGTTCAGCAGCGTTACTTTTAGTCCCGATGGTCAGCTTGTTGCCACGCTTCTAAATAATGGTAATGCAGTGTTGTGGAACTGGCAAAGTAATCATAAGGTGGTATTGAAAGGAGATGATGGGGAGTGGTTCAGCAGCGTTACTTTTAGTCCCAATGGTCAGCTTGTAGCCACTACTTCAAATTCAGTCAGACTATGGAATTTGGAAGGACATCCAAAGCAATCACTATTCAAAGTTGATAATGAATGGTTCGAAAGCATTAGTTTTAGTCCTAATGGTCAGCTGATTGCTATCAGCTCAGATGAGAGTAGCACTGTGAGAATGTGGGATTGGCAAAGAAATCAACAGGCACTGTTAAAAGGACATACTAAAGGAATCACTAGTGTCAGTTTTAGCTCGGATGGTGAGCTAATGGCTACGGCTTCAAGGGATGGCACTGTTAGGTTGTGGAAGTTGCCAGAGTATAAGCAAGTGCAACTACTCTGTATCAATCAACTACTCAATGTCTCTTGTCTATCCGATGATCCACCAAGGCTTACCACTACCTCGAAAGAGGGCATCACAAAGCAGTGGAATTTAGCAGGAGATCAACAGGAACAGACTAACAAGGTCAATAGCCTTAGTTTTAGTTTAGAGGAGGAACTGATTGCCACTGCCTCTGATGATGGCACTGTAAGACTGTGGGATTTGTCAAAAAATCAGCAAGTAATGTTAAATGAGCATAACCAACGAGTCAATAGCGTCAGTTTTAGCCCAGATAGTCAGCTGATTGCCACCGCCTCTGATGACGGCACTGTAAAACTTTGGGGACAAAACGGTAGTTTGCATCATACCCTTAAACATCATCTTCCCTGTACTAGTGTAAGTTTCAATTATCGCCGCTTAAATAAATGGCAATATTACTACTCTTATTACCAAGATAGTTTATTTTCATTTGGTCGCGCTCAACCCTTCAGTATCGAGGCTTGGGTGAATCCTTACCCTGATGGAAAAGGTGGCGTAATTATTAGCAAATGTTACGTAGATAAACCCTTAGAGGGCGAGTACATCTTAGGTATCACTGAATACGGACATGTAGAATTTTCCAGGTTTCCTAATGACCATCGGTTGTCTACCTGGCATCAAAAATCTCAATTGGTAACTTACAGAGACTTGCCATTTGGTGAATTTAGCCATATTGCCGCTACTTATGATGGCAAAGCAATGAAAATCTACATTAACGGTAAGCAGGATGAAAATGATTCCAGTCCAGTTCTTCAAAACCATAATACTTTTATTCCAGTTGTGGTCGGCGCATCTTTAAATAGCCCCGATTCTATTGAAGGTAATTACTATAGCCCCTTTAAACACTTTAAAGGAGTAATTGCTGAAGTCCGCCTTTGGAAAACAGCCCGTAATGAAGAGGAAATAAAAGCGAATATGTATAGACGGTTGAATACTCAACAAGAAACAGACAAAGGACTAGTTGGTTACTGGCGGTTTGAAGCAGGCAATGATAACAAAGTTTATAACCTAGCATCTAGAAATCAGCAGGGCATCATTTACACAGAAAAATGGTTGAATGCACATAGCTTTCCTCCTGTACCATTACCCTTTGGATTACAGTTTGATGGGGAAGATAATTATGTCGATTGTGGTAATGATGAAAGTCTAAAAATTACTGATGCTATTACAGTTGAGGCATGGGTTAAACATAACTATGGAGATGGTTTAATTGTTGATAAAATGGCCGGAGACGGCGAAGACGAAGATAAGAATGGTTATTCTTTGTCTTTGAGTAGTGGCAAAATCCGCGTAGAGCTACACAATCCAATTATTTTTTCTGAATTAGCGCAGAAGCTGGCTCAAAGTAAAATACCAGAACGACAGCAGCAACTAATTGATGAAGCAAAAACAGCAAAAACCATTCTTGACACTCAAAACAGTCTCCCAAGGGACAATGCATGGCATCACATTGCATTTACATGGGGTAACACTCCACAAACAGCAACCTCTGGTAACACATCAAATGAATTACCAGAGGTTGAAGTATATATCGATGGCAGACGGCAAAATATTGTAGTTATTGAAGGACAAGCTAAGAGTATCCTTGTGGAAGGGCAGTACAAGACTGTGGGTCTTTTCAAAGGTCCTATCGGCACTCCTCGTCAAAACTTAAGTATTGGTGGCAGAGAAAATGGTATTTATCTCAACGGCTCCATCGCCGAAGTTCGCCTCTGGAAAGTAGCTCGCACCCAGAATCAAATCAATGCCAATATGTATCAACGGTTGAACATAAGCCAGGAAGAGTTGGAGAAAAGCAAGGAAGAAGGACTAGTGAGTTACTGGCGACTTGATGACGGAGGCAAAGATAATAGAATAGTGCGTAACCTGGTATCTGCCGCAAACTACGGTACTGTTAATGGAGGAGCAAAATGGGTAGAACCTACGCACTCAGCCAAATCAGCAAGGGAAGAATGAGGTTTTCAGCTTCTCCACTAACGCTCAGAACGAGGAGATTTCGTTTCAGTGCGTAAGTCCTAATGGGTATTAGGCTGATTTTTTCTTGAGTACTGGGGTCAGATATTCTGAAATTCCCGCCATGCGGATGGCATTACAGCCAAGTTTGTAAGCAAACTCAACCGATTCTCCTGCTCCTAGAGCATCATAAAAACCGACAGCAAATTCAATAGCAGCCGAATCGCCAATGGCTTTGTCCATACCAATGACAAAAGGAATATGTTGAGCGATCGCTTCTGCTTGCCCCTCTGAATAACAGGCGTTGAGCACTACACATTCTACCTGATCTGCAAACAATTCAAACAATCCTGCTAAAGCTTCCGCACTAACCAACTTCGTTTTTCCAATTTTATCTTCTAGGGCCAATCCTGCTTCCCCGTTACTATGTCCAGAGAAATGGACAAATTGTGGTTTAAAATCGAGCATAGCTCGCTGAACATCCCTGGGACGCACAGCCCACTTCTGCTCCAGAATAAATTGAGTGTGTTGTTGATTTCGTTGTAACCCAGCGTCAATTTCCCGCACCTCCTCATCGAGTCGCAGCTGGGATGTGTTTTTCGGATTAGCCGCCAGAATTAGAATTTTTCTTACTAAACTCTCTGTAGCCGAAGAGACGGGTAATGTGGTTTGAGCACTGGGGAGATTCTTTTGGTTGTCAGCTTGATTAGCAGCACTGTTGTAGGTAATTGAGCCAGAACCAGCAAGGTTTGTAATCTGACTGCCCGATATTTTAAATTCGTTACGGACAGGTTGAGGAGCTGAATGGGGTTCGGTAGATTCCATTGAATGCTTATTGAAGTCTATATCTCTGTGTTCCTTTGTGCCTCTGTGGTTCACTTAGTCTATATGCCCACACTTACACCATTATGAAGTAATACTAGCAAAAAATAAAAGAAAATGCAACCAAAGAAACTATGACGCTAGAGTTTTGTTGCTGCATTTGGGGTTCAATTCTTCCCCATACCCCACACCCTACACCCCACACGAAGCTAGTGCCGCTGCGCGGAATTAAGAATTAAGAATTAAGAATGCTTATAGAGATGCGATCGCCATTGCTAAACCTGTTTCTTTACCCACTTCTTTCGTCGTGAATCCTACGGATAAATTCTAAATTAATTGCCTCAATTTTTGCTTCAATTATTTCATTGGATTGAGGATATTCTGACTGATAGAGGTCGATTAAATCCAGTAAGTCTTGCAGGGCTTGGTTATAGAGTTGGGCATTTTGCAGAGAAACAGCAGCTTGGGCACAGAGGAATTGAATAATGGTGAGACGATGAGGCGTAAATACCCCTTTAGTTGTTGCATGTTCCAGGTAGATAATAGCAACTAATTGCCCTTGATTGAGGAGTGGCAGACACAGTACACTTTGGGGTTGATATTTGAGTAAATAGCCTTCGATAATGCCAGAAATATCAGTTTTACCTTCGTCGATCAGTACAGGTTCTCGGGTATTTTTGACATATTGAATCAAGCGAATAGGAACAGAACTGTCTCCAGTTAAAGGTTGCGATCGCCTATTGCTTTCAACAGCACCATCCTCTCTCAGTTGTGCCATCGCCCGCAGTTCCCATTGGTCAGCTTGAGGAATAAGTAATACTACCTTTTGTGCACCAGAATTTATCATAATAATCTGTACAATATTATCTAGTAGCTGGTCAAGTTCAATGGTGCTAGAAATGGTTTGAGCTGCTTGCAAAATAGAGACAAAATCAAAGGTATCAGAAACAGTACTACTACTATTTCTTATTTTTGTCTTTCTTGAAACAGTCAGTGTTTTGGTGAAGCTATTGAGGCTATCGAAAGGGTTAAATTGCAGCTGCTGTTTTTGCAGAATCAAGGAGAGAAGTTGGGGATATTTTTCTTCAAGTTGGTCAGTTTTAGCTTTAGCTCCCCAGCAGGCATAGCAATAATAAGCTTCTTGCATATAAGTAGTTGCAATTTTTTCTTTACCCCAGTCAAGGTAGAATTTAGCGGCGAGTTCGTTGGTGAGAGCTTCTTCTTGAAGATATTCATTTTCTTTGGCTCCAGCAATGGCAAGATCATATAACTCTATAGCGGCAGGATATTCACCTAAAATTCGCTGTTTTTCTGCGGTGATGAGATGACTTTTGTGGAGAAAGTTCATAGGGGCATACTGTGCCCAAACATCTATTTTTTTCAGATGATTATTAACTTCTAGCAATAATTTATCTTTTTCAATAGCAGATTTCACAGGATAACAAGCAATCAAAGTTAAAGCATGATAAAAATGAAAAACTGGTACTGAAAATCGCCCTATCATCCCTTCCAAGTACTGCCTTAACTTGATACCATGCTCTAAGGCAGATTTCCATTCATAAAATAGATAGTGAAGAATAAGTTTATTAAGATGAAAGAAACCTAAAGCAGTTGCTTCATTTGCTTGTTCATGCAAAGAAACCATCACTCTTTCGTCATATACTTCTCCTAACAGACGAGTGGGATTCTCTGTTTGTCCTGTTAGATTGATTGCAGCTTGCCGAAAAAGCTCATTTACTTGTAGTGTTTGGTTTTGCTTGAGCTTTTTTATAACATAACTGTAATTTGCCATTTCTTCAATAAGCTGTTGTAATTCAACTCCCAAGAAATAGCTATGACAACCATAATTAAATGCCGATAAACTGGCAAAATTTAATTCCCCAACCTCTAATCCAACTTGATAAGATTTAAGTAAATCGCTTAAAGTATTCTTTAAATGAAAACGCCAATGAATAACAAAGATGTTGACCGTTTGCAATGTTTTCACTGCAATACTTTTATTTTCAAATTTAGATAATAGTGCTAGTGCAAGTTGACCAAATTGATAACCAGCCTCAATATCCCCCACAAAGCCACATAACATCAGAGCATAACCAGAATAAGCAAAGGGAGAATTGACAGCATTGCCAGATTCCATTGACAGACAAACCGCTTTGGAAATCAGCAGAGGCGTTAATGCTGGACAAGCAAAATAGCTTGCTGTCGCCAAACTCATAAGAGTCTTAATTGCAGCCATCTGCATAGGATTATTCATCAGAGGTAAGGCAACTAACTCTTCAATTGGAGTTTCCCCCAAGCCTGCACGTACAGCTTCCATTCCTTGCACAATATCAGCTTGGCTGGGTTCTCTAGGTAACTCAATACCGAAGTTTTGTAAAAACGGCAAAGTCATCTCGATCGCTTCCAAAGCTTTATTTTGAGCTTCATAGGCAAGAATTTTGATTTCATAAACTTTCAAAGCTTCCAGTGGAGTGCTTACTCTTGCTAATATCTCATCAGCTAGCTGTTCCATTTGCTCAAAATCTCCACTCAGATAAGCTACTTCTGCTGCCTCCAAGTGTAAATCCAGCGTGAAATCATAATGCTGCTGCCAGCAATCTGAGTCTTGTAACTCAAGACCTATGGCTAGATATTCTCTAGCTGTTATATATGCAGTAGAGTTTTTAGCTTTATATCCAGCCATCCAATTCAGTTTTGCCAGATGATCGCGTTCAGATTGCACAACGATCAACTCGCGACCAATATTTAATTGATTAACAATATCAAAAATTCTTGACTCTATTGTTGATGGCTGTATATTTTTCGACAAAAGTTGACCAATTTTTAAGTGAAAAGCTTTTTTTTGTGTTTCAGGAATGAGAGAGTAAGCTGCTTGCTGGACGCGATCGTGTAAGAAACGATAGCTTGCCAATACCGCATCAGTCTGCTGATCATTGATTCCTGACTCCTGGAAAAACTTGTAGCTTTCACTGACAGGCAAAACTAAGCCCTCTTGAAGTGCATTCCAGATATCACCAGCAACTTCTTGCTCAGACTCCTCACAGATAATTGCCAAAGTTTGCAACTCGAACTGATTGCCAATACAAGCTGCCAGCTTCAAAACATTCTGAGTTGCCTCCGGCAACTTCTGCAACCGCCCCGCCATAAACTCAACTACATCATCAGTGAGAGCTGCATCATGCACTTGTACCAAGTCGCATTCCCAATAGCCCAAGCTTAGATTAAAGGTAATTAGCTCATCTTTATGTAACCCTTGCAAGAATTGAGTGGTAAAAAACGGGTTGCCTTGGGTTTTTTGATACACTAATTCAGTCAGAGGTTGAGCGAGTTCTTCGTTACAACTCAACGTCTCGGCAACTAATTGATTAACGTACTCAAAAACTAATGGCTCTAGTGTGATTGTGGCAATCAAAGCTTCCTCTTTCTCTAGTTCAGCCAAGCTCAACATCAACGGATGGGCGGGAAACACTTCATTATCTCGATAGGTTCCCAGCAACAATAAGTAATCTGAATCCCTATCACTCATCAATACCTTCAATAGGTTGAGTGAAGCTGAGTCTGCCCATTGCAAATCATCCAAAAATAGGGTGAGGGGATGTTCCTTCGTTCTAAATACGGCAATGAACTTTTGAAAGAGCAAGTTAAAGCGATTTTGGGCAGCAGAGCCAGAGAGTTCGGGAGCAGGGGATTGTTTGCCGATAATTCCTTCGAGTTCAGGAACTACGTCAATTATGACTTGGGCATTGTCTCCCAAAGCATTAAGGATTTTGGCTTTCCAGTTCGCCAACTCTGTATCTGATTCACTGAGCAATTGCTCCATCAAGTCTCGGAAGGCTTGCACGAATGCACTCAAGGGAATATTGCGATTGAATTGGTCAAATTTACCTTTGATGAAGTAGCCTTGCTGTTTAACAATGGGCTTATGAACTTCATTAACAACAGCGGTTTTCCCGATGCCAGAGAAACCTGCAACTAGCATCATTTCTGTATTACCGCCAGCCACTCGCTCAAAGGTATCGAGCAGAGTTTGTACTTCTGTTTCCCTGCCATAGAGTTTTTCGGGGATGAGAAAGCGATCGCTTCTATCGTTGTTTCCAAGTTCAAATGGGGTAATTTCTCCTGTGGTTTCCCACTGTTGCCAACATTGCTCTAAATCATGCTTCAAACCCAAAGCACTCTGATACCGCTCCTCGGCATTTTTAGCCATCAACTTGAGAATAATGTCCGAGATTGCTTCTGGATAGGGGTTGCCGTGAGTATCTAGAAGTTCATGGGGTGCTAAGGGAGTTTTAGCAATGTGGCAGTGAAGTAACTCCATTGGCTCACTCCTATCGAAGGGCAGAATTCCTGTCAGGAGTTCGTAGAGAGTGACACCCAGGGAGTAGAAATCTGTGCGATAGTCTATTCCCCTGTTCATGCGTCCCGTTTGCTCTGGCGAAATGTAGGCTATGGTTCCTTCCAGAACCTTGGGGTTGACCAGTTGTTGCTGTTCTTTGGGCAGTAAACTGGAGATGCTGAAGTCAATGAGCTGGATTTGGCAAGTTTCCGGGTGAATGAGGATGTTAGATGGTTTGATGTCTTTGTGGATGATATGGTTTTGACCCAGATAATGCAGAGCAGAAGCTAGTTGAAGGGCAATGATGAGGAATTTACTCAGATCACCAGAGTACTCTTGCCAATATTCCAGCAGGGAGAGCGCTCCTTCATCTGGCATCACTAGAGCATAACCGTTTTGGTAACGTTCTAAGGTCAGTGGTTGAACAATGGTAGGATGTTCCAGATTACGGGTGATGATGTATTGGTTGCGGAAGCGGACTAAATCATGGAAACTTGGGTAAGGATTCCGCAGGAGTTTGATGATGACGGATTGCTCGGTGGTAGTTTGGATAGCACGATAGACGAGGGTGCGAGTTCCGGCATAGATTTGGTCAGTTTCTTGATAACCAGCTAAATTGAGCATCGTCATCACCAGGAATAAAGTCAAACGGCGCAGACAGTTAATTTCTTGCTCAATTATCCGATATTCGGCCAGAGAATTAAGAGTTGCCTCAATTTATTGACACTCCCCGCGCTAAAAGCGGCGGAGCGACATTTCCTCATACCCTTTTAAGGAGTTGGCTTCCCTATCGCTTTTTGTAAAATAAGAAATAGCTCTTCATACTTCTTAATCATGGCAAGAGACTTGCGGGAATTTCTGAAACTACTCGAGGAAAAGGGGCAATTAAAGAAAATTACAGCTTTAGTTGACCCAGATTTGGAAATTGCTGAGATTTCTAACCGAATGCTCCAACGGGGTGGTCCAGGGTTACTATTTGAAAACGTCAAAGGCTCATCTTTTCCTGTGGCAGTAAACTTGTTGGGGACAGAAGAACGGGTGTGTTGGGCGATGAATAGGTCGCATCCCCAGGAGTTGGAGGCTCTAGGGAAGAAGCTGGGAATGCTGCAACAACCGAAGCCACCAAAGAAAATTTCCCAAGCAGTAGAGTTCGGCAAGATACTGTTTGATGTGGTGAAGGCAAAACCAGGAAGGGACTTTTTCCCAGCTTGTCAGCAAGTTGTAGTGGAGCAAGATGCCCTGGATTTGCATAAACTGCCTTTGATTCGTCCCTATCCAGGGGATGCTGGGAAAATTATTACCCTAGGATTGGTAATTACTAAAGATTGTGAGACAGGGACACCGAATGTCGGAGTGTATCGGCTGCAACTACAATCGAGCAACACAATGACAGTACATTGGTTATCAGTTAGGGGTGGTGCTCGACATTTGCGGAAAGCAGCCGAAAAGGGCAAGAAATTGGAAATTGCGATCGCTCTTGGCGTGGATCCCCTTATTATTATGGCAGCTGCTACCCCAATTCCAGTAGACTTGTCGGAATGGCTATTCGCTGGACTTTACGGTGATTCTGGAGTAAAGCTAGCCAAATGTAAAACTTTAAATTTAGAAGTACCAGCAGACTCAGAATTTATCTTAGAAGGCACGATTACCCCAGGAGAAATATTACCAGATGGACCTTTTGGAGATCACATGGGTTATTACGGTGGGGTGGAAGATTCGCCACTGATTCGCTTCCACTGTATGACACATCGGCAGAACCCAATTTATCTGACTACTTTTAGTGGGCGTCCACCAAAAGAAGAAGCGATGATGGCGATCGCACTTAATCGAATTTATACCCCCATTCTACGGCAACAAGTCTCTGAGATTGTTGACTTCTTCTTACCGATGGAAGCCCTTAGTTACAAGGCAGCAATTATTTCCATTGATAAAGCATACCCTGGACAAGCGCGACGAGCCGCCTTAGCTTTCTGGAGTGCCTTACCTCAATTCACTTACACCAAGTTTGTGATTGTGGTAGATAAAAAAATTAATATTCGGGATCCGCGTCAAGTAGTATGGGCTATTAGTTCCAAAGTTGACCCCTCGCGAGATGTATTTATTCTGCCCAATACCCCGTTTGATAGTTTGGACTTTGCTAGTGAAAAAATTGGTTTAGGTGGACGTATGGGTATTGATGCTACTACCAAGATTCCTCCAGAAACAGAGCACGAATGGGGTGAAGCATTAGAATCTGACCCTGATGTGGCAGCAATGGTGGAGCGACGTTGGGCAGAATATGGCTTGGCTGATTTAGATTTAGGGGAAGTAGATCCAAATTTGTTTGGTTATGATATCAATTCACAAAAAGCGACGGGGAAGCCAACTTCTTAAAGGGGTATGAGGAAATATCGCCCCGCCGCTTTTGTCATTAGTCATTAGTCATTAGTCATTGGTCATTGTACACTGCGTACTTTCTGACCAATGACTTAGTTTTTCGCTTAACCAATAACTAAAAAAAACCGCTATGCTGGAGACAATTTGAGCCTTGGGAAAATTTTGAGATATAATTAACGATTTATAAGTATGGACGTAATGGAACTGATCTATTTGTTAGCAGGTGTTGGGCTAGGGTTTGTAGGGAGCCGTTTTGTCCGTTCTCCTAAGGAAACAGTTGCTACTACAGCAGAGCCTTTAACCCAAGACAGCTCTGAGGAAAACAAACCTCCTCTTCAACAAAAGACAGTGGCGTCTATACCTCAAGAGGATTCTCCCGAAAAACTTCACACTCTCCAAGAAGAACTCGAGCAAACCAAAATGGCTTATGAAATGGCCAAGCACATGAGCCAGTTCAAAGCTGGGTTTTTGGCGCGAACATCCCACGAGTTGCGATCGCCTCTGAGTAGTTTAATGGGTTTGCACCAACTGATTTTATCAGATCTTTGTGACTCTCCAGAAGAAGAGCGAGACTTTCTTACCCAAGCAAACGTCTCTGCTCAGAAGATGGTCAAACTCTTAGATGAAATAATTGGTGTGGCAAAAACTGAACATGGCAGAAATACCCTGGACACTCAACCAGTGGATTTGACACAGGTATTTGATGAAGTCGATGATCTTACCTATCTGCAAGCAGCAAATCGCAACCTCAAGCTCGAAATAGTTTCTCCTGAACCGAAAATTTACGTTTTAGCGGATCGACGGCGCTTCAAACAGGTTCTCTTGGCTCTTGTGGATACTGCCATTGCTCAAATGGAAGATGGTAGCATTAAAGTCTGGGCCACTCTTTCTCCTGAGGCTAAGGATACTTATATCTGGATTGATATCCAAGCCCCCAATCCTGTTTGGAGTGAATCAGTTGATTCACTTTCAACGATACCTGAGGCAGAGGAATCAACTGCTGAAACTGCAAAAATCTCACCTGGGTTAAATTTCTTGATGGTTCAGACCCTCATTGAAACAATGCAGGGACACCTGCAAGTAGTGGCAGTATCAGACGAAGATAGCCAAAGTAATGCTGGTGAAAAAAATCTTACTAGACTTCAGTATTCCATGCCTGTGGCAAATCCTGAGATTGTAGAGCCATAACTGGCACAGGATTAGCTAGAGGTTGATTATATAAGACCATCGTAGTGCTGGAGTTATGCTCAAAACCAATACGTTCGTAGAAACTTTGTTGGTAGGTAGTCATGAGATAAACTCGCTCTACCCGGTTGACTTGAGGATGAATCAGCACCGTTTCTACTAACTTACGCCCAAGTCCTACACCACGATATTCTGGGTGAATTACCACATCCCAAATTGTTGCTCGGTAAATACCATCTGAGGTAGCTCTGGCAAATCCAATCAACTTCTGGTTATCCCACACAGTAACAACAGCTTGAGAGTTAGCGATCGCTATTTGCAAATCCTCAATTTTTCGGTCTTGTGCCCAAAAAGCGCCTAAGCGAAACAATCCCTGGAGTTGGTGATAATCAATTTGAGAGCTGTGATTTTGTTGCTCAGACACTTCGTTAACAAATTGAATATGGCGACAATCCATTTTTTGCAAAATTCCTTTTGAGCTTTTTTCCAGGCTTAAGATCAGTTAGCGATGCCAGAGCTAGTGGTGCTCAGGCTAAAAATTAGCCTTGACCCTTCAATTGCGCTTAAACATCAAAAGCTTATTGTAACGATTTTCAACATAAATGCAAGATTGGAACAGTTATTTGTTAGCAGCTGCTAACATTTGAGCCAACACAAGTACAGTTAGGGTCTGTGTTCCTTTCCGTTTGCTCTCCATAAATAAAGGAGGGGCAACCCTAATGTCACTCCTCCTTTCAACTGCTATTAGATCAAGGGATATTTAGCGGATGTATTCTTTGAGAATACTATTACGGTTGGGATGGCGCAGTTTACGGAGGGCTTTGGCTTCTATTTGCCGAATTCGTTCGCGAGTGACATTGAATATTTGACCGATTTCTTCTAGGGTTTTCATGCGTCCATCATCCAACCCATAGCGTAACCGGAGCACATCCCGTTCGCGAGGACTGAGGGTATCAAGGACGCTTTCGAGGTCTTCCCGCAGCAGATTTTTAGAAACTTGATCTTCTGGGGTTTCTCCATCAGCTTCAATGAAGTCTCCTAGTCGAGAGTCTTCTTCCTTGCCAATTGGTGTTTCTAGGGAGATAGGTAATTGAGCAGATTTGGCAATGAATCGTAGCTTCTCGATGGTCATTTCCATGCGATCAGCAATTTCCTCTTCTGTTGGTTTGCGACCCATTTCCTGGGAAAGTATTTTGGTGGTTTTTTTAATCCGTGAGATCGTTTCATAGAGGTGAACCGGTAAGCGGATGGTGCGGGACTGATCAGCGATCGCTCGAGTAATTGCCTGTCGAATCCACCAAGTAGCATAGGTGGAGAACTTGTAACCTTTTTCGTGATCAAACTTTTCTGCTGCCCGAATCAAACCCAGAGAACCTTCTTGAATCAGGTCTTGAAATGAAAGCCCACGATTCATATATTTCTTGGCAATTGAAACTACCAGACGCAGGTTTGACTGCACCATTTTGTCTTTAGCTCTCCGACCTAGGTAGAGACGATGCTGAAATGCTGGCAGTGGCATATTGACTTCCCCTGCCCATTCACTGTCGTAGGGTTCCCGCTCTAGCTGCTCACCTAAGCGCTCTCGCACTCGCTCTAATTCCAACAAATCGGCAATTTTACGAGCAAGTTCAATTTCCTCATCTGCTCGCAAGAGCCGGATTCTGCCAATTTCTTGGAGGTAGAGTCGAATTGAATCTTCTGTATAGTGCTTCTTTTTTGTTTGTGTTCGACGACGGGTCGAGCGCACCTTCCCAGGCTTATTGTCTTCTTCCTCCTCCTGTTGAGCATCGATCAGCTCGTTTCTGGTCGCGTCGTCCTCAATCAAAGATTCCAACTCGCTCTGAGGTGGAGTGATAGTTGCTAGAAAATAATCGTTTGCCTGGGTCATGCCTTTCTCCTCATGCTCCTTCAGTTAAAGACCAGTAGATGATAAGTGTGAATTTGCTCAAGAGTGCTTAGATAGTGAGTAAATTTGCGTAGCCTTCTTTAGGCGAAATAACCGAGTCATAGAAATTTTGATGATGATTATTTCCCTTTACTCAGCTCTTACGTAAAGGCTTTTGCGGTATTTGTTAGCTCTAGTTCCTCTTGAGACTTTTTGATTGTAGCTTTATTTACCAAAAATGGGCGTCTGCTTTCAGCTTGAATCTTCGATAGCTAGTTGGGCTTGTAAAGAGCTTTTATCTACAAGTAATGGTATTTGAATTAATGCACCCATGATAGATTATTTCTTCTTGTGTTGTTTATTTGGAGAGGTTGGCCCCAAGTCGAGGTTAACAAAATTAGCTCTAGTGCATTCGTCTTGGACAGCCTTTAGAGCTTTCACCAAACTTAGGCTCAAATGTCCAGCTCTAGTTGGCACTAATTTTTTTTGACTCCTTGGAGTTGAGCAATGGGGATGATATCTCCTTGGCTTGTTCAATTGTTCCTCTATCGATTCTAATTCTGGACTCAATCTCGATCATTTCGGAGGAATATAGCTGAAATACCATCAGTTATTTTAGTGAATTTAGCTGAAAGATGACAGCCATCCGCCCATAAAATTTCGTCAGCTCACATTTTATCTATTGGTACATGTGTTCTATAAAGATGACAATATTCTTTGGTGACTAGATTGACAAATTTCTTTTGGACAAGAAGCATTTTCTACAGCTAGAGATAAAAACTGTGGTAAGCAGAGTTTGCTAGTGTCAACCATTTTCTAACACACAAATTCCCATATGTGATCAAGGAAATGTAAAAAAGCTATAAATTCTTGATAAGAGACTATTTAAATTTTGAATTTTTGAATTTTGAATTCCGCACAGCGGTACTAGCTGCGGAGGAGAGCATCCATAATTGGTCTATGGTAATAAAGTGATAACCTTGCCTTAACAGCTCAGGAACTAATTTAGCTGTTGTTTGGGCAACATCTTGACCTCCAGACATACCATCATGCAGAACAATCAGCGAACCACTTTGAACTTGCTGTAAGACTCGCTTTACCACAACTGAGATCCCAGGACGCTCCCAGTCTTCTGGCACCACACTCCACATAACTGGTCGATAGTTCCACTGGTGCAATAAGCTCAAGGTTTGGGGAGTAAACAATCCGTTAGGGGGGCGAACGTCTCGGAGAATTTCCGGAGGAATTTGACAAGCTTGGGAGATTGCCTGTTGGGTAGAGAGTAAACTCTGCTTGAGGACATCTGGTGAAAGCGTAGGAAAGGAATAATGGTAATATCCATGCAATCCAATCCAATGACCTCGTTGGTAAACATCTCTAGCAACAGTTGGTGCATGGTTGACACAAGTGCCTAACCAGAAAAAACTAGCTTGGATATTGTAGTGGTCTAGTACTTGCAGCAACTCTGGAGTGTATTGAGGATGGGGACCATCATCAAAGGTAAGTGCGATCGCCTGGGAATCAGGACTTCCTGACCATAAACAATTAGGAAAGCAAGGTTTGAGAATTCGGTATAGGATAGGGTAAAGTGGGGCAAACTGCATTAGTTTGATACAAATTAAACTTCATTACCTATTTTTATAGCTAGGGCAGCTGTATTACCCCAGAATTTGCTATATTGTCTGTAGTTGCTGGTGTAACTCAGTTGGTAGAGTAGTGGTTTTGTAAACCACCTGTCGCAGGTTCGAGTCCTGTCACCAGCTTACTTATTTGTTGCTTGTTGTTTGTTTTTTGGGAATTACTTACTTGTTTTATCCTCCCGTGCTCCCAGCTTTCTCAGCTCTCCTGCTCCACTAATGACTCTTAGAGATCCTCGCCGTCAGAAACAACTGCAAAAATTCCTGCAAAAATTAGGGTTGCCTGAACAGGTTAAATTACAATGGTCACTCCTTGACCTAGCATTGACTCATCCCAGTATCTCAGCACAAGCCAACTATGAGCAGTTAGAATTTGTCGGTGATGCAGTAGTGCGCTTGGCAACTTCTGAGTTATTACTAGAGACTTATCCGGATTCTGGGGTTGGTGAGTTTGCTGCCATTCGCTCAGTGCTGGTGAGCGATCGCATTCTTGCCCAAATTGCTCGAATTTATGGACTAGAGCGTTATTTACTGGTTTCTAATAGTGCTGCTCATGATCGTGCTGGAGAGACATCACGGTTGGCAGATGCCTTGGAAGCAGTCTTGGGAGCGCTATATTTGAGTACTCATACCCTAGAATTAGTGCGTCCATGGCTCGATCCTCATATGAAGCAACTAGCAGCAGAAATTCGTCAAGATCCAGCACTGCAAAACTACAAAGACGCACTCCAAGAATGGACTCAAGCTAACTACAAAATTCTCCCAGATTATCGCATTAGAGAAACCAATCCAGTACATGGTGGTGCTCACCGATTCACTGCTGAAGTCTGGCTCCAAAATAGGCGATTAGGAGAAGGAAAAGGACGCTCTAAAAAAGCAGCGGAACAAGCTGCTGCTAAACAAGCGTTTTGGGAAATCAAGGAGCAGGGAGCAGGGGGAATCCAAAAATTGGAATAATTTATTTATACGTGAAAAAGATTGCAATTGCAGTATTAGGAGCAGGTCGTTGGGGTACAAATCTAGTACGTATTTTCTGGAAACACCCTGATGCTAATTTGGTAGCAGTGGTTGATCCCCACATGGAACGCTTAGCTGCTGTAAAAGAGCGTTTTACTCTCAATGATGTACTTTTGGCTAGAGATTGGGAATCTTTACGTGGCAATCTTGAGATTGAGGCAGTTGCGATCGCGACTCCTGCTGCTACTCATTACCATCTAATTGCTGATGCTCTACGGCAAGGTAAACACGTCCTAGTAGAAAAACCTCTGACTCTCAATGTACCTGAGTGCTTGGAACTGTGCCGCATGGCTGAAAAACAGAACCGACAGTTGATGGTTGATCATACTTATCTGTTTCACCCAGCAGTTGAACGTGGTAAAGAGGTGATCCAATTGGAATACTTAGGGGAGTTGCGCTATGGTTATGCTGCCCGTACCCATTTAGGACCAGTACGTCATGATGTTGATGTAATGTGGGACTTAGCGATTCACGATATCGCGATCTTCAACAATTGGCTAGGACAGTTGCCTGTGCAGGTACAAGCGACTGGTAGAGTTTGGTTGCCAAGAGATGGGGAGATGGGGGGATGGGGGGATGGGGAGATGGGGAGATGGGGAGATGGGGGAGCTGAGGGAGCTGAAGAGAGAAGCGAGACATTACCAATTCCCGATTCCCGATTCCCAATTCCCGATTACCAATTCCCAATTCCCAATTTCCAAACATTACCTGACTTAGTGCAGGTTACTCTAACCTATCCCAGCGGTTTCCAGGCTTTTATTCACCTGTGTTGGCTCAATCCTGATAAACAGCGGCGTCTTACCGTTGTGGGAACAAAGGGAAGCTTAATTTTTGATGAAATGGACACACTCGCTCCTCTGACTATCCAGCATGGATATTTTGAACAACAGGACAACCAGTTTACTCCTGTTGGTCAAAGTCGTGAAGTTTTAGATATAGAACCAACTCAACCCTTAGATTTGGTATGCGATCGCTTTCTGTGTAATATCCGTACTGGTCAACCCTCACATCTTTCTTCTGGTTGGGTTGGTACTCAACTAGTAAAGATTCTTAGTTGCCTGAGTCAATCTCTCGAACAAGGAGGACACCCTGTTAGAATTAAAAATTAAGAATTAATAATTAATAATTACTCTGTTCCTTCATTTTCTTCGTTAATTAGGGCTTGCTGCATTGGTGTTTCTTTTGAGTCTAAGGGTAAGCTAATTTCAATCGTAGTACCTTTTCCTTTGCCTTCACTAAATAAGGTAATATTACCTTCCATCATTTGCATCAAACTCCGGGAAATAGCCAAACCCAAACCTGTCCCGCCGCGCTTGCGGGTGCTTGAACCATCTACCATTACAAAGGGACGGAATAATTTTTCCTGTTCAGCTGGATCAATGCCAATTCCTGTATCCTGAACTGTGACAACAACTAGCGAACTAGTTAGTAAATTGGGATTTTGAGGCTTGTGGGTAGCTACTTTGTCAGAAGCTTCTTCTTGTTCGTTACCTTTTACCTGTTCAATCCTCGTTTTCATAGTTATGCTGCCAGAATCGGTAAACTTGACCGAATTACCCACTATATTCAGCAGTACTTGCTTGAATTTAGCTGGATCTGCACGTACAGGAATCACTTCATGTAGGTCAGAGGTATTAAACTCTAAGCCTTGTTGTTGAATGGGGATAGCTTCTAAGTTAATTACTTCATCGAGTAATTTGCGCAGGTTAACTGGTTCTATTTCCACCGACAGCTTACCAGCTTCAATCTTGGCAAGGTCTAAAACATCATTGATTATACCTAACAAGTGAATTGCTGCATCATCAGCTCGCTGTAAAAAATCCTGTTCTTCTTCTCGATCATCACAAAATCCATCTTTTACTAGTCGCAAACAACCAATGATGCCATTGAGTGGGGTTCTCAGTTCATGGGAGGTATTGGCAAGAAATTCATTCTTGAGCTGGTTAGCGGTTTGCGCTTCTTTCCAGGCAGTTTCCAGCTCTTCTGCCCAATCTCTCATACGCTCAATCATCCCATCTAAAGCTTCAGATAGTTGATTGAATTCCCGAATTTTGAAGTTTTGGGGAATCTTATCTGTCGGGTGCAGGCGAGATTCATTGAGGGCGTAGTCTCTAAGTTTTTCGACGGGACGTGCTAAGTCACGAGCTACATAAAGGGTAACCAAAAAGTTGGCTACAATTAAACCGCAGGTTAGGTATAAAAGAATTTTCTTAATACCTTCAAGACCAAATAGAGCTTTATCTAAGGGAGTAATGGCTAAAACAATCCACTTTTGCTCCAATTCCTTAGTAAGCGGACTATCAATGGAGGTGTATCCAACCAGTGATTCCACTTTTGGTGTTTTCTCGGAAAACACCTCTTGAGGATTTAGCCGACCATCTATTATCTTAGTTAGGACATCCTTAAGCCACTGTGAATTTGACTGCATCCTGTCTTCCTCTAAGAAAAACAGATGTTCAGAGTTTGGTGAACCAGCTATCGCCTTATCCAGAATATTCCTGATTGGTTGCTCGGCATCTACTTGTTGCTCGATCTGCTTTCCAACTTGCGAGAAATCGGGATGAGACAGAATCTTTCCTTCCTGGTCAATCACCATTGTATAGCCAGAAAAAGTGTTCCACTGAGCTGGTTCTGGTTTTAGAAGTTGTGCTTGGATTGTTAAGACAGATCTAAGTTGACCCTCAGAGTTATAAACTGGTGCACTAAGCAGTAATTGGAGTTGATTGGTGGGGTTATTTTTATTAGCCGTATCACCTTTAGCTATTGACTCACTTTCTTCCTCTGCTGGAGGGTTGTACAAGGGAGAGCGTCCATTGAATGCTGTTGTTGTTGCTTCTTGCAGCATTGGCGCAGTTACGTAAATCTGAGAACCATCTAGTGGCAATTGAGTTTGTTGCTCAGGCCAAAAATTTGCCGGAATTGTCTGCTGCAATTGATTTGTGCAGGTACTGATTGAACTATCAAGGCGCGAGGTTATAGTGTTCTCCTGTTTTGTTGGTAGGTCATTCAACTGTACACACTGGATCTGATTGGGTAATTGTTGGGTGAGCTGAGCAATAAATCTTTGCTCAGCTCCTGGTGAGTTGGATTGCAAGGCTACATTTTCACTGGCATTGCTCAAGTTGGTCTTTAGTAGAGTAATCTCTTCTTGGAGATTCTTGCCTTTAATGAGAGCGCTTTCCGTAATTTTATGACGAGCAGTTTCCAAAAGTGCCGAGCGTGTTTTTCTATAGGTTACAAACACTCCCGCGAGTAACACTGGTACACTTAGCAGCAACAAGCGTGAGAGCAGGATGCGACGAAAAGAAGATTGACCTGGCTTAGCCATAGGAGGTTTCTCTGATTAAAATGGAAAACCTAACAGCAACAATTAATAAAGTAGATCAATTACTCACCCCAAGATTGAGTTAAGACACCATATAACAATTTTATTGGAGTCGTGAGCAAGCTAGTGCAAAAAGGCTCGAGTCATTTGTCAAGTGTCATTTGTCATTAGTACAAAGGACAACTGAAAAAAGGTTAAAAAGCTTACCGTACAAGCTTTCTTCCCTTGTTCCCCTCCTTGGAGGGGTTAGGGGTGGGTTCTGCCTTCTGCCTGCAACCCTTGTGAAGATTCGTTACTCTAAAAAAAGTGTCGAGTTTTCCTGCAATGGTTCAACAACCCCAGCTTGAGTATTCTTTTACCTGGGTCAACCGGATAGCTGAAATTCCCCAAGCAGCTTGGGATGCCCTCGCTTTGCCTCTGAAAACCCCTTTTCTTGAATGGGAGTGGTTGAACAATATTGAAACCTCTGGTAGTGCTACTCCTAGAACCGGTTGGTTGCCTAATCACTTGACAGTATGGCGAGATAGACAGCTAATTGCCGCTGCTCCCCTGTATGTTAAAGGTCACAGTTACGGAGAATTTGTCTTTGATCACCAGTGGGCTGATTTGTCCTATCAGTTAGGTATTCAATACTATCCTAAGCTGTTGGGAATGACGCCGTTTACACCAGCTACTGGCTACCGATTCTTGATTGCACCTGGAGAAGATGAGGATGAGCTGACGGAGCTTATGATAAGTGCGATTGACCATTTTTGCGATCGCAACCATCTTAGTAGCTGCCATTTTCTGTTTGTTGACCCGGAATGGCAACCAATAATTGAACGGCAAGGCTTTGTTAGCTGGATGCATCACAGCTATGTTTGGCAAAATAAAGGTTTTACTAACTTTGGTGATTACCTTAGTATCTTTAATGCTAATCAGCGCCGTAATATCAAACGGGAACGTAAAGCGGTTCAAAATGCTGATCTTCGCCTCGAAATCCTCACCGGTGAACAAATACCTCAATCCTTGTTTCCTTTAATTTATAGCTTTTATAGCAGTACCTGCGATAAGTTTTGGGGAGGCAGTAAGTATCTCACCCATAAGTTTTTTGAGCAGTTGTATCCCAACTACAGCCATCGAGTTTTGTTGGTTGTTGCTTATCGGGAGGAGGATAACGAGTCTTTGATAGGGATGTCCTTTTGTATTAATAAAGGTGACCAACTATATGGGCGCTATTGGGGTTGTTTTGAGGAATTTAACTGTTTGCATTTCGATGCCTGCTACTATACACCGATTGAGTGGTGTATTGCTCAAGGTGTTCAGATGTTTGACCCCGGTGCTGGTGGGCGTCACAAGAAACGTCGTGGCTTCCCAGCAACTCCTAACTACAGTCTGCATCGGCTTTATCATCGGCGTCTTGACAAAATTTTGCGTCGCTACATTAGTGAGGTAAACGAAATGGAACAAGAAGAAATTGAGGCTATTAACCAGGATTTACCTTTCAACAAGCGGAAGATAGATATTTGTCTTCATTGACACTCCCCTGCCTAAAAGGCGAGGGGATTCTTCTTTCAACCAGCGAACTTAGTGTATAGATTTTCATCAAGACACCAGAGGCTCATCTGTCCAGAAGCGTTTATCCAATACTCAGATTGGAGTGTTCCCGTATGCCCTACGGTACGTA
>Ga0207422_1001267_pt1 | contig 53522 bp, 38 predicted proteins | sample MarCyaLeptolynsp_FD_187757 | JGI IMG/M metagenome (GOLD analysis project Ga0207422, IMG submission 187757) | Marine cyanobacterial communities from Panama - species 1 Leptolyngbya sp. (SPAdes) | ecosystem: Environmental > Aquatic > Marine > Unclassified | place: Panama: Panama City | collected... | reverse complement strand
AAAGATCGACTTCTGACCGATGTCGAGACCAATAAACTTCATGGCAAGTCTCCTTTTCATAGTGCGTTGAAGGTGTTATTTACTCAACCCAACGTACTTGATGGGAGACTTGTTTCATAGATTCATGTCGATCCATAGGATAGACATGCTCTTAGCACGTACGCGCCCCATCATTAAATTCAATTGCAATGAGCGCAGAATACCTAACCGTCTCATGTTGGTATCGCACCGAAAATCGTCTTGCGGTCCGCGCTAAAAAATGGTCCGCAATGCGGACCCTACGTAAATAATCTGAATCGAATTTACGATTTTAGGCCAAATCCCTACGCCCCTGCCCCCGCCAATTCCTTCAACATCCCCGGCGGCGGTTCTTTGGTCGTCTTGCATTCCGGATAGCCCGAGCACGCTAAGAAGCGACCGCGCTGGCCCATGCGCAGCATCATCGGCTTGCCGCATTCGGGGCAGGTTTCGTCGGTCTTGATCGGTTCGGCGCTGTTCTCCGGGCTTTCGGCTTCGGCTTGCTTTTTCGCTTCGCCGCGCAGGTTGGCGGCAGCTTTGCACTTGCGATCGGTGCACGCAAAGAACGGGCCGAAGCGGCCGGTGCGCATGCGCATCTCGTTACCGCACTCGAAGCACGTCAGCACGCCGTCTTTCGGCATCACTTCGATCGTCGGACGACCGGTGCGCGTCCAGGCAAAGCCCTTGGGCGGCGGACCGAGCGCGGCGATCTCTTCTTTGGTCAGATTCTTGCGACGACCGGCGGCGGGTTTCTTTTCGCCCGGCTTGGGTTCGGGCGGCGGATCGGGAATCTTGCCGTCGGCCTCCATCTGCTTGAGTTCTTCCAACTTGTCGGTCGGCATCGCGTTGCGACACTTCGGGAAGCCCGAACAACTCAGAAACGGTCCGCGTCGCGCTTTGCGAATCACCATGTCGCGCCCGCACTTGTCGCAGCGCGCCCCCGCCGCCTCGGGCTTGGGTTTTTCGACGTACACATCGGGCGGTAACTGCTCGGTCGCTTTGCACTTGGGGTAGTTGGTGCAACCGAGAAACGCCTTGCCGCGCGACCATTTCACTTCCATTTCGCTATGGCATTCGGCGCATTCTTTTTTTAGCGACGCGGCTTCAACCTTGCGCAGCGGCGTGCCATCTTCCATGCAGGGCATAGTGTTGGTGCAATCGGGATAGCCCGAGCAACCGAGGAAGTGGCCGGTGCGACTCTTGCGCACAACCATGCTTTTGCCGCACACTTCGCAGGGCTCGCTGCCCGTCGTCGGCTCAATCGGTACACCGTCGTTGTCGACGTTCTTGGCGTTCTTGCATTTCGGATAAGCCGAGCACGATAAGAAACGACCGTTCTTGCCGAGGCGATAGACCATCGGCTCGCCGCATTCTTCGCACTTGTATGGGCTTGCTTCGGCCTTGACCTTTTCCATCTCGTCGTTGGCTTTGGCGAGGCTTTCCTTGAACGGGTCGTAGAACTCGTGCAAGACGTCGTGCCAATCGACGTGATTATCCTCCACCTTGTCGAGCTCTTGTTCGACGTGGCTGGTGAAGTTGATATCCATAATCTTGGGGAAGTGTTCGACCAATTTTTCGGTGACCACTTCGCCGCGCGCCGTCGGGCGGAACTTGCGATCTTCCTGCTCGACGTAACCGCGATCCTGAATGGTTTGAATAATGGCGGCGTAGGTACTGGGCCGACCGATGCCTTCGGCTTCGAGCGTTTTCACCAGCGCGGCTTCGGTATAGCGCGCTGGAGGCGAGGTATACTTCTGTGCCGGCACGATGCCGAGCGGATACACCTGTTGGCCTTCTTTCAGTTCCGGCAGCGTTTGATCGTCGCTGGCCTTCGGCACGCCGGCAATGCGATAGAAACCGTCGAATACCAGCACGCGACCGGAGAGTTTGAACACGGCTTCGCCCGCGTCGCTCTGAGCGGCGATGCTAACCGTCGTGGAATCCCACTCGGCCGGCGGCATTTGGCAGGAAACGAAGCGTTCCCATATCAACTTATAGAGCTTGTGCTGCTCGGCGGTGAGGTGCCCCTTTAACTCGTCGGGCGTGCGGTGCACGCTGGTTGGTCGAATGGCTTCGTGGGCCTCTTGCGCTGACTTGCTGCTGCCGAACACGTTGGGCTTGGCAGGCAGATACTTTTCGCCAAGGCTCTCACCGATCCAAGCGCGGGCTGTCGCGACCGACTCTTTCGAGAGGTTGCGCGAGTCGGTTCGCATGTAGGTGATCAAACCGACGTTGCCTTCGCCGGTCTTGATGTCGATTCCTTCGTAAAGCTGCTGAGCGACGCGCATGGTGCGCGACGTTTGAAAGCGCAACACGTTGGCGGCGGATTGTTGTAGCGTGGCCGTGGTAAACGGCGCGTGCGGTTTGGATTTGGTGCGTTTGGTCTCGATCGACTTCACGCGGTATTCCGGCGCGGCGTCGGGGTCGGTCTTGCCGACGATCTCGATCTTCTTGAGGCCGAACTTGTCGTATTCGTCCCAGTCCGATTCGTTTACGCCGTCGATGTTCAATCCCAACGCTTTGGCGACGGGCTCAACATCTTTGACGGCACTGGTGAACATCTTGCCTTTGGCATTGCTCGCGTCGAGCTTTCCTTCGGGCTTGAAGCTGCCGCCCTTGAGTTCGCTGAGGTTCGCTTCAAAGCTGTCACGGTCGGACAACCAAGCGTATCGTTCCTTTTGCGTCGGCGCGCCGCCCTCCTTGCCGCCGTCCACACGGAAGTCGGCCCAAGCGTCGACGTTGCTCTTGGCTTTGCTTTGATCAACCGAAAACGCGCCGTCGACCACCCAATATTCCTGCGGCTCGAACACGCGAATCTCATTTTCGCGGATCACGATGAGACGCACGGCGACGGATTGTACGCGACCTGCGCTGAGCCCCTTGGAAATCTTCTTCCAAAGGAGCGGCGACAGCTCATACCCCACGATGCGGTCGAGGATGCGCCGTGCTTGCTGCGCGTCTACTTTATATTGATTGATCTGATGCGGGCTTTTGAACGCGTCGGCGATGGCTGTCTTTGTGATTTCATTAAAGACGACGCGTTGAGATTTTTCATCCGGCAGTTCGAGGGCGTGTTTGAGGTGCCAGGCAATGGCCTCTCCCTCGCGGTCCAAGTCGGTCGCGAGATAGACGGCATCGGCGTCGTCGGCGAGTTTTTTCAGTTCTTTGATGGTCTTAATCGAGTCCGACATGATTTCGTAAGTCGGCTCGAAGTTGCGGGCGGGGTCGATCCCGTAAGCGTGCGGCGGAAGGTCGCGAATATGGCCTTTACTGGCGCGGACGACATAGTCCTTACCAAGATATTTATTGATGGTCTTGGCCTTGGCCGGCGACTCGACGATGACCAGCAGCTTGCCTTTGGCGCTGACGCTCGACTTGCCATTGGACGATGCGGTTTTCTTCTTTTTCTTTGCCATTCGTTCACAACCACTTGTCAAATATGGCCTTAGGCATTGCCGCCCTCGGACATCGGTTTCGGGACCGGGTTCGGGCAATATATCGGTCGCTGCCCGGCCGCACTCCAAGTCGCGGAAGGCGACGTCGAAGCGCGGGGAACGTTAGCAGCCTGCAAAATGGGTGTCAAACGGGCTGAGGCGGATCGTGCGCGACCAGCCTGTGAAAAGCTTCACATAATTGCGCGACATAAAGCCAGTCATAACCGCCACTTATAGCTGTGGCCCGTATTCGCGGAAAATTGGCGAAAAATATTTTCTCCTACGCAGCTCCCTCGCCGGAAATCCAGACCGTCAAACTCGCGGCGGCGGGTTCGTCGGCAGTCACGGTCCTGCCACCACCCACCATCCGAAGATCGCCCTGCACCTAACCGACACGAAAAACCTTGAAACCCAGCTGCGTCCGCGAAAACCGCGAGCGTCCGTAACGGTATACAGGGTTAAGCCAACCTCTAGGCTCATGAACGGCGATAACGATAATGCGGCAGCACGCCCTCCTGCGGGATCGAGGTACGACCCGCAATCGCCGTTGATATCAGTTTTTCTTTTCAAGGAGTGATGGGATGAGATTCTCGCGTTTATGGTCGCTGGCAGTTACGCCGCTGCTGGTCCTCGCACTGGCGGCCCCCGCGTTTGCCGGTGACAAAAAGGAAGATAAGAAGCCGGAGAAAAAGCCGGACTATCCGCCGTTCAAAAAGGCGATGGAAGACTACGAGCCGGTGCCTCACTACGCGGGACAGGAAAACCCGCTGCTCAAGCTGTGGTACAACAAGAAGACCGATTCGCTGCGTGCGGCGATTCCCGGCTCGATGATCGGCAACAAGTTTATCGTCGCCGCCAGCATGTCCGGCGGCCCGGCCGCTACGGGCTTTCAGCTCGATCACTTCCTCGCGTACTTCGAAAAGATGGACAAGCATCTCGTGCTGATGCGCGTGGACCCGCGTTACGTAAACGGTGGTTCCAAGCCGATCGCTGATGTCGTGAAGCGCAGCTACGGCAGCGACGACATCCTCGGCAAGATCGGCATCATCACCATGAATGGCGGTGACCCGGTCATCAGCCTCGACGGCTTGTTGAAGAGCGACTTCTCGAGTTTGTCCGGCCTCGGCATGGGCGGCGTGAATGCCGACCTGAGCAAATGGTCCAAGTACAAAGTCTTCAAAGAAAACGCAGAGTTCACCGTCGATCAGGCATTCATGGGTCGCGGTTCCGGCAAGCGCATGCTGATGTCATACAGCTTGTCGACGATTCCGGAATCGTCGAAGAACTACAAGCCGCGCAAGGCTGACGACCGCGTGGGTTACTTCCTCACGACGCGTCTCGACTGGCAGAAGGATTACAAACAGGACACGCTCTTCGATCGCTACATCAATCGCTGGCATCTGGAGAAGCGCGATCCGTCGCTCAAGCTCAGCGCCCCGAAGAACCCCATCGTTTGGTACATCGAAAAGACGGTGCCCGTGCAATATCGCCGTTGGGTGAAGGAAGGGATTCTCGAATGGAACAAAGCGTTCGAGAAGTGCGGATACCTCGATGCGATCGAAGTCGTGCAGCAAGAAGACTACGACCCGCGCACGAAGGATCTCGATCCGGAAGACGTGCGGTATAACTTCTTCCGTTGGATCGTCACGGGCCGCGGCTTCGCCATGGGCCCGTCGCGCGCACACCCGCTGACCGGTCAAATCTTCGACGCGGATATCGTGATGGACGACGCGATGGTTCGCGTTTACCTGAACCGTTACGACATGTTGACGGGTGATGAAAAGGCGTGGCAGGCTTACGACCCGTTCACGCAGGCCTTCCATAAGGCGTTCCCGCGCTATCGCCACACGTCGCCGCGACAGCTGCTGCTTCCGAACGTGCAGCTCAAAGAATCGCCGGAAGAGACCTTTTACAACAACCTGATGAAGCGCATGTATCAGCAAGGCAAGCCGATGTGCGAATGTGCGTCGGGTATGGCCAGCCAGTTGCAATTCGCCGCCGCCGCATTGGAAGCCAAGGGCGTCGGCCGCAACATGGACGATTTCATCGGTCAGTTGGTCAAAGAAGTGGTCATGCATGAAGTCGGTCACTGCCTCGGTCTCCGGCACAACTTCAAAGCCAGCACATGGTTGCCGATGGAAGAAATCCTCGCGTCCACCAATGAAAACGAAGCAACCTGCGGTTCGGTCATGGACTACAACCCACCGCTGATCGCACCCCGCGGTAAAGATCAGGGTTCGTTCGCGCCGCGCACGATCGGACCGTACGACTACTGGGCGATCGAATACGGCTATCGCCCTGTCGAAGAGCCCTACAAGAACGAAGTCGACATGCTCGGCAAGATCGCCGGTCGCAGCGGTGAGCCGGGCTTGGCCTACGCCACCGACGAAGACGTCTTTGGTTCGATTTCTCCCGACCCATACGCGAACCGATTCGATATGGGTAAGGACGTGATGGCCTTTGCCGAGTCGCAGATCAAGTTGGCCGAAAGCCTCGTCAGCGACATGACGGACTGGGCCGTCGAAGATGGTCAGTCGTACAACAAACTTCGCACGGTCTTCCAACGCGTGATGGGTCAACGTGCAGCCGCTTCGAGCTACGTTGCACGCATCCCCGGTGGTATCGACGTATCGCGCAGCCATAAGGGTGACAAAGACGCCAAGCTCCCCATGGTGCCGGTGCCTGCCGACAAACAGCGTGCCGCTCTTGCGTTCGTTTGCGACAACGTATTCGCCGAAGACGCTTACCAGATCGATCCGAAGTTGCTTAGCCACCTCGCGGCCGGTCGTTTTTGGCACTGGAATTCCGACGAATTTGATTTCTACGTCGAATTCAACATTCACGACTTTGTCGCGGCTTCGCAAGATCGTTGTCTGATGCAAATGATGGATCCGTTCACCATTGGTCGCATTCACGACAATCAGGTGAAGTTCACCGACGACGATGTGTACACGCTCGGCGAACACATCATGAGCCTGACCGACGCGATCTGGTCGGAACTAGACGACGACGGTCGCAAAGGCACGAAGACCAAGCCATTCATCAATAGCTATCGCCGCAACTTGCAGCGCAGCCATGTGGATGAACTGACGAACCTCGTGCTGTCGGAACCGGGCACCACGATGCCCGCCGATGCCAACGCGGTCGCACGCTTGGCGATGAATGAACTGTCGACCAAGCTCGGCAAGGTGTTGGACGACGCCACGTTGGATTTGAATTCCAAGGCACACCTCGTCGACGTGAAGACGCGCATCGACAAGGCACTCAAGGCCGAAGTCACCATCGACGGTGGCGGCGGCAGCGGCCTGTTCCTGTTCTTCCGCCCCACGGAGTCCGACAGCGACGAAACGCTGACAGTGCTTCCGCAGCGGTAGAGGGAACCCGCCTTCTCGGCGGCTGATCGTGCTGAATGGCGCTGTCAGACGCCATATGCAACGCAATCTCAGGCCCGGCCGGCAACGGTCGGGCCTTTTTTTATGAGTGGGTTCCAATCCGGACGCTTGACAGCCATATTTCAGGTTTTGCAAAATGCGGCCTATAAGCCTCGGGGCAACTCATCGCAGTCGTTCGACCGCGCTGCCCTTGGCGGCATGATGTTGTCGGTAATTTCTATTTCGTGTTCGGAGTGAGGCGCGGGATATGGTTATTCTCAATCCAATGACCATCGAAGAGGACGAGCAGCAATGCAACCTGAGCGGCATGGCCGTTGCTTACAGCCGCAATCGAAGCGAAGCGGCACAGATGGTCAGCCATCTCGAAGCGGCGCACATCGACGCACGCATCGAAGTGGGATCGAAAGCGCGATTCGTTGACGGTAGCGCCATACTGGTCGCAGAGGCCGATTTTATCGCCGCGTCCGAGAGTATTATCGATTATCTGCATACCCATCAGGATGACGATACGCCGTTCGAAGACGAAGAAGATGTCGACGATGACGATGATGATTTCGATAATGACGACGATTACGACGACTACGGCGATGATGAGGACTACGAAGACGAAGATTACGAAGAGGACGACGATTTCTAGCCGATGAGACCTCCGCCGGTGTCGCCCCACCGGTTGCAGGAGGATTTATCGGCTATGGCTGACCCACTCACGCACGAAGCAGATCAGGACGCGGTCGAGACGACCAATGAATCGACGAGCACCGATCGCCGTCAATCCGACGGCTCCGAATATAAAGGTGAAGAACGGCGCAACATGATCACGGATCGCCGCAGCGGCCTCGAACGGCGGCGCGGCCCGGGTCGTAGGCGCAGCGAATCGCGCCGGACGGCTGAAGAAGGCGAACTCGACGCCGAACAGTTTGAATTCGTGATGGCGATCGACGAATACAAGCGGGCAAACAAGCGGCCCTTCCCGAGTTGGACCGAGGTATTGGAAGTCATTAAGTATCTCGGGTATCGCAAGGTTGCGGAAGTTGGCGAACACGTCGATCGACCGGCAGAGATGTCGGAAGACGACGACGAATAATCTTGGCGGACACACATTCTAATTGTGCGTCACGCTTAACCTCGCGTTTGAATCCCTCAGCCCGGCTCTCTCCCTTCGAGGAAGAGGGAGCATATATTGCTCACTACTAATTGAATCACTCACCGTAAATGTAGTAGCATCGCGGGCTAGCGCGCGGCGAGGTCGTAATCAATAGCGGCGGCCCCGTCGTCATCCCGGCTCTAATCTTGGGTCCGATTATGTAATCGCCCCAAGCCTGCTGGAAAGCTCCTGTTTCCCCTGCTGGGTCAATTTTAGATTTCTCGCTAAAATCCGGCGTTATGGACACCCACGTCAACGAAATTGATGCCAACCTAAATGCTGCGGGTTTGCGATTTGCGCTGCTCGTCAGCCGCTTCAACGATTTCATCACGAGCCGCCTACTGGCCGGAGCGCAGGACACGTTGCTGCGTCACGGCGCGGCGCGCGATCAGCTAACGATCGTTCATGTGCCCGGTGCATGGGAACTGCCGCTGGTAGCCAAGACGGCTGCTGCGTCGGGTCGGTTTGATGCCGTCGTCGCGCTGGGTTGCGTGATTCGGGGACAGACGACGCACCATATCCACGTTGGCGGTGAAGCGGCGAAAGGCTTGGCTCAGGTCGCGCTCGACAGCAATGTGCCCGTCGGCTTCGGCGTGCTGACTGTCGATACGTTGGAGCAGGCCATCGAACGTGCCGGCACCAAGGCCGGGAACAAGGGGGCCGAGGCGGCGTTGGGTGCGTTGGAAACGGTCAATCTCATCAACGCATTGAAGGCTGGGTAAGCGGCCCTTTTTTATACGTGCACAGCACGCGGCTCTGAAGTGGGCTTGGCGTCACGCGTCAAGCGCGAAAAGACGTCTTGGTAGCACATCCGGAATTGTCACCCTAAATACAATCGACTAAAACAACACGCATATGCACCACCGACGACGCGCACGAATTTTGGCCATGCAATGCCTCAGTCAACATGAGGCGCTGGCTGGCGATTTTACCGTTCAACTGGATGAGTTCCTTGCGGAAGAAGATGCTCCCGCCAAGGTACAACAGTATGCACGCGAGATGTTTAACGACATCATCGACGGGCGCGACGCGCTCGACGCCTGTATCGATCGCGCGTCCGACAATTGGAAAGTGAAACGCATGGCGTCCGTCGATCGCAACATTTTACGGGTGGCCACGTGCGAGTTGTTGCATCGACCGGAAATCCCGGCGAAGGTCGCCGTCGATGAGGCCGTCGAAATCGCGAAGGAATTCGGCACGCGCGAGTCGGCTGCGTTTGTAAACGGCGTGCTCGATGCGATCATCAAACAGAACAACCTGAAGGCAGTGGCAGATGCCGCCCCGCCGGCAACGCCCTGAGATCAAATACGATGGGTTTATTCGATAAGTTTAAAAAGGCGCTCACGAAGACGCGCGAAAAGGTCGTCAGCGGCCTGCGTTCGGTGTTGCCCGTCGGACGCGCCATCGACGACGCGCTGCTCGACGATGTTTACGACACGATGATTACCGACGACTTCGGGCCGAAGACTGCCGACAATCTGATCGCGGCGGTGCGCGAGGCCTGGAAGAAAAAGGAAATCACCGAGTCGCAACACATCATCGAGTTCTTGAAAACCAACATCGTCAACCGATGGCCCGACGATGCACGCGCGTTGGCCAAGGCCGATTCCGGACCTACGGTGATTCTCGTCGCGGGTATTAACGGCTCGGGCAAAACAACGAGCGTGGCGAAACTCGCGAACCACCTAAAACAGCAAGGCCATAAGATCGTATTGGGCGCGTGCGATACCTATCGCGCGGCCGCCGTCGCGCAACTTACGGAATGGGCCAATCGCTGCGGTGTCGACATTGTCAAACACGACCAAGGGGCCGACCCCGGCGCCGTGGCTTACGACGCAACAGAAGCGGCCATCGCACGCAACGCTGATATTTTGCTGATCGACACGGCCGGTCGCTTGCATACGCAAGACCATCTGATGCGCGAGTTGGGTAAGATTCAACGGGTAATCGAAAAGAAGATTCCCGGCGCGCCGCACGAGGTGTTGCTAGTGCTCGATGCGACAATCGGGCAAAACGCGGTGCATCAGGCGCGACACTTTAGCGAGCACGTGAATGTGTCGGGCATCATCCTCGCCAAGCTCGACGGCTCGGCCAAGGGCGGCATCGTCGTGGGCATTCGCGATCAACTCAATGTACCGGTGAAGTTCGTCGGGCTCGGCGAACAGATCGACGATATCGAGCCGTTCGATCCGCATTTGTTTGTTGAGGCGCTGTTTGCGGAATGATTCAACCGGAAGACTTTGAGATATTTCGCAAAGCCTTCAAGAAGTATGATCCGATCATCGCTGCATTCGCCCGTAAACACGAGTTCGACGTCAGGGCCGCGTTTGAGAACGGCGTTACCAGCCTAGGTCGCTGGCCAAGGCGTTATCTCACAAGACAACACAACCAAATCGATGTCTTTATCGATCTCGGAATGATGCCAATCAAGATGGATAAACCATTCGCATTTGATCCAATGCATCTTTATTCAATGGGCGGCGGAGCTGGGCTTGATCGGAGGGGCAAACGAATATCAAAAGTGTTTCAATTGTTTGACGATGTCCCCTTCTGCGCCCTCGGCGACGTCTTGCCGCCTGCGCTCGAATATACTTGGCATCGGATACGCCTTTGGGATCTAGCCTATCTGGAAACCACCGAGACCTGGAACAAGATCGGCTAAGTCGGTCGCGTTTTACGGGGCAGCACGAATTGCCGATATCCCTTTTATGGCATCGGCCTCTGTCTCAAAACTTGCCGCCCTGCCGGCACGCGTCGCGAGCCGGTTGCAATGGGAATATCGCGAATGGCGTACGCCGTCGCGGGCGTCATTCCTACAGGAAGAACTCGACCATGCGATGCTGGATGCCGTCGCGTGGAAGCCGGGCGAACGCGTGCTCGATGTCGGTTGCGGCACGGGAGTTTATTCGCGAAAACTTATCGAGAAACAGCTCAACGTCACCGGGCTGGATATGTCGTCGGATTTATTAGCGCGGGCCGCTGCGACGGGGTTGCCTCTGCTGCATGCCAGCGGCGAGCAACTGCCTGTCGCGGATGATTCCTTCGATACGATTTTCTGTCACAAGACGGCGTATCTTTTTGCGCAACCGAATAAGGCGCTAGCGGAGTTTCAGCGCGTGTTGCGCCCCGGCGGGCGCGTGCTATTGAGCACATCGCGCACGCGCAGCCCCTATGCACTCGCACAAGCGGCGGCGATTCGGCTCAGTCGCAATCGGGATTGGGGATTTAACAATCGACTGGGGCCGGGCGCATGGATGGCGATAGCAACGGCTGCAGGCTTTGACGTGCGGACTGTGTATTCGTGTAACCTCGTCGCGCCAATTGTGTTTCGCGTGTGCGATCGTTGGATCGTACCGAACGAGTGGATGCGACGGTTCAATCGGGCGCTGCGTCGAGGCACGGGATGGCCGTTGGCTGGCACGCGACCGCGGTTGTTGGCGCAGGATTTTGTGTTGGAGTTGGTGCGTCGGTAGCGCGAACATGCGGCCACAGGCCGCGGCTCTGACATTGCTTGCGCAATGCAAATTCAACACAACCGAGCGCATGGCATAACAACCCAGCGCATGGCATAGCCATGCTCGCGCGTTGCCCTTCCGCACGAAACTATTTTCACGCTCTAATACGATTCAACGCTTTGTCGAACCGCGCGCTTACCGAAGCCACGGGTCGGCTGATTCCGTCTGGATTCCGAACGACTTGATCGCATCTTGCACCAAGGCCGCGTCGGCCTCGCCTCGTTCGAGCAGGCTGTGCAGTGCGGCGACGATGATCGACTCGGCGTCGACTTCGAAGAAGCGGCGCAGGTCTTCTCGTGCTTCGCTGCGACCAAACCCGTCGGTGCCGAGCGCCACGAACGGCCCCGGCGCGAAGCGCGACATCGGCTCGGCTAGGCCGCGTACGTAGTCGCTGGCGGAGATGATCGGATAGTCGTCGTTACCAAGGATGGTGCGGAAGTGCGAAACACGCGGCTTCTGATCCGGGTGTAGCCGGTTCCAGCGTTCGCACGACTTGGCGTCGCGATAAAGCTGCTGGTAGCTCGTCACGCTCCATACATCGGCGGATACGTTGTAGCTGGCTTCCAAGGCTTCAGCGGCGCGAATGGCCTCGTTGAGAATCGCCCCACTTCCGAACAGATGCACGCGCGGCTGATCTTTCTTACGCGGGCCAGCCTTATACAGATACATACCGCGCACGATGCCGTTGCGGAGTTCCGCTTCGGGAAGGTGATCGGGCATCGCGGGCATCACGTACGGCTCGTTACCGATCGTGATGTAATAGAACACGTCTTCGTAATTGACGTACATCCGTTCGATACCGTCTTCGATAAGCGTGGCGAGTTCGTATGCGAATGCCGGATCGTAGGCGTAGATGTTGGGCACGAGCGTCGCCATCAGTTGGCTATTGCCATCCTGGTGTTGCAAACCCTCACCGGCTAGCGTCGTGCGGCCGGCTGTTGCCCCCATCAAAAAGCCCTTCGCCCGTTGATCGGCCGCTGCCCAGATGCTATCGCCGACGCGTTGGAAACCGAACATCGAGTAATACGTGTAGAACGGAATCATGTTGACGCCGTGCGTGGCGTACGCCGTGCCCGCCGCCGTGAAGGACGCCATCGCCCCCGCTTCGGTGATGCCCTCTTCGAGGATTTGGCCGTTCTTTTCTTCGCGATAGTAGAGCAACGTATGCGAATCGACCGGGTCGTACTTCTGGCCGCCGTGGGCGTAGATACCGTGCTTCTGGAAGAGCGATTCCATACCGAAGGTGCGGGCTTCATCGGGAATGATCGGCACGATGTTTGAACCGATCTGCTTATCGCCCAACAAGCGCGACAACAATCGCACGAACGCCATCGTGGTCGAGACTTCGCGACCGTTCGAGCCCTTGTTGAATTCTTCAAACAACTTCGGCGAAGGCTTTTCGATCGGGCTGGAATGCACGAAGCGCGCCGGCACCGGACCACCCAAGCGCGACTGACAATCCATCAGATATTGATATTCGTCGCTGTTTTCATCCGGGCGATAGAACGGTGCGTCGCGCAGTTCCTTGTCTGTGATCGGGATATCGAAGCGATCGCGGAACTCGCGCATTTCCTCTTCGTTGAGCTTCTTCTGCTGGTGGGTGATGTTCTTGCCTTCACCAGCTTCACCCAGCCCGTAGCCCTTGATCGTGCGGGCGAGGATTACCGTCGGTTTTTCGTTTTGCAGTTCGACGGCCGTCTTGTAAGCCGAGTAAACCTTCTCCGGATCGTGACCACCCAAACGCAGGTGTTCGAGCTGATCGTCGGTGTGGTTCTCGACCAGTTTCAGCAAACGCGGGTCGGTGCCGAAGAAGTGATCGCGAATGTATTCACCAGAACCGGTGCTATAGCGCTGCCATTGTCCGTCCACCACGTTGGCCATGCGACCGGGCAGGAGGTTGTTTTCATCTGCGGAGAAGATCGGATCCCAGTCATCACCCCAGATAACCTTGATGACGTTCCAACCCGCCCCGGTAAAGGCGGCTTCCAGTTCTTGAATCACGTTACCGTTACCGCGCACCGGCCCGTCGAGGCGTTGCAGGTTGCAGTTCACGATAAACGTGAGGTTGTCGAGCTTTTCGCGCGAAGCGAGCGTGATGGCGCCGAGGCTTTCAGGCTCGTCCATTTCGCCGTCACCAAGGAACGCCCATACGCGACAGTGGTCGGTATCAGCCAGCCCGCGATTCAACAGGTAGCGATTGAACCGCGCCTGATAAATCGCCGAGAGCGGGCCAAGCCCCATCGAAACCGTCGGAAATTCCCAGAAGTTCGGCATCAACCAAGGGTGGGGATAGCTGGACAACCCGCCACCATCGGCCAGTTCGCGCCGGAAGTTGTACATCTGCTCCATCGAGATGCGGCCTTCCATAAAGGCGCGCGAGTAGATACCTGGGGATGCGTGACCTTGGAAATAAATCTGGTCGCCGCTGCGTTCTTTCGTGTTAGCGCGGAAGAAGTGGTTTAGCCCCACCTGAAACAACGTTGCCGAGCTGGCGAACGTTGAGATGTGGCCACCGATACCCGCCGAACGACGGTTGGCACGCACCACCAAACACATCGCGTTCCAGCGGATGATGCTCTTGATGCGGCGCTCGATTTGTCGGTCACCCGGATACGGGTGCTGCCGATCGCGCGAAATCGTATTGATGTATGGCGTATTGGCGTTGATCGGGAACGGAATGCCGTACTCGTGTGCGTGGCGTCGCAACTGCTCGAGCAGGTAATGGGCCCGTTGTGGTCCGGAATGATGCACGACGGCGTCGAGCGATTCGGACCATTCTCTCGTTTCAACCGGATCGATATCGGTACTGATGGACTTATGCATGGCCCCAGCATAGAGACCGTTGGGCGGGGGTCAAGCAGTGTTGTTTCGGCGGCAAATGTTACCGACCTGTGGGGTCTGGAGAATAATGCTGCTGGCGGCGAAACGTTTTTTCTGGCCGCAAACGGCCACCGAGCAGTTCTTTTCGAATTTCCGCGATTTTTTGACGGATCGTCGCAATAATCTTTTGGATGAAAGACATTCACTATCAGTAACCCCAAGGCGTCTCGCCCAGAGCGAGACAAACCTTGATCGATAAGCGAGCGGCGGAGGCATCGCTAAGGTCTGGTCCTCCTCTTCCTCTCTCCGGCCCGAACACACTTTGATCAGGCCGATGGTTTCGCCGCTCCTTCTTTTCTTTCAGAACCCAAATTCCGCATATTGAGCGAATGTGACCAACGCGTTGTAGCTGCCGTGCAGCACAATCGCCGTCACCAATGGCTGATACATCGCCCTCGCATCCGGCTCGCGGCCTTCTTCGTTCACACGCTGCCAAATGCGCATCACCCCACCGGCGGCGATGGCCGTGCAACTGACATGCAGTGCGGTGCAGACGATCCAACGCCAAAGCGTTAACTCAAAACTTGGGTTCGTTATGTACACCGACAAATAGAGAATGTTCTCAATGACAGCGAACCCGAGTGCGCCGCAGATGGCGGCGATGCGAATGTCGCTCGCCGCTCGAATCAACCAAGGTCGGCGCTCCACGATCAATAGCAAGATCGTGATCTTCATGATTTCTTCGACGACCGGCCCGATGACGATCGGCCCGACGTAGCGACCGAAGCCGGTGACGAATGTACCGACAACTGCGAATGGGCCGGCCATCAGAATTACGGCTAAGAGCGCGAATCGCCGGCGCGTCGGGCTGGTTTGTTCCTTTTTCTTTTGAAACCACTCGGCGTAACTGATTTTTCCCTGTGGCGGCGGCGCGTATAGGTTGACTTGCCCGCATTCGGGACACTTCGCGCCCGTCATGAGACCGCGCAGGTTGTAGCCGCATTGGTTGCACGTCCAGTCGCGGTCGATCGGCACGGGCTCGCGCCGCGGGAAGATGTCGAGTTCGTTGTAAACCGAGTGGCGCGCAATCTCTTCGTCAGTGGGCGGTCGCTGCGGTAGCGGCTCTCCGTTGGCGGCACTGCCCTGCCGCGGACGCGCAGGCTTCGGATCGAAGTAATGATCCGGTGGATCGGGTTTGCGGCGGCGGAACATATTGGGGTTTATTGTATCAGAGGAGATGGCTGGGATGGAAATTACGCGAAGGGATTGCTTGGCGGCGCGGGGTTAACAGGATCGCATACAAAACGTAGTGCGCGAAACGGCAAGCCAGTTTTGGCGGCTTGCGGTCGTCGCAGGCGGCGTTTCGTGGATCAAGCTGACCGTGTTTTCGAGCTTACTTTCGAATCACGGCCGTGCCGTAGGCGTACATCTCGACGGAGATGGCGAAGTTCTGGTTACGATTGCCAGACATCTGCCCGATGTTGCAAAAGGCAAAGCGCACGTTGTACACCTCCTTCGCCCCCATGGCACGCGCTTCGTCGATCATGCGCAACAAGGCCTCGCGTCGCGCTCGGATCATCAGGGTTTGGGCCGAGCGCATTTCGCCACCGACGAACGAGCGCAGGCCCATAGCAAATGTCTTGAAGTAATCCGTAGCAACGACCGTGTTGCCCGAAACCATCTGGGCAGAGCGCACGCTGTCGCCGTTGGGAATCGTCTTTAGGTTGTTCACGACCACATCGGAATTGGCGGCTTCGCGCTGGTCGAGCGATTTGAAGTGGGCGCGCTCGCGAAAGCCGCCGACACCGAAGCCCAAGCCGACAAAGAAAACCGTGGCCCCTATGGTGATCAATAACTCGATCATCAGAAGCCCTCCTTATCCAAGTTGCGAAGCGGCGCTTCTGCCGGGTGCGTCGGCTCGGATCGCGTCTGAGGAACGTCCACGATCACAGCCGTTCCGTACGCGTATAACTCGGCCGCGCCTTGAGCGACGGCGCTGGTCGTAAAGCGGGCATTGACGATTGCGTTGGCGCCGAGTTGTTCGGCCTGGCGAATCATGCGCTCCATCGCCTCGCGCCGCGCCTCGGTCATCAATTCGGTGTAGCCCTTGAGTTCGCCGCCGACGAGATTTTTGAGCCCCGCCATAAAGTCGCGCCCGAAGTGCTTGGCGCGAATCGTGTTGCCCTGCACCAGGCCGCACACTTCTCGGATGGGAAAACCTGGAATCGTTTCGGTATTCACGATGATCATGATGGTGCTTGCTCTCCAATGCCGTTCGAAAAAGGAAGACCGCGCACGGGTCGCGGTTGGAACGCCGTCGCCACCATGTCATATCGGCGAATGCGGTAACGATCCGCGTCGAATCCTGCACAAATCGCGTGGGAGACGCAATTCAAAATATGGGAATTGTTTCGACCCGTGCATCGAGACAACAAGAAAAGCCGCCGCTGATGGATGTTTTCAAGTCCAACAACGGCGGCTATATTCACGGATTCACTTGCGGCGGAGCAGTGCCCCGCTGCGGGGGTGTGGCGGAATGGCAGACGCTGAGGATTTAAAATCCTTTGTCCGAGAGGACGTGCGGGTTCGAGTCCCGCCACCCCCATTTCCATAAACCCTTGCAAATAAAGGCCTTAAATCGCAGGCTGTTTCTAGAATAATTGAGGATTCAAAATTATGCAACTTTACGGATGACAATTCAAAATCGCTGAACGCGGTCATAAGCAAAAGCCTATCTTCGATGATACTGGCAACGTCATTGAAGGATCAAAGCGAGATGGCAAGCTTTACTATTCCAACTACTTCGACGAGCAAGGCAAAAAGCGTAAGAAGTATCACGGCACTGATAAAACCGAAGCCATCGCAAACTACTACGCTTTCACCAATTCCCAAAGCGAAGACCAAGCAAGGGTAATAACTCGAATAGCCAAACATGGCCAGCCTCCAGCAGCTATTGTTAGTAAGCTAAAGAAGGCTCAAGAGTCTATACCAATTACTGACTTTGGAATGGATGATGATGGCTGGTATAGCGAAACGTATATGGACGAAAAATCCGTCTTCGCATTCGTCGAAGAGGTCATAAAAGAAGATCCTATACTAGCTGCCAAGAAATTAAACAATCCCGAAATTGCCCGATTGAAATTCCTTCCCGCCCTACTTAAGAAGCTTAGGCTATCTGAAATACTGGCTGACTTTTGCGAGCATATACAATTTAAACGTGATAAGCACGATAAAGCAGATATTTGCAGGGCTTGGAGTGAATTCGCTAAATACTGCGGGCCAAGCTTGCAAGATGTTAATCCTGTTTCGGTATCAAAACATAATCAGTGGCTGCAATCCAAAAGCTTCGCAGAACGTACTATTAAGAATCGAATCAACTACTTGTATCACGTTCTAAACTTCGCCAAAGCAATGCATAAAGACTATGCCCAATTTATCGGAGAGGCTAAAGTTGACATTGGCAATATGGTTAAAAAACCAAGTCAATCCGAATCCTATCAGAATTTCCTTTTTCATAAGTTGCTAAAGGCTGCCGATGTTCGCTGGCAATCTATGCATTTGCCCGGCTTAAATTCGGCATTGCATCCCGACGAATTGGCTGAACTTACTTGGAATGAAATAGACCTAGATGATAAATCACTAATCGACAATCGGTCTAAGACTGGCGAATTGCGAGTCTGTAGGCTTTGGGGTCGAACCGTCTAAGCGTTGAAAGTATGGCAGAAAATAAACCTGTCTAAGGGCAATGAAACCGGCTATCTTTTCATTGACAAGTATGGCAATCCACTGACGACCGACCGAATGTTCTATAACTTGCGAGCCTTAAAGAAAAAAGCGAAGGTTAACCACCCTAACGCTATATTTGATGGCTTGCGTGATTTGTTTGCTGCCACTGCGGGGGCTGAATATCCTGTTGGTACGGCCGATGTAATGGGACATAAAGCAAACGAGGAAATAGTCAAGTATGCTGGCCGATTAGTGACTGAGACCGACAAGGTAGTAGCGAAGGTAGAAAAACGGTATTTAAGAATTAGATTTCTTTATATACGCTAAACCCTTAAATTCCCCGCCAGCCCCTCCGATCCATTCTTGACTATGACTATAAGGTGATTGTCCTGAATTAACATTCTTTAGGCAGCAGACTTTTTTTAATTTTGGACCCACTACCACGCATGAGACGCGAAAATCCAATCTGGATGGAAGACGCCGTCAACTCATTGAGCGAAATACTTTATGTAACCATTGATATCGATTGCTTTTATCCCGCATTGAGGCGGATTGTCGTGTTTGACGTCGTGGAAGTAATTGATATTCCGGGCAGTGTGGTGACCCCGTTCCTTGCCGCGAAATTGGTCTATAAGCTCATCGCCCTCATCATTACAACACATTGAATAATTAGATGCTTGCCCCCTTACTCAACTTGTCGGGCCTCATAACGGCCTGAAAACGTCGATTTTCGGCCTATTTCTGGCCAAAGGCAATTTACATTAATTGGCGAGGAAGCCCACCTAAGTAAGAACGGACTATCTACCTTAACACGCGCCATCAACCAACGAATCCTGCTCACTTGCAGGTTTTGCCTCGTCTATATACTGGAACTTTAGAAAAACAAATGTACTTGGATTCTTGAGAGCATTCTCAACGAGAAGCTGGCGATTTAGCTGACCTGTCTAGGGATAGCCTATTATCGACACAAAATCTGCAACGTTGCCCATTGGAGACATTGCAATGCCAGTATCGAAATCATCCCCCCCCACCAAATATGTGGGAATCGTCGCGCTGTTCACAGTCTTTGTCTTGTTCGGAATCGCCATGCTCTATGGTTTCTGGCTTGCATTGATTCTGCTCCATTATGCACTGCTAATCTTGATTCACCATGTGGCCCTTGGGGTTCCAGCAACAGCAAGCGGCCTATCCGCTAAATTGCCCTTCAAGACTACAGCCACCATTGCGGAATGGCTGAAAAGTCGGAGATCCGGAAAATTGGATAATGCAGACGGGGCGAACAAACAGCACGAGGAATCAGAGGACAACGAATCCCCACAACTGAAAGTAAAACATCGAGACGATTGATCTTCCTGATACTGCTGGGCACCTCGAATTGAGGAATATACGATTTGCCGTTTATCAGGAATGAAATCAAGCAGCAGGCACCAGCCGGACACGCAGTTATCGTTAGCGTTTCCGTGTCCGCATTCGACGTCTGAAGGTCGGGGTTGCATACCACGACATTCCAGTCGCCGGCCGCAATGCTCAGCGAGAGTTCGAACGTTGCTTCAATCGTCGTCGCGTTTACCACCGTGGTGGACTGTGCGGCGAAGTCGGGTTGACCTGTTTGTACGAGATAAGCAGTCGCGCCATCCAGGAATTCGGTACCCGTGATATCGACCTGTACGACCGTTTCCGGACAATTTGAAGTCGAAGCCATATCGAACATGGCCGACGTGAGCGTCGGCGTCGGCAACATTGGGCAGCCTGACTCGCACATCGAGCCGGCACCGTTAAAGACGCCACCGACACAGTTTGCCGCCACCACTTCAGTACAACCGCCGAGATAGTAGCAACATGCGCCGGAATCCACCGGACAGACAGCGTCGAAGCAGGTCGTGTAATCGCCTTGATAGACGCCGTCACAGTTTGCTTCCTCAATGACCGAGCAGACTCCGCCGGCTTCGCAACATGCGCCGGTAATCGGTTCGCCAAACAACGCACTAATGAACGGCGCGATATCGCGACCATCGGCATAACCACTTGAGTTCATATCGCATCGCACGTACGACCGAGGATCACTCAATGAACCTTGGACGAGCGACTCGACGAAGCACGGCAGGTCATCCATATCGACCACACCGCTTAGGTCACAGTCACCCAATACACGAGGCAGTTGATACAGCGCAAGACTGTCCAGCCCGTTGGTGCCGCCCCATTCCTGAATGTCATCGCCGTTGAGCGTTGCGGAATAGATACGACCGTTGGTCCAGTACATTCGGTCGTTTTCGACATCGAGCGCGAGTCCGATCGGAGAACCAAACGATGAAGACAGGTCAACCAATACTTCAACCGCGCCGGTGCCATCGGCGTTTGCACGCACGATCAAGCCAGCGTTGCGGTCGGCCCAGTAAAGTTTTTGAGTCGTGTCGTCGAACACGATGTTCTCAGGTCGTTCGACGTCGAAGCCGATCGGGCCGGGGAAATCGGCCCCGCCCCAGAGCAACGTCGGGTTGGAACCGTCGAGATCGGCCTGCATGATGCCTTCTACCGACGCACCCCAGTCGCCCCAGTAGATCTTTCCGCCGGTCGGATCGACGGCGATGCCGCGCGATCGATCCAATGCATCCGCAGCGGTCGGGATGAGTTCTTCGGCGTTGCTGCCGTCGAGGTCGGCGCGCCAGATCGAATTGAAGTTCAATAAGTCCTGTGTCCAATACATCTTGCCGTTGACGAGGTCCAACGCGATGCCATAGGGATTGTCGAGATCTTCGAGAAGGATCTGAACGTCGTTACCGTTGAGCTTCGATCGCTTGATCGTATCCTGGCTCCAGTCGGTCCAGTAGATAAATCCTGCATCAACATCGAGCGCGATGCCGTAACCGCGTCCCGAATTGAGCGCCAAATCGATACAGGCTGGGTTATTGAGATCGCCCCGACCAATCGTCTGCATCGATTCGTCAATCCAGTAAATACGATCATCGGTGGTCGAATTGACGCAAGGATCGCAGGCGTCGCCGATTCCGTCGAAATCGCTATCGGCCTGCAACGGATCGAAGGACGATGGGCATAGGTCGTCGTTCGCACAAACGCCGTCACCATCGGGGTCATTAATAAAGTCCCCGGGGCAAGGGTCGCACACTTCACCAATTCCGTCGCCGTCGTCATCGGCCTGATCGTCGTTGAACGTATCGACGCAGTTGTCTTCGAAGTCAAAAACGCCGTCGCCATCGCTGTCGTCGCAGACGTCGCCGTCACCAAGATCGTCTTGCCCGAGATTCGACACGGTTATGCAGTTGTCGCTGCCGTCGAGGATTGAGTCGTTGTCGCAATCACCGTTATCGAAACAACGCAACAGCGCGATGCCTTCCGGTGCACCGATCCCGAAGATGTCGAACTGCACGTTCGTGCCATCGAGGTCCGCCCTACCGATGCCACCTGCACCGGTGATTTCCGTCCAATAGATGTGCCCATTGTCGAGATCGAGCGCAAGGCCGTGGGCTTGGCCCACATCGCCTGCCGCGACGACCGTCTCCATCGACGAACCATCGAGATTCATGCGAATGATTTCGGGCCCGGATACGTACAGCTTGGCAGGCACGCTCTCCAGATCGAGAGCGAGATCGTAGCCACCGCTCGTGAACGTGACCAAATCGACAATGCCGGTGCCGTCAAGATTGGCACGCGAGATCGTGTCGTTCTCTCGGTCACAGTTGTACATGACGCCGCCGGCGACATCCAGCCCGATGCCGTATCCGCCGACACCGAAGATGAGATCTTCGACATTGCTACCGTCGAGATTGGCGCGACGAATAACGTCCTGGCCTGCATCGGTCCAGTACATTTTGTTCGGCGAGCTATCCAGGTCGAGAACGATGTTTCTCGGGTTTGCCCCCGTGGAGAGCGAGACCAGTTCTTCAACGTTGGTTCCGTCGAGATTCGATCGACGAACCACATCGTCGGAGAGGTCGGTCCAGTACATCTTGCCACCGGCTGCATCGAGAGCAATGCCGAACGAGCCCGGCGCGGGAACGCCGAGGTCGGTCACATCAGCAAAGCCGGTGAGGTTGACACGCTGAATGTTGTCGTGCGTGTTATTGGTGATGTAGATCGTTTCGTAGACGACCTGCGCAGAGACGGTCGTAGCCGTCATCGCAATCAGCGCGATAGCCACAGCCGCTACGGTCGCACGCGCGGCACCTACGCCCCGTCTTGCGGGACCATTATGTTCGATTTGGTGTTTCCCAATCATCTTTCTTCTTACCTCCTGCGACCCTACATACAACCCTACGGTGTATTCGCACAGTCGCTTAAATGGGCATGCATGAGACACTGTGTCTCATTCTGGTATCCCACGAGTTAGTCAAGAATCCAATCATCCCGAACCGATAGTCGGCGCGCACCCTTACCGGTCAGTCGAACGATAGCGATCGACTGGTCAGCGAACGCAAGCAGAACCAGGCCCACCGCATTCGCCTACCAAGATTTCATGAACACTAAAAAGCCAGCTTTGCGCAGGTCTGCGTGGGGCAGAAACGTTTACACAAAGCGGATATCAACTTCGAAGCTGTTTACGGTGCGATGACGATCTCAACAAACAGCGTCAGATCTTGCCCATCGACCATACCATCTTCGTTTATGTCGGATCGCAATCCCCCCCGGGCGGCACGCCGGCATTGCCGAGTAGCGCATCCACAAGACACGACACATCCATCAGATTCGTTGCACCCGAACCGTCGCAGTCGCCCAGAACGTCTGTCACCGCGTTATCGCTAGGTGTGATGACTAAACTCGTTACGTTGGGATAACCCGTCAGGAATGACTCGACGCCGCTTCCATTGAGGCTTGCTCTGCGGATGACGTCCGAAGCCGTTTCGCTCCAATAAACCCTTGAGGAACTGCCATCGATGGCAATCGCGAGCGGACTTGGCTGACCGGTAACGATGGTCTCAACATTGCTGCCGTTTGTTTGAGCACGCTGAATGCTGCCAAGCCCAACATCGGTCCAATAGACCTGATCGTTGTTCGTATCGAGCGCCAACGCATACGGAAAACTGAGATTAGTAAGAACGTCTTCGACGCCCGTGCCGTTGAGATTGGCGCGGCGAATTTTCTTTGCTGTGAGATCGACCCAGTAGATTTTGCCTTGCTCAGTATCCAATGCGATCGACCGCGGGAACTGAACTTGTGCACCACTGACGATTGCCTCAACGCTTGTGCCGTTGAGATTGGCTCGATAAATCCCGCGAATAGCGGATTGATCGGCTTCGGCCCAATACAACTTGCCCGCATTCGAGTCAATCGCGAGCGACGTGGGGTTTCGCACAGTCGCCGCGACTGGCAGGTTCGTCGAACTACCGCCGCTCAAACTCGCGTATTGAATTCGCGACGTAGTGCCCTGCACCGCCCAATAAACTCTAGATGTAGCCGGATCAACGGCGACGGCATTCACCGTCCCCGTAGCAATACCTGATGACGAGATGATGACGCCTTCATCGCACGCATCCTGAACGCCGGCCCCTTGAATGGTGCGGAGCACCGAGTCAGATCAGAACATCGAACGCGAACACAGGTCGCACACATCGCCGATGCCGTCGCCATCGGAATCCGATTGGTCGGCATTCGTCATGTCCGGACAGTTGTCTGCGTTGGCACAGTAACCGTCGCCATCGGCGTCGTCGTCGGGATCCATCGGGCATGCATCACAGGCATCGCCGATGCCGTCACCATCAGAGTCGTCTTGCTCGGGATCGAACAGACCGGGACACACGTCGCACGCGTTCCCCGCACCGTCGCCGTCGTCATCGAGTTGATCCGCGTTGGCGTCGAACGGGCAGTTGTCGTCGATGTCGAGAACACCGTCGCCATCACCACTGTCGTCACACGCATCACCGACTCCGTCAAAATCAGAATCGTCTTGAAGCTCGTTGGCTACATTCGGGCAGTTGTCACATCCATCACCAAATCCATCGCCATCCGCATCAATGCCATCGTCTACGCCCGGACAGTTGTCGCAGGCGTTTCCAAAACCGTCGCCGTCATCGTCCAACTGACTGGTGTTCGACACATTCGGGCAATTGTCATTTTCGAATAGGATGTCATCGCCATCGAGATCGTCGTCGGGGAAGTTGCACACAACCGTGTCAATCACCGACGCCGTATAGAACGTGACGTTTTGCGTTAACGTGACGACGCTACCGTCATCCTGCAACGCGATACCTCGGCCCTCACCTGTCGAAGACGCATGCGTCCAGCCGTAAGTTCCATCCAGCAGAATCTGGGTTACGAAGCCGGAACCATCAACGCCTGTACCGGACGGAACCGTCGTATGAATATCGCTGCCGGCAGGATTGAAGTTAACGGAACCATAGAAGCCGCCGCTCACGAGTAGCGTGCCCGCTGCTTCGTCGACCCGCAGTCCCCCTACCGTATCCTTAAAGCGATTGCCTACGTTCCACGTCCATGCGTAACTGCCGTCCGAATTGAGGCGAGTGACAAACGCGTCATCGCTCGGACCAAAGTTCTGAGATGTGCTGTTGAATACCGAGGTACGCGTATCGCTGCCTACGCCCGGATCGAAATCGACGGGACCGCTAAACGTACCGCCGTAGAAAACGGCTCCTGTCGCGGAGTCAACATCGATGCCGACCAAGTCAATACTCTCTACGGCGACGCCATTAATCGATTGCGTCCAAAGTACGCTACCGGAACTATCGAGCCGGTAGATTCCGCCGCGCTTTAGCGCGACAACCACATCACCGTTGTCTGCGATATCGATGCCGGTAATGGCGTCGTCTTCAAGGTAAACAGGCCAACCGGCACCGGCGTCGGTGCCGTCGGCGTTTAGCTTCATTAGCCAGCCGTCGTTGCGTCCGACAAAGACAGCACCGTCAACAGGCGCGACGGCAACGGCTGTAGCCACATCACCACCAGCGGCGTCGCCCTCAAAGTCGCCGCCGACAACAACGTCGACATTGCCGGCGCCCTGGCCGATCGAATCGTCACCAAAGGCGCGGGACCAGACTGGTGATGGCGTGGGCGGAAACCCGAAGGTTCCCATGATAGGAAATTTGGTCACGAACGCATCGCGTCCGTCGCTAAGTGGAAGCCCAAGTGCGAAGCGCTCGTAGTACCCAGCGATGACAATATACGTTTCCGGATCGAATTCATCGGGCGGGTCTATCGCGACGGACAGCGCCGCGTCGCCCCAATTGAAACCGCCTTTATACAACCAGGAGAATGTGCCATCCGGATTTAAGCGTTGAATGAAAAAGTCCATCTCATTCCAGTCGTAAAGCGAGACCGGAATAAACGAACAAAGCTCGTACATCCCAAACGAATCCGGATCAAAGTCGACGCAACCGCGAAACTGTCCGACGACGTACACCGCACCATCAGGATCGACGGCCACGTCGTAAGGAATGATCTCGTCGAGCAGGATGTCACCATTCGTATCGGGCGTCGTCGCAGCCCAACCGCTTTGCGGGTCAGTGCAAGCGGCGACCGTCGTCGAGTTGACGAAGGCCAACACCAACAATGCTGCGGTCATATTCAGTTGTATTAACCTTAGCGGCCGCACAAACCCCTCCAGATCACGCGCGCTCGGCGCGAACAATCCTAACTCTGGAACTAACTGCTAGTTTCCGAACTCAACACCAACGCCCTTTGCGGTCGCTTCGGGATGGGCCGCGTGATGGGCCTTTAGGTGCGACTTCAACACATCGCGACCGACCCAACCGGCGCGCCAATTTCGATCTTCGTATTCGATCGGCGGCTCACCCAACCAAGCGGCACCTTCGCCACACTTGTCGCAAATGATCCCTTGCGTCGCGTCCGAACGGCTGTCGAGCAGTTCGAGATAGCGCGCAACCGAGATAACGTATTTGGCTTCGCATCGCTGGCAGACGATGTCGCATTCGCGATTCTCCGGCGCGACGGCCGCAACAGCGGTCGGGTCGGCCCCGAAACCGACGAACCAGTAAATCGCAACCGACGCCAAGAGCATGGCAACCGCCGCAACCAGCTTGAGGCGACGATTGGGTGTTTCACTTGCAGCCATCTAGCGTTCTCCGAATATGCATTGCAAATCCGTTGACGTTTCTTGTAACCAAAGCTCAACGTTGATGAGCTCAAACATTAAGACCCGCCGGTTTGCTCACTTGAAATATTCTTTGCAGGGAAGTTGTCATAGCGAAACTCCCGCGCTCTCCAGTAGTAAGGCCAGTATTCACTTGCGTTCTGGAAAGACACGGGAGGAAACATCGATCCCGATTTTCGACATGTCACGGTCGATGCATGACCGTCGGCAAAGACCATATTGAATTTGCCGAGCTTGCCATGCGATCCGGGGACATCGGTCGGTGAGGTACCAAACTGGCGAAGGTTGGCCTGACCACCGAGCCCTATTTCTTCAGTGCTTACGATGGCCTGCATAAGGCGCCCTTCCCAGAACAACATCGTGGTTGCGGGGTCGGGAATAAGCTGGGTCGGCCGGTTGTAGCACCCGAACCGCCAGCGAATTTCTTTTCGATGGCTTCGGGCCGTTGCGTTGGGCTGCTTCTCTGCAAAGTTCCAGGGATCGCCCTGATAGCTGTTGCCGGTCGCCCGAAAGAGCGACACACCGTAGATGGGAAGCGGAAGCGGGGAATCCAAAAGTCCGGAAACCAGTGCCTCATCTCCGGGACACTCGAACAGACTGAAGTCTTCTGCGCCTTTGACGATGGCACCGAACGCGAGGCGATTCATGAATCGCCCTTGAGCCCCTTTGAAAGGAATGATGGCTTCACCGCCGGGCGGCACGCCTAGATAGTTCTGATTGTCCTCACCATTGGCACCGCCCCAATCGTAATCGCCGGGCGCGACCCAATACTGACCGGATATTTCATGCGGCGTCTGCAATCGAGAATCGCGGTCGTCTACCGCATTCATCGCGGCAAACTTTCCATGTTGAGAGAGATTGGCGAGACATTTGGCGCGCCCTCCTTCTCGGCGGGCGGCCGCAAGCGACGGAAGAAGGATGGAAATAAGGAGCGCGATGATCGAGATCACCACGAGCAATTCGATCAACGTAAAGCCGGCTTGCTCGGCAAGTTTTCGTCGCTTCTTATGCATATTTTTCTCCCGATGAGCACGAGCATGCCCCATAAACCCCACCAGTCGCTGGAATCGCGCGGCAAGGCGAATATCAAACTGAATATGCAGGGGCTCAATGTGTCATCAATTCCCGGTCCTGACGTCTGCATTGGAGCTTCGCCCGCAACATACACCGACACTTTTTCAACGTGCATTCGCTTACGAAATGAGCAACGATATTCGTCGAGCGATGACGGACTATGACGACATCATCGCAAGAAATGAAGCGTATGCGGAGTCCGCTCGCTTGCATAAGTACTTATTGCTACAGTCGATCGACGATCCGTCACTCACTGCCAATCCGCCCGTCGACGCTCACGATGACGAAAGTTGGCCCGGACATCTATGGCGTTTTGTACGAGGCGAGATCGACGGCATGACGCTGCAGCAGTCGGCCATGACGCGCTAACAAATGTGCGAGGCACATTACTACATCGCCAGAATGCAACTCATCGCGAAACAGCCTCAAAGCGCTTGGAACTCACTACAGCGATGCCTGCGGCTAAATCAAATGCATTTACTTGAGCATGGATTCGCCAGACGATTGCTGGATCGCCTTCACGTGAATGACTAGCGGCAATATTAAAGTGCGGTGATGACTAGAGCGTTTTATAATTGACCGTGGCGGCAAGAAGCTGACCGCGTTTAGTTAATTGAATCTTAAAGCCCAGCAGATCTGATCGGTTGACAGCCTCGGATGTTGCGCAGACCTAGACAGCGGCTGGAGCGCTATCAGGGGTAACAGGTTGCATCAGCATTAAGCTCCGGCAAGGAGCGACGATACCTGCACCGCAGCCGCAGTTTAAAAAACGATACACCTTGCACCATGGATTGCGCGGCTAGCGCCGCACCATCCATGGCTTTCAACCTTCGCCCCTCCTGGGCTAAGAAAGACTGTTGGGACGCTAAACCAGGCTCCGTCTGAAAACTCATTCTTCTTTATTGATGCCGATGTTATGAAGAACGTATTAGTGATGAAAGGAGTTCATCATGCTGCGACATCAGCTCACGGATGAGCAATGGTTACGGATCAAAGACGTCTTCGGCCAACCCGCCGCGACCGGTCGGCCACCGCGCGATCGGCGCGACATCATCGACGGTATCTTGTGGGTCTTGCGGATCGGCGCGCCGTGGCGCGATTTCCCCGAGTCGTTCGGTCCGTGGCAAACCGTCTGGCATCGGTTCAATCAATGGAATCACGATGGAACATTGGAACGAATGATCCATCGTTTGCGCGGCGAGATCGATATCGACGAAGAACTGTGGTGCATCGACGGCGCGACGGTGCGTGCCCATCGCTGTGCCAGTGGCGGCGGCAAAAAAACGATGCCAACGAACCGTCGCACCACGCGTTCGGACGCAGCCGCGGCGGTGTAACGACAAAAATTCATTTGTTATGCGATCGGCATGGAACGCCGCTGCACTTTCACTTAACACCGGGCCAGGCGCACGACGCGAGCGTGCTAGACGTCCTCATGACGGCAGCCGATCGACATCTCTTCGACGCCGACGGCGAAGCGATCGCATGGCCGCTTCAGTTGGCGGGCGACAAGGGCTATCGCGCCGATTGGATCGACGACTACTTGCTCACGCTCGGAATCGCGCCGGTCATTCCGTCTAAATGCAATCAGGATCGCAGCCGGCGATTGACGGATTTCGATGCGGACGCCTATCGCGAGCGCAATATCATCGAACGACTGATCGGCTGGCTAAAAGAATGCCGCCGCATCTGCACGCGTTTCGAGAAGACAGCCAAAAACTTCAGCGGCATGATCCGAATGGCGTTCATCGACCGATACTTAAAAGTACTCCGCTAATGGGGTTTTCAGACGAAGCCTAGTTTGCGTAACGCCTTCTGCGTTGAAGAGGACGGATAAACATAGCCGCTAGTGCACAAATCCGAAGAATCAGTTCGTGCTTCAAGTCGTAGGCAAAATCTCAAATCCGCCACATTTGAAATCGGCACGGTCTAGCGAAGCGAAGGCTGGAGGACGATGGCGCATTCCCTTTAGGCCAAACAACGGGCAAACGAATCGACTCAAAATCTAATACCACTACCCTCACCCCAACCCCAATCCTCTCCCTGCGAGGGAGAGCGGCGTAGGGGCGTCACACTTCTTACGAACACTCTCAATCGCAATCTCTCAAAAATAGAAAAAGGGCTCGAACCTCAGCAGAGATTCGAGCCCTCAGGTTGTTAATCAAGTTGCGTTAGCGAACCTTAAGCAGCCTTCTTGCTCTGCCTGCGGTTGCGACGCACGCGGCGCTTCATGCCGAAGATACCGAGCACGATCGCCGGCATACCGATCGCCAGACCGAAGCCACAGACGGGCACCGGCAACAGCGGCGGGAACGGAATGACCGCGTCGATCTGCAGACCGCCGAGGCCCGGGATACCCTGGCCGGCCGGCGGTGCTTCCTGCACGTTCGGATCGAACGGATCGAAGTCGAGGAAGTCGGCCACGCCGTCGTTGTCATCGTCGAAGTCGCCCAGATCGCACTGGCCGTCGCCGTCGAAGTCATTGCCGTCGTTGGCCGGTTCAGCCGGACCGCCCGTAACTGCACAGTCGTCGCAGAAGTCACCATCCGAGTCACCGCAAACGAACGGGTTATTCGGCTGCGGATCTTCATCATCCGGCAGACCGTCGTTGTCGTTGTCAGGATCGTTGGTGTCGCACGCACCGTCGCCATCGGCGTCCGGTCCGTCATTGGCCTGATCGAAGCGACCGCTCGAACAGTCGTCACAACCGTCGGCATCGTCATCCTTACACGCGAACGGATTCAGCGGTTCGGCATCGTCACCATCGACCACACCGTCGTTGTCATCATCCGGATCGCCGTCGTTACACAGCTCGTCACCGTCGGTGTCCGCACCATCCGCCTCGCGTCGGTCGAAGCCGCTGGCACAGTCATCACAGCCGTCACCGTCGAGGTCGCGACATTCGAAACGGTTGTCGGGATCGCTGTCGAGCGCATCGTCAACACCGTCGTTGTCGCGGTCTTCGTCGCTGGCGTCGCAAATGCCATCACCATCAGCATCGGGACCGTCGTTGGCGAACTTGCCGTTGGCATCCATGCTAAGGTCAGGATTCGGGCCGAAGCCATCGTTGGTGCCGTCGAAGTTCGAACAATCGTCGCAGCCATCGCTGTCGCGATCGCCACAATTCGACGGATCGGTTGGATCGCTGGCACCGCCAGTGGCGACATTGCTCGACAACTCAACGTCGTTTTCGACGCCGTCGTTATCGATATCAGCATCACCGGCATCGCAGATGCCATCACCATCGGTGTCGAGACCATCGTCGGCCGTGTTGGTGGCTTCGTCGATGAACTCGCCAAGAACAGCACAGTCATCGCAACCGTCGTTGTCGCGGTCACCACAACTGAAGTTGTCCTTCGGATCGCTGACACCACCGGCGGCATTCGGGTCCTCTTCGGTGGCATCTGACACGTTGTCGTTGTCGTCATCGCCATCGGATAGGTCACAAACGCCGTCACCGTCGGTATCCAAGCCATCGTTGGCTGGATCACCACCCGACATGTCGGCGCCGGTCACGGCACAGTCATCACAACCGTCGCCATCAGTGTCGCGACAGATGTTCGGGTTGAATACCGCGTCGTCGTCGGTATCGGCAACGCCATCGTTGTCGTCGTCGAGATCGAAGTCATCGCACTCGCCGTCGCCATCGTTGTCGGGGCCGTCGTTGTTGGTGTTTGAATCCGGCAGCGGGCCGAAGCCGTCGTTGGTGCCGTCGAAGTTCGAACAGTCTTCGCAACCGTCGCCATCGGCGTCACCACACAGCGTCGGATCGAGCGGATCGGTATCCGTACCGTCATCGACTCCGTCATTGTCGTCGTCATCGTCACCGCCGTCGCACAGACCGTCACCGTCGGTGTCGAGACCGTCGTTACTCGGATCACCACCCGACATGTCGGCACCGGTGTTGGTGCAGTCATCGCAACCGTCGCCGTCGAGATCGCGACAAACGTTGGGATCGAGCGGATCGGCATCGTCGAGATCGTTGACGCCGTCGTTGTCATTGTCGAGGTCGGACACGTCGCACTCACCATCGCCATCGGTATCCAAACCGTCGTTAGCCGGATCCTGTCCGGCACCGGCCGAGCAGTCGTCGCATCCGTCGTTGTCGCTATCGCCACAGATGCCGGCGATCAGCGGGGCAACGTCATTAGCATCATCGACGCCGTCACCATCGTCATCGGTGTCGCCATCGTCACAGGTGCCGTCACCGTCGGTGTCGGTACCGTCGTTGGCCGGATCGCCACCCGAGCCATCGCCACGGGTGACCGAACAATCATCGCAACCGTCGCCATCAGTATCGCGGCACTTGCGCTTGTTGTTCGGGTGGCTGTCGTCGCCGTCGGCAACGCCATCGTTGTCGTCGTCCGGATCACCGTTATCGCAGAGTCCGTCACCGTCGTTGTCCGGACCGTCATTGGCCGGGTCGTCGGTGCCGCTCGAGCAGTCATCGCAGCCATCGCCATCGGCGTCGCGGCAGCGGAACGGATCGTTGTTGTTGCTATCCGGGCCGTCGTTCACGCCGTCGTTGTCGTTGTCAGGATCACCGGCGTTACAGATGCCGTCGCCATCGGCGTCAGGACCGTCGTTCTCGCGATCATCGGTGCCGCTGGAACAGTCATCACAGCCGTCACCATCCGTGTCGCGACACTTGGTCGGATCTAGATCGTCGTCGTCATCGTCGTTATCAACGCCGTCACCGTCGATGTCGTTGTCGCCGGCATCGCACAGGCCATCACCATCGGTGTCGGTGCCGTCGTTGGCGGCGTCTTCGGTGCCGGACGAACAGTCATCACAACCGTCGCCGTCCAGATCGCGACACTGGTTCGGATCGTTCGGGAATTGATCCTGACCATCGACCACGCCGTCATCGTCGTCGTCGCTGTCGCCATCGTCACAGGCACCGTCACCATCGACGTCTTCGCCATCATCGTTAGGCGTCGGCATGCCGTTCACGGCACAGTCATCACAACCGTCACCATCGGTGTCTTCGCACTCAAACGGATCGAGCGGATCGTTGTCGACGCCGTCATCGACGCCGTCACCGTCATCGTCGTTGTCACCGTCATCGCAGATGCCGTCGCCATCGGTGTCGGTACCATCGTTGGCAGCATCCGGACCACCGAGGCCGGCTGCACAGTCGTCGCAGCCGTCGCCATCGTTATCGACACCACACTCGGTGATATCGAGCGGATCGCTGCCGAAGCCCATTTCGCTACCGTTACTGACGGTATCGCCATCGAGGTCGTTATCCATGCCGCCGGCATCGCAGATGCCGTCGCCATCGGTATCGAGACCGTCGTTGTTCGGATCGGCACCGGCCCCCATGGCACCCGTGACCGAACAGTCATCACAGCCGTCGCCATCGGCATCGCCGCAGGCGTTCGGGTCTTGCGGGAAGGCGTCATCGACATCGAGGACACCGTCGCTGTCATCATCAGGATCGCCATCGTCACAGATGCCGTCGCCGTTGGTATCGGTACCGTCGTTCAGCGGGTCACCGCCGGAACCATTGGCACCGGTGTTGGTACAGTCATCGCAACCGTCGCCATCGAAGTCGCCACAGCGATTCGGGTTTCGGTTGGCAGTGTCGGGACCATCGTTGACGCCGTCGTTGTCGTCGTCAGCATCGCCGAGATCGCAGATGCCGTCGCCGTCATTGTCGTCGCCATCGTTGTTCGGATCGGCCGGGCCGCCGGTGACCGCACAGTCATCGCAACCGTCGCCATCGGCGTCGCCACAATTGTTGCCGTCGAGCGGGTCGGTGCCGTTTGTGACTTCGGTGCCGTCGGAAACGCCATCGTCGTCATCATCCGGATCGCTCAGGTCGCACTGACCATCGCCATCGGTATCTGTGCCGTCGTTGGCCGGATCAAACGTGCCGCTGGAGCAATCGTCGCAGCCGTCACCATCCGAGTCGCCACAGTCCGTGCCGTTATCCGGGTTCGGGTCCATGGCGTTATCAACGCCGTCACCGTCGCGATCGTTGTCGCCGGCGTCGCACAGTCCGTCGCCATCGAGGTCAGGACCGTCATTGGCCGGATCGTCGGTGCCGCTGGAGCAGTCATCGCAAGTATCGCCATCGGCATCGCGGCAGCGCGTCGGGTCGCCCGGATTGCTGTCGGGGCCGTCGTTCACGCCATCATTGTCATTGTCCGGATCACCCGGGTTACAAATGCCGTCGCCATCGACATCGTTGCCATCGTTGGCGGCATCGGGGAAGCCAGCACCGGCGGCACAGTCATCACAACCATCGCCATCGGCATCGACACCACACTCTGTGTTATCTAGCGGAGCCGGGTCGCTGGTATCGAGCACACCGTCGTTGTCATCGTCGTCGTCACCGAGGTCACAAGTGCCGTCACCATCGGTGTCGGTGCCATCGTTGGCCGGGTCAGGGCCAGCACCACCGGAACAGTCGTCGCAACCATCGGCGTCGAGATCTTGGCACAAATTCGGGTTGCGCGGATGCGAGTCGTCACGGTCGAGAATGCCGTCGTCGTCGTCATCGTTGTCGGCGGCGTTACAGGTGCCGTCGTTATCGAAATCGTTGTTGTTATTGGCGGCACAGTCGTCGCAGCCGTTGCCGTCCTGATCGCCACATACGAGGGCGTTTAGCGGCTCAGGGTCGTTGCCGTTGTCAACACCGTCACCATCGGCATCCATGTCGCAGGCATCGCCGATGCCATCGCTATCGGTATCGAGCTGGTCTTCGTTGTCCTGACCGGGGCAGTTATCGAAACAATCGGCGATGGTGTCGCCATCGAGAGACGTGTAGGAGATTTCCAGCTCCCAGTAGAGGAGGGCGCCGACATCGCCGGTTTCTTCGTCTTCGACCTGCAAAATCCAGCGACCGCGCGGATCGCGACCATTGAGTACATCCAAGGAATCCGCATCACCGCCAGGCCCATCGCCCTCCGGTCGTGCGGCAACGTCACAAGGCGCGCAAAAACTATTGTTCGGTCCGGGCGGATTGACCAATTCGCATGCGTCGTCGGTGGAAATCAATGCGTTGTCATCAAAAATCACATTGACGTCGTTACAGCCCCCCCCCGTCTCATTATAAAGTTGGACTCGCACATCTTCCGGCCCGGGACCGAGCGGCGGGGCGTCGTGAACAATGTGGATATCCAGATCCCCGCGTGCCGTATGGTCGATTACGACCCGCACGTTTACGTCGGAGATGAGACAGCCCGTCTCAAACAATTCAACGATTGATGGATCCATATCCCCCTGCGTTTGCGGCGGGATTTGGGTTGCCGGGATTGGCAACGGACAATCATCACAAGAAAACGTCCGCGTCTCAGCTTGCGCAGCACGCAAACCGATGGCGGACGCCATACACAACGATAAACAAACAGCTAAGAAACGACGCATAGACCAAGTCCCTCAAAAAAAAGCCAAAGGTTCCTCGCAACCGGATACCTTACGTAGCGGTACACGCCGTTGGGTTCTCCTCCCCCGCCGACATGGTGCCGCAGATACACGCGAATTTAGGTTTTGCTATTACTTCATGCGCCGACGAGCGGCGGATAGGATCAATCGAAAAGCGACAAAAAATCTAATTGCTGCTCATACCCGAGTCGTTGCAACGGTTTTGAATCTAGAAATGAACCGACCGAAATCGTCGCCTCTTTCCCGCATTCCCCCGAACGCAACAGCAACCAGAACAGTCGTCCCCCGACTTTCCTGTATTCACTTTAATCCGGCCACTCCCAACGATCAACTGGTTTTGGGACAAAGATTTATGAAAATTTATGGAATGCGAAAAAGCGGACCACCGCACAACTCAATACATTGCGGACCGCCCCATTTTGCACATTGAATTAACAGGTTGAGATCTGCCGTAGCGCGGAACGGCAATACCAGTGCTGCCCCAAATGAGATTATCGCCCACTATCTCAGACAGCTGGCACCCCGTGCCGAATAGTCCCGACGATTTGTCTATATTCGGCCCTTCGATAGAACGCATTCCAAACGCGTTACGCCCGCTAACCCGCCTTCGCCTGCGGCGAACCCGACTGCAACAAGCCATCCAGGCGTTGGCCGACGCGCTCGGCGATGTCGCGTTTATTGCCACTAACGACCTCATCGATGACCCCGTCAGGCCGCACGATGATCAAACACGGATACGCCGTGGCTTTGAATCGCCGTCCAACCGTATTGCCGCTATCGATCGCGATTTCCATCCCGGGGCTCAAATTCCCGATAATCGAGGAAATCTCCTCCGGCTCGAAATCGATCCGCATCTTTTGGGCCACGTTCACGAAGCGGACGCCCTGCGATTCATATGCCTCGCGCACCTTCTCAACCTTTGGGAGTTGTTTCTTGCAGAATCCGCAATTCGGGGCGACGAAATTCAATACCGTCGCGGGGTGGTAGCTCAGCTCCGAATTTGACAGCGGCGTTCCCACCGTCGTCGTTAGATTGAACGCCGGTACCGGCTTGCCAACCGTATCCAACACCGGTCGGCGCTTGCGCTTTCGAGCTTGGGCCGAACGCGTATTGGATTTCGTGTTATTTGCCGCTGTATTTACCTTCGCCGGTGAATTGCTGCGCTGCGGCGTGATTCGACCGATGCCGACCGTGAGCATTGGCTGCTCTTTGCTATCTGTTTCGATCAAAATATCCGCACCCGTTTCGGGGGGCTGATAATCGGCCGGCACATCTACACGCACGCGATACTGTCGGCCTTCGTACACTTCCGAAACGCTTGTCTTAATCGCCTTATCGGTGCACTTAACACCCTTCACCTTGACCGGTGCGTCCCCGCGATTGGTCACCGATATCACTTGCACCGACGGCTTGCCGGCTACCAATCCGTTAAAACTCGTTGGTCGCAGCGAAATGACTTTCGGTAGCACTTCGATCGATTCGGGTTGAATCGCGAATGCATCTACTTCGATTGTCGGCTGCTTCGGATGGTTTGTGCGCAACCGGATCGTCTCGCTATGCATGCCAACCGGAAACGGAGGAACCGTATTGATATACAACGCAAACTGCGACTTTGGCACGACTTCTATCAACTCGACCTTAAAACGCTTGAGACTTTCTGGCACATCGACCCGTACCTCTAACGGTTGATCGTCATTACTAACGATGCGTAGCATCCGCTCCGTGCGGCCTGCGCCAACAAGTTTTCCAAACCCCGCCGATTTAGGCGTAATCGATACGTAATGCTTGCACTCGCCCGCAACCTTGAGCCGCGTGCGCTTCGACATCGGATCGTTGCTCGCGATGAAAATCGTTTTTTCAAATGGCCCCGCGCCGAGTTCGGCACCGTCGAACGTTACCGATAGCTTGGCCGACTCCTTCGGCACAATCGCACCCGGCGGCTGCAACACGGCATTCAATCCGCGTGCCGCGCTGATATCGACGATCTCCAATGGCGCGTCGCCTTCGTTTCGAATAATAAAGCTACCGGTCGCCGGACTATCCAGCCAGAACGAACCCACATCGATTGACGACTGATGCAGCTTGAGCCGGGGACTGCCGGAATCGGTAGCTTCCCCCTCTTGTGCAAATGCGTTTGCTGCAACACTCAATAGAAACACGCCCATTAGCGACAATCGAAGATTCATACCAACCATCCTGTTTTCACTATCAAGCCATTGGTCTGTAAATAAGCCCTCTGCCTATCGATATCGGTCAGGCCGCCGCAGCATGCCAGTTGCCGCAGACGACCGTTATTCGGCACGCCGTCCGGCAATTGAGGCCACCACGACCGGTCGAGCCACTCACCCGATTGATTCGTTTCGCGTTATGATAGGACGTTTTCGTCCTCGCGACAGGCACTATCGCCAATTCCGGAGTCGTCTATTGACCGCAGCCGTGTCTTCAACCCATCGCCTCGTCATTCGACGCGAACTGCGTCTGGTCAAACGCGTTGCGCTCGATCCGAATTGCAAGGGCATGTTGATCGGCAACACAGCGGCAGCCGACATTCGGCTCGAGCACTCCAACATAGCAGCCCGTCACGCCGTGATCGAGCCCGTACCCACTGGCTGGCGTATTCGAGCCGTGGGTGCCAACGTCACCTTTCGCGTCAACGGCCGCAAAGCCGCCGAAGCCGAATTGCTCGAGGGCGACGTCATCGATGTTCGACCGTTTACGATCACCTATCTCGGCCCCGAGAGAGATCGCGCCGCCCGTACCCACACCGGTGGCGATGGCTCGCTGCACCTCGCGGATGAGAATGCGGTCACCACGTACGCGCGCGACGCCTCCGACCCCGTCACCGTTATTCGGCAACGGCTCGACGACTTGTATGCGTTGGCGCGGCTGATTCTCTCGCGTAAAGACAACGGTGCATTCTGGCAGATCATGCACGCCGCCCTACAACGGTGCCTGACTGCCGACCGTTGCGTGATCGTCGGCGTAGACGAGACCGATGGATTGTTTCGGCTTGCCCCGCGCGCTCGTATTGCTGCGGATGCCCCTCTTGGCGTAAGTCGCTCGGTGTTGTACGACGTGATCGAAGCGGGCCAGGGCATGCTCGTCGAAAACGTCGGCACCGACGTTCGGTATGCAGAAGCGCAAAGCCTTGTCGATCACCGCAGCGGTTCGGTAATTTGCGTGCCCGTGATTGTTGAAGGCACGACCCGTGCAGTGCTGTATGCCGATCGAATGAAGGCGCGCGTTCCATTTAACCCGGAAGACTTGAACTTTGCGATTGCCGCGATCGACCTCGCCGTATCGGCCGTCAGCATGGACGAGTTGAGCGAACAGTCGCGCGAGCTGTCGCACCTTAAGGGTCGCATCGACGCCGGGCGCGACATGCAAAAGCTGCTATTGCCCGACCCGATTCCCCAACCCGATTGGGGCAACGTGGCGGCGATCAATATTCCCGCCGAACAAATGAGTGGTGACATATACGACGTCATCATCGATCGGCAAGGCCGCCTCGTGGTCAGTCTCGCGGATATCTCTGGCAAGGGTGTACCCGCCGCGTTTGGCACGGCTGTTCTTCAAACGTCGCTGCGTCAAGCGTTGATCGATCACGACGACTTGCAAACCGTCATGCGATCGCTCAACGCTACGCTCTCACACAGCCTGCCCGGTGGTTGTTTCGCCACCATGGTCGTCTGTCGCTTCGCGCCGGGTGGTGGTTCTGTCGAGATTGCGAATGCGGGACACCATGCGCCGTTATGGCGGCGCAACGATCAGAGCATCCTGGCTTACCCCGAGCGCGTCGCAATCGCCGTCGGCATCATGCCGGAATGGGATGACGAGATCATCGTTAAAGAACTCAAAAAAGAAACGGGATTGCTATTAAGCAGCGACGGCGTAACCGAAGCAATCAACGATGACGACGAAGAGTACGGACTCGATCGCTTGCAGGCATGTTACGCCGAGGCACCCAATCGCCAGCCGACGGCAGTCTTGCAACATGTCATCGAAGATATCACGGCGTTCAGCGCAGACCGCGCTCAGCGTGACGACCTTACGATGCTCGCCGTTTCTTGGTAACCGATTTCTTGGCGGCAGGAATTGCGATGCCTAGTTCGGCAAATTGCCGAACGACCGAGCCGGCCCAATCTCGGTTGGCTGCCGGGCTTGCGGGGCTGGGATGCAGAATGCGACCGATTTTGTATCGATCGTCGCCGCCAAAAATCTCAGCAAGCCGCTTCTCGGCAAAGCCCCCCACGCCGATCAACCAAGTCGGTTGAATCTCTTCGACCATCCACCGAAGCATCTCATCGCACACGCGGAACAAAGACTTTCGTTCATCGGCCGGCAACTTATCTGGCGTCACGTTACGTCCGCCCGCTTCCATAAAACTGAGCGGACAGTAGTTGGCAATGAAGAACTGATCGAAAAATCGCTGCGGAGTTTTATATCGTTCGCTTGCCCAACCCCAAAGCCTCGCGCCGCTGACTTCGCTGCGGTTGCATTCAACGCCTTCGACTGGGCGCTTCGGGTGTTCGTTGCGAGGTTTACCGACGGCTTCGCGCAAGCCCAGCCAGTCGCGCACGAAGTTGACTTCACCGAACGGAACGCCCGTCTGAGCCATACCCCACGGACCAGGATTCATCCCCAGCAAAAATACATCGGGCCGAGACTGCCCTGCCAATTTGCAATAGGCAAGGTGCAACGAGTTCGCATAGTCGAGTGGATTGTAAACGTGCGTGACCGGCTCAGAAAAAGACAAACGCCTCAATTGGCGACTCAGTTTATCGACGCGCTGTGCGTATGCTTGGATATCCATACGACAAAACTAAAGCAACGGCGTGACGCTGCAAGCAATCCCTTAACGAATCACAGAATCACATTAAAGATGAGATGGATCGAACAAGCCGCTTCCCCTGTAGGCAGGGGTTTGGGGAGATTTTCGTTAATCGAGGATTTTAATCGACCGGGCACGACCCCTGACCGACCTAACGACCGCCGGCCTGCTTCATTGCCTCTTCATCCCAACGATCGTCGAGATAGGCCCGCCGCCGATCGAGTCCTTTGATCTCTTCTTTTAGCTCATCGATTCGGGCTTGGTCGCTGGGGTCCACTCGACGAAGCTCGTCTTGCAGATCGGCATAGTCCGCATTTAGGCTGCGTTTGGCATCCTCAATACCCGCTAGCGATGTCAGGTCAAACTGATCGAGCCCATCCGGCGTTGGGTCGACCGCACGATCCCCGCACTTCCATGCATTGTTCGCACCACATAGCTGACAGCTGATGTAGTTACCAGTCCCCGCAGCGTATATGGCATCCATATATGCAACCGCGTCCATATCGAACTGCTCGTCGCATGCTTCACAGCATACGATATATGTTTGACCGCGCACCGAATCGCGGATCTCCGCTTGCGAGATGCGTGACTGCATGACTTGGTACGTGCCAATGCCAACCGCGATAACAGCCAAGGCGCCGGCAAGGATGACTTTCTTTTTCGCGTTGTGTTCCAAGGCTACGAACTGCTCCCCGTGGTAGGTTTCGGCACCGCCCGCGAAACGGTTGCGAGTTAATCGCAACACCGATTGCGCCACCAATTATGCTAAGTGCCATTACCTTAATGACTTGTGTTCCAAGGTTCCCGATATTCTGAGGCTTATTTGGCGGGGCGGCAACTGCATGCCGCAAAAAAAAGTGGGGTGACCATCCCACAAGATGGCCACCCCTACCCCAAACATGGCTATTTTTGTCAAACGCAGTATGCGTTCAAAATCGGATTAGAAGTCCTGAATTCGACGCCCCGGGCCGGTCCACGGCGCCACCCATTCGCGACGAACCATTTCAGCCGGGAAGTTATCGTATTGCCAGTCGCGCGAGCGCCACTTGAGCCGCCACCATTCGGCGGCGAGTGCGTTCGGAGCATACGTCGGTGCATACATGTCGCCCGTCTTGCGGCAACTAACCGTCGAGGCGTGGCCGTCGGCAAAAGCCATGTTGAACTTACCGATTCGACCGTGCGAGCCGGGAATGTTCATCGGGCTGGTGCCAGCGTTGATCGAACTGAGGCCAGCCGCCTGAATTTCTTCGGTATTGGTCATCGCCTGCATCCAGCGCGATTCCCAGAAGAGCATGACCTTACCCGTATCGCCGAACAAGTGTGCCGGGCGTCGGAAAGCACCGAATCGCATGTAAACGTAGGGCTCCCACTGCGATGCGTGGACCTTAAACCAGTAGTAGTCGCCCATGTAGCTATTGCCGGTCGCCTTGAACATCGACTCAGCATAAACGGGAGCCGGCGGCGGCGTGCTGGCGGCCTGTGCGAACATGCCTTCATCACCACCGCAACGGAACAGGTCAAAGTCTTCCTTTGACGTGTAATAGATACCAAACTGCATTCGGTTATACGGACGCCCCACAGCCCCCTTATTCAAGGTGCCAATTTGCGATTCCGCAAAGTCCGAGTCTTCACCGTTGGCACCACCCCAATCGTGGTCGCCAGCCCCCATCCAACGATCACCGACCGTTTCGTTCGGATTGGTCTGGAATTCATGCGTCGTGTGAAGACGGTTTTCCTTGTCTTCGTTGGCCAACATCTGACCTAAGCTGGCAATGCCCTTGAGGTTGGCGAGACACTTCGCCCGACCGCCCTCTTCGCGTGCGGCACCGAGTGCCGGCAGCAAAATCGAAATCAAAATTGCGATAATGGCGATCACCACCAACAGCTCGATTAGGGTGAATGCGCTGCGAGTCCGCTTAGACATAGACTTAGGTCCTCCCTTTAGCTTGACGCTGGATCGATGTATGCCGAATAGCAATATCCGAAAAAATCGATCTCAAGAACAGTCGCGAACTATCTCAAATTTGGACAGATTACGCTTTAGAAGTCACACCCATCACGTCCGAATGGACAGCGATAATAGAACTCCTCTTGCTACTACAAGCTATTTTAATCAGATTGCCTTACGCCATACCAGTTGAATTTCAGAAAATAACGCCGGCGAACATCCTGAACGGTAACTATATAACCATAAGAAACTTACGACCCAATCCGTCAGCACTCACACGGTCGTATCTCCCCTGAAAACAGATTTTCTTTCGGACCCAGACTGGAAATCCTGCCACTCGCGAGCATAGACGACGTCAAAACCCTGAAAACATCTCGCTGCGTAGGACTGTCGTCCGATACCCCACCCCATTTCGCCTCTTTTTTTCGCAGACCTTACATCTGAATCATACCTTTCATTTTGACAGCCTGACGGTATTCAACGGCGAGCTGTCAATCGTCATGCACGGGAGCAGCCATGAACGCGGCATTAGCCGAACTTGATCAACTGCAGCCACCGTCTGAGGACGGTGCGATCTCACGTGCGCTGACGGACCTGGACGCCAAGATTGATGCTTGGACGACGGCCGTAGCGCAGGCGCAGGATCGCATTGCCAGCGACGTCGAGGGCATAACTGAGCTGCTCGAGGAGACAGCCGCCGCCGAAGCACGGTTGGCCGGCGCTGCGGAACAAACCGCAACGCACGAAGACTCCGAGGCAGCCGCAGCTGACGTCGACGAGACGCAGCAAGAAGTGGAAACGGAAGAAGTCGTTGCCGACGCGGAATTAGAGGAATACGTCGCGGACGTAGAAGCGGACGCAGATGAAACATTTGAATCTGGAGAAGTAGCAGCGACTGACGAACTGCCTGAGCAGGCGGAGATCGAAGAAGAGACGGTACACGAAGCCGCAGTCGAAGAAGAGGACGTACCGCTATTCGATCCGTCGAGCTTCCCCGCACGAAACGCGGATGAGACCGACGACGACGCACCGGAGCAAGCCGTCGTCGAAGAAACCGGCGACGTTATCGAATCCATGCTCGCGGAATTTGCGCCGGACGTTGCAGAGCGACTGAAAATCATGCACGCGACCGACGAGAACCGGCGCAGCATGGCAGACATTATCTCCGGCTACAAAGCGGAGATGCAAGACGCGGATGAGTTACTCGCGGATATGGACCCGGAGGCCGCACAGGCCATTCGCGTGCAGTACCGCTTGTTCAATGGACGCAAATCTATTCGAGAGTTGATCGATGCTTATCAGCCGTCTAACGAACAACAAATCAAAGCGGGCCGGAAGAAAAAATCCTGGTGGAGGGGCTAGTGAGATGAGTTCGGCAACCAAAGAACAAACGGAAACGCCGTCGGTCGACGTAACTGCCCTGCAATCGCTGGGTGAAGACGTGGTCGGCGCGATGCAATCTTTACGGGAACTTCTCGATGCGCGGGCCAAGGCGTTGGAAGACTGCCGCGGCGCGCTCGAAGCGCACCACCAACGCCTAGTAGCCGAACGCAGCGAATTCGAACAGCGCGAATCGCAGTTGTGCGAAGATTACGAGCAACGTGAGAAAAGCGTTTCCGAACGGGAAGCCAAGGTGCAGTCGCTCGAAGCCGAAGTGCAACAAATGGCCGATCAGCGTAGCGCCGAAGCCAAGTCGCTCGACGAGCGACAAGCCGAGCTTGCTGCCAAGTTTGAAGAGATCAACACGCAAAAGGCCGAACTCGACAAGATCCGCGCCGAAGTGGATGCCCGTGCCGGTGATCTGAGCGCTCGCGAAAACAAGCTCGGCAAGCAAGCGTCCGAGATGGACGGCAAGATGCGCGAAATCGAATCGCGGGCCAAGGCGATCGAAGAAGAACGTAAGAAGCTCGACGCCGACGCGGCCTCGCGTAAAGAAACGCGGCAGGATCTAGACAAAGCACGCGAAGCACTCGAACGCGATAAGAAAATCCTGGCGGCCACGCGACAGGAACTCGACAAAGAACGCGCCGCCATCACCAACGAAAAGGCCGAGCGCGAAGCCAACCTCGCCAAGTTGCAAATGGCGACGCAGGAATTGGAATCTCGCACTGCCGAACTCGAGCAACGCGAAAATGAGATCGGCGAGCTGCGTGCGGAATGGGATCGCCGCATGACCGAATTGCAAGCCGCCCAAACGCACCTCAACGAATTGCAACGCACCATGCGTGGTGAATTCGAGCGCTTGGAAGGATCGAAGCAAACGCTGATCCCGACGTACAAGACCGAGGCCGATAACGGCTCGGCGACAAAGGATGTTCCGCAAGTGGATAGTCCGGAAGACAAGAAGGCCCGGGAATCGGTGGAGCGATTCCAAAAGCTATGTCGGGACGCGCGACGTAAAGCCATCGGCGGCTAGTGCAAACCGATGAATATGCAGATAGGAAGATCGTCGGCGCCGCACTGGATGTGCGCGTACTGCGACAGCAACCGGGACAAACGCCATGCCTATTAATTTATTTGTCAAAAAACGCGAAGACGGCCGTGGCGTGGTGAAGCCAATGGCCGTCGCCAAGCCGGGTGAAGAAGCCCGCTATCAACCGTCGGACCCGACACGCATCCCTGCGGACCTGGTCGACCAGTGCCTTACGCTCGGACGTTTCGGATACCTCTTGCACAATCGCGAAGCGCTGCAGCGCGAACACGATATCGACCGTGCTTGCCGCGAAGCCGCGGATCACATCGACGACCTGTTCGCGCTCGTGCCCGAAGGCTTTGCGTCGTTGCCGAAGAGCGTCGTGGACTTTCCGGGCTGCCCGGAAGAAACCATCGACACGCCGGAGTTTCTGCTTTCGCGCACACCCGTTACCAACGCGCAGTATCAAAAATTCGTCGATGCCGGTGGTTACGACGATCTCGAACTATGGCCCAAAGATATCTGGCCCCACCTAATCGACTTCAAAGATCAAACCGATCAACCCGGCCCGCGCTTTTGGCGCAACAGCCGTCACTGCAAGACCGTCTCGAATCACCCGGTCGTGGGCGTCAACTTCTACGAAGCAACCGCCTATGCAACTTGGGCCGGCTATCGGTTGCCGAATGAAGCGGAATGGCAAATGGCGGCGACGTGGCGCATTCGCAGCGCCGCAAACACGATGCGGCGTTATCCGTGGGGTGATGCGCTCGATACGTTGCGCTGCAACATTTGGGCATCCGGCATCGGCACGACGTGCCCCGTTGAAAATTATCCCGACGGAAGCGCGCCCAACGGCGTGATGAACCTAGTCGGCAATGTGTGGGAATGGACGAGCAACGAATTCGTCGTCGCCGACGAAGAAGGCAATCGCGTCGTCGCAGACATGCGGATGAACTCGATTCGCGGTGGTGCTTATGACACGTACTTCGCCGTGCAGGCGACGGGTGTGTTCAGAACGGGCTTGGTCAGCATGGCTCGCACGCACAACACCGGGTTCCGTTGCGCGTTGACGTTGGATTAGAAAAAGCAAGGTGAACGCGACGCAGCTTCTGCTTATTGGCTGGAGAAGGCAGAAAAAAACAGAGCCACAGCGCGGCAGAAATCAGAGCCGCGCCCGTAAGGAAGCGGTAACCGTCAGCAACGGAAAGAACCGCAACACCGAACAAACCGATGCCGCCGAAGCAGGTCGGTGTCGGAATGATTGAACGAACACACCGGTCACAAACCGGTGCCACAGCGCGGCCGGAGGCAAACGCGATGTCCATCGAAACCAACTTGAATACATCTCTAACGCCAGATGTCTGCATGATCTGCGGCACGCGTAACGTCAGCAACGCCATGCAATGCATCGAGTGTTTCGCACCGATGTCGATCGTGCGCGATGCCATCGCACAAGACCGCGACCCGAAACTGATCAGCGTCGTCGGTGAAAGTAACGTCGGTAAGACCGTATTCCTTGGTGTCTTGCTCGACATGCTGGCGCAACGAGCGGGCGATTTTCAAGCGATTCCTAAAGGTGCCTACTCCGTCGATCTACAGCAGACCGTCATTAGTCACTTGGCCCATCGTATGTTTCCGCCGAAGACACCAATGGAAGCCAACCAATGGTACTGGGCGTACTACCAAGTGCTCAGCCGGCAAAGCGAACAATGGGTCGATTTGGTCATGCCGGATATGGCGGGTGAATCGTTGGCCGCTGAAGTTGCCAATCCGGAGACGTTCCGGGTCATTCATAACCTGATCAACAAGTCGCAAGGCTTATTGATGTTGGTCGACGCGGCCATGGCTGCCGAAGGTTCGACGCAGCCCGACTTCTTCGCGATGAAGATGCTGAGTTACATCGACAGCATCACCCGCACCCAGCGCGACAGCGCCGTCGAAGTGCCGATTGCCATCGTGTTGTGCAAGGCCGATCACTGCCCGGAATGTTTCGACGATCCGGAAGCATTCGTCGAAGCCAACCTCAATCGCTTGTGGAACCTTTGCGAGAATCGATTCGAGCGCATCAGCTACTTCGCGGCAAGCGTCGTCGGCTCACTCGGCTACGCATATAACGAGGCCGAAGATTACGTAACGCCCGTGCCGCTTCATACGGCGCTCACCGGCATCCTTGAGCCGTTCGATTGGATTCTGCGCAACCTCAAACCGGAGATGGTCGCGTAATGTTTGAAGCCAGCACCACCGTCACGCCGGTAACGGTCGACCAATGCGTCTTCACGTCGGTGCGTTCGCCGATGGGCGAAGGATATCGCATCATCGCCAAGACGCCGGGCATCAAGCCGGAAGAAGCGGCCGAGTTGCCACAGCGCGCTCCTTCCCACGGTGGGCTTTGCGAGAAAGACGAACACGCGACGGGAATGTTGGCGTTTCAACTCGCGAGCGGTCGTTACGCGATCGGCTTCGCGCGACATGCCGGGCGCGAACACACGGCGCGCGGCGGGCTGCGCGCACACACGCACTTCGTTGTTATCGACGAGACAGATTTCAGCGCGTTCAACTTCGACCCGTGGGCCGTCGTCGCGGCGATTCGAACTGCCGACGACGACAAGCCGCTTCTCAAAGCGCGACCGCAATTCTCCAAGCTCGAACTCATTCCCGAGACAACTGTCGATCACCACCAGGTTGCCGAAAACGACCCGCAAGCGCTGATGAACGTCGTGCGCATGTTTCTCAGCACAGATGCAGTCGTCGTAGACCGCAACAACTATCCCCATGAACTGGCTTGGCTCGCGTGGCGGCTGACGCCTGCGTTCGCGCGGAAGTCGCGCTCGGTTTCCGACGGCGTTTGCTTTGCACCGGCTCGCACGATTCGACATCCATTTATTTATGGCGATACCAATGCAGCGCGCAACCTGATTGCGGACCGACCAGAGGGTTGGTGTGTCCTTGCAGACGCAACCGAACCAGAAGGCTATCAACCGTCGGCATGGATTGCGTATATCGAACAGGCGATTGCCGATGGAAACATCGACAGCGCTATCGCGCTTTGCGATGAGATGGTGCCGGATCACACGCTTAAAGAACTCGACAAGGTTGCGGAATTCTTCCACCTGCCCGACGTTGCGCAGTCCATGGACCGCTCCGACTTGGCGCGCATCGAATTGTCTCTGCACGCGTTCTCACCCAAGACACCGACCGAACGGCGCCTCGTAAACGACGGTCGCATGGCAGTGCAACTACGCGCCGAAGCGCTTACGAAGGCCGAAGCCGAGGCCGCCGCTGCCGATACTGAAGACAGCACCGACGACGAGTCGTCCACTGTCTCTTCCGAGTGTTGCCAAGCCGAATCGGCAAACCTCGAGCAAGCCGACACGCCGCAGGCAGAATCGGCACAAACTGCGGATTCGTACGCGCCTAGCAGTGCCGATCCGTCGGTTAATTTTTCTTAACAATCCCCCTACCGCAATCTCGCATTCGATCGCCCCGATCCGCGTTTTCAATCCTGAAAACGCGACTTCACGTGAACAACAAAACCGCTTCGGCAGTATTACCGAAGCGATTGAGCCCGTTTTTTTCGACTGCTGCGCGAAGTCCCTCGGTACACACGGCATGACCGGTATAACCCGAAAATTTCGCCGCCAAATCGCATGAATCGCCTATTGAAACGCAAGCGCCCTGCCGATCATCGTGAGTGACCGATTATCGGTCGGAGGCGTGCCCGATCGACGAAATATCTCTCACCAATACTGACCCCCAATCCACCGGGACGGTGACCTTTCGGTCACGTTGCGCGTTGCAACCCGGTTATCAAGAAACAACGTTTTCGAACTTAGGAGCAGTGCACATGTATTCGTATGGCCCCACTTCCGGCACCGGCGTAATGAACCCGACCACGGTTCCGATGAACGGCGCATCCAACCGCATCAACGGCCAAAACGGCGCTTCGTTCTCGCAACCCGGCTACACCACGCCTTACAACAATAATCAGTTCGGCACGATGCCTTACGGCGTAAACTCGTTCAGCCAAGGCATCAACAACGTACCATCGTACAACACGGTTGGTGCGCCGTTGTGCAACAGCGCTTATTGCGCCACACCCTTCGTGAACAACTTGCCGCAACAAACGCCGTTCGGTTTGAACACGATGCCGTTTGGTGCTTTACCGACGCCGTTCGTCGGCACCACGCCGTTCGCATTCAACACCATGCCGTTCGCGCCGATCGCACACCCCATGTCGATCGCCGGTGCCACGAGCCTCCCATTCAACACGCCCGTACAAAACATCAACGGCTTCAATAACATCGCGCCGGTCAGCCCGTTCGTCGGCACACCGTCGGTCAACAGCTTCTACCCGCAGTCGATCGTCAACAATCTCTCCGGCCTCAGCAGCTTCGGCCTGAACAACAGCTTGCCCTTCGGTTGGAACAACACCGGCTGGAACACGGGTTCGCAGTTCGGCCTCAACACACCTTTCTTTAACAACACGATCACGCCTTGGAACAACGTCGCCCCGTTCGGCGCTTCGTCGGTCGTCAATCCGCTGACGGTTCCTTCCTTCGGCGCGTGGAACACCGGCTTCACATCGCCGCTCTCCACGATCAATCCGGTGGTTAGCTCGCTGATCAACAGCAGCATCACCAGCCCCATCACGACGCCTTGGCTCGGCAGCAGCTTGCTGAACAGCTTAGGCAACACCCCTTTCATCAGCAGCACGCTTCCGCAGCAACTCCTCGCTCAACAGGCACTCGCCAGTCAGCTCGGTTGCTGCAATGTTGCACCGTTCGGCAACGTGCCGTTCACTGGTTTGAACAACGGCTTCGGTTTTGGCGGTAGCCTTGGCTTCGGTAACTCGCCATTCTTCGGCGGCCTGAACAACACCGTTCCGTTCGGTGGCTTCAACAGCACCATCAATCCGTTCGTCGGCGGCATCTCGCCGTGGATCAACAGCAGCGTCTCACCGTTTGGTGGCACCGGCGCTTGCGACTGGAACTGCTGCTACAACTAATTCCCCCGTCAACCTGTTTGTTAGACCAACATTAAGACGTGAAACATGTTTGCCCAAGATGGGTGATGTCAAGAAAGGCAAGCAACGATGAATTTCATCCGACAGAAACTCGCGACCTTACAAAATCGCGCCACCGACCTGCAAGACGGACTGCGCCGCTGGTCGCTTTATGCAGATGATTTACCGGCCAGCATGGTTGGCGATATGAAGAAGCGCCTCGTGCCCGCCGAACGTGCCAGCTTCGATACCGACCAGGAGATCGCCAAGGAACGCCTCGGTCCGATCTCTGTGCAACTGCGCACGCTAAGCCGCTGGTACGACTACGTGCTCGAGCAGATCAACGAGCAGTTCAACACGGCGAACTCGCTGTTGGCTCAGGGTCGCACGCAAGAATGCTTCAATGTACTAAACGACGTCGAGCGACGCATGATTGTGCCCAACGAGGAAACGCTGGGCTTCGTCTTCCGTGCTATCGAACAGCACGCCGGTATCGAGCATCATCAAAAGCTCGCCGCCGTCGATGCGATCATTCGCGAGTTATATCTACCCACGGTTCGCATGGCACACGAGCGCAGCCTCGTCGCCAAGGAAACCATGGCGCTAACGCCGCTGGTGTATTTCATGGACCCGGCCAGCGATCGCATCACGTGGCGACACCATGCTCGCGCGTCGCTGAATGTCGGTCGTGCGTTGCCGCTCAGCCTGATCGGCGTGCCGCGCAGTCTGAAGTCGCAACCGTGGAACTTCGTCGCTGTCGCGCACGAAGTCGGCCTCTCGGTCTATGCCGATATCAACCTCTCATGGGAGATCATCAATAAGCTGCAGACCGAAGCGATTAACAGCGGCGTGGCGACCCACACGGCCGCGCTGTGGGCGAATTGGAATGAGATCATCTTTGCGGACATCTTCGGCACGTTGAAGCTCGGCCCGGCATACGTCTCGGGCATGATCGAGTTGCTCTCGGCCGACCCCGCAGCCGTCGCCAACTTCGACGTCACCGGACCCTACCCGCCGGTCGCGTTGCGTTGGCACATCATGTTGCAGACGTTGCACCTGTTGAACTACGAACATCAGGCGCGCGAACTGAACGATCAGATTCAAATCCTCTGCGGCGATGTCAACCAAATCAGCCAGATGGCCGGGCCGATGTTCGGCACGCTCATCAACGAATGCCGCGCCGTCACCGGCGTCGTTGCGTTCAGCCCCTGCCAGAAGTTGGCCGGCGCGCGCGTGATCGACATCGTCAATCCGTTCCTGGCTACCGAGCATCAAGTTGCCACCAAGGTCAAAGACTTGTTGCTGGCCGGTGATGAATCGTGTAGCGAAGACGATAGCTTTGGATGGGCCGAGTCGCTCGACGAAGTGAACGTGACGGCCCCCGCCGTGTTGGCCGGTTTGCGCATGGCCTTTGACGGCACCGCCGACCTCGGTACGTCGCGCCGCATTCAGGTGCGCTTCTGGTGCTTGTTGCAGAAGATCACCAGCTCGGTCGAAAGCACCCGCGAGCGCGAAGATCGCGAGTACGCTCCGGCCGACGCCGTGCTGAAGAGCATGGCGCTGAAATCGATTCCTACCTTTGCGACATCACCCATCGATCGACCGGTCGCCATGGTCTAACGCGACCGACTCGATTAATGGGCAATCTGAGTCCTCGCCGTGTACACGTCGCACGGCGGGGACTTTTCAATTGAACCAGCTGTTCGTCAGAGCAAACCGTGTGGAGGCGTAGCAAGCAACTTGCGAGACTGCGGATTAAGTCATCGTCGCTGGGGCACTCGAGCGACCGGCCCGCGCGAACTTGAGTACACTGCGAATAAGATCCCGTTTATTGATAGGCTTTGTGAGATAGCCACTACAGCCCGACGCTATGCATTTTTCTCGTTCGCCGTCCATCGCGTGTGCCGTTAATGCCACGATAGGACGTTGATATCCCTTCGCCCGTAATAGTCCCGTGGCTTCATAGCCGTCCATAATCGGCATTTGCATATCCATTAACACAAGGTCGAATGGCGCACCGCTTTCAACCGCATTCCAAACTGACTGGACTGCCGCTTTGCCATTGTCGGCGATACCGACTTCCGCACCGGCCCTTTCCAGCAACATGGATACGAGCCGTTGGTTATCGATACCATCTTCGGCGAGCAAGACGCGAATACCTTTTAGCAATCGCTTTTCTTCTGCATTTTCGCGATCGTCGCAGTTCGACGCCGCAAGCTCGATGCGCTCGGTGATCGCCGACCGAACGTCGTCTATTAAGAGCCCGTCGGTAATTTGACCGGGATCAACCGTCACTCGGACCGTCGTTCCTTCACCGGGGCCGGTGGCGGCGATTTCAATGCGCCCGCCCAACATCGACGCGAGCCGTTGGCTAATCGTCAACCCTAAGCCCGTACCGCCGAAACGTCGCGCCATACTGCTGTCGGCTTGCTCGAACGGTCTGAACAATCGTGCCGCTTGCTCTTCGGTCATACCGATACCGGTATCGATTACATCGAATTGCATCTTTGACGGGTTTTCCGCCGTCAAGCGCGGCACCAACGTCACGCTACCGTTCTCGGTGAACTTAATCGCGTTACCTACAAGGTTGAGCAAGATTTGTCGTAGCCGTAGCGCGTCGCTTTCGATGGTCTTGGGCAAAGGCCCATCAGGCACGATCTCAAAGGCTAACTTGCGTTGATCTGCCTTGACTTGCATTAGAGAAGCCACTTCGGCGAGCACTTCGCAAGGCGAACACGTCGTTTGTTCAATTGATAACTTGCCTGCTTCGATCTTCGAAATATCGAGAATGTCGTTGATCACGCCAAGCAAGTGTTCGCCGTTTCGCTGGATCGTTCTGATCGCGTTGATGCGTTTCTCCGGCGCTTTCAGGATATCACCATCTTGCCAAAGCAAGTCGGTAAATCCGAGAATCGCTGTCATCGGCGTGCGAATCTCGTGACTCATGTTGGCGAGAAAATCGCTCTTTGACCGATTGGCTTCATCGGCCTCTCGCGCAAGCTCTTGGGCCAAACTCGTTTGCTCTTCCAGCAAATCCATCGTTTTTCTTAACGAAACATTGGATTTCCTCAAATCCTGCGTCATTTCTTGGGCGAGTTTGTGCGCGCGTTCGCGAGAACTCCCAAGCGCCAATATGACGCCTGCAGTCGCCATGGCCAACAGATTGCCGAGAATGAAAATGGACAACGGAATCGGCGACGCCACCGTCGCATTAAAACTGGGCGTTGCGCGCCCCACCAACTCCCAAGATTGATTGCCAAGTTCAAACACGCGTGTGGACGCGATTGTGGTCGAATCGATTGACGAACTATTACCCGATTTCAGGCGTGACTCGACCGGTCGTATCGCGAAGTCCACGAATCCAGCGTGCAGTGCCCGAGCATGATGGTACACGTAAGCCAGATCGATTGATGCAAATAGCACGTATGCTACATGCTCGCGTCGCGTCATCACTGACGCCGTACACGTCCCGTTTTGATACACGGGCAGAACCCAAACGGCCCGGTCCCGTTCGCCCCACGGTAAACCCGAGGTCGACGCGAGCTGTGGTTCACCCAAGTCGATCGCGCGACCGATACACTCGAGCACAACTGCGTTTGCTGCAAAATCGAACCCGAGCGCTTCCGCCTCCTGTTTTTCAGGCCCGGCGAAGAGAACGAACCAATGTTGTAAGATGGATTCAGCCGGATGTGCTTCGTATTTAGGTTTGTCATCTTGCCGCGCCGCGGCGACATATGACGATATGTCGTTTTCATTAACTCGCTTTAGAACGCCAAAGAGATCGACGTGCGGGAACTGAACGTCTGCGTCTAACGAGTCAATTAGCGCAGCAAACTCTCGGCGTTCGACCGATTTGCTCGACACGTACACCCCGCGCGCGCCGTTCAGCCCCTGCAGCGGGCTCATCAAGCTTTCGGAAATTGTTTCGCGTACCGCCTCGATCTCAGCATCGAATTGCAGCTGTGCAGAGCGCTGCTGCTCGCTGTACAACTGCCACGAAACGATCGTCGTCAATACGAACCCAAAGACTAATGCCACTGACGCGAGCAATTTCGTTGAGCGCGCGTTAAACCACCCGACACGCTCGGGAGGCCGCCGACCATCCGCACCCTGATTGGCATTGCCAATTCCGTGTTGCGACACTGTTTTTTCCAAATCGGACATAACGAAGCGCTCGATTCATGCGACGAAACAGCAGTTTGCTATCGTGTTGCCAGGGTAGAGCCCCAACGGCCTGACGCATCCGAAAAGCGATCGAATCACCGCCGTCAATGATTGCCTATTGCCGCAGTACTACATACGAAGGTTTGCTGCAACGTTGAATAAGACATGCATGACCGGCGCAAGGAGGTGGCTATCCTCTCGCTCCTACTACTACTCAAATCGACTTGCTGCGAATCAGGAATTACGAGATTGTTGATTTGGGCGAATTAGTGGACGGAGGTTACTCAAATCAACGCATGGCAAGACCGATATCGGCGATAATTCCGATATCGGTCCTGCCTGTTGATATAGAGTTGGGGCAGATTCAGTTATGCGCGTTGGTGCAACCGGATTTCGTACACCAACCCGTGCCTTGCGAAAATGGCGATGGAGACTGAATCCATTAGAGCAATCTCACTCCACACGTAGCGTGTATCCGCAATGTCGGAAGCAGTTGCGGGCGTCGTTTGCGGTGATCTTATCGAGTACGGATTGCATCGTGTTCCAAAGTGCGTCGCGCGTGCGATGAG
>Ga0207422_1001262_pt1 | contig 53802 bp, 50 predicted proteins | sample MarCyaLeptolynsp_FD_187757 | JGI IMG/M metagenome (GOLD analysis project Ga0207422, IMG submission 187757) | Marine cyanobacterial communities from Panama - species 1 Leptolyngbya sp. (SPAdes) | ecosystem: Environmental > Aquatic > Marine > Unclassified | place: Panama: Panama City | collected... | reverse complement strand
ATTTCTACCGCATGGTGCAGCGGCTTGCGCAAAATGCCGAGCTGCCGATGCCCAAGGTGTATATCATCAACAATCCGCAGCCGAATGCATTTGCCACCGGGCGAAACCCGGAGAATGCCGCCGTTGCCGCGACAACGGGCCTGTTGAACATGCTCACGCCGGAAGAAGTTGCCGGAGTGATGGCGCACGAGCTCGCACACGTCAAAAACCACGACACGCTGATCATGACGATCACGGCAACGATAGCCGGTGCGATCTCCATGCTGGCGAATTTCGCTTTCTTCTTTGGCGGCAACCGGAACAACCCGCTCGGCATTGTCGGGATGCTCCTGATGATGATCGTCGCGCCGATGGCAGCCATGGTCGTGCAGATGGCCATTTCTCGGACGCGCGAATACGCCGCTGACCGGATGGGCGCGCAGATCTGCGGTGAACCGATGTGGCTGGCCTCCGCGCTCGGCAAGATCGCCGGAGGTGTGCAACGCATCCACAATCCGGATGCGGAAGCCAATCCTGCAACGGCACACATGTTCATCATGAACCCACTTTCGGGCGAGCGGATGGACAATCTGTTCTCAACGCACCCCAACACACAGAACCGCATCGATGAGCTGCGCAAGCTCTCGGATTCAGGACTTGGCACGGGTGGGCGCGGTTCGTTCGGCGGCAGCAGTTCGACCCCTCGCTCCGGGCCGTGGGCAGGTGCAGGCAGCAGAACCCAAACCAGCGAGCCGCAACGACCGAAGGGGCCGTGGGGCTAGCGATATACCAGGCACAGGCGTCTGAAGAACAAACTTCTTTCCCCAGCGCTGTCTTGGACTTAGAATGCATACATTGCGCCGCAGCCGGAAGCCCGGTCTGCGGCGCTCGGCTTTCACCGCAAGAGCGCGGTCAATCGTCAGGAACACTCTTTGAGCAGTCGCGCAAACAAAAAACCCGTTCATTCTGAAAGTCAGGAAGCCGGCCGACAGGACAAGCCGGGATTTGCCGCCCGCAAGGTGGCGGCCGACATTCTCGGGAATGTCGTTCACAAGAAGCGGCCTCTCGATGGCGAGTTGGATGCCGGCTCCGGTCACTCCGGGTTTCGGTCGCTGGCCGGCAACGACCGGTCGCTCGTGCGGGCTATTGTTGGCGCGGCGCTGCGCCACCGCGGCGAGATCTCGGAAATACTGGACCGGTTGCTTGACCGGCCGATCCCTGAAAAAACCGGCCGTGTACTGGATATTCTGCATGTTGCGATTGCCCAGATGCTCTTTCTCGACGTCCCGGACCGCGCCGCCGTCTCGCTCGCGGTTGATCATGCGGGACTGGATCGCCGGGCGCGGCCTTACAAAGGGCTGGTCAACGGAGTGTTGCGGCGTCTCGGGCGCGAACGCGACGACATCACTGCCGATCTCGATTCGGACATTTTGAACACCCCCGATTGGCTTTGGGAGAGCTGGAAGGACGGTTACGGCTTGGAGACAGCGGGCGCGATCGCGCGCGCGCATCGGGTTGAGGCGGCACTGGACCTGAGCATTAAATCCGATCCGGAGGCTTGGGCCGACAAACTGGGTGGCCGCATTGTCGGCAAGGGAAGTGTCAGGCTCGCCAGAAAAGGGGCGGTCGACGCGCTCGAAGGGTTTTCGGAAGGTGCCTGGTGGGTCCAGGATGTGGCGGCGGCCTTGCCCGCGCGTCTGTTAGGTGACGTTCGAGGCCTGAAGGTTGCCGATCTCTGTGCAGCACCGGGCGGAAAATCGGCTCAGCTTGCCGCTGCCGGGGCTAACGTGACCTCAGTGGACATATCCAAGGGCCGCCTGAAGCGCCTGGAAGAAAACATGTCACGTCTCGGATTGAACGTTACAACGGTCGCGTCCGACATCCGAACCTTCGAGCCGGAAGCGCCTTTCGATGCGGTATTGCTTGATGCACCTTGCAGCGCGACCGGAACGATCCGGCGCCACCCGGACGTCGCCTGGATCAAGAAACCCTATGACATCGAAAAACTGAGCGAAATTCAGAAGGATCTGCTCGACCGGGTGCTTAGCTGGGTCAAGCCCGGTGGCTTGATCGTCTATTGCACCTGTTCGCTGGAGACCGCCGAAGGTGAAGACCAGGCGAACGCCTTTTTGGAGCGTCAGGCCGGCGAGATTGAGCGTGTGCCTGTCCAGGCTGAGGAGATCGGGGGCCTGGATCATTGTGTTACCGAAGATGGATATTTGCGCTGCCTGCCGTGCCACGCCGCCGGCAGCGGCGCTGAGGACGTCGGCATGGACGGCTTCTTTGCGGCCCGATTCAGGCGGTCTTAACGTAGCTTAAACCGTTCCCTAGCAATCTTTGCGTCAACGAAATGCTAACCTTAATGATCCGTTTTTTTGAATAGAAAGCGATAGAGAAGCTCTAAGTACCGGAGAATTCACGATAGTTGCGCGTAGGCCATCAGTATTGGGGATGGTTTGGTGAATATTGCAAGCCTCAACGAGAGAAGCCGAATCTGGCGGCTCGTGGCCCTGCATGTCTGGCACCGTACCCTGAAATGGATGCATGGCGGTCCGTTCTTCCGCCTGCAGCCGTTTTCGGCTGTGCCCGCGCGCCTGCTCATTGCGCCCCAGGACCTTCGCACGGCCGATGAAACCAACGCCGCAGACATATACGGCGGCCGATTCCTGTTTTCCGGACATCTCGTGGAGACGCAAGGGCGCTCGCCCTTCGAGATGAACGCGGTTCATGACGAATGGCAGCGGGAGCTTCACAGTTTCGGTTGGCTGAGAGATCTGAGGGCGTCCGACAGCCAGATCGCGCGCCAGAACGCCCGCGTCCTGGTCGAGGACTGGATGAAGTTTTGCGGCCGCCGCCATTCGATCGGCTGGGAGGCACCCGTTGTCACCCAGAGGATCCTGTCCTGGCTGGCACACTCGCCGTTCATCCTGCAGGACGGCGATCACGAGTTTTACCGCAGATTCGTCAAGTCGCTTGCGCGTCAGGTTCGCTATCTTCGCCAGACCATCAATGAGACCGAAGACGGTGTTGTTCGCCTCAGGGCATCGCTGGCGGTGGCGTCCGCCTGTATTTCCATGGCGGGACAAGGAAGATTTGCGCGCCAGAGCATTCGCCGGCTGGAACACGAACTGACGCGGCAGATCCTTCCGGACGGCGGCCACATCTCACGGAACCCGAAGGCGCTGATCGACATTCTGGCTGATCTTCTGCCGGTGCGGCAGGCCTTTGTCGCGCAGGGTCTCGAAATGCCGCCTGCCATGCTGCAATCCGTCGACAGGATGATGCCACTGCTGCGATTCTTCCGCCATGGCGACGGCACGCTCGGCCATTTCAATGGCATGGGCTCCACGCCTAATGATCTCGTGGCGACAATCCTCGCCTATGATGATGCAAGGGGAGCGCCGCCGCTCAACGCGCCGCATTCGGGTTACCAGCGGCTCAGTGGGGCGAGTTCCGTCGTCTTGATGGACACGGGGCCAGTCCCGGCCCTTGCCGTTTCAGGCGATGCCCATGCCGGCTGCCTGTCCTTTGAGTTTTCGTCCGCGGCGAACAGGATCGTTGTCAATTGCGGCGTCTCGGCGAAATCCAACCCACTTTGGCGCAAGGTCAGCCGCTCGACCGCAGCGCATTCCACCATCACGATCGAGGACACCTCGTCCTGCCGCTTCCTGGCAGAAAGGCCGTTCGGGCGACTGCTTGGCGCACCGATCCTGTCTGGCCCCTCCACCGTCTCGATGGAACGGGAAGACGATCAGGCAGGTTGCCGCATCACTGCGTCGCATAACGGCTATGTCCCTGAGTTCAACGTCGTGCATGAGCGGGACGTACGCCTGTCCGGTGACGGCACCGTCCTCGATGGCATCGACACGTTGCGGGCCGTCGAGCCCGTCGATCCCGAGCACCGCTATGCTCTTCGTTTCCATCTGCATCCCGGTCTCAGAACGTCGATGCTGCGTGGCGGTTCGGCGGTTCTTCTGGTTTGCCGCGATGGCGAAGCCTGGGAGTTCGAGGCACCAGGCTGTGAAATCGCGCTGGAAGAGAGCATTTATTTGTCGGATGTCTTCGGACACAGGAAAACGGACCAGATCGTCATATCCGGGTCGTTGCTCGAGGTGCCTGCGGTCGGGTGGCAGTTCCGGAAGACCGCCACAGCCAAGCTGAGCCGGCGCGGCACGAGCGATTTCGATGATCTCGGCGAACTGCCGTTTGAGGAATTGCCAGGGACGCACAGAAATCAGGCTCCCTCGAACCTTCCGATTTGCCTGAAGACGTGGTAGGGCGACGTCGAACTCCCCGATCGTTCCCACTTGCGAGGCAAACTCATGGCCATTGTGTCCAAAGCCGTACCGGTTCCCGAACTGGTGCCCGTCAAACGCGCGCTCCTTTCCGTATTCGACAAGACTGGTCTTGTCGAATTTGCAAAGGCGCTTTCTGACCGCGGCGTGGAACTCGTCTCAACGGGCGGGTCTTACAAGGCGCTCAAGGAGGCGGGGCTTGAGGTTCTGGACATCTCCGAAGTCACAGGCTTTCCGGAGATCATGGACGGACGCGTCAAAACCCTTCATCCGATGGTCCATGGCGGCCTGCTGTCGATTAGGGATGATGCGGATCACGTGGCGGCCATGGGCGAACATGGCATCACCGGCGTCGATCTCTTCTGCGGCAACCTTTATCCGTTTGAAGACGTGGTCGCTTCCGGCGCCGACTATGCAACGGGGATTGAAAACATCGACATTGGCGGGCCGGCCATGACCCGCGCTGCGGCCAAGAACCATGCCTATGTCACGGTGGTAACCGATCCGGCCGACTATGGCGCGGTGATCGAGGAAATGGACGCCAATGACGGCCAGTCGCCGGTCGCTCTTCGCAAGCGGCTTGCCCTGAAAGCATTTGCGCGCACGGCTGCCTATGATGCCGCCGTTTCCAACTGGATGGCCGATCAGCTTGAGGACGCCACGCCGGCGCATCGCGCCGTTGGCGGTTCGCTTGCCGAGGTCATGCGCTATGGCGAGAACCCGCATCAGTCGGCGGGTTTTTACAAGACCGGTGAAAACCGGCCAGGTGTTGCGACCGCCAGGCAGCTGCAGGGCAAGACGCTCTCCTACAACAATATCAACGACACGGATGCAGCCTTCGAGCTGGTCAGCGAGTTCGATCCGGCCCGCACCAGCGCCGTCGCCATCATCAAGCACGCGAATCCCTGTGGTGTTGCGGAAGGGGCGAGCCTCAGGCAGGCCTATGAAAAAGCACTGCGCTGTGATCCGATGTCGGCCTTTGGCGGTATCGTTGCTCTGAACGGGACGCTGGATGCGGAGGCCGCCGAAGAAATCGTCAAAACCTTCACCGAAGTGATCATTGCGCCGGACGCTGACGAAGCAGCCCGCGAGGTGATCGCAGCCAAGAAAAACCTGCGGCTTCTTGTTACGGGCGGTCTAGCGGATGCCCGCGCCAAGGGGCTGTTCGTCAAGTCGGTCGCCGGCGGCCTTCTGGTTCAGTCCCGGGACAATGGTGTGGTCGACGATCTCGACCTGAAGGTGGTGACCAAGCGTGCACCGAGCGCGCAGGAACTGGCGGACCTGAAATTCGCGTTCCGGGTTGCAAAGCACGTAAAGTCCAATGCCATCGTCTATGCCAGGGACGGGGCGACCGTCGGTGTCGGCGCCGGGCAGATGAGCCGGGTGGATTCGGCCCGGATTGCCGCAAGAAAGGCCCTGGATGCAACGGAGGCAGCAGGCCTGAGCGAGCCGCTGACCAAGGGATGCGTGGTTGCTTCGGACGCGTTCTTTCCGTTCGCAGACGGATTGCTCTCGGCAGCCGAAGCTGGTGCGACGGCGGTCATTCAGCCGGGCGGCTCCATGCGCGATGACGATGTCATTGCGGCTGCGGACGAAGCAGGTCTTGCCATGGTTCTGACAGGCATGCGCCACTTCCGTCACTGATAATTCGGCACTCTTGCGACGTCAGCGACTGGGTTTGGCGTCACGAGGCTTCAGAATAGGCCGGCGCTGTTCTTTCCTTCACCGTGATCATCAGCGCCAGGCCAACCGCGAAGAAGACAAGCACGACCGACATGCCGCCGGCCTGGCTTCCAGACAGCGCCGTGACGATGCCGACGGCGAGCGGAGCCAGAAAGCTGGTCACCTTGCCGGAAAGAGCCAGCAGGCCGAAATACTGGGTCATGTGTTCGCGCGGCGCCAGCCGTATCAACAGGCTACGGGAAGACGCCTGCAGGGGACCGGCAGCGGCACCGATGACGGCGCCAAGTCCAATGAACATCTGTTCCGGGAGGGACGCGAATTGCGCCCCGGCCGGCGCTGCCTCGGTGTGAATAAAGAAGAACACGGTCGTCTTGTCGATGGAGACCATGCCCAGACCGCACACCATGAGAACGACCAGTGACACAATGAGAACGGGTTTTGCGCCAAACTTGTCGTCGAGACTGCCGGCCAGCAAGAGACCGCCAATTCCCGTGATGATCACAATGATCCCGAATATGCCGATTTCGATCGACCCCCAGCCAAGCTGTCCGGCTGAATAAATACCGCCGAAGGCGAACAGGGCGACCAGCCCGTCCTTGAAGATCATGTTGGCGACAAGAAACTGAAAAATATTCTTGTTTGCCCTGGCCTGCTTGAAACTGGCGGCCAATTCAGACAGTCCTCTTCGAACCGCCGGTCCGATCTTTTCCTTTGCAGCGACATCGGGAACGAAGAAAAACATCGGCAACACAAAGATCACGTACCAGACAGCCGAGAAGGGCCCGGTCACCCGGTCCCCTTCCTGTGTCGCCGGATCAAGGCCGAGAACAGGACTTATGCCGGCGAGCGTCTTCCCGGTGTCCGCGTTCGCTGAAAAAAGCAAAAGCGCGATTGCAAGGGTGACCAGCGCGCTGGCGTAGCCCGTTGCCCAACCGAAACTCGACAGGCGGCCGATCTTCTCATGCGGCACGAGCGAGGGCATCATCGCGTTGTTGAAGACTGTCGCAATTTCGATGCACAAAGTGCCGATTGCAAAGGCGATCAGGGCAATGGCAATGCTGTTCGACCCTCCTGGGGCGGCGTACCAGAACATCCAGCAGCAAATGACGAACGGGATCGAAAGAACAAAGATCCATAACTTTCGCCGCCCGGTGGCATCGGCAACAGATCCCAGGATCGGTGCCATCAGCGCAATCCCGAGACCCGCGGCGGCGGTGGCAAAGCCCCAAAGCGACTGTCCCTGTTCCGGAGACTTGGCCAGAACCGAGGCGAAATAGGGTGAAAAGACAAAGGTTGTGATCAGGGTGAAAAACGGCTGTGCCGCCCAGTCAAACAGAGCCCAGGAAACAATCGCTCGCCGGTCCGTTTTTTGAGGCAAAGCACCAGAAACAGATGCCATTTCAGATCCTTGGCTGTCGGCAACAAAGAAGCCGGCAGCGGGACTGCCGGCCTCGTTCACTCATAGCATGCTTTGGGCACTACGCAGTGCCGCAAATTTCCGCAAGCAGACCGGCCGCGACGGAGAACTTGGAAACGCTGAGACCACCGTCGAGAATTTCCATGACGGCGCCGTGCCGGCTTGCGGCTTCGCCCTCGTGCTCCTCAAGCCAGTTCGCGAAGCTTCCGGCCCTGATGGCAGCACTGGCGATCGCCCGGTGTGCCGAGAACAGGGTTGCGCGCGCGCGGTCGAGCGCCAGTCCGTCGTAGTAGTCGCGAACCTCCAGATTGCTGGCGAGCTCGTGCATGTTGCCGATCTTGAAGTGGTGAGCGACCTGATAATAGGCCATTGCCGCCGTCTCGAGATCCGCCTCCGTTTCCTCGGCAACGACTACGATGTCGGGTATGGCCTGTTCGGCCAACAGCCAGGCGATCCGCCTGGCGAGCGACGCGGGCACGCCCTTGGATTCAAACTCGGCGGCACGCTCGTTCAGGATCGCCGCGGGTTCTTCCGGTATCAATGTTTCAAGACGGCTGCGCAGGTCGGAGATGCCGGTCCGGAACCGTTCCACGACCGCCGACAAGCCCTTGTCGAAATTGACGTTCCGCTTGAACCAGACGACGCGTTCCAGAAGCAGCGACTGGACCTCGGTGTAAAGATCGAGCTGTAGGCCGCCGTCGATTTTCGTGTCGAGCGCATCGATCTCCGAATTGAGGTCGGTCAGGTCGAAACTGTTGCGCACCGCGACAAATCCTTGTGCGATTTCGGTCGGCGTCGCACCCGTCTGGTCCATCAACCGGGTGAGGAACGTTGCACCGCCCCGGTTGATCATGGAGTTGGCGAGCATGGTCGCGATGATTTCCCGGCGCAGGCGATGGCCGTTGATTTCGTCCTCGTAGGCTGTTGCCATCTGATCCGGGAAATAGCGGAACAGTTCTCTTGCCAGATAGGCGTCGTCCGGGACCGTGCTTTCAAGCAGTGAGTCGTAAAGCGTGATTTTGGCATAGGCCAAAAGGACGCCGAGTTCGGCCCGGGTCAGCAATTGTCCGGCCTTGCGCATTTCCCGCAAGGTCGCTTCGTCGGGAAGCTCTTCCACGACACGGTCCAGAAGTCCCGCCTGTTCAAGCTGGCGCATCATGCGCACCTGAAAGCCGAAGTCCTCCATGCCGCGCAGTTCCGTCATGGAGATTGCGAGGGTCTGCAGGTAGTTGTTCCTCAGAACCAGATCTGCGACTTCGTCAGTCATCTCCGCCAGCAGCTCGTTCCGGTTCTCAAGGGAAAGCTTCTGCGTTTTGATAGCGGCGCCTAGCGCAATCTTGATGTTGACCTCCATGTCGGAGGAATTCACACCGGCGGAGTTGTCGATCGCGTCGGAGTTGCAGCGCCCGCCTTTCTTGTTGAATTCGATGCGGGCGAGTTGGGTCAGGCCCAGATTCGCGCCTTCGCCGATAACCTTTGCTCCGACCTGAGGTGCCGTGATCCGGATCGGGTCGTTGGCGCGGTCTCCTGCGTCGGCGTCTGTCTCGGTGGTTGCTCGAATGTAGGTGCCGATGCCGCCGAACCAGAGCAGGTCCACGTTCATCCTCAGGATCGCCATCATGACTTCCTGGGGCGTCGCATTGGATTTTTCCAGATTGAGCAGGCTCTGGATTTCCGGAGACAGCGGAATGGACTTCAATTGTCGGGAGAAGATACCGCCGCCCTTGGAAATCAGGTCGGTGTTGTAGTCCTTCCACGACGAGCGGCCCATGTCGAACAGCCGCTTGCGCTCATCCCAGGTCTTGGCCGGATCGGGATCCGGATCGATGAAAATATCGCGGTGGTCAAATGCCGCCACGAGCTTTGTTGCCTTGGACAGCAGCATGCCGTTGCCGAAGACATCACCGGACATGTCACCGACACCGGCCGCGGTGAAGGGCTCGGTCTGAATGTCCCGGTTCATTTCGCGGAAGTGACGCTTGACCGCTTCCCAGGCGCCGCGCGCCGTGATGCCCATCTTCTTGTGGTCGTACCCGGCGGAGCCGCCGGAGGCGAAGGCATCGCCCAGCCAGAAATGTCGGCCTTCGGAAATACCGTTGGCGGTATCTGAGAACGTTGCCGTGCCCTTGTCCGCTGCGACCACCAGATAGGGATCGTCGCTGTCGAAACGCTGCACACGCTCGGGCGGCAAAACGCGGTCCTCGTCGAGATTGTCGGTGACATCGAGGAGCGCGTTGATGAAGATCTTGTAGCTTTCCGTTCCTTCCTTGAACCACGCTTCCCGGTCGCTCATCGGCGGAAGCTGTTTGGGCACGAAGCCACCTTTCGCGCCGACGGGAACAATCACCGCATTCTTGACCTGCTGGGCCTTGACCAATCCCAGCACCTCGGTCCGGAAGTCCTGCGGCCGGTCGGACCAGCGCAGTCCGCCTCGTGCGACCATGCCGAAGCGCAGATGCACACCTTCGACCCGCGGGCTGTAGACGAAGATTTCCCGGAAGGGTCGCGGTTGCGGCAGATCGTCGATCTCCCGGCTGTTGATCTTGAACGCGAAGGTCGGCTTGGGCTGACCGTTCTTGTCGAGTTGGTAGAAATTCGTCCTGAGGATCGAGCTGATGGCGTTTTGAAAACGCCGCAGGATGCGGTCGTCGTCGAGGCTGGAGACGTCTTCAAGGTCAGCGGTAAGCTCGCCTGCAAGCCGCTCGGAGCCCAGCTCCCGGTCCTTTTCGGTGACATCCGGGTTGAAGCGCAGGTGGAAAAGCTCCACCAGTTTTGCCGCGATCGCCGGATAGTTGTTGAGCGTCCGCCACATATAGTCTTCGGAGAATGGAATACCGGTCTGGCGAAGGTATTTTGACAACGCTCGCACCACGGCGACATCGCGCCAGGCGAGGTCGGCCGTCATGACCAGACGGTTGTAGCCGTCATTTTCGGCACGGCCCTTCCAGATGGCCATGAACATGCTTTCAAGCCTGACCTGCAGTTCCTGCGGCAGATCGAAGTCTTCGCCGGTCTGGCTTTCCAGTGTCATTTCATGGAGATAGGACAGCGGGGTATCTGCAGGTGTTACCCGGTAGGTCCGCTCGTTGATCACGTTGAAGCCCATGTTTTCCAGAAGCGGAACGCGGGCAGACAGCGGAATGGGGGCGCCGCAATGATAGACTTTCAACGCCAGACGCTGGTTTGTGGTTCCTTGCGGTCGGTGGAATGTAATCGTCGTATCATCCAGGCCTGCCAGCGTTTCGAGCTTGACGATGTCGGAGACGGCGGACTGGGCGTTGTAGACTTCCTTGTAGCCGCCGTGGAACGACAATGCGTAGCGTTCGGTCAGCTGCCGCGCCTGAACGGGCGGGAATTCCTTATTCAGGGCATCTCGAACACTGTCCGACCATGTCCGGACCATGTCCGCGACGGCAGCTTCCAGTTCTTCTTGCGGGGGCGTCGGTGTTTCGCCCTTGTCGCGCCCGACAATGTAATGCACCCGCGCAAGCGGTCCCTCCGGATAGGTCACGTACCAAGCGGACAGCCGGCCTTCGTAGACTGACGCCAGATAGGTGCCGATGTTGATCCTGACTTCGGTCGAGTAACGGTCACGCGGCACAAAAACGAGGATGGAAACGTACCGGTCGAATTTGTCCGGACGGGACAGCACCCGGATGCGCGGACGTTCGTCCAGTTGCAGGATCGCGATGGAGAAGTCGTAGAGCCGTTCCCTGTCGATCTGGAAGAGCTCGTCGCGAGGGAAGGCTTCCAGAACGTTTCTGAGCGCCCGGCCGGAGTGACTTTCCGAACCGTAGCCCGCGCGCGCCAGAACGCTTGCCACTTTCCGGCGCAGGAACGGGATCGTGTTGGTCGGTTCGGTGTAGGCGGTTGAGGCAAACAGGCCGACAATGCGCAATTCACCCGTCAGGTTGCCGTCATCGTCATAGATCTTGGCACCGACATAATCCATGTGGACACGGCGGTGGACGGTGCTCCTGACATTTGCCTTGGCGATAATGAGCGGTTCCGGGTTCTTGAGAAATTCCCGGATTTCGGGCGTGATCTGAACGTATTCGGATCCGCGCCGCAGGACACGGACATCGGGATCGGTCAACAGGCCGAGGCCGGTTCCTTCCGTCGGCGACAATTCGCCTTCGTCGACACCGCCCTCGAAGCGGTATTCGCGCATGCCGAGGAAGATGAAGTTGTTGTTTTCCATCCATTCCAGAAAGTGGATGGCTTCCCAGAGATCGTCGCTGCTGCCCGGGATCTGGGTCGTCTTGAAAGTATCGATCGCCTCTGCCAGCCGTTCCTGCATCGGCTTGAAGTCATTGACCACCGAGCGCACGGAACTGAGAACATTGTCGAGACGTTCTCTCAGCGCGTTGCGGGCTTCTTCCGAATCGATCCGCGTTACATGGATATGGATCAGGCTTTCCTGACGGTCCTTGCGCTTGGGTGGTTTCTTGCGGGCAACGGATGAGATCAGCTTGCCGGACTCGTCCCGTTCGACAATGAAAATGGGGTGCAGGACAAGATGAACTTCAAGCTTGCTGCCCTGTAGCTCGTCCATCACGGAATCAACTAGGAACGGCATGTTGTCGTTGACGATCTCGATGACCGTCAGGCTGTCGATCTTGGGGTTCTTTTTGGCAGCCGTGGGATTGGTGATGCTGACCCGGTGCGTGCCGAGGTCGTGAACCTGAAAATCCAGCCAGGCCTCCTTGACGAAGCCGGTCAGTTCCTCCGCCGAATAGGCGACAAGATCTTCTGCCGCCGCCCTGTCAAAGAACGCGCTGGCAAACTCCGCCAGGGCAGGATCTTCCTCCGTGAGGCTGTCGTGGACCGCGTCGATGAGTTTGAGTTTCTCGACGTCGTGTTTGTCCGGCATTTTTATCCCCCTAGGCGATCTTAGTTGTGGCTCAGCTGCTTGATATGATTTTGTATTGCAGCGACATAAAAATCTTCATGACGGGAGGGGCAAATTGTCAAGTAAAGTCACGGCCTTGCAAATCGATTCAAATGAATCATTAAGCGAAAAAACGCTGGCCTATTTCGATTTGTGCGAGGAGAAGCTGGGTTTGGTCCCCAATGTGCTCAAGGCGTATTCCTTTGATGAAACGAAATTGCGTGCATTCACCGACATGTATAACGACCTCATGCTGGCGGATTGTGGTCTCACCAAGCTTGAGAGGGAGATGATTGCCGTTGCGGTATCCGCCGTCAACCGTTGTTTCTACTGCCTGACCGCGCATGGTTCGGCTGTGCGGGAACTGTCCGGCGATCCGGCCCTGGGCGAACTGATGGTAATGAACTACCGCGTCGCCGATTTGAGTGAACGCCAGCGGGCCATGCTCGACTTTGCCGTCAAGCTTACCGAAAGGCCGGCGGAGATACTGGAAAGCGACCGGCAGGCGCTGCGCGATGCCGGCTTCAGTGACCGGGACATATGGGACATTGCCTCCGTTGCGGCCTTCTTCAACATGAGCAACCGGGTGGCCGCTGCAAGCGACATGCGGCCGAATGATGAGTATCACTCAAGGGCCCGTTGAGGTCTGGTCGTGTTCGCAATCGGTGACAAGACCGCCGATTGGGTGTATGACGCTCTCGATTTTGCTCAGCGAGTGGAGAGGAGCGGGCGATGGTTGCGCGCGTATTCATAGATGGTGAAGCCGGTACGACGGGTCTGCAGATCCGCGAGCGCCTTGCCATGCGCCGCGATCTGGAATTGATCTCCATCCCCGAGGAAAGCAGGAAAGACACCAGCGCCCGGGCCGGCTTTCTGAACGAAGCCGATATTGCGATCCTCTGTCTTCCGGATGCGGCGGCAAAAGAAAGTGTCGCGTTGATCGAAAACGACACCACCCGTGTGATCGATGCGTCGAGCGCGCACCGGGTCGCCGACGGCTGGACCTACGGCTTTGCCGAAATGGAACCGAACCAGGGCGACGTCATTGCATCGGCGATGCGCGTCACCAATCCGGGATGCTGGCCGCAGGGGCTGATTGCCGCCGTGCGCCCGCTTGTTGCCGCCGATCTGCTGCCAAGCGGCTTTCCGCTGAATTTCCATGGCATTTCAGGCTATTCCGGCGGCGGAAAGGGCATGATCGCCGATTATGAAGGCGGCGGCGCCGACGCAAATGTGTTTGCGCCTTACGCGCTCGGCTTCAATCACAAGCACTTGCCGGAAATGACGAAATATGCGCTGCTCGAAAACGCGCCGTTGTTCACGCCGTCTGTCGGCAACTACTACAAGGGCATGCTGACGGTGGTGCCATTGAATCTGGCCGGTCTGGACAAGGCTCCCACTGGCGAGCAATTGCACGCGGCGCTGACCGACCACTACGCGGAAACGGACAACAGTTTCGTCGATGTGGCGCCGCTCGAGGCACTGGAACGTGCCGAATTCCTGGACCCGCAGGCCGTCAACGACACCAACCTGTTGCGACTGCATGTATTCGCGAATGATGCGCGTGCGCAAGCGGCGATCATCGCGGTCTACGACAATCTGGGCAAGGGCGCGTCAGGCGCGGCTGTCCAGAACCTCAACTTGATGCTCGGCGTCGATCAGACCACGAGCCTTGCGGCGTAGGGTACGGCTTCATTTATGAGTCCATACCCTAGACTGCCTGGCTCGCGGTGATCGCGCGGCACTGACCTTTCGGGAGAGAAAAATGGAAAAATTCGAGACGCTGACCGGTGTCGCGGCACCCATGCCGATCGTGAACATCGACACGGACATGATCATTCCGAAACAGTTTCTGAAGACCATCAAGAGAACCGGTCTCGGATCCGCACTGTTTCACGAAATGCGCACCAACGATGACGGCTCGGAAAATGTCGATTTCGTGCTGAACAAAGCCGCCTATCGCGACGCCAAGATCTTGATTGCAGGCGACAATTTCGGTTGTGGATCGTCCCGCGAGCATGCGCCCTGGGCGCTTCTGGATTTCGGCATCCGCTGCGTGATTTCCACGTCGTTCGCCGACATCTTCTACAACAACTGTTTCAAGAACGGGATTCTTCCGATCCAGGTTTCGGAAGACGAACTCGAAACCCTGCTGCACGCAGCCGAGCGCGGCGCCAACTTCACGCTGACGATCGATCTTGAAAACCAGGAAATCCGCGGCCTTGAAAGCGGCGATATCGCCTTCAAGATCGACCACTTCCGCAAACACTGCCTCATCAACGGTCTAGACGACATCGGCTTGACCATGGCGAAGGAAGAGCAGATCGACACTTACGAGGGAAAACTCGGCGACAGCCGTCCCTGGGTCTGATTTGAAGCAGTCGGCGGGTTTGATGACAACGCCTTCTGCCTGACGTCTCCGTGGCATCCCATGCAACGTGCCCCGCATCCGCCTTGACGGATGCGGGGCATATTCGTTTGCCTTGGACCGGAACAAAGCCGCGTTACCGCACGTGGCTTCAGAAATGGCAGGGCCATGACAACATGCCGAATAGTGCGCCACCCAAATTGTAGGTAAGCCTGACTCTGCCAGTGAACCTTTGAATGGTTTCTGACGTTTTTTCACCTTTTTTTAGGAGGTAAGCCGACTTGCAGTCGTTATGTGAAGTTTCTGCGAAAGATAAAGAGCGCAAACAGCATATTAATACTTGTATTCTGACCTAGAGTACAACCTGAGAACTGTCATTCGATACAAATTAGCAATTGTCTAATCTCTTGATGTTCTTCTAAGTGAATGATGTTTTGAGGGTCGTACATGGTTCCGACGCAAATACTCGACCAAGTTACCGACAAGTGCTCCGAAGGGCTGGCGCTTGCATTGGCGTGTGATGATGACGGCGCAATTATGGAACTTCAGTGGTGCAACAAGGCCTTCACCAAAATTACCGGCTATGGCTTCGACGAGATCCTTGGACGGCGCGGAACCGTCCTGATCGGACGCAGCATGGAGCAGGGAGACCATCTCAACATCATCGAGAAACTGATGAATTGGGAGCAGTTTTCCGTCAGGGTCCTCAACAATCGAAAGTCCGGGGAACAATATTGGCAGAAGATGAGCTGGACACCGCTGTCAGACCCTGCGACCGGCGATCGATGGTGGCTGTGTTCCCTCCTTGAGTTGGAAGATCGGCCGTTGGAACCCGTCAGGCGCCAGGGCGTTGAAGCGAAGACCGTGGGGCCAGGGCAGATCGCTGACTATGCCGAGACGATACTTCGGCTCGAAAAAGAAAACGCGCGTCTTCATGAACTTGCAAAATCAGTCGTGAAGGAATCGAAGGAAGATCCGCTGACGGGCCTTGCCAATCGGCGGCATTTCGAGGTCGAGCTCAAGTCCTGGATCGGAAATCTCAAAAATGGCGGATCGGACTTCGCGGTGTTCTACATCGACCTGGACCGCTTTAAGTCCGTCAACGACACACTCGGTCACGACGCGGGAGACAGACTGCTGATTTCTGTCGCCGACATGTTGCGCCGGCTGACAGATGAGGCCGATCTGATCGCGCGCCTGGGCGGTGATGAATTTGTCGTCCTGAAGCCACTCGGTGACAGCGCCTTGAATATCAGCGGTCTTGCCGATGCGATCGTTCAGGAGATGCATGCGCCATTTGCCTTTGAGGGCAAGTCGACCTTTTGCAGCTCAAGCGTTGGTGTTGCAATCGCGAATGCGAAAATGGAGATACCGGAACAGGTGGTCGCCGATGCCGACATGGCGCTTTATCATGCAAAATCGCAAGGCAGAGGACGGTGGTCATTTTTTACGCAAGAGATGCACGCCGAAGCACTCGCGTCAAAGCGTTTGGTCTCGGACCTTCTTGTTGCTTGCGAGAAACGTGAGTTTTTGCCGTTCTTCCAGCCGGTAATAGACGCCGTCACGGGCCGGATCACCGGCGCTGAGGTTCTTGTGCGGTGGGCGCATCCAACAAGGGGTCTGTTGTCGCCTGCGGCGTTTCTCGATACCGCTGCAAGCATGGGGATCCTGAAACGGATCGACGAGATTACATTCAGCTACCTGCCTGACATGCTTGCGAAATTCGACCGGTCTGGCGTCGACCTTCCCCGCGTTTCGGTGAATGTTTCTTCAGGCCGCTTGGCGGATCCAACGTTCATTCATGACATCAAACGATCCGGCATCAATCCGGAAAGGCTCGCAATCGAGATCCTTGAGTCGGTCTATCTGGAGCGCATTGGCGATGTCGTGCACTGGACCCTGAACGAACTCAGGGAACTTGGCGTCACTGTTGCGCTTGACGATTTCGGAACGGGTCATGCCTCCGTGCAGGGGCTGTTGAAGATCAGACCTGCCGTCTTGAAGATTGACCGGCAGTTCATTCAGCCGATCGTTGAAAATGAGACCGCCCGTGCGCTGGTGGCCTCCATAATCGGTATCGGCAAAAGCCTTGGCATGAGCATTGTTGCCGAAGGTGTCGAGACGGAAATGCACGCGCGTTTAGCATGTGACATGGAATGTGATTATCTGCAGGGCTTCCACTTCGGAAAACCGATGTCTGCGAGCGACCTGCATAACAAGCTGATTGAGACGAGGGGCTTGTTCTGGTCGCCGAATGCGGCAGAACACGGAATGCGCCGCTCCGGACTGTCCGCGTAAGCCGGCAGCCCTGATCAACGCCGAAATTCCGGCAATCAGGCCTGTGAAGTCGGGAAAGGCATCCGGTCGCAATTGGCAATTTCCAGCCGCGCCAGCCTTTCGATCAGTTCGGCGCGCTGTTTTGCGTGCTGGGGACTGTCCCAGAGGTTCCGAAGCTCGTTCGGATCCTCCCGAAGATTGTACATTTCCCCCCAATCCACGCCATCGATCATCGAAAGCCTCCAGTCCCGGTCGCGCAGAGTATGGATGCGCGGCGAAACACCGAGGCCCCGATTGATCTTCTGATGGTCGTATTGAATGAAAGCCGCATCCCGGCTTCCGGAGAGAAGCGACCGCCCCTGCATGCCGATGGCCGGCTCAATGCGCGCGCGCTCCAGAATGGTTGTGCCAATGTCGTGGGTCTGTCCAATCGCGTCCGTCCGCTCAGGTCCGGAGCTATCCGGATCCGACCAGATAAAGGGAACCCGTGTCAGCTCTTCATAGGCGGCAGGTCCCTTAAACAGCATCTTGTGGTCGCCCAGGTGGTCGCCGTGATCTGTTGTGAAGACGGTCACCGCGTCCGTTGCGCCTTCTGCGGACCGCACACGCCCGATGGCGTCGTCGATCATTGAAATCATGCCGCACGTAAGCGCTCTTGCTTCGCGTGCCTCCTGCTCGTTCACCCCGAGCACCGCGTAAGACGTCGGGTTCGCACGGCCGGTTTCGCGATCTTCAAGCACGCTTGAAACGTGCGGCGGAGGCGCCCAGGCGTTCAGTCCAAAAACCGCGGGGGTTTCCATGTCGGAAGGACTGTACATATCCCAGTAGCGGCCAGGTGGGTTGAAGGGGTGATGGGGGTCGGGAAATGACACCATCAGGAAATAAGGTTGATCGCCCCCCGCGTTCGCGTCCAGCCAGGCGCTGGCGCGCTCAGCAATGTAGCTTGTGGAATAGAGCTCCTCGGGAAGGGCGGTCCGGATCGCCTGAGGGCAAACATAGTTGTGCGGCAATTGGTTTTGGCGGCCGAGCAAACGATCGACATCCGGGTCCCGTTGCAGCACCCAGTTACGGTAGTTCCCGAGGCACCGGTCGCCATGCCGCGTGACGAGTTCCACATGGTCGAAGCCGTAAAACGGCAGCGGTGTTTTGTATTCGTCGTTGTTGGGGTCTTCCAAGAGATATGCCGCCAGTTCGTGGCGGGTGGCTTCTGACAGGGGCCCCGACGCGCGATGGAACCCGGGACGCGTTTCCGGTCGCTTGAGCGAAGCCGGTTGCCCGGAAAACGTCTGGAGGTGGCTTTTTCCGATCAACGCTGTTTTGTAACCGGCATCCCGCAACAGATCGACGAAGGTCACGTTCCGCGTGTCGAGCGGCAGTCCATTCAGGCGAACACCGTGACTTGAAGGCATTCGGCATGTCATGAAGCTCGCGCGGTTCGGCATGCAAACCGGACTTGCGACATAGAACCGGTCCCAGATCGTTCCCGTTGATGCAATCGCATCGATGTGCGGCGTCTTGAGAACCGGATGGCCGGTACAGCCCAGATAGTCGGCCCTGTGCTGATCGGTCATGAAGACGATGAAGTCAGGTCGCTTTGGCATGGGACATCGGCCGGTGGTGGAAGATCAGATAAAGGACGGTGGCAACCGCTCCGCCAATCCAGACCGTTTCTGTCTTGAACATCAGGAGCACTGCCAACCCCAAGCGGACCGCGATTTCCCAGGACGCCAACGGCTTTCGGTCAAAGGCCGCCAGCGCCGAGGACAACAGGTAGAGAGCAACCAGCAAACGTCCCAAAAGCAAGACCATCGCACCCAGGTGAAGTTGGCCGTCATAGCCGTCGAGGTAGACACTGCCGCCCGTTGCCTGCGGATCGAGAACAGCTTCACTGATCAAAAGCAGTTCCGGATAAAAGGCAAAGAGGAACGGCACGACGAACATCACGATCCCCGACCTTACCGCGGAAAATGCCGTGGACATGGGCTCCGCCTTCGTGATCGTGGCGGCTGCGAAGGCCGCCAGGGCCACGGGGGGCGTGATCGCGCTGGCAACGGCGAAGTAAAAGATGAACATGTGCGATGTGAACAGGGACAGTCCGAGGCCCGCGAGCACCGGCCCCATCAAGAGGGCCGCGTTGATGTAGGCCGGAACGGCGGGCATGCCCATACCGAGGAGAACAGCCAGCAGCATCGTCAGAAGCAGAGCGACAAACTGAATGAACGTCGAGCCACTACCGCCGAGGTCGAGACTGTTCAGCCATGCCAGGATATCGAGCGACAGGAAGACGGGAAGCCCGGTGAAGGAGAGGCAGAAGTCGATGATCGATACGGCCAGGAACATCAGGTAAAGCGTGGAAATCAGAATGCCGGCATTCGACAGGGCATCCACGATTTTTCTCGGTCGGGCGCGAACCTCCGGATCCAGGAACAACAGGCCGAGCAGCAGCATCACTGCCCACCAGCCTGCCGCACCGGCCGACCCGGCGGAATTCTGGATTGTCTGCTGTAACCAGCTCAGGCTCTGCACCTGGCAACCGGCATCGGTAAAGACGCGTTCTGCGCCGAAAAGACCACCCAAAAGCCCGCATCCGACTGCATCCTTGGGGGTCAGCAACAGGAACAGGATCAGAAGGATCGGCCCGAAAATCATCACGAGGTTGAGGTAATCCTGACGGTGCAGGATCATATCATCCGTGACTTCGCCAATTGCGGTGATGTTCTGCTTCCGCGACTGGAAAACTGCCGACAAAAACAGGCAGTAGAAATAGGCCAGGGCCGGAATGATGGCAGCGACGATCACGCTGGAATAGGGGATTGCTGTCAGTGAGGCCAGAATGAAGGCGGCGACGCCCATGACAGGGGGCATGATCGACCCGCCAGACGATGCCGCTGCCTCGACCCCACCTGCGAACACCTTGGAAAAACCGCGCTTCAACATCATCGGGATGGTCAGAACGCCGGTTGACAGCACGTTGACGATCGGCCCGCCGGAAATCGTGCCGAATACCGCCGACGAGACAATGGCCGCATGTGCCGGTCCGCCGCGCAAATTCCGGGTCCAGCGGAAGGCGAGCTTGATCAGGGAGCGGCCGCCGGCAGAGCTCCCGAACAGGGATCCGAGAACCAGATACGGAAAAATCGTGTTCAGGACGATGTCCATGAAACGTCCCAGAAGACCGGACGAGTTGTTTACCAGAACGTCGTGGACGCGCGGCCGTCCGTCGGCGAGCATGCGCGGTTCGCCCGCCAGCTTTGTGACGAAATACTTGTTGATGTCGTCGGCGCCGTAAACATACCAGACCAGGACAGTCAAAATGGTGTAGGCCGCGACCAGAATTGCGACGAGCACCAGCGGCAAGCCCCAGACCTTGACGTTGTAGGACAGGAAAACAACGATCGCGAGGCCAACGATCAGGACAAGCCAGCCGCCGGTCGTGTTGACGCATTGCGGATCTTCGACAGTTGTCGGGGCGGCAAGCCCGAGGCTTTCGTTGAACGCTGCCGCGGCTGCCAGGCTTTCCTCGATTAGCCGCGCGCGGTCACCCGTGATCCGGTCGACCAGACAGACGGACTCGATCTCAACCAGGTACGTCAATGAGATCGTGATGGCCATGATCACGAGGGCAAAATCGAGCATCAGTCCAAAATTGCGCCGGGCCTTGCTCTTGTTTTGCCAGTCGCGCCACATGGAATGCCGCAGCACCACGATCAGCATCATCAGCGAGAAGAAAAGGGGGTAGAACCATTCGAACGGGAACTTGCGAAGCTTCGCTCCATCCTGCCCCGTCACGCTGGCAATCAGGTCGTCATATCCCGGAATCCCGGGCGTGGAGTTGACAAGCCCCACCAGAACCATTGCCAGGGAAATGAAGTAAAGCAGCCTCAGGGCGAAACTACCGCGTCTGCTTGATTCGCTTAAAACATCTGCCATCGCGCGTCTCGCCCGCCTGCCTTCGGCTGGACAGCTTGAATGCCCAGCCGAAAATGAAACGACTTATTTTGCGCAGTCAGGCAGAGAGTAGCCGGCCTCTTCCCAGGCTGCGACGGCTCCCGGATGATACTTGAGCGGGTTCGGGCCGCACATGTCCGTCACTGCGATGTCGGTCTCTCCATGCCAGGTGACGGGCATGAATGGGGCCTTTGCGTGATAGATGGATTCGATGTTTTCGATAAAGGCCGCTGTCAAAGATTTGGCCAGGTCGAAATCCATGCTCTTGTTGACGATGTCGGCGCCCACTGTGCCCGGGCCGCGGAAGGTGTCGTCTTCCGAAATGATCGAAACGCCTTCACCGTATCCCATGTCGGCAACCGGCATCGAGAATTTCACCGTTCCAGGCAGTTTGGCAACGTTCTCAAAGGCTTCGCTGTCATAAACATCCTTTGAGACGGAGAAAATCGTCATGTTGCCCGAGGCAAGACCTGCAGTCACGCGCGGGTCCGGGAAGGACATGGGCAGAACAAATGCGTCGGCCGAGCCGTCTTGCATCGTCTTGACGGCCTGACCCCAATTCACCTGAACGCCGTTATATCCGGAGCCTTCTTCAAGCCCGGTATTGGTCTTGATCAGAAGTCTTGCATTGGTGAGCGCCGCGCCGCGCGGAGGACCATTGAAGATCGTCTTGCCCTCAAGATCGTCCCATCCGCTGATGTTTGCGCTGTCATAGGCAAAAAGGCCCTGCACCGATATCCGGTAGGTGTAAAGCACCGCCAGATTGTCTGCGAGTTCCGCTCCCTTTTCCGCCCCGAGACCCGCATAAGGCCCGACACCCTTGGACAGCAGGAAAGGCAGGATGAACGGCGCCGCTGCGATGTCGGTCTTGCCTTCGGCGACATTCTGGACCGAGTTCGTGAGAGTCTGGCCCGACGTCACCTGAATGTCGGCGATCCCGGCCTTGGCGGCGGCTTCAGAAAGGGAAATAACCGAGATTCCGGGCGTTGTGTTGGGGGCTGCGGTTTCAGCGGTCAAGATCGTCTGCGCTTGCACACTTGCCGTCAGACACAGCGTGGCGGCAAGACCCATCAAGATGTTTCGAGACATTTTTGTTCCTCCCAAGGTGATGTTTGATTTGACCCATGGCCCGGCGCGCCTACGTAAGCGGGTCAGAATGAGGTCAAAAATATCGACTTTTTCCTTGTTCTGATATTAATAAAGGTATTATGGATAGATTCAATGCCTGAACTGAAGCTTTTTGTTGCACCAAATACCTGCGCCCGCGTGCCGACCATTGCGCTGGAAGAAATCGGCGTGCCGTTCGAAACAGAACTGGTCCGCACGGCCGCCAAACAGCAGAACACGCCCGAATACCTGAAGCTCAATCCGAAGGGCAAAGTACCGATGCTGCTCATCGACAATGAGCCGCTGACGGAAAATGTGGCCATCCTGAGCTGGCTGAATGCGGCGTTTCCAGACGCCAAGCTGATGCCGAAGGCCTCAGGGCCGTTGGAAGCCTTCAGGCAAACGGCCGATCTCTCGTTTTTTTCGGCAACAGTGCATCCCATCGTCACGCGGGTTGCCATGCCGCTCAAGTTCATCGAAGACAAGGCGCTTTCTTTTGAAATCGTGCGGCCGGTTGCCGTTGATGCCATGAACAAAGTCATGGACATGATCAATGCACGCCTGTTGGACGGCCCCTGGTGGTATGGTGATGAATGGTCCGCCGTGGACGGATATCTTTACTGGGTGTGGGGCCGGATCACCGGCGTCGGGTATCCTGGCGACACATATGCGAATATCCAGCGGCATTTCGAGCTCAGCAACAAGCGGTCCGCGGTTCAAAGGGCCATGGAGCGTGAAGCCAGGAATGTGGAGATTTTGAAGGCGGAAGGCCTTTACGTCGCTCCACGATAGTCCATGCCAAATCGGCTTCATTTATGAGTCCGTACCCTAGAGTAGCTGCAATTTCATACAGATAAGTTGGACATCAGATGAACGTACTCTGGATCATGGCAGATCAACTTCGCTGGGACTATCTGAGCTGCTATGGAGCAACGCATATCGAGACACCCAATCTCGATCGTCTTGCCGCCAGGGGCGTGCGTTTCGAGCGAGCCTATGTCCAGTCACCGATATGCGGTCCCAGCAGGATGAGTTTCTACACGGGCCGCTATGTCAGAAGCCATGGAGCGACCTGGAACGGGTTTCCGCTTCGTGTAGGAGAACCGACGCTCGGAGATCATCTGCGGGATATTGGCGTGCGCAGCACCTTGGTCGGCAAAACGCACATGCGGGCGGACGAAGAGGGGATGAAACGCCTCGGGATCGAGCCGGAAAGCACAATTGGTGCGCTGGTCAGTGAATGCGGTTTCGAGGTGTTTGTTCGCGACGACGGTACGAATGCAGCAACGGACAAGAACCGGCACGCGGAGGATTACGAGCAATATCTGCGCGACCACAATATGGGCGGTGAGACGCCGTGGGAAGAGTGGGCCAACACGGCCATCGCTCCGGATGGCACGCTCAAGTCCGGGTGGCTGCTGGAGACGGCACCGCTGCCGGCGAGGGTTCCGAAAGAGCACTCCGAGACCGCATGGCTGACCACGCGCGGCATCGAATTTATCGAAGCGCAGGGGGAAAATCCCTGGCTCTGCCACCTCAGCTATATCAAGCCGCATTGGCCTTACCTGGCTCCGGCGCCCTACAACGATCTCTATTCAACGGCCGACGTGCCGCCCGTCAATCGCCGCTCCGAAGAGCATAGCCATCCCCTGATGCAGACATGGGCGGAGACGCGGATCTGCAGGAGTTTCGCACGCAACAATGTCCGGGATCTCGTTGCGCCCGTCTATATGGGCCTCATCAAGGAACTCGACGACAATCTGGGACGCCTGTTTGCCTACCTGGAAGAAAGCGGACGCGACAAGGACACCATGATCGTCTTTTGTTCCGATCACGGTGACAACATGGGCGACCATTGGCTGGGCGAAAAGGACCTGTTTTATGACTGCTCGGCCCGGATCCCCTTGATCGTGTATGACCCTCGCGCCGAAGCGGATGCAACGCGCGGTTCGGCGACGGACGCGCTGGTGGAAGGGATCGATCTCGCGCCGACGTTCCAGGAGTTTTTCGGAGGCCCAGAGAAACCGCATATCTTCGAGGGAAAATCGCTTCAGCCACTTTTGCACGGCGAGGAAACCGTGTGGCGGGACCATTGTATCTCCGAATATGACTATGCGACCCGCGACGCCAGACGCGCCGTCAATGTCGACCAGAGCGATGCAAGGCTGGTCATGGTCTTTGACGGGAGGTGGAAATACATCCATGTCGAAAAGATGCGCCCGATGCTCTTCGATCTCGCCACCGACCCGCAGGAACTATACGATCTCGGCGACAGTCCCGACCATCAGGTAGAGGTCGAGCGCCTGAAAGCGCTGCATTTCGATTGGGCGCGCCAACACCACACCCGGATTACCCGCGCCCCCGAGATCATCGAAAAAATGACCGACGCCCGGGAACCGGAAGGGATCTATATCGCCTATTGGGATCAGGAAGAACTCGAGGCCGACGGCTTAAAGATGCCGCCGCACATCTCGCGCTGAAAACTCACTCGCCCTTGGCGTCGTCCCGGACGCGCCGCTCAGCGTTGAGCTGCTCCAGTTCCGACATTTTTTCGCCGATGGGCCGCAAGGCTGCAATCGTGGCGCGGTATTTCAGCGAATGCTGTTCAAAAAGGCGTTGGGCAAGTTCTGGATATTCCTGGATCATGCGTTTGAACAGCGCGCGCCGGATGCGGATGATGGTCACGGTCCCGACGGCCTCCGCGCGGCAGGGACGCTTGTTTTCCGTCAATAGCGCGGTCTGACCCAGCAAGGTCCCCTCACCGACCTGGTCGACTTCTTCAAAGCCGTCCTCGCCCTTGGTTTTCAGGCTGACACTGCCGCTTGTGATTACCAGACCACCATCGGCCCGTTCGCCTTCGTCGAACAGGCACTGGCCGTCCTGATACTCCATGCTTTCGGCGCTGAAGGCGAGCAGACGCAGCTGGTCGTCCTGGAAGTCCGAAAGCATCGGTATTTGTTTGAGAATCGCAATGTCTTGGGCAAGGCTCATGCCCAAGATTTACGCTGATTACACGTTACGGCACAAGCTTATATCCACCGGCTTCTGTGACCAGAAGCTCGGCATTGGACGGATCGCGCTCGATTTTTTGACGCAGGCGGTAAATATGCGTTTCGAGCGTGTGGGTCGTGACACCGGAATTATAGCCCCAGACCTCGTGCAAGAGGACGTCGCGCGTGACCGGTTTTTCGCCAGCGCGGTACAGGAACTTGAGGATCGACGTTTCCTTCTCCGTCAAACGGACTTTGCCGCCGGCGTCGTCCTGCATCACCTTCGCAGCGGGGCGGAAGGAATACCGGCCAATCGCAAACGTTGCATCTTCACTCTGCTCGTGCTGACGGAGATGCGCCCGCACGCGGGCCAAAAGGACGGCGAACTTGAAAGGCTTGGTGACATAGTCGTTGGCGCCGGCTTCCAGTCCGAGGATCGTATCGCTGTCGCCGTCATGGCCGGTCAGCATGATAATCGGCGCCTTGAAGCCGTTCTTGCGCAGCAGCTTGACGGCTTCGCGGCCGTCAATGTCGGGCAGGCCGACATCCATCAGGAGCAGGTCGACATGTTCATCCTTGGCAAGGCCGATGCCGGAAGTGGCCGAGTCTGCCTGAATGGTCTCAAACTCATCATAAAGGGAGAGTTGTTCAACCAGCGCTTCGCGCAGTTCGGTATCGTCATCGACAATCAGGATTGTGCGGGCGGTCATGGGTACGGTCCTCGCCAAAAGTCTCAAATTGATCACGCCAACTTGTGCAAACGTCACATGCGTGTTCCTGCCTCTATGTGCGTGGGAAATACTCGTCGCACAAGCAGGCATTCGTCAAATCTTCTTCACGCGGGGTTTAGAGCTGGTTTATCAATGCCTTGTTTTGGCAATTACGGGACTGGGAACGTGTGCATGGTTAATTCTGGAAAACCGGCGGAAACTCTGGAAGTGCGCGCCAGTCCCCGTGAGCGAACCAGGGGAATTCTGCGGCTTGGTTCGATCACGGTTCCGTGTGCTCTCGGGAGGTCGGGAATTGTCACGAGAAAAAAAGAGGGCGACGGTGCTACGCCGGCCGGCACGTTTGAGCTGATTCATGTCTACTACCGGCCGGACAAAGGCCTCCCGCCAAAAACTAAGCTGCCCGCTGAGCCGCTGACGCCGCACTCCGGCTGGTGCGATGATCCGGGGCACAGGCTTTACAACCGGCCGGTCACGCTGCCCTTTCCTGCCGGTCACGAGAAAATGTGGCGCGATGACCGGCTCTACGACGTCGTGGTCGTGCTGGACTGCAACATGTTTCCCGCTGTGAAAGGAAAGGGCAGCGCGATCTTCTTTCACATCGCGCGCGAGACCTATTCGCCGACGGAAGGCTGCGTTGCCGTGTCGCCGGAACATATGCAGCTTTTGCTGGAAATGACCGGACCGGGCGCTCGCATGTCGATCCGCGCCTAAGCGCGGACCCGCGGCTGTTCAGGCTGTTCAGTTAAGCGAAGGGGTCTGTGCCCTAGTCGCCGGATTTCCTGGCCCGATAGATGGTGAAACTGCCGCTGACCCGCACGGTCGTGCGTGTGCCTTCACCGTCGTCCAGATCCGCCGTGCTCAATCGGAACCGATTGCGCTGGACGTTGAAACTGCCGTTCACATTGCATTCCAGAAATGTTGCAACACCGTTTGCGTCGATGCTTTCCAGGATGGCCGTGTGACGGGGATCGCCGCGTGACTGGGTTTCGGTCTCATAACCTTCGTCGTTTTCAACGCGGGTGGTGACTTCGAAATTTCTGAATTGAAACACGTCTCCCGGACGGGCATTGGCCAACTGTTCGATTTCGCGTCCCCAGTTATAAGTGGCAGACGGCTTGTGAAAACCGAGAGTCGAGAAAGCATTGTTGACCAGCGTCCAGCACTGGCCATTTCCTTCCTGTCGCCCGAGACGGTCAGTTGCAAAACTGATTAATCGCTGAGCTTCCTGTTCTGTAACGTCGCGCATTTTGACTGTCCTCAGCTGGTTACTCTAATAAGCTGAAGCTGGCACAGATTGCGTCCGGTGGCTGTAATCACCATCACAAAGATGTTTTGAACCTGTTTGCACTGAAATTCTCAGGTTCCGCCAACAGATTATAAATCGAAAGGACGCGGACGGGCCGTTCTGTTTCGCTACAGTGCGATGTCTGAATGGCGCAGCCGAACGCTAGCGACACTTTCGGCGCGGTTTCGCGATCGAGCAGCAACCGACTGCTTGTCATGCATGGCTGCTCTGACATTGCACCCTACTGGTAATTTCATGCATTTTCCGCCATATAGTGTCGATTGATCGCGAAAAACCGATCTCAACCTCATCAACCCGATAGAAGTGCACCTGGTATGGCGTCTGACATCAGACCCTTTTTAAAGATGAATGGCCTCGGCAACGATTTCGTGGTCTGGGACGCGCGTGAACAACCGCTGCGTCTCTCCCAGGAAGTTATTGCGCAGCTTGGCAATCGGGAAAGCGGCATTGGGTTCGACCAGATGATCACAGTTGAGCGGTCTTCGCTTGGCGTAGACGCGTTCATGCGTATTCACAATCAGAACGGCGGCGAGGTGTCGGCCTGCGGCAATGCGACCCGCTGTATCGGCAGGTTGCTGATGGAAGAGGCCGGCAAGGACCTGGTGACGATCGAAACAGGTGCTGGTCTTCTGCATGCCTTCGATACCGACGGTCCGAAGAGCGTTACCGTCGATATGGGGCCGCCGAGGCTTCAGTGGGAGGAAATTCCACTTGCGGAGGAATTTGCCGACACGCGCGCCATTGAACTACAGATCGGTCCCATCGACGATCCCGTTTTGCATACACCGGCTGCTGTCAACATGGGCAATCCGCATGCGATCTTCTGGGTCGACAATGTCGAGGGCTATGAGCTGGAACGGTTCGGTCCGCTTCTGGAACATCATCCGATCTTTCCGGAAGGCGCCAACATTTCGCTGGCACATGTCTTTGATGACAACCAGATCCGCCTGAAGGTCTGGGAACGCGGCGTCGGCCTGACCCTGGCTTGCGGAACGGCTGCCTGTGCGGCAGGCGTTGCGGCCGCGCGCGACGGCAAGACGGGCCGCAAGACAACCATTCATCTGCCGGGCGGGCCCATCGGCATCGAGTGGCGCGAAAGCGATGACCACGTGTTGATGACGGGTGTCACGGAAATCGAGTTCGAGGGCGAAATCGACCTTGAAACGCTGGAGTGGCACAAAACCGCCGCAGGAGATGCCGAGGAGGCCGGAGCGGCTTCATGAGCGTAGATGTGGTCACATTTGGCTGCCGTCTGAACTCGTATGAGTCGGAGGTGATGAAGCGCGAAGCGGAGGCTGCCGGTCTCAAGGACGCGATCCTGATCAACACCTGCGCCGTCACCAGCGAAGCGGTCCGCCAGGCGCGCCAGGCGGTGCGCAAGGCCAAGCGCGACAACCCGGATGCGCGCGTCATCGTCACAGGCTGTGCCGCCCAGACCGAGACTGAAACCTTTTCCGAAATGGATGAAGTCGACCTTGTGCTCGGCAATACCGAGAAGCTGGAGCGCAAGTCCTACCAGGACGTGGTTGCCTTTGGCATTTCGGAAACTGAGCGGGTCCGCGTCAACGACATCATGAGCGTCGAGGAAACCGCCGGTCATCTGATCGACGGTCTGACCGGCCGCGCCCGTGCCTTTGTCCAGGTCCAGAACGGTTGCGATCATCGCTGTACGTTCTGCATCATTCCCTACGGCCGGGGAAATTCCCGATCGGTGCCGATGGGTGTGGTGATCGACCAGATCAAGCGCCTGGTCGGCAACGGCTACAACGAGATTGTTCTGACCGGCGTCGATATCACCTCCTATGGTGCGGACCTGCCGGGCACGCCCAAGCTCGGGACGCTGACAGCCAAAATCCTGAAAATGGTTCCGGACCTGAAACGCCTGCGGCTGTCCTCCATCGATTCCATCGAGGCCGATGAGGATCTGATGCGGGTGATCGCCGGCGACGAACGGTTGATGCCGCATTTCCACCTGTCCCTTCAGGCGGGTGACGACATGATCCTGAAGCGGATGAAGCGCCGCCACCTCAGGGCAGACACGATCCGGTTCTGTGAAGACGTCCGGCGGATGCGCCCCGATGTGGTCTTTGGCGCGGATATCATTGCCGGTTTCCCGACCGAAACCGAAGAAATGTTTCAAAATTCCCTGAAGATTGTCGACGAATGCGGGCTGACACATTTGCATGTCTTTCCGTTCTCGCCGCGTCCGGGCACGCCTGCTGCGCGCATGCCTCAGCTTGAGCGTGCGGTCGTCAAGGAACGTGGTGCGCGGCTGAGGGCCAAGGGAGAGCAGGCGCTCGTGAAGCATCTTGTCGGCGAGACAGGCAAGCTCCGGCCGGTTCTGATCGAGAAGGAAGGCCTCGGGCGGACCGAGCAGTTCACCCAGGTCGAGCTGGATAGCGGACAAGCTGGCGAGATTGTCGAAACGCGTATCATCGGCCATACCGGTCGGCATCTTCTGGGCGAAGGACTATCAGAGGCGGCCTGATGGGCTGCCGGTTCATCAAGGCGGTCATATGAGCGAGAAAAAACGCGGAATTCTGGGTCGGCTCTTCGGCGGCAAAGACAAGCCGGAAGAGCAGGTGGAGACCGCCGTTGAGGAAACCGCTGGTGACGGACTTCCATCTGAAACCCCTGCCGATGCCCCTAAAGGCGAAAGCGAACCGGAGCTGTCCACGGAGATGGAAGTCAGGCCGGTTGCGTCGCTGAACCAGCAGATGCCGTCCTATCAGTTGGATGCTGCCCAGGGTCTCGGCTCTCAGATGTCGTCCTTCAGAACGCAGCCGTTGCCGCCGGAAGATATTCTGCCGACGGATGTGTCGCTGGATGCGGAGACCGATCCGGAGATCGAGCCGCCGGCCGATCCGGAGCCGGCACCCGAAGAACCGAAACTTTCCTGGTTCCAGCGCCTGAAGAACGGACTGTCCCGTTCCTCCGCCTCGCTGACCGAGGGCATCACCTCCATCTTCACGAAGCGCAAGCTGGACGCTTCCATGCTGGAGGAGCTGGAGGACATCCTGATCCAGGCTGACCTCGGTGTCGATACGGCAATGGCAATCACAGAGCGCTTGTCCGACGGCCGCTATGACAAGGAAATCTCACCGGAAGAAGTGCGGGAAATCCTGTCGGAGGAGGTCGAAAAAGTACTGGAACCAGTCGCGCGGGAGCTCAATCTGGACACCGGCAAGAAGCCTCACGTGGTTCTGATGGTCGGTGTCAACGGCACGGGCAAGACCACGACCATCGGCAAGCTGTCGCAAAAGCTGCGCTCGGAAGGCAAGACGGTCATGCTCGCAGCGGGCGACACGTTCCGCGCTGCGGCCGTTGAACAACTCAAGATCTGGGGCGAGCGCACGGGTGCCGAAGTCATTGCCCGCGACACGGGTGCCGATGCGGCGGGCCTTGCCTTCGATGCGATGAAGGACGCGATCGAAAAGCAGGTCGACGTTCTCCTGATCGATACCGCCGGACGTCTTCAGAACAAGGCCGAGCTGATGGACGAGTTGGAAAAGGTGATCCGCGTGATCAAGAAGCATGATCCGGACGCACCGCACACGGTGCTCCTCACGCTGGACGCCACAACAGGCCAGAATGCGCTCAACCAGGTGGAAATCTTCGGCAAGGTGGCGGGCGTTACGGGGCTCGTGATGACCAAGCTCGACGGCACCGCGCGCGGCGGCATTCTGGTTGCGATCGCCGCCAAGCACGGCCTGCCGGTGCATTTCATCGGTGTCGGTGAGGGCGTGGACGATCTGGAGCCGTTCTCGGCGAAGGATTTTGCGAGCGCGATCGCAGGGCTTGCGTGATTTGCTCTGGTGTCACCCCGGCCCAGCGAAGCGCAGAGCCGGGGCCTACTCTCCAGTCCGTCTGTTCAAACAGGCGCAATAATTGTCCGGGTCTTCAAACCGGTTTTTGATCCCTACGGCTGCTCTAGGAACGAGTGGGCCCCGGATCTCCCTGCGGTCGTCCGGGGTGACGATGAGAGGGTGCAAGCATTGCCGAACTGGGATCACAAACACCACGACTGAATCAGTCTCCCGGTTCCCAGCCTTCCGGGGCCATTTCAAAGCCTTCAAACTGAAAGCCCGGCGCCACCGTGCAGCCGACAAGGGTCCAGGCGCCGAGTGAGCGCGCCTGTTGCCAGCCGTGGCGAGGGACGATGCCCTGCGGGCGCTCACCTGCGGCAAGGTCGTTGCCGAGTTTCAAAACCTGCTTGTCCTTGCCGTCGGAACTGACGGAAAGCTCCAGAGGTGCACCGGCATACCAGTGCCAGGTCTCGACCGCGTCGACCCTGTGCCATCGCGACAGGACACCTTCCGGAAGGAGAAAGTAGATCAGCGTGGAGGCCGCTCTCCCGGTCTTGTCGGTGACGGTGTCACGGAATGTTTCGACATAAAAACCGCCCTCTGGATGGGGGTCCATCTTGAGAAGGTCGACGACCTCGTCTGCCGTCAGGGTCGGGGATAAGGACATCGGATTTCTAGATCAGTCTGCGGAAGGGATCGAGACAGGCCTGAAGTGGCCTCTCTGTTACGATGGATTTGTTTCCGAACAATAGGCCAGATCGTCAATGGTTTCGCGCAGTGCGGCAACGACTTCTTCATAAAGTACCTGCATGTCCAGCTTGTGGCCACCGCCGTGGTGCATGGGAATTGCCTCGGCCTGGCTGACAATGCGGTGAACGACATCCTGTGCGCGCTGTTCGGCAGTGCGTGAGGTGGATATCTCGGTATTTGCGGGTGTCATGGATTCTGCCCCTACATGATCACAATCACCTGCATATGGGGGCAGAAAGGAACGATTTAAGGTTCGTCGCGCAGAAACGGTCTCAGTATTTTTGCCGGTGGAACGATCGGCAAAGAAATGCCGCTAAGCGTTGTCCTTTCGTGTGCGTATTTCCGCAAAGATTTCTGCGGCCGGCTTTCCGACCATGCCGAGAGCGTCTGCAACCGACGCCTCGCCCGCGCGCAGGAACGGGTTGGTTGCCTTCTCAAGCGCCATCGTCGTTGGCAGTGTCGGTTCGCCGCGGGCGCGCAATTGTGCGACTTCGTCCGCGCGCTTTTTCAGATCCGCGTTGCCCGGCTCGATGGTCAGCGAGAATTTTGCGTTCGCCTCGGTGTACTCGTGTCCGCAATAAATCGTGGTGTCGTCGGGCAGCTCGCGGATCAGCTTTGCAAGCGAAGACCACATCATCTCTTTGTCGCCTTCAAACACCCGACCGCAGCCTAGGGAAAACAGAGTGTCTCCGGTGTGGGCCATCTTGATGTCGGGAATGAACCAGGAAATCTGATCGAGCGTGTGTCCCGGCGTCGCAATTGCCTTGATCTCGTAAGGACCACACCGGACATGGTCGCTGTCTTCGACGGGGCGATCGATTTGCGGAATTTTCTGCCGGGAACGCGCCGGACCATAAACGGTCGCACCGGTCTTGGTCTTCAGTTCCCCCAAGCCCTGAACGTGATCGAAATGGTGATGCGTGATCAGAATATGGGTCAGCTCCCAACCGGTTTCCGAGAGCGCCTTTTCGTAAGGCGTTGCATCCGGAACGTCGATGCCGATGGTCGTGCCGCTGTCGCTGTCATGCACGAGAACACCGAAATTGTCGCTGAGGCAGGTGAACTGATGGATCTCGGTCGTGTCGCTCAAGGCCATGACGCAGGCTCCCGAAATGATTGACTTGTCGTTTGTCACAGTGGCAAACAGAGAACCGGAGGGCAAGACGGGAAGCGCTGCTTTCGGTCCTCAAAGAGGAGCAATCTGCCTCAAACCAAATTGAACCCGATTGTGAGTCCGTGCCCTCATGTATCTCGATGTTGTCCATTTGCGCGCTTTTTATGATCTTCCGCTCGGGCGGTTGCTCAGAAGCCTGATCGGCGCGCCAATTCGGGACATGTGGCCGGAACTGAAGGGACAGAGGCTCTTGGGTGTGGGCTACGCCGGACCTTTCATGCGGCCTTACCTGGAGGATGTTGAGCGGGCAATCGCAGCGATGCCTGCGCCTCAGGGAGCGGTCCCGTGGCCGAGGGAACGGGATAGCGCCTGTACGCTGGTGGAAGATTCCGCCCTGCCGTTTCCCGACGTTTCGTTCGACAGACTCATGCTGGTACATGCTCTCGATCATTGCTCGGACCCGGAGGCGGTCTTGAAGGAAGCCTGGCGCGTGCTCTCACCGGGGGGCCGGCTGATTGCGGTCGTTGCGAACCGCCGCGGCCTGTGGGCGCAGTCGGAATTGTCGCCTTTCGGTTATGGCAGACCCTATTCCGGCGGCCAGTTGAAAGATCTTCTGAAGAGCTGCCAGTTCAATGTGGTGGAAGACAAGGAAGCCCTGTTCATGCCGCCCTCCAAGGCAAGGACAATCCTCAAGGCAGCCCGGACTTGGGAAGGCATCGGCCGGCGGATCTGGCCGGTCTTCGGGGGTGTTCTCGTCGTCGAGGCGGAAAAGGTCGTTTTCCAAAGCCTTCCGGCCGACGGCAAGAGAAGCCGCCTGCGGGTGTTGCGACCGGTGTTTATTCCAGAAGGCGTGGCCACCGGCCTGAAGCCGGTCAGAGCAGTGCGGCCACAAAGCGTGTCGATGTCCCGCGAGGCGACGGAGCGGCCGTGAGTGGCCGGTTCCTTTCGTTTGGCCCGGATGTGCCGCCCACCCCCACCCCTAACCCCTAACCCCTAACCCCTCCCCACAAGGGGGAGGGGGACTAGACCGTGCCAATTGCAAACCACAATACTTTGTTGACCCAGTCACAGGATTGATGAGTTCGAACAAGCCAGGCGGAATTCCCCTCCCCCTTGTGGGGAGGGGTTAGGGGTGGGGGTCAACAGAAACAGGTTGGGCAGCTCGTGTTTCGTTAGCGTTTCAGCAGAAAGACCGCCTGTTCGGCGACGATGTTCCAGACCCACCAGGGCGCGTTGACGGGGATCTTGTTCCCGTGGGCGCTGAGGGCAATTGCCTTTTCGACATCGGCGTCCAGTTCGCGGCAAAGTTCGACGAAATCGCGCAGGGAGCAGAAATGGATGTTGGGCGTGTCATACCATTCGTAGGGAAGATACTTGGTCACCGGCATCCGCCCCCTGAAAAGCAACTGCATCCGGTTGCGCCAATGCGCGAAGTTCGGGATCGAGACGACCACCTGCTTGCCGATCCTTAGGAGCTCTCGGACCACCTTTTTCGGCTCACGGGTCGCCTGCAGCGTCTGACTGAGAATGACGACATCGAACGCATCGTCCGGGTAGTCGGCGAGATCCTTGTCCGCGTCACCTTGGATCACCGACAAACCGCGTACCACGCACCGGTTCACACCGGCCTGGCTGAGCTCGATGCCGCGCCCGTCCACCTGCCGTTCCCGCGCAAGGTGATCGAGCAGGGCGCCGTCCTCCGATCCGATGTCGAGTACGCGCGCACCGACCGGGACCAGCGACGCGACGACCCTGTGATCGCCCCGGACTTCACCGGGACGGGTCTGTTTCGGTGCAAGGTTCATGTCAGACAGCCTCCCCCGGCACCGGGATGCCGCGCGCTCGCGCGGCGCCGGTCATGAAGCCCTGAATAGTCTCGAACATTTCGGGCACGTCGAGCAGGAAGGAGTCATGGCCCCGGTCGCTCTCAATCTCGACGAAGGAAACGTTCGCGGCGGCGGCGTTGAGCGCCTTGACGACGCTGCGGCTCTCCGAGGTCGGAAACAGCCAGTCGGAAGTGAACGACATCACGCAAAAGCGCGTCTTCGTGCCCGTGAATGCATTCGGCAACGCTCCGCCGAATTCCTGCGCAAGGTCGAAATAGTCCATGGCGCGCGTCACATAGAGATAGGAATTAGCGTCGAACCGGTCGACAAAAGTCATTCCCTGGTGCCGCAGATAACTTTCGATCTGGAAGTCCGCATCGAACCCAAAGGTCAGGTTTTCCCGGTCCTGCAGGTTACGGCCGAATTTCTGGTGAAGGGATTCGTCGGACATGTAGGTCACATGCGCGGCCATGCGGGCAACGGCAAGACCCTTGGTCGGGCGGACATCTTCCTGGATGTAGTTGCCACCGGCCCAGTTGGGATCTGCCATGATCGCCTGGCGCCCAACCTCATGAAACGCGATGTTCTGCGATGTGTGGCGGGCTGAAGCGGCAATTGGAACGGCTGCGAACACGCGCTCCGGGTAGCTTGCTGCCCATTGAAGAACCTGCATGCCCCCCATGGAGCCGCCAATGACGGCAAAAATTGTCTCGATGCCGAGATGATCGACCAGCCGGGCCTGCGCACGCACCATGTCGCGGATCGTGATGACAGGCAGGTTGAGCCCGTAAGGCGCTCCGGTTACCGGGTCGATGGTTGCCGGCCCGGTCGTGCCGAGACAACCACCCAGAACATTGGCGCAGATGACAAAGTAGTGATTGGTATCGATCGGCTTGCCCGGTCCCACCATCAGGTGCCACCAGCCGGGTTTGCCCGTCACCGGATTGGTCGAGGCGACGTATTGATCACCGGTAAGGGCATGGCAGACAACAATGGCGTTTGTCTTGTCTGCATTCAGCGTACCGTAGGTCTCATACGCGATTTGCCAGGGGCCCAGCCTGGTCCCCGAATCCAGTTCAAGTGCCTCGTCTTCAGGAAACCGCACGAGCTTGCTGGACGGCGTTTCGGCTTCGCTTGCCTTAAGGTCGTTCAGGGATGCCGGATTGTTGCTGTCAGCGGGCATGATTAAGCTGGGCGGTCTTCAGGTATTGAGCATGGGATTTCGGACAGACTGGCGACCTAGCCGTGCCGGGCTTGCAGAGTCAATGTTTTCTTTTGCGTTTGGGCGATCACATCCCTATGACTATGCGCCGCTGACGACAAAACATAAGTTGGATCATCGGATGCCGAATACACCGGACAGCGGGACGAAACCTGACGACCTGCGCGCGCGCGTCGACGAGATCGACACGCGTATCCATCAGGCCTTGATGGACCGTGCCCGTGTGGAAGCCGACCTGAGGTCAGCCGAGGAAGCCGCCGGTGCCTCGGCAAGCTTCTTCCGTCCGGAACGGGATGCGGACAGTGTTCGGCAAATGGTGGAACGTCATTCAGGTGTTCTGCCGTTGGCAACGGTCGAACACATCTGGCGGGATATCATCTGTGCTTGTGTAAACCCGCAAACGGACACCGTCATCTATCTCGATGGTGGCGCGGATCTGATCGATCTGTTCGATCTGGCCCGATTCTATTTCGGATTTTCAGCCGAGCTGGACCCGTGCAGCGATGCTGCAGACGTGGTCGACGCCGTCGGCGTGACGGATACGGCGATTGGACTTGTCGCACTGAACGAACGCGCGGAGCTGCCCTGGTGGCGGGGTCTGAGCGAAGCGGGCGCCCTTGTCCGGGCACGACTTCCTTTTGTCGTTCTGGACGAACGGCCGGCAGATCTCCCGGCTCTCGTTCTCGCCAAGGCCGGAAGCCTGGTCGACAAGGCCGACGTTGCGGTCTATGACGCTCGCTGGTCAGATATCCTGCCGGGCAAGCTCATGGATCAGGGCATTGAGGTGCTTAGTTTCTTCCGCTCGGCGAGCGGCGTTGATGCCTTGCTGGCGATATCGGGAGAACTGACGGAAGAAGACGCGCTGAAAGCCTGTGCTGCGGCCGGCGCGGAGCCGAACGTGCTGCGGCGTGTCGGTGGCTATGCAGCACCGATTGATGGCGAAAGCGATGCGGACGACGCGTTCGGCGCCGACGAACCGCAAGAGTGAACGAGACGACGTGAATGAGGGAAGTAACGTGACCAGACCGGATCGCCCCGAACCCAAGGCAGGTGTCCTGGATATTGCCGCTTATGTTCCGGGAAAATCAAAAGGCACGCACGGGAAGACCCTGCACAAGCTTTCGTCCAACGAAACCCCGCTAGGCGCCAGTCCGGCCGCCAAGGCTGCGATTGAGACCGTTGCTCATAACCTGGAACTCTACCCGGATGGCGCCGCGATCGAGCTGAGGGATGCTATAGCCGAGACTTACGGGCTGCATCCCGACCGGATCATCTGCGGTGCCGGGTCCGATGAAATCCTGAGCTTTCTGGCCTATGCCTATCTTGGCCCCGGCGATGAGGCGATCTATTCCCAGCACGGTTTCCTGATCTATGACATTGCCATCAGGTCAGCAGGTGCGACGCCCGTCGTTGCGCCGGAAACCGGCCTTAAAACCGATGTTGATGCGATCCTGGCCCGGGTCACGGACAAGACCAAGATGGTCTTCGTTGCCAATCCGAACAATCCGACGGGCACCTACCTGCCGTTCGAGGATATCAAGCGTCTGCACGAGGGCCTGCCGCCGCATGTGCTTCTGGTCCTTGATGCAGCCTATGCCGAGTATGTTCGCAAGAACGACTATGAAAGCGGGATTGAACTTGCGGCGACATCGCAAAACGTGGTCATGACGCGGACGTTTTCGAAGATTTACGGTCTGGCCAATCTGCGCATCGGCTGGGGCTTTGGCCCGTCTCACATCATCGACGCACTGAACCGCATTCGCGGCCCCTTCAACGTTTCGGGCATGGCGATCGCCGCCGGCATTGCCGCGGTCAAGGACCGCGAGTTTGTCACCAGGGCGATCGAACACAACGATGCCTGGCTGCCCTGGATCACGGAAGAGCTGGAAAAGCTCGGTCTTGAAGTCGTTCCAAGCGTCGGCAATTTCGTTCTGATCCATTTTCCCGACGAAGACGGCAAGCGGGCGGTGGACGCGGATGCCTATCTTCTGGAAAGGGGATGCGTGCTGCGCCAGGTCGGAAATTACGGCCTGCCGAACTCGCTGCGCATGACGGTCGGCTCCGAAGAGGCAAACCGGGCCGTCTTGCAACACTTGAAAGACTTTCTGGGAAAAGCCTGAGGGCAGAACATAACAAAATGACCGGTGCTCCCCTTTTTGAACGCATGGCCCTGATCGGTATCGGCCTGATCGGGTCATCTATTGCCCAGGTGGCCCGTCAGCGCGGACTGGTAAAGGAAATATCCATCTCCACCCGGTCGCCGGCCACCCTGCAGCGCGCGGAAGAACTTGGCCTTGGCGATCACTATGCGCTTGACGCCGCCGTTGCTGTCGAGGGCGCAGATCTTGTGATCCTGTGCGTGCCGGTTGGTGCAAACGAGGCAGTCGCCAAGTGGATCGCTCCGGCCCTGAAGAAGGGCGCGATCGTCAGCGACGTCGGATCCACGAAAGAATCGGTCGTCGCACAAGTCAGCCCGCATATGCCGGAGGGTGTTCACTTCATACCGGGACACCCGATTGCGGGTACGGAGCATTCCGGCCCGGACGCCGGGTTTGCGACCCTCTTCGACCAGCGCTGGTGTATCCTGACGCCCTCTGGAAATGTCGATCCGGTGGCGCTGGAGAAGCTCAAGGCGTTCTGGCAGGGCTGTGGCTCGGATGTGGATCTCATGGAGCCGAAGCATCATGATCTGGTGCTGGCGATCGTCTCGCACCTGCCCCATCTGATTGCTTACAATATCGTGGGAACCGCCGATGATCTGGCGACTGTGACCAAGTCGCAGGTGATCAAGTATTCGGCCTCGGGTTTCCGCGACTTTACCCGTCTTGCGGCGTCGGATCCGACCATGTGGCGGGACGTTTGCCTCAACAACAAGGAAGCGATCCTGGAAATGCTTGCTCGGTTTTCCGAGGATCTGTCGGCGATGCAGCGGGCGATCCGCTGGGGTGACGGCCAGATGCTTTTCGACCTATTTACCCGCACAAGAGGCATCCGCCGTTCGATCATCGAAGCGGGTCAGGAAACCGATGCACCGGACTTTGGCCGCCATGTAGCCGGCAACCCGAGCGGCGCCGCGGAATAAGCTGCGCGAGCGATCCTGGTTTGGGTGCGTAACCGACTGATTGGTGTACCACTAACTAGTTCTGGCGCTTGACGATGTAGTCCGCAAGTGCGGTCAGCGTGCTTGCACGATCACCGTATTCGGCAAGAAGGGTTTCTGCCTCGGTGAGCAGGCTTGTCAGCTCAGCATGCGTTTTCTCAGCGCCCCAGAGCCCGACCAGGGTTGCTTTGCCGGCCTCGGCATCCTTGCCGGTGGCCTTGCCCATGGCCTCAGGGCTGGCTTCAACGTCGAGAAGGTCGTCCGCAAGCTGGAAGGCAAGGCCGATCACCTCGCCGAAGCGGCTGAGGCGCTCCACATCTTCAATCGGTGCATTTGCCAAAAGCGCTCCGGCACGGCACGCAAACCGCAGCAGGGCTCCGGTCTTCATGGATTGAAGCAGCCGGATTTCCATCTCGGTGCGGTCGCGGTGTTCGGATTCCAGATCAAGCATCTGGCCGCCCGCCATTCCGCCAAGCCCCGATGCCCGGGACAGCTCTCGAGACAGCAAAAGCCTGACTGTCGGATCGTCATGAACCGCGTCGCCGGCAATCACGTCAAATGCGAGGGTCAACAGGGCGTCGCCGGCAAGAATCGCTGTCGCCTCGTCAAATGCCTTGTGAACGGTTGGCTGACCCCTGCGCAGGTCGTCGTCATCCATGGCCGGCAGATCGTCATGAATGAGTGAATAACAGTGGACCAGTTCCAGGGCGCAGGCCGCCTGAAGGACACCTTCATCCTCGCGTTTGAACAACTTGGCAGCCTCAAGGACGAGGACGGGACGCAAACGCTTGCCGCCGTTGAGGGCGCCATGGCGCATGGCGGCAAGCAGACGCGGCGGGCGCGTTATTTCCTTTGCCTGGCTTTCCGGCGACAGGATCGTCTCCAACATCGCCTCCACGTGCCGCGCCCGTTCTGCCAGATAGGGTTTGAGGTCAAAGGTCATATACGCATCCGCCAAGGTCTTTCCGGCGCTTCCCTGTCCTGAAATTCCTCCCGCGTCAAGCCACTTGACTGCCGGAGCCGTTTGGCCCGCACCCAAATTCTGGCTATGGACGGCGCGCGGCAAGACGGTTATTTGCTAAGGCTTGCGAAACTTCCAATTGTACGCTGCGGTCAATTTGAAGTAACGCCTGTTTCGGAACACGCTCTTAAAGAGCTCCCGGATCATGCTTTGCGAAACTGGGTGAATGGCGAAAAAAAAGAGCAAGACCAAACCGGCCACGGGTCCGTTGCGCGTGTTGCGCAAGTGGCTGATCCGCATCGTGCTGGTGCTTGTACTGCTGCCGCCGGTTCTCACCATTATCTATTCCGTCGTCCCTCCGGTCAGCACGCTTATGATCGCACGGTACGCCCAGTTCCTTTGGGTTGACCGGCAATGGGTTCCGCTTGAGGAGATTTCGCCAAACCTTGTCAGGTCGGTCATCACCTCGGAGGACAGCGGGTTCTGCACCAATGACGGCGTCGAGTGGGACGCTTTGCAGGATCAGGTCGAAGCGCTCAGCGAGGGAGAACGGCCACGCGGCGCCAGCACAATTACCATGCAGACGGCGAAAAACCTGTTCCTGTGGGGAGAGCGATCCTACATCCGCAAGGCTCTGGAACTGCCGCTGGCCCTGATGCTGGATGCGATCCTGTCCAAGAAGCGGATCCTGGAGATCTATCTCAATATTGCCGAATGGGGCGAAGGCATCTTCGGCGCGGAAGCAGCTGCGCAGGCCTGGTTCGGAAAACCGGCAAAGGATCTGACGCGGACGGAGGCCGCCCGCCTGGCAACCGCCCTGCCGAACCCGCTGGGCCGGAACTCGGCCAATCCGTCGGCAGGACACAGACGTCTTGCGGCCACGAACCTCGCCCGGGTAAGGTCCGCGGGACCGATTTTCGGGTGTGTTTTGGCCAATTGAACCGCCGATCAACGTCATTGCGTCTTCTATGTCCCGATAAGGCCAAGAATTTTTCGTCTATGGGGTGGCAAAACGCTGGCGTTGCCTGTATAACGCCGCGCATTCCAACACGCTGCGTGCCGCCACGCCCCGGGCTGACCCGGTCCGGGCCGCGCGGTTATGGACCACGGAGAAAAACAAAATGGCCGTTCCAAAGAGAAAAACCTCGCGCATGAAGCGCGGTTTTCGCCGTTCCACGGACGCCCTGAAGCAGCCGACTTACGTCGAGGACAAGGATTCTGGCGAACTGCGTCGCCCGCATCACGTTGACCTGAAGACCGGCATGTACCGGGGCCGTCAGATCATGACCCCGAAAGACGACGCATAAGCTTGTCGCAAGGGTAGATCGCCGCACGGCAATCCAAGAATAAGGCTGGCCTTGTCTCGACAGGCCGGCCTTTTTCTTTTGCCTTGAAATCGTGTCTTTGATCGTGTCAGGTCGCCGCGTTGACCCGGACCGGGTCCCTCTTCCTCGGGAGCCGCATCATGCGCCTATTTTCTGCAATTCCATTCACACTTTTCTCGCTGCTGATTTACAACGGTTTTGCTTTCACGGCAGGGAGCGACAATCCGCTCTTCTGGTCCCAGCCCGTCATTTCCATTGCCATGGTGTCAGGCGCGACATTTGAGTTGCTCGCCAGCGACGTTCTGATCACGCTTGGCCTGTTCTTTCTCTTTATCGAGATCCTGAAGGCGACACGGATCGGTACAACGGCGCTCCTGGACCACATGTTTTCCGTGGTGGTTTTCGTCGTCTACCTGGTGGAATTCCTGGTTCTGCAGCAGGCGGCAACGTCGCTGTTCTTCATCCTGATGGCGATTTCGCTGATCGATGTGATCGCCGGTTTTTCGATTTCGATCACCGGAGCCCGGCGGGATGTTTCCTTTGGGCATGGTGACGGGCACTGAACCGTCACCTGTCACGAATTTTTCAAAATTTACGCCGGGAAAAAGTCCAGCAACCGTGGTCTACTTCCGGGCGAGCTATTTGATAGATCCGGGGGGGACATGAAGACATTTTTGACGTTTGCGGCCGTGTTACTGGTCAGCCTGATGCCGCTGTCAGCGAGCGCGCATGACCACCATCATCACCACCACCATCATCATCCGTATCCGCCCTATCCTCCGCCTCATCATCACCACCATCATCCTGTCGCAGCTTATGCGGCTGGCGTGATCGCGGGATTGGCAATCGCGAGCGCGGCCGAAGCGGCAGCACATCGGCCTAGATACTATTTCTACCCGCTCCCGCGCGGCCCGCTGCCAAGGGGATGCTGGATCAATTCAACACACACGCAGATGGTCTGCCCGTGGGAGCTATACTAGGGTAAAGACCCATAAATGAAGCCGTACCCTGAGGCGGGATTTATGTGCCGCGGCCGCGCTCAGGCGTCTTTAGCGTCGTCGGTGATCGCGTATTTCTGGATCAATGGAAGCTGGGTCAGCGTGAACACCAGGGTGATCGGCATGATGCCGAACACTTTGAAACTGACCCAGAAATCGGTCGAAAAGCTGCGCCAGACGATTTCGTTGATGGCGGCGAGGACGAAGAAGAAGACGCCCCAGCGGAACGTCAGCTTGCGCCAGCCCTCATCGGTCAGCTTGAAGGCGCTGTCGAAGACATAGCCAAGCAGGGCCTTGCCGAACAGAAGCCCGATGAGCAGCACCGAGCCGAACAGGCAGTTCACGATCGTCGGCTTCAGCTTGATGAAGAGCTCGTCGTGCAGCCAGAGTGTCAGCGCGCCGAAGACGAGCACGACGACGCCGGAAACCAGCGGCATGATCGGAAGCCGGCGGGTCAGCCAAAGGGAAACGGTGAGCGAGATCGTGATGGCAACCATGAAGGCCGCCGTTGCCAGGAAGATCGGTTCACCGATGACCTGCAGCACGGGAAAGGCTGCGGCTATCTGTTCGCCGCGGGAATTGAACAGGAAAAACACGGCGAGCGGACCGAGCTCAAGCGCCAGCTTCAACAGCGGCGACAGCTCCTTGCGGGTCGGATCGTTCGGGGCGTGTTCTAGTTCCATATCTTCGGGGGCTCCTTAAGAGGCTTTTCCGGGAGATAGGGGCAAGGGGGTGGGCTGGTCAAGGTTCAAAGCCGGTTCAAACCTCAACTTTCCGGCAAATCAGTGCTTTCTGCCGGAAACGACATGGATGATCAGCAGTGCGAAGAACGTTCCCGTTTCCTCGGCTTTTCTCAGATTGTCGAGGAACGAACGGCTTTCGGTGGCGCTGATGTCGCCACTTTCGACACAGCGTTCCGCGGTATGTGAGATGTCGAAAATGATTTCTGCGTCGGAGAGCGAGCGCAGCAGGATCGGATGCGCGCTATGATGTGTCACCGAAAGCTGCGTCCCGAACATAGCCGGGAGCTGTTGGCCAATCAGCGGATTGCGGAAGCCGCGTCGGAAAGCCGCCTCGACCTGTCTTGACGCTGCCGGCATGTCGGACCCGATGACAAAACTGCTCCAGTCCGGTTCTGCGGCGCAGACAATGCCGCCGGGCCTGACGATCCTTGCCATTCCGGCAATTGCCGCAGCCGGATCGGGAATGTGCTGAAGGGAGCGGTCGATCCTTGCCGCATCGAAGAGATCCGGCTCGCACTCAAGCGCGTGGATGTCGCCTTGCCGAACGGTGACAGTCGGGTCTTCGGTTCCCAGCAGGTCCACAACATTGCTTTGCGCAGCCTTCACGAAGTTTTCGCTCAGATCAAAACCCGTTACTTCACCCGTCGGGACCAATTGCTTCAGCCGTGGCAGATCGAAGCCGAGCCCGCAGGCGACATCAGCAACCTTGCCGTCCGGATCAAGCGCGAGAAGGTCATAAGACCTATTCTTGTATGCCAAAAAGTCCGGCAATCGCTCCATCAACGACAGGCAGATCTCCAGTTTGGCCAAGTCGGAAGACGTATCGACTTGTCTGAATGCATCCGCGAGAAACGTCATGGATCTACCTTTGCGTCGATGTGAAGTGCGAGAATCGCTTCAATCTGGTATCAGATAGGCAATCGAATCCAGAAGAATAATCGGATCCTTCGAAATGCGCGCCTTCCTCTGCCTCTTCCTTCTGATTGGCATGTTGCAGCCGGTCTGGGCGGCAAAGAAGGTGGATTGGCCGGATCTCATCGACCCGGACGTGGCAGATTTCGACGATCCTTTCGCGGCGCTAAACCTGACGGAGCTGCGGTCCCTGGGAACCGTAATCCGGCTGCGCCAACGGCTTTCAGAAACCGGCCTTGCCAAAGATGCGAGAACAGCGATCGAAGAAAGGCTGAACCGGGAAGAGGCAAAGCTCGCCGTCTCGGGCGTCGACACAGATGGGCTTTTATCCCGGCGGCAGGAGATCGGCAGACTGCGCGCAGAAGCGGCAATGGCCGGCAATCGGGAGCTGGACGGCAAGGAGATCGTGATCCCGGGATATGTCATCCCCGTGCTTGATGGCGATAGCGGGATATCGGCAAGCGGCTATCTTGTTCCCGAAAGGGGCATGTGCAGCCACATGCCGGCGCCGGACCCGAACCAGATGATCCGTTACACACTCGCAACCGACTGGCAGGCGGATTCGATCTATGAACCGGTCAAACTGATTGGGACACTGTCCATTCAACCGACCAGGCAGGAAATCATGCTTCTGGACGGCCAAATCGAAATGATTGCGGTGTTTGATCTCAAGGTGACCAAGGTGCGTCCGATGCGCAATCCGCCTGGATCGCCAGACAGGAGCTTTTTGTCCTTTCCCGGGCATTGGCAACCCGCGAATTGAATGCGCCATTCCGAGTGCTGGCAGGCTGGCTTTGGCGCTTGCCAAATCGTCGGCGGACAGAATGCCGCTGAAGCGGTTCGCGGGTTGCGTGAAAGCGTCTCTGAAACATCTGCGCGCAGACCTCTTGCACGCGGATCATTCTCTTGTTTTTCAAGTATCTGCTCAAAAAATAAACGTGCCAAAAAGATTTGCAAAACAGGTATTCGCTCTCTAACGTGACAGGCCTGTGCGAAACAGAATGGCGCGACCTTGCGCGCGTGCCGATGCTTCACGGGAGATGTTCATGTTCTACAGAAATATCGCTGCAGCCGCCCTTTTGGCATTCGGGGCAACGGCTGCAGTTGCGAGTGAAAAGACCGCTGTTCCCTTCGCTCTGGACTGGAAATTCGAAGGTCCGTCAGCCCCCTACTTTGCCGCAATCGATAACGGCCATTTTGATGAAAAAGGCTTGAGCGTCGAAATCACCGCGGGTTCCGGTTCGCTGGACGCCATTCCGAAGGTGGCAACGGGCGCCTTCCCGATTGGCTTTGCAGACATCAACAGCCTGATCAAATTCATCGACCAGAATCCGGGCGCTCCTGTCATCGCTGCCATGATGGTCTATGACAAGCCGCCCTTTGCCGTCATCGGTCGCAAGTCACTTGGTGTTGAAGGTCCGGGAGATCTGGCGGGCAAGGTTCTGGGTGCACCGCCGCCTGATGGCGCCTGGGCTCAGTTTCCCATCTTTGCGGCAGAGAACGGCATCAACATGGACGACGTCACCGTCGAACCTGTCGGCTTTCCAACCCGCGAACCAATGCTGGCTGAAGGAAACGTTTCTTCGATTACGGGCTTTTCGTTCAGTTCTTATCTGAACCTGGTGCGTCTCGGCGTGCCGGAAGAGGACATTTCAACCATCCTGATGGCCGATCACGGTCTTGACCTTTACGGAAACGCGGTGATCGTGAACACGGAATATGCCGCCGAAAATCCGGAAGTCGTCAAAAACTTCCTCGCAGCCGTTGCCATGGGCTGGAAGGACGCGATTGCCGATCCTGCGGCTGCCATTCCTTCGCTTGTCCAGAGGAATCCGGCTGCCGATGCGGACCTTGAGCAGCGCCGTCTGCAATTGGCGATCGATGCGAATGTCGTCACAGATTACACGACGGCCAACGGCATGGGTGGCATCGATGCAGAGCGTATGGCCAGCGCCATTGAGCAAATCGGTACAGTCTACGACTTCCAAAATGAACCGGATGCAAGCCTCTATTTCACAGATGCCTATCTGCCCGAAGGCGGATTTCCTCTGAAGTAAAAACAGTGCGGGGGCACCTGCCCCCGCCACAAGGATCTCATGACGGCACTGATAGACATAAAGGGCGTGCGCCATGCCTATGCGACCGCGGCTGGCCCACTGCCTGTCCTTGACGGACTGGAAGTCTCGGTCGAAGAAGGCGGATTTTGTGCAGTTGTCGGTCCGTCCGGTTGCGGAAAATCCACGCTGACCCGGCTTGTTGCCGGACTTATGCATCCGGACGAAGGCGAAGTCTGGCTTCACGGCGAAAGAGTTCGCGGCCCGCGCTCCACTGTCGGGATGGCTTTTCAGAACCCGGTGCTTCTGGAGTGGCGGTCGATCCTGAAAAACGTCATGCTGCCGCTGGAAATCGTTCCCAACGGCTTGAAGGGGAATGCCGCCAAGGAGCGCGCACGCCATCTTCTGTCCCTGGTGGGTCTGGAGGATTTCGAAGACAAACGTCCCTCCGAACTTTCCGGGGGCATGCGCCAACGGGCTTCGCTGTGCCGGGCCCTGGTGCATCAGCCCGAGGTTCTGATCCTGGACGAGCCCTTCGGCGCTTTGGATGCGTTCACGCGGGAAGACCTCTGGCAGACCATGCATAACCTCAAGGAAAAGGAACCGTTCACCGGCGTCCTGATCACGCACGACCTGCGTGAGGCCATTTTCCTGGGCGATCAGGTTGTTGTCTTGTCCGGACGCCCGGCGCGCACCCAATATGTCATGAACATCGCCCGCTCTGCTCCTGCTGATCTGGAAGAGCTCTATACCGCTGAAGCGGCCGAGCGGCTGAACATTTTGCGGCACCAGATCGAAATCGCCCAGGGCCGCGCTCCTCAGGAGGCTGCGCAATGACGGGCCGCTTTCGAAATGTGACCGTGCCGCTCATCGCGATGGCGGTTTTCCTGGTCCTGTGGGAGGCGCTGGTCTGGGCCAATGGCTGGCCCAACTACAAGATGGCCTCCCCCAGCGATCTTTGGCCCGCTTATGTCCGCTACTGGGAGCTTTTCCTTCTGATGGGCTGGCAGACCTTGTGGCGGACCGTTGTCGGGCTGTTGCTGGCCGTGATCGTCGGGACGGCCTTTGGTATGGTCATGGGCTTCTCGCGCACCATGCGCGATGCGCTTTATCCGTTGCTTGTCGGCTTCAATGCGATTCCAAAAGCGACCGTTGTGCCGATCGTCGCCCTGATGTTCGTTGGCGCGCATGACTTCAACACGGTCCTGATTGCCTTCCTGATCTCCTTTTTTCCGATCGCGGTCTCGGTCTCCATCGGATTGTCGACCCTTGAGCCCGAGTACCGGGATATCCTGCGGTCCCTCGGTGCGTCGCAGACCACGATCTTCTGGAAAATTGCGCTGCCCAAGACGCTGCCGGAGTTTTTCGGAGCCTTGAAGGTTGCGGTGACGTTGGCTTTCATCGGCACCAATCTGATGGAAATCGTCAGCCCTCACGGCAGAGGGCTGGGGGCCCTTTTCGACAGCGGAAAAACCAACTCGGACTATCCGCTCATGTTCGCCGTTCTGATCGCTCTGGCGCTGCTCGGCATCGTCCTCTACTACATTGTTGTCGGCCTGGAGAAGATTTTTGCCGGCTGGGCGGAGCGTGCTCCGGCCTGACTTTGCGCGAATTACCGATGTGATGGGGTCGCCCGGTTTGCGGCTACTCGTCTTGAGAAAAACCAAACGACAAGCGTGCGTCCTGTCCGCCGACAGGTGAGCCAGCTTGCACTGTGTTTTTGACAATCGCTCATACTGGAATACCCGAACAATCATTCGGAGAGTGCCAATGACGATTTTGCAATACGGCTCGGTGGGTGAAGACGTCGAGGACGTCCAAGGTGGGCTCAATTTTGCCGGCAACTCACAGTTTCCGGAGCTCGAAACCGACGGGATTTTCGGCGGCAAGACGCAAAGCCGCGTGGTCGAGTTTCAGGGTCAGAACAACTTGGTGAAGGACGCCAAGGTGGGCCCGAAAACGCTCGAGGCACTGAAGAAGTTCATCGAAGCCTTTCTGAAGCATATCGACAATCTCGAACCGCCGCCGAGCGAGCAGGCGGCGCGCGACCGGATCGTGGACATCGCCACGAGGATGCACGCCATGCATGGCTGGCGCGAGAGCGACAAACTTGGCAAAGATCGTCAACGGATCGCGATGAACTACCAGGCCGACAGCAAAACCAAGGAGCGCCAGGGCGGTGCAATCCTTGCTCAGATCGCCATGCTGACCGGCAACCCGGGCATCAAACCGCAGAACTGCCTGTATATCTCGGACGACGATGTCAAACGATATGCCAATGCACTGCCTCCCACGGATCTCGGAAAATGGTGCGCCGCTTTTGTATTTGCCGTTTACAAACTTGCGGGTCTGAAAATCGGTTTCTGGCCGATGGTGAGCACGGTGACGGCAAAAAAGAACCAGATACCGCTGTTCAAGACAGTCACAAAACCCAATGACATCAAACCGGGCGACTACGGTGCGTCAAACTGGGGAAAGGACCCGAATACGGGAAAAAACGGCGAAAACCATCACTTTCTGGTGGTGGAGGTGAAAGGCGATCAGCTCACGACGATCGAAGGCAACGTCAACCTTTTCATCAACGAGCACTTCGCGCCGCTGACCATCGTGAAGCGCAACAAGTACACGATCAGCGGCATCATGAAGGACCCGCAGAAAGACAGCGGATTCGGGCGCCCGATCTGGTCAAAAGTGCTGTAGTCCGCGCGCGCGTTACTGGCCGCGAAACCCAAATGAACCCGACCCGAATAGGTTCGATAGAACTTCATAGGGTCGGGTTGATCGTTAATCTATTGCGCTCGCACATCCTGAAGCGTTGTCATTGCGCGTGTTGGTGCCACATATCCGTGACGACTTTCCAACCCTTTTCAGTCGGTTTCAAAACATAAAGGTAGGTCCCGGTCGCATCGAGGTCGACACTTTCCATTTTTGCGACAACCGAACCGATCATCACGGCAAGCGACCCGTCTTCTGAGATAAACAGCGTGTCGACGCTATGCGTGACCTTGCCTTTGTTCGCGGCGACGAACTCGAACAGTTTGCGCGGCTCTTCCAAGCCCTGAACCGCGGGTTTTCCCTGTTCGATCCAGATCGTATCGTCGGCGTAGAGATCGAGGACACTCATCGCGTCATGGTTTGCGACGGCCTCGTTGAAGCGATCATTAAGATCGCGAAGCTCTGATGCGGGATCCTTGTCTTGTGCCGTTACGGATGCTGCGAATGCAAAAAGCGCAGAGATGAGCGTGAGGCCCGCGATAGTTTTCTTGAAGGTCATGTCTTTGCCTTTCGAAGCGGTATTAATGCGGTCTGGAACAAGTATTCTGGGCCGAAAGGCAGCGTCAGGCTTGAGCCAGAGGTCTTGTGAGGATGACCTCGCGTGTGATCTGCCAGCGGCCTTGACTCTGAACCAGATCGATCCCCAGAGTGATCTGCATATCCGCCCCGGTCAGTTCATTCCGCCTCGAGACAAGAACATGTGCAGTGTCGCCATCGACTGTGATGTGATGGAATTTCGCCCAGGTTCCAATTGACCCGTTGTTTTCCCTCAACGCTGACAGAATGACCTGCTTGAACGCCACTTTGTCGGACACGCTGACTTCATCATCCGGGCTCAGCATGATGACTTTCATGTCGTCGTGGTAGATTTCGTCGAGAATGCCCGTGTTGTTGTTGCCCACATTGTGGATCAGGGTTTCGATAACCGCTTGTACTTCGCCCGCACGGGCGCTGATATCAGCCATGGTGGGTACCTCGCACCGGATAGTTGTTGTCCGGGTTCTTGATGAAATTCAGGCCCATGAGCAAAGATGGCAGCGCAGGCCGTGCGAAGGGAGCGTTCGAGATGTCGACCACCTGCAGCTTGCCGCTGCTGTTGATGACAAAAACACCCGGTTCGGCGAATGGCCGGTCTGTTTCCGCAGCTGACCTCGGATCGGAAACGTAGAGCCCCAGCGCCTGCATCTGAGGTACGCTCAGATCAATGCCAACGGGGAACGAAACGCCGGCTTCTGCTGATTGATCTTTCGCTTTTTTTGCCGGGTCCGCGGAAACAGCCACGACCTCGACGCCGATCTCGGCGAGTTTCGGGGTAATATCCTCGAGCTCTTTCAGGTATCGAGTGCAGATCGGGCAATGCTTGCCGCGATAGACGACAACCAGCTGCCAATCGCGTCCGTTGCCCGGGCTGCCCAGGTCCAGATTTCCGCCTCCCAATTTCGAAACGGTGATTTTCGGAAAAGTCTCGCCAACAAGAGGCTTTGGGTTTGTCATGGACGACTCCGTGATATATATAATGATCGATACATAAATATCGTGAAGCAGTAGAGTCAAGAGTTATATATTGATCGATACAAAAAAAATGGGCCGCCCTCGCACTTTTGATAGCCGCCAAGCTCTGATGGCTGCGATGAACGTATTCTGGGCAAAGGGTTATGACGGTGCGTCGCTCAAGGACCTTACCCGGGCAATGGGCATCAGCGGACCGAGCATGTATGCGGCTTTTGGCGACAAACGCGAACTCTTCCTCAAGACGATCGACCTTTATGGCGACGTCGACGGGTGCGCGCCAGTGGTGGTCTTTGAAGGCGAAGAGGATATCCGCAAAGCCGTCCGCGGGTTTCTCGAGGAGGTCATTCTCTACGCGACTGCGCATGAGAGCGGTGCCAAGGGTTGCTTCCTGGCTTCAAGCGTTTCGGCAAGCATCGGCGAAGTGGAGGGAGTTGCGGAGCGCGTTGAAAAGGCAATTGATGACACCGACCGGCGTCTGGCGGCGCGGTTTGATCTTGAAAAAAACAAAGGAACCCTTCCTTCAAACTTTCCTTCATTGGAACGGGCCCGGCTGCTTTATGACATCCGGCAGGGCTACATGTTTCGCGGGCGCGCGGGATGGACTGCGGAGGCGATGCGCGAGGATCTCGACCACCGGGTCGGGATGGTTCTTTCCGAACCGAATTCCAAGTGAACGACCGAAAAAAAGGCGCCGAAAGGGCGCCTTTTCAGAACATGCTTTTGCTTTGTCCGGCTTGATCAGCCGTTGGCGTAGTATTGGCCGCCGTTGATGGACATCACGGCACCGGTCATGAAGCCGGCAGCGTCAGAGGCGAGGTACACAACAGTCTGGGCGATCTCTTCCGGGTGACCGAGACGGCCGACCGGAATGTTGGAAACGATTGATTCCAGAACCTTTTCCGGCATGGCGGCAACCATGTCGGTGTTGATATAGCCCGGGCAGACGCAGTTGACGGTAATGCCCTTGAAGGCGTTTTCCTGAGCCAGAGCCTTGGTGAAACCGATCACGCCGGCCTTTGCGGCGGAGTAGTTGGTCTGGCCCATCTGGCCTTTCTGGCCGTTGATGGAGGAAATGTTGATGATCCGGCCGGAGCCGCGGCCACGCATGCCGTTGATGACCGGATGCGTCATGGTGAACATGGAATCGAGGTTGGTCGAAATGACCGCCCGCCACTGGTCGAAGTCCATCTTGTGGAACATGCCATCGCGGGTGATGCCGGCGTTGTTGACCAGCACTTCGACCGGACCGAGTTCGCTCTCAACCTGTGCGATCCCCGCTGCGCAGGCTTCAGGATTGGAAACGTCCCACTTGTAGACGTGAATACCGGTCTCCGCCTTGAAGGCTTCCGCCTTTTCGGTGTTGCCGGCATAGGTGGCTGCCACGGTGTAACCGGCATCCTTCAGACCGCGCGAAATTGCTTCGCCGATGCCGCGTGTTCCGCCTGTGACCAATGCGACCTTGCTCATTCCCCTTCCTCCTGACTTCCAGTTGGCCTTTCGGGGATCAAACCCCGGGGCTCTTCAATAGTGTGTCTTCTTGAAACTTCCGTGGTTGGACCATGGCCGGATGGTGTCGGCCATGATCCTTGTCAATTCCGGCTTACCGTTCCAGGCACATGGCAACGCCCATGCCGCCGCCGATGCAAAGCGTGGCAAGGCCCTTCTTGGCGTCACGGCGGCCCATTTCGTGCAATAGCGTCGTCAGAATGCGGGCACCGGACGCGCCGATCGGGTGACCGATCGCGATGGCGCCGCCGTTGACGTTGACGATGTCCGGGTTCCAGCCCATGTCCTTGTTTACCGCACAGGCCTGAGCGGCGAAGGCTTCGTTGGCTTCCACGAGATCGAGATCGGACGCCGCCCAGCCGGCCTTCTCGAGCGCCTTGCGGGACGCCGGGATCGGGCCGGAGCCCATGATTGCGGGATCAACACCAGCGGTGGCCCAGGACGCGATCCGTGCAAGCGGTGTCAGGCCACGCTTTTCGGCTTCCGCCGCACTCATAACCACCAGCGCGGCAGCGCCGTCATTGATACCCGACGCGTTTGCAGCGGTCACGGATCCTTCCTTGGTGAAGGCCGGACGCAGCTTGGCGACGCTTTCGAGCGTCGCGCCGTGGCGGATATACTCATCGTCCTCGACAACACGCTCGGATTTGCGCTCCTTCACGGTAACCGGTGTGATCTCGTCCTTGAACTTGCCGGCCTTCTGGGCTGCTTCCGCCTTGTTCTGGGAGGCGACTGCGAATTCGTCCTGCTGTTCGCGGTTGATCTGCCACTTCTCGGCGACGTTCTCAGCGGTCTGGCCCATGTGGTAGCCGTTAAAGGCGTCCCACAGACCATCCTTGATCATCGTGTCGATCATCTTGTAGTCGCCCATCTTGTAACCGCTGCGCATGTAGGCTGCGTGTGGAGAAAGCGACATGTTTTCCTGGCCGCCTGCCATCATGATGCTGGCATCGCCTGTCTGGATCTGTTGCGCTGCAATAGCAACGGTGCGCAAACCGGAGCCACACACCTGATTCAACGTCCATGCGGTCGAGCCGTCCGGGATGCCGGCCTTGATCGCGGCCTGGCGCGCCGGGTTCTGACCCTGGGCGGCGGTCAGCACCTGACCGAAGACGACTTCGTCAATGTCACCGCCTTCAACACCGGCCTGTTCCATGGCGGCTTTCATGACGATGGCACCCAGATCATCGGCCGGGGTATTTGCGAAGGATCCGTTGAAAGATCCAACGGGTGTGCGGGTCGCGCTGACAATGACGATATCGGTGGAAGCGCTCATTCTACTCTCCAGAACTTGGGGCCGGATGGCCGCAGAAGGTTGGTCCCTTAAGGGCACCTTTGATCCTTAACGATGCAAAGGACTAGAAACCGCCCTCTGTATCGTGTCAACCGTATCACCCCTTATCGGAGCCCTCTTTTCGCGTTTGCGGCATAATCCTTTCGTCGGCGCACATAAAAAGAGTGGCACGATCCGATACGATTGGCTTAGTCTCTTAGTCGGAGGAGATGACAAGCCTGCGAAGGCCTTGTCGTCAAATGGGAAACAAGGCTGATAGGCGGAAACGACGAATGGCCAAGACGAGTGAGCCGACAATCATCAAGAAGTACGCCAACAGGCGGCTCTACAACACGGGCACCAGCACCTATGTCACGCTTGAGGACCTGGCGGTGATGGTGAAGGGAGAAGAAGACTTTGTGGTCTACGACGCCAAGACGGGCGAAGACATTACCCGCTCGGTGCTGACCCAGATCATTTTCGAACAGGAAGGCAAGGGGCAAAACTTGCTTCCGGTCGCATTCCTGCGTCAGCTGATCCGGTTTTACGGCGACAGCATGCAGGGGCTGGTGCCGAGTTTCCTGGAATACTCGATGACATCGCTCACAAAAGAACAGGAAAAACTGCGCTCGCAGATGAGCGAAGCATTCGGGGCAACCGCCTTTGAAGCGATTGAAGACCAGGTCAAGCGCAACACGGAAATGTTTGAACGCGCGATGAAGATGTTCATGCCGTTTCCGACCGGAGAATCAGGCACTTCTGCAAATGCAGGAGCGACGCCGGATGCTGCCAAGCCGGAGAAGTCCGACGCGGGCGACCTCGATGACATGAAGCGGCAGCTTGAGGAAATGCAAAAGAAGATCAACCAGCTTTCCGACAAGTCCTGATCCTTGCGACCATGTCCGCGACGTTGCCGCGGCGCGATGATCGTCG